>KB659968.1_pt84 | contig 12575 bp, 16 predicted proteins | sample 558768 | NCBI scaffold set KB644980.1 | reverse complement strand
GCGTTTGGCCTGTTGTGACGGGCCGTTTTCGCCTTCAGTGGCGTATTCCTGCTGCTGGAAGTAGTGATTGTCCTGTTTGATCGTGTTACCGGGATACAATACGTACTCGTCAGGGAACGCAACAGCAGCAATATTTGACACGCCGAGGTCGACACCGGCAACGCCGCCACCGGGTGAATCAGGCGTCTCTATCGTCTCTTTACAGACGAAATGCACTGTCCACTCGTCACCATCCCAGACAGCTCGGACGTTTTGGACAGTGTCGACACTCCCGAGATCAATGTCGTTGCGAGTCTCGTATTCGCACAACACGAAATCCCCCCATCCGTCTTTCAGGTTCGATCCTTTCGAGAGGCGAACCTGACCGTGTTTGGGATCGTGCTTGAACCCGTCTTCCTTGAACGTGACTGTCGAACGTGGTCGAGAATCGTACTCCTTGCGGTAGCCGGGTGGGTTTGCTGTTTCGTCTTTCTGCCGCACGTCAAACCACGACTGGAAGGCGTCGGAAAGTTCTTCGATGACTTTCTGACTTGATTGTGAGTTGAGGTTCTTCCAGCACTGTCGGGTTTTCATGTAGGCTTTGAGTGTAGCCACATCGGGTATCTCACCGAGTGCATCCCACACGCGATCAGCCGTCCACCGTGCGACATTCCAGAGTTTTGAGGCAGCATCCCCAAGCGAATCCAGATCGGTTCGCACCTGCTGCTGGTTTGTGATGTGACCAACATAGGTGCGAGTGACCTGAATCGCCATACATAGACTATATTGTTTGTCTTATTTATTGGTGTCGGTGGCACTGCTAGATTGAGGTCGGGCTACCGAGACTTTATCAGAAAATAGCTGACTGCTTACTGAACGCACTCTTACCATGATGTAGTAGAAAAGCAGTAGATGCTCACCTTCCGATCAAAGTACACAAACAGGCGGGCTCAATCTAGCAGTGTCGTGTCGGTGGAATATCCGGTCAGCTATCGTTTGCGGTTCAGTGAACGCTCATGTCGGATTCACGCCTGGCCTGAAGGCCGGGATTCTCTCCTTGTAGAAAGATAGAATCTGGTGGTTGGCCGCGATGTTACAGCTCAAAACTCCCGGTTCGATTTCGAGGCCAGATCCGCCGGGTCGGTTTCGATCCCGCCGCGGCCGACAAGCTCGTAGTCGTCGTCAGTCAACCGAACCACACCATCTTTGACGGCAAGATCGACCTCGCTGAGTACCGCACCCTCACAGGGCCCAAAGTTGCAGTAGCCCGTGTCAGCCTCGAAGTACGCACCGTGGTTGGTACAAACGATCTCGCCGTTTCGCATCTCCGCGCCGGATCCCTTGTCGAGTTTGATATGTCGGAAATGCTGGCAGTAGTTGAGCCAGCCGACGACACCCTCATCGTCCCGAACCATAATCGCCTCCCTGATCTCGCCGGATTCCCGGTCGGTTGTGTTGCGGGCCTCGGCGTCAGTCGGCCGCACGCGAAACAGCAGTGTTGTGTCCTCAGGAACGTCGGAAACTGGCGTAATCTCTCCGTCAGCACTCATTGCCTTTGGTAGCAACGCCGCCGGTTTAACCCCACAGCTTTCGGCAGCACTCGCTGGGCTGGCTTAGCGTGCGTAGTATTCGGGGTCGATGCGGGCAGCAAACAACCGAGCGAGCAGCGTCGTTACCGGGCCGGCGATCGCAAGTGGGTCGTTCTCGGTGTCTGCATCCCCAGCAGTCGCACCCGCTGTATCGTCGCCGAGCGAGATCCCGTCAACAACATCAACCGGTCGGACCTCCCATGTTGAATTTGTTAAAAATACCTCGTCGGCGTTGCGGATGTCGTCGGGCGTGTACGTGCCTTCCTCAATCGGAATCCCCTCCTTATCGGCGATGTCGAGAACGACACGCCGGGTGATGCCCGGTAGGACAGGGCCGTCGAGACGCGGCGTTCGCAGGGCGTTGTCGCGGACAAAAAACAGGTTACTTGTCGCGCCCTCAGCGACATGGCCGTCGGCGTCGACCATGATCGCCTCATCGGCATCCGAGACACGGAGTTCGAGGCGGGCGAGAATCTCGTTGAGGTAGTTGTGTGTTTTTGCCTGCGCCGGAATCGCGCTGTCGGGCACACGCTTGGTTTTGACCGTCTGGAGGGTCGCCGGCTCCGCCCAGACCGGCTGGCCGTCGCTGCCACCGCGGGAAAGCGGTTTGACGATAACGACGACGGTGGGATCAACCGTCTCGCTGGGCGTGAGTTTGCCGGGCTGGACGCCACGGGTGATCGACAGCCGGACGTAGGCTTCGCGCATCTCGTTTGCGGCCAGCGTTTCATCGATCCGCCCGCGGAGGTCGGCGTCTGTGAGCCCGTGCTCCAACTCCAGTATCGAACACGTCTCCGCCAGACGGTCGGCGTGGGCTTGCCACCGAAAAATCTCGCCCCTATAGGCGCGCATCGTCTCGAAAGCAGCGTCGCCGTACTGGAAGCCACGATCGCGAACGCTGACGGTCGCCTCCTCGGCCGGCACCAACTCACCGTCAACATGAAACACACGCTCGTCGTCGGAGTCAGTCATCACACACCTCGACAAAGTTTGCGACCATTGCTTTCCCGGCGTCGGTCAGGATGCTTTCGGGATGGAACTGGACGCCGAACTGGGGTCGCTCGCGGTGGCGAACCCCCATGACAACCTCGCGTTCGTCGGCTGTGTGGGCGGTCTCGACAAGGTCGGCGGGCAGATCACCGCGTTCGACACACAGCGAGTGATAGCGGCCGACGCGGAGTTCGCCATCGAGACCCGCAAACAACCCCTGTCCGTCGTGGCTGATCGTCGAGGTCTTTCCGTGGACGACGCTTGGCGCGTGGCCAACAGAAGAGCCCCGTGCGGCACACATCGCCTGGTGGCCGAGACAGACGCCGAAGATCGGGCAGTCAAGCTCGAAGACAGCCATCGAGACACCCGCAGACGCCGGGGTTCCCGGGCCCGGCGAGAGAACGATCCCATCAGGATCGAGCGCGCGAATCGCGTCGCGGTCGACGGCGTCGTTGCGGCGGACGGCCACCTCACCGGCGACCGCGCCGACGTACTGGACAAGGTTGTAGACAAACGAGTCGTAGTTGTCGACGACAAGAATTCGCGGCCCGCCGGCGACGTTGCCGTCAACGATGCCGGTCGTGAGCGTCGCGTCGCTCACTGTGTGGCCTCCTCGACGGTTAGCCGGCTTGCGGCGAGGGCCTCATCGATAGCAGTGACAAGCGCGCGACCTTTCGCCAGCGTCTCCTCGTATTCGGTCTCCGGCTCGGAGTCGTGGACAATCCCCGCGCCGACACGGAGATGATAGCTGTCACTGTGGCGGACAAGTGTTCGGATGATGATGTTGAGCGTTGCCCGACCGTCGAAGCCGAACGCCGCCATACTTCCCGTGTAGGGACCGCGCCGCGTTGGTTCGCGGTCGTCGATAATGTCCATCGTCTTCGGCTTCGGCGCGCCGGTGACGGTGCCGCCGGGGAACATCGCCGCGATGGCGTCGGCCAGCGAGCACGACTCGCGAAGTCGGCCCTCGACCCCCGAGACAAGATGCATCACCTCGGCGTAGCGGTCGATCCGACGGTATTCACTCACATCGACGGTGCCAAACTGGCTCACCTTGCCCAGATCGTTGCGTTCAAGATCAACCAACATCGCATGTTCGGCCCGTTCCTTCCGGTCACCACGGAGGTCGGCTTCGAAGCCCTCATCGGTTGTTTCGGTTGACCCGCGCGGGCGCGTGCCAGCGATAGGCTCGGTTCGCAGTCGGTCGCCGACCCGTTCCAACAGGAGTTCCGGGCTGGCACTCACGATATCAAGGCCGTTCCAGCGGTTCTCGCCACGGCCCGAAAACTCGATCAACCCCGAATACGGCGCGGGGTTCACCGCACGGAGAGCGTCGTAGGCCGCAACCGGGTGGACGGCGGCGGGTGCGGTCAGTCGCTGTGAGAGGTTCGTCTGGAAGGTGTCGCCGTCGCGGATAGCCGTCTTTATTTGCCGGACGCTATCTGCGAAGGTGGTCGTGTCGATATCGCTCGAAAAGGCGACATCGCTTGCCTCAACCGGCGGCGCGCCGATCGCCGGGTCGCCGTCAACGGCGGCGGCCGCCAGCGACGAGGCACGGTTGATAGCCGACTCGTAGATCACATCGTGGTCGGCGGCCGTCGCGTCGGCCGGCACTGTCGGACAACAGGTGATCCGTAACTCGGTCTCCTCGTCATGTGGGGCCTGCCACGCAGCCACGCAGTCGTAGACAGCCAGTTGGAGGCGTGGGAGCCCGCGGTCGTCGACCGCGTCGCCGTCAAGCGTTTCGAGTTCGCGGGCGATGTCGTATGAGAGCCAGCCGAACGCACCACAGGGGTAGGGCACCTCGCAGTCACCCCGAAGAAGTGTCTCGCCGTCAAGCAGGCCGGCGAGTGCTGCCAACGATGGTGCGTCGTGTGTCGATTCGTCGGTGGCCTCGCTGTCGGCGACGACCGCATCGGCGTTAACCGTCAGTCGCTCAACCGGGTCGACCGCAAAGTAGCCCCAGCCCGGCTGGCCGCCGGTTGTTTCGAAAAAAATGCCACCAGGGCCGTCGCGCGCCCGGCGGTAGGCCGCAAACGGGTCGGCGACAGACACCTGGAGTTCGACCGGTATGCGTGCGCCCGGCGGAGCGTCGGCGGCCAGCGAGCGGAACGCCGCTCGCTCGGTGACGACGGTCGACGGTTCCATACTCAACTGCTGTCGCCGGCGGCGGGTAACAGTTTCGCGATGTGTGGGTTACTGTTCGGCGGCCCGATCGATCCAGTTGCTGACGGTGTTCGGCGAAACACTGATCGCCTCGCCGATCGCCTCGGCGTCGCCCTCGGCCAACTCGGCGACGGAGTCGATGCCAGCCTCGGTGAGTCGCTCGCTGTAGGCCGGGCCGATCCCCTTGATCGAATCCAGCGGCTCGTCGCTGTCTCCATCGTCAACGGCTCCCGATTCGGCTGGCTCAGCGGCATCAGCCTCAAGCGCGTCGGTACCGTCGCCAGACTCAGCGGGCTGGTCGTCAGCCTCGGTGGCTTCAGATGGCTCGTCGGTCCTTTCTGGATTGTTGGCCGCGGCGTCGACAGCAGCGTTACTCGCGGTGGACTTCGTCATCGACAGCGTCACCCTCGTCGCCCTCGGCTGCTTGCGCGTCTTCGTCGGCGGCGGTTGAGTCCGCCACTGGCTCGGCTGTCGCCGTGTCGGCGGCCGGCTCATCATCTGCTTCCTCGGGATCGTGCTCAACCGTCACCGTTGTGTCGGTTTGACGGTCGTCGTCGGCTCCCCCACCGAAACCAAACAACGATTTGAGCTTGCTGAGTAAGGCCATTGTGGTTGATATACGTCGCCGGTATTTAAAAACCGGTCACATTGCCGACCGCTTTCTCTCCCGCTGAAACTGTGCAACGTGTTCATATGGTACTGTGCAAACCGACACACATGGCTGCGATCCGATCTCTCCAACCCGCCCTCGGTAGTCTCGTTGGGAACCCGATTATCATCCTCGTCGCCGCGGTGTACGGCCTTCTCCAGTTGCCACAGCTGCTCGTTCCGATAACACGGCCGCTGCTGTCGACCGCTGTCTCGCTGTTGATGAGCGGGTTGATCATCCTGTTTCTCCCGTTCTATCAGGGCGGGATTCTCGGGATGGCTGACGACGCCCGAACCGGGTCGACAACGCTCAATGAGTTTATTCAGGCCGGTAAATCGAACTACATCTCGCTGCTGGTGGCGTACTTTGTCGTCCTTGCTATCGCCACCGTCTTTGGGGTCACCGTGCTTATCGCTACGCTTGTCGGCGGGATCGGCGTCGTCGCCGGCAACGGCCAGCCGAGTACCGCTATCCTCGCGGTGCTCGCCGCTGTCGGGCTCCTCATCGTGGTGGCCTATCTCGCCATTATAACCGCTATCCAGTTTTACGGCCATGAGATCGTGCTCAACGATGCCAGCATCGTCGACGGGTTTACACGGAGTCTTGGGCTCGTCCGGGAGAACACTCTTAGCGTCATCGGCCACAGCTTGCTCCTGTTCGTTGGCGGCGGGGTTGGCGGCGGGCTGGCTGCGGCAGCGTCGGTGCTCATGTCGCCACAGCCGCCGCTGGAATCGATGCTCCCCGAGATTTCGCTGCCGATCGTGATCGGAGCCGCTATCCTCTCGGTGCTTGCGGTCGGCCTTCTTGGTGCGTTTTACGCGACCTACTCGGTGACGTTCTATCGTGAACTCACCGAGTCGTCAAGAGCCCGGATGTGAGCCGGATTCCCGTGGCGGCTCACTCCAAGGCGTCGAGTAACGCCGCATGCATCGCATCGATCGGGGCGTCCACATCTGTCCACCGCTCGAAGGATTCGACCCCCTGAAACAGCAGCATCCACAATCCTTGGATCGGCGTTGCCCCGGCGGCGTCGGCATCGCGGAGCAGCCGCGTCTCCCGCGGCGTGTAGACCGCATCAAGAACCGCAAGCTCCGCGTGGAGTAACTCAGCGGGGAGGGGTGTTGCATCTTCCTCCATCCCAACGCTTGTTGCGTTGACCAGCAGGTCAGCTGACGGAACCGTATCGGCCAAACTGTCCAACCCGCCGGCGGTCGCGCCGTCAACCTCGTCGGCAAGCCCCGCGGCGCGCTCGGCGGTTCGGTTGGCGATATGGACGCTCGCTCCGGCATCGGCAAGCGCAAACGCCGCCGCCCGGCCCGCACCGCCCGCGCCGACAACAACCGCCTCTCGGTTGTCGATAGTGACGTCGTGGTGAGCAAACGAGCGCGTCACGCCAGCGGCGTCGGTGTTGTATCCCTGCGGTGAGCCATCCCCGAAAACAACGGTGTTGACCGCGCCGATCCGGGCGGCCAGCGGGTCGGGCTCAACGATCTCAAAGGCGTCCTGTTTAAACGGGATGGTGACGTTGAGCCCGGCGATCCCGAGAGCATTCGCACCGTCGATCGCCTGTTCGATCTCCGCCTCGGTTGGTTCGAAGGTGACGTAGGTTGCATCAATGCCGCGTTCGGTAAAGCCGGCCGTCTGCATCGGTGGCGATACCGAGTGGCCGACCGGGTTGCCGACGAGTCCGTACACATCCATACACCGCGGTCGGGCCGGGAGTGGCTAAATTCCGTCGGGTTGCCGGCGGGCACAGCAGTCGACTCCGACCTGAGCCGGTGGCGTTTTGCTGGTCGATCACCCAGCCAGGATATGATCGGAATCGTCGTCAGCCGGGCCGACAAGGCCTCAACACATATCGGCGACCAGCTGCTCGGTGTCGGCGAGTGGACGGCCCGCGAGGATGAAAGCCGCAACGACAGCGATGGCGGCGGTACCTACTACACAACCGAGGGGTTCGAGCTCCGGGAGTTTGAGACGATCCATACCGAGCTCGGCGACCCAACGCCGGCTTTCTCAACCCCTGACGACATCGACGTGCTCGTTTTTGTCTCCCGACACGCCGGCGACACCGGCAAACTGTTGACCGCACATGTCACGGGCAACTTCGGGCCGGCGGAGTACGGCGGCGAGGCCGGCAGCTTCGCCCGCGCCGCACCGGGAGCCCACACGGCCGTCATCGACGCCCTCAACGAGTACGCCCCCGACGACTACGCGGTCGGTATCGAGTGCACCCACCACGGGCCGACGGCGTGTTCAACCCCCTCGCTGTTTGTCGAACTCGGCAGCGACGAGGCGCAGTGGCAGGACGCCGACGCGGCTCGCGCGGTCGCCGAGGCTGTGCTTGAGCTTCAAGAGGTCGCTGCCGATCACCACCCGAACGACAAGCGTGAGCCCCGCCATGTCGTCGGCTTCGGCGGCGGTCACTACACACCGCGCTGTGAGCGGATCGTCACCGAGACAGCGTGGGCGGTCGGCCATATCGGATCAGACTGGCAGCTAAAGGCGATGGGGCCGCCGGAGGAGAACCGCGGGGTACTTGCCGCCGCGTTTGATGCGAGCAACGCCGATCTCGCCGTCGTCGACGGCGAGAAAGACGATCTGCGGGCCGTTATCGATGATCTCGGCTACCGTGTCGTCAGCGAGACCTGGCTCCGAACCGTTGGCGAACGACCGCTCTCGGTCGTTGACGACGCGGAGGCAACGCTATCGCCCATCTCCGAGGGGCTTCGGTTCGGCGAGGAACCCGTCGACAGCGATGGTGAGCCGACTCAGGCGTGGATTGTCGTCGAACTGCCCGACGCTCTTATCGGAGCCGCAAACGGGATCGACCGCGAGGCAACGCTGGCGGCTGTCGCCGAAACGACGATCGCTTACGAGACAACCGAGGGGGCAACGCTGCCGGCTGGTCGTGCCCTCGTCAGCGATTCCGACGCATTCGGTCGGCTGATCGACCGGCTGGCCGAGTTGCTTGCGACCGAGTACGAATCGGTCGAACAAACCGCCGAGGGGGTTGTCTGCCGCGAGAGCGGCTTTGATCCACAAAAGGCCGAAACGCTTGGCGTGCCGGAAGGGCCGAAGTTCGGGCGGCTGGCTGCCGGCGAGCCCGTCACGGTCAACGGCCGAGAGATCACCCCAGAGTCCGTCGAAAGCGATCGTATCGAGCGGTTTTCAGTCACGTGGGCCGGTGCGGAGACAACCGCCGAACCGGCTGAGACCGCGTCAGACAGCCGGCTGACAAATGGGGAAAGATAAATAGGCTTGGTTCGCAAGCCACGCACAGTAATGGACTCTATCGTTGACGACGCCATCGACGAGGCCGAAGACACCGAGCCGGCGGCCGAAAACACAGAGTCGGCTGGCCCGCCCAGTGGGAACCCCCAGTCCGGTTCGATGACCGACGAGGAGCTACAGGACGTTCTGGAAGATCTCCAAACCGATATCACCGTCGTCGGCTGCGGCGGCGGCGGCGGCAACACGGTCAACCGGATGGCCGAAGAGGGGATTGAGGGCGCGAAGCTCGTCGCGGCCAACACCGATGTCCAACACCTCGTCGACATCGAGGCCGACAGCAAAATCCTGATGGGCCAACAGAAAACACAGGGCCGCGGCGCGGGCTCGCTGCCACAGGTCGGCGAGGAGGCCGCCCTCGAAAGCCAAGAGGAGATCTACGACGCCATCGAGGGCTCGGATATGGTCTTTGTCACCGCCGGCCTCGGCGGCGGCACCGGCACCGGCGCGGCACCCGTTGTCGCCAAGGCCGCCCGTGATTCGGGCGCGCTCACGATCTCGATTGTCACGACGCCGTTTACCGCCGAGGGTGAGGTCCGGCGCACCAACGCCGAAGCCGGCCTCGAACGCCTGCGGGACGTGAGCGATACGGTCATCGTCGTCCCCAACGACCGGCTGCTCGATGCGGTCGGCAAACTCCCCGTCCGGCAGGCCTTCCAGGTCAGCGACGAGGTGCTGATGCGCTCGGTGAAAGGGATCACGGAGCTCATCACCAAACCCGGTCTCGTCAACCTCGACTTCGCCGACGTGCGCACGGTCATGGAGAAAGGCGGCGTCGCCATGATCGGCCTCGGCGAGTCCGATTCGGAATCGAAAGCACAGGACTCGGTTAAAAGCGCGCTCCGCTCACCCTTGCTCGATGTCGATATCTCGGGAGCCAACTCCGCGCTCGTCAACGTGACCGGTGGCAACGATATGGCCATCGAAGAGGCCGAGGGTGTTGTCGAGGAGATCTACGACCGGATCGATCCCGACGCCCGGATCATCTGGGGCACCTCGATCGACGAGGAACTGGAGGGTACGATGCGGACGATGATCGTCGTCACCGGCGTCGACTCCCCGCAGATCTACGGCAGCAGCGGGGCCGCCGCAGAGCAGGCCGAAACCAGCCAACCGACCGAGTCGGCCCCGGTCGACGATGACGACGATATCGATTTCGTCGAGTAACGCCGCCGAACAGCCTGAAACTGTTTTTGTCGGTGCCGGATTGACCGTAGCTGCGCATCAATAGATAAAAAAAGCCTCGCGTCGAACGTCGGACAACATGGACGTTCCGTACGATCTCAACAGCTACGTGCGTGTGCTCAAACTGGCGAGTACGCCATCCTGGAACGAGTTCTCGCAGGTCTCGAAGATCGCTGGGGCCGGCATTCTACTGGTCGGGCTGCTCGGCTTCATCATCTTTGCGGTCATGAGCTTCATTCCCGGTGGTGTCTGATGAGCATCTACGCCGTCAAAACGACCGCAAGCCAAGAGCAGACGGTTGCCGATATGATCGCGACAAAGGAGGAAGACGAGATCCACGCCGTTCTCTCACCGGATTCGCTAACCAGCTACGTCATGGTCGAAGCCGAGGGCACGGCCGCACTTGAACGCCTCTTTGATGAGATCCCCCACGCCCGGTCGATCGTCCCCGGCGAGTCCGGCCTTGCGGAGGTCGAACACTTTCTCTCGCCGACCCCTGACGTTGAGGGGATCGCCGAAGGTGATATCGTCGAACTCATCGCCGGGCCATTCCAAGGTGAAAAGGCCCGCGTTCAGCGGATCGACGAGGGCAAAGATCAGGTGACCGTCGAGCTCTACGAGGCGACGGTGCCGATCCCGGTGACGGTGCGTGGCGACCAGATTCGCGTACTCGACAGCGAAGAGCGGTAACCGAAAACTCAGTTGATTGCGTCGAGCTTGGCGACAACCGATTGGAGATCGGCTTCGGATTCGATCTGGGTTTTGAGCTCTTCCCGCCGGCGAACAGCCACCGAATCGGCGTCGTAGACCCGGACGTACTCGGCGCGGGTGTGTTCCTCGAATGCGTGACGGATGGCGAAGTAGCCGTCAGGAACGATCGTTCCACAGATCTGGCATTCGTGTTTTTCGTGTTCTGTGGTCTGGTGGTGGATCAGCTCCTCGACGCTTTCGGTCTGTGTGCCACAGTTATCGATGCCACACCGCCACGAGGTCATACACTATCCTTGCGGTGGCGACGGTATAATCATTGCTGTGCCCGACAGCGCGGCGGCGAACCGATATCGACTAAAGGATGTGGAAAAACCATCGGCCGTGAGCGATGCCGAGCCGACCCGTGTCGATATGCACACGAAGCTGCTCAATGAGCGTGTTGTCGCGCGGGCGAAGCAACGGGAGATCGATATTCTCGTCTATGCCCCACACTTTCGCCGGCTCCCAGCGATCAACGAGCGGGCAGCCGCCTACAGCGATTCCGAGCTCCTCGTCGTGCCAGCCCGGGAGGTGTTCACCGGCGACTGGAACAACCGCCGACACCTGCTGGTGATCGGCCTCGATGAACCGGTGGCAGATTTCATCACCTTCGAGGGCGCGATGGCCGAGTTTGAGCGACAGGATGCCGCGGTCGTGGTGCCGCATCCGGCGTTCATGAACGTCAGCCTCACTCACCCGGAGATCCGCGCCCATGCCAGTCGGATCGACGCGGTCGAAACCTACTGCGCCAAGCTGTTTCCCACCCAGAACCGCCGCAGCCAGCGGATCGCCGCCGCCCTTGATATCCCGGCGTTCGGCTCCTCGTACGCCCATCTCCCGAAGACAATCGGCGAGGCGTGGACACAGTTCGACCGCGATATCGCATCGACCGCCGACCTTGTTGACGCGCTCAGAAACGATGCCGATCGGCAAGTGATCCACCGCAGCGGGCTGGCCCACCGCGGTCGTCGGCTGCTCGAATACGCCCATCTCGGCTACGAAAACAGCTGGAAAAAGATCGATCGACTGCTGTTGTCGGGTAACGAGCCAACCCATCCCCGAAACCTCATCTACGAGGGTCGGTTCGACGACGTGAGCGTCTACTGACGGTGTTGGTGATCGCTTAGACCGGTAGCGTCACACCCATCTCGGCGGCGTACGCGGTAACCTCGGGCAGCACATAGTAGAACATGCCCGCGGAGACACCGATCTCGGCTCCCGTCACCAGCAGCGTCACGAGATCGGATCTGTTGCTTGAGACCGGGATCCCGACCGGGAGGTTGTACTCGGTCGACGACAGCGGGTAGAACAGCGCGATCCCGCGGGTGCTGCCGACGACATCGAGGATATAGTGGGTGGCGATCCCGATCCAGACGAACTGGAGATTGTCAAGATAAAACGGCCACACACCCATGACGGCCAACAGCGGCAAGTTGTGCAGCGTCTTTCGGTGTTTGCCGAACGCGGTGTCGACATCCGGCAGCAGCGCGCCCAGCGTGACCGGCACCGACAGCGCGATGATCGTTTCCACGGTGGCGAGATCCCACGTCGGCTGGAGAACAGCCCCCAACCCGATGCTCAACAGAACTGCGTTGAGCACGTGTCCACGTTTGTTCACACCCGACCAAACGAGTCGACCCACCTGAGCGTTCCGACTGCGAAAGACACACGGCGGCGGCACCACAGCCGTCCGTATGGAGTATCAGACGCCGCAGTTTTTCCACGTTATGCAGTACGCCGACGCCGCCGACGGCGACACCATCGATATGGTCAGCGGCAACCCCGACTGGGAGCCGCCCACAGCGATCCGCGAGGGGCTTCACGAGTACGCCGACAGCGATGCTGAGTGCTTTCAGTATCCGCCAAGCGACGGGCTGGCCGACCTCCGCGAGGAGATCGCCGACCGACGCAACGTCGATCCCGACCGTGTGATCGTCACCAACGGCACCGGCGAGGCCAACTATCTCGGGATGGCT
>KB659952.1_pt16 | contig 12590 bp, 15 predicted proteins | sample 558768 | NCBI scaffold set KB644980.1 | reverse complement strand
ATGGCTACAGAGATGAGTTATACTCTCCGTTCTCAGTACGAACACGCTCACTCCCACCTCGGAACTCTGATTTAATTGTATATCCGTCTGATGCGTCCTCTAGCCGGCTGGGCTCATACTCGTCCTCAGTTTCATTCCATTCTCCTGTAATTCTCGGCTCATCGTGCTCATGATTATGAGTTACGATACTACATCTCATACATTCGTGTATATCAACAATTGTTGAATTCAGAGGCGATAGCATTGACTCCTCTCCATGTCGTCCCAGCGAAATATGTCTGATCTTGTGCTCTCATCTGTCGCCTTGTCATCCACAGCGGTCGCCTCAAACGGACCGATCTTCAACGGATTCTATCAACTGATACGGCAGATCAATGAGCACGAGAAAACCACGCCTCACTCTCACTCTCACTCTCGCTGTCACCGTCGTCAGAGCAAGCACTCGTATCTCCGTCTCTCTCTTCACTGTAGTAGTACAGTAAAACGTGTAGACCGCCCTAGTCTCGCCAGTAAGAGAGGGCGTTAATGTGGTGGTTTATTGAGACTATGCTTCCACTGAGTGCTGGCTTCCGACGCTTATACCGTCGCCTCCGCTGACGACACTGACAGAGCGCCGCTCACCAACCGCTGATACGTGTCTGAGTCTTCATGGAGGACGACATCTTGCCATGCTTGGACGAGTTAACGAACGTAAATGCGCCCTCAGACAGCGACTCCAATGCTTCGGCGGCTCGATAGTACTGGTTCCAGCAAAACGATCCATCCCGATCAGCTGAGAGGAGTTCCAACGGGCGATCCGATGACTTGACGACAATGCCCTTCGGAGTACGAGAGCCTCATTCATATGTGTAAGCAACGAGACTGCACGCCGAACACTCGGTGAATCTATCACTTCATCGAGATTCTCTGCACGAAATAATTGCTCAATTGGCGTCAAATCATGCTGCTGGATGCCGGTGTTCCCGTCATCAGAGTAGTTGAACTTGTATCGACGGAAACCTCTTTGATGGACTGTTGAACACGGTTTTATTTCTTTTTCGTCTCTGCTTGATCCCGTGCTGCTCTGTCTCGATCCTCTTCGAGCTGCTCAATGCGCTTGGATTGTTGATTGATGATTTCCTGCTGATCGGCTATGGTTTCCTTCAGCTCGTCTTGATTACTCTCAGGATCGTCAATCCGGTCGGACTGCTCGTCAATCGTTTCCTGTTGAGATTCGACTACCTGTTCCGAGCGGTTAATACGAGAAAGCAACTTTGACACTGCCCTGCAGTCCCGATGCAGTAGTTGTGACTCCTGCACCCAAGATAATTCATCGCCTACTGAACTCAACCATGTCTGTTGATTTCTCGTATTGCAACCATATCAATGATTTTTAGCATCATTGAAACAAGTCAGGCTCACCACTGAAAGTAAGCCACCTGTTCCCGCTGATGCGATCTAAATACATGATTGCCGTCGGCGAAACCCTGCCACTCAAACACGATGACGATGGTCCGTGCTCAAGAGAGCCTCTCCACTCTCAATTGTAATTGCACAACTAACTCGCCGTAGTTGTGTGAGTGCAGTATGAACACCTACCACGCCGATCTGGAGCACGGGTTCGCCCTCCTCATATTCCCACTTTTCGAGTAAGGAGCCATAAAGAATACAGGGATGTTGAAATATACTCAATAAAACAACATGTAATAACCCCCCGAACGCGAATACGGGAATCGCGAGGGGCATAAAAACGCTTCTTACAAAGTCAGTTATTAACGGATTTACTGGTTTTTACTGAACATGACATTCCGAAGTTCTCGTCGTCAATGCCTGCGACATTTGAGCATCACTGTTGCCAGCATCGGACTTGTAGGATGTATCGGCGATTCAACAAAACAATCAGACACAACTGCTGAGGGTCCTCCTACTACTGTCAGCAAAACTCAAGCCGAAACAGGACAATCAGGCACAATTGCGGAAGACTCTGATACCACTCAGGTTCATACCGACTATGAGACAACTGAAATTAAGATAGAGTCATCCGGTGGAAGCCTTCGAGGGACGATCACAGCAGCGATCGCCGATACAAGCGACCTGCGGTATCTTGGACTTAGTGAGACGGAAAGTTTGCCTGAGGACCGGGGAATGCTGTTTGTGTTCAACTCAAATAATCCGCGGACCTTCGTTATGCGAGAGATGGATTTCGGGATTGACATTATTTATGTCGACAGTGAGGGGATAATCACCTCAATTCATCACGCCGACGCACCAGGACCAGATGAAGACGGGAGCGACAAACGATTTTCAGGGGAGGGTCAGTACGTTTTAGAAGTCAATAAAAACTGGACGACAAGGCACGATATTGAGGAAGGAGATATTCTTCTGTCGGAAAAAATAGCAGAGCCAACTAATCAATCATAATTGCACCTGTGCAAGTAACGTCAATAATCTGGATTCGTGCAATATCATCAACGATCACGGTGAGTGTGTCGCGCCGTCACAACAACCGTGACGACCTCTCCGACGTTGACTTCGCCTGTGCTGAACTCTTGAAGCCAGAAACAGCGTGCTGAATCTAGAGCGTGAATTCATCAGCACAGCGTAGAGAGAAATTCTACATATTTATTAAGGATGCTGGTAAGAGCGCTAATGAGATATTTGTCAATACAGGTCACAAGCATCTGCACAGCATCAGGGTCGAGGATCTCAGTTCGCGATATCAAGGAACTCTTTCAATGTCGTACCGACACGAATGACGATGGGTTCACACTCCTCGTTGGTATCGAATGCAACACCGATCCTCTGTTCATCCGTGTCGTCGATAGACATCGTCTTACTTGCCTGCGAAATTCACTCTATCTCCGTATTCGTGAGTTCAACGCTGACCGCACACTTACCGGTGGCTCCCAACACGTCACCGCTGTTGTGATCCTGCTCGTGCTCTATGTCGACCGTCTGCTCAAGAGCTGTGTCTCCGGTGGGGTTAACCACCTCAATTGATCCTTTGACTTGTCGGTCTGCCATGTTGAACACATTTATTTTTCAAGAGCCACGTCACTCGTGAAGTCTCTGATAGCAGCACACCCAGCTCCCCGAAGCCAGAAGGGCTGTTCCGCTCATCACGTCAACCTGCCATCGAATTGTCGACACGCCGTCCGTTTGTTTCGCAACCTCATGGGTGCTTCACCTCTTGACTTCGTGTTCGTATCGTATCATGTAATTAACGCGCGGAGTGTCTCACAGTGAGCAACACGTCGCGTGATTCTCCGGTTAACCTGAGGGCGGTTGCGTACCGGCTACATCTAGTCGTGTTCACGAGTGGGTCCGCGGCAGTGATGCCGCTTAATATCTTTACTGTATGATCGGGTTCATCAATTCAAATCAGATGGAGTATCAATATCATATAATACACCTTGATCGTTAGTCTCGACAAGCGCCGCATCTTCTGTTTCAAACAGTATTGATCGTCCACCGGCATCTCCTTGTTGTTCAATAAGCGAATCAAAGTGTTGTCGGTCAAATAACACTGGATTGCCTCGGTGTCCCATGTATGCAGACGCCAGCGCTGATCGCGATCGCTTCTCATATGTGGCTATTAGTGCTTGCACGCTTGATACTGAGATATTCGGCATATCTCCAAGTGCAATGATAATAGCATCTGCTTTTTTTCTGAGTGCTGTGTGAGTCCCTACCTCAACTGATGCGCTTTGACCGGTCTCATATTTTTCGTTCATGTGAAATTCAACCGGCAGGTCGGATAACGCACTTCGAACCCGATCTGCGTCGTGTCCAACAACAACAGTTGTTGATAAATTAGCTTCAAGTAACGTCCTCGTGGCTTGTCGAATTATTAAACCATCATCTATCGATTGAATAAGTTTATTTCTCTCACCGAATCGTGAACTCATACCAGCAGCGAGTAATACGGCTTGCACGTTCGACTCGTGTTTTCTTTCATTCGGTGGCGAGATGACCGGAAGTTCATCACTGCTCATATTGTTTGATAGCGCATACTATGCGATCTTAATACAAAAAATGGCTACAGGTGAATATATTTCCACCGACAGTCCACCTGTTAAGACGTATTAAGCAAATATGACAATATATAATATTTGTGCTGGTTTCGATATAGATCTTAGGAATGACTGATGTATCTTCACGCGTATTAAATTAAGTTCTATTCCTGGTGAAAAAACCGTAGGAATTCATATAATGGATATATCTAGTACTAACCTGCTGGTATATAATTAATACGACATACGGAAACTCAATTATGAACATGCTCAGATTAGTCTGATGCGATCACAGATCTCACATCTGGGATTTAATATGTATATGATACTCATAAGAAGACGATGATTGGATTATACTGTCATTATTGTGCGAGGGATTAATATCTAAAACATCGCTCACATATCAGGACACTGGTACTTGAAGACACGTTTGATTTGTCATCTTATATTTCAAAATGTCTAATTACAATATTGTTACCACGGGAGTAATCCGTTAATCAGATCATCACATGCTGATGGTGCTGTTTTATTTATATAATCACAAGTAAGCGAAAAAGATGTATTTACACCTTTTAACTGCTAATTAAAACAAATACGTGTCATGCGATATGAATATTTGTGATTTGTGAAGAAAAATCGCACACTCAATATAGTTATACCTATATTCTTGAATGAGTCTGTCCAGATAATACTTCGGTAGTGATAAGCATATATTAATTATTCAATAATAATAATATTGACAATTAAACTGCGAATCCAATCCAATTTAATATAATTAAATCTGAATGGCTTAGTATGGTCAATGATAAATAATTCTACTTGATTCATTAATTTCGTTGATGAAATCTTTCGGTTACATATAAGTAACAAATTATTTATATTTACACGAAGTAGTAATCTATCTATTCACGCTTTCAAACATCATATATAATGAAATCTATCATAGTGATTTTACGGTAGAATAAAGACGCGTTCAATGTTACAGTATTAATTACCTCTACAGATAATAGAAACTGAATAATTCTATATATTTGACATTGAATCCAGACTGCAATGAGTAGAGTGTCTGTAGAGAAGGAACAGCACGTCTTAATTGCCGAAGATAACTCAGAACTGGCAGATCTATTCGCAACGTGGCTTTCACCGACATATCATGTAGACACTGCCTGTGAGTTTGAAGAAGCAACACAGAAAGTAAATAGCTCAATAGATGTTGTGCTTCTCGACAGACAGATATCAAGATACTCAGAAGCCAAAATGCTTCAAAAAATCCGGTATGATCAGTATCGAATCCAGTCGGCGGTGATAACCGCCATTGAGCCGGATTTCAATATCGCTGAGACAGGGTTTGATGACTATATTGTCAAGCCGATATCATGTAGAACTTTAATTGAATTTACTTCAGCACTCATTACTCGTGGAGAGTACACTAAATTAACTAATAATTTGTATCAACTGTCAAAGAAAAAGGCATTACTTGAGGAGCAGAATAGTCAACGAGAACTACGAAATAGCAACGAGTATGAACAGATCGTCAATCGGTTAAAATCAATACAAGAACATGCCGATATGACAGTCGAAGAGATAAATCATAAAAAGGCATTTAGTGAACTATCATGATCATACATACATTTTCAATACTTATAGATTAATATTATCAAGCGGTCCGTCCGTCGCCACACTTGTTGTTATCTGATATTGATTGTTAATGTCTGATGTATTCGTATTAAATACAAACTGATAGCTATTCGTTTCAGAGCCAAGCACTGTGATTTGTCGACGTCGGGTGTAGGTGTCTCCAGCGATTACATTGCATTGAATGGTTAAAGTTCCAGACTGTGAACTGTTGGATGGATTCATAACAGCAACCAAAACTACCACAGTCTGCCCATCACGAACTTCCGATTCTGTTCCTTCTATACTTAATCCACTAGAAAGACACCCTGAGAGGGGAATGAAAATAGCGCTTACTCCACCAATCAAAATATGATGTATGTATTGACGTCGTTCAAATGCCGGCATTTAGATATTGTGTCTCGTACATGTTATTCAACTCTTCTAATATTATCGAATGATATGCATGAAGCGTTCTGAATATATCATAGAAAGAATAGATAACTGACGATTAGATGATAGAAAATATATCAAATTTGATTGTTAGATTTTAATATCATAGAATAAACATTTTTAAGAACGAACCACCACAGCGGTGAACGAGTGCGTTGAACTGATTTAGTTAATCAAATATTCAGGACTTTCGAAATAATATTAGCCGTTGAATATATACTGTAATATGAATTAGTTATCTCAGTAAACACATAATTATTAAATCTAATGCCAAATAAAAATACGACCGAATTAATCAATGATCTGATATCTGCGACGGATGTATTCTCAAAGAAATGGAATGCTCCGGTATTGTATGCAGTCAGTGTGCATTCTGAAGCATCTTATACCGATATTAGTTCCGTAATACCGGATATAACCAGTAAGATGCTCTCAGGTAGTCTTACTGATCTCCAAGAACGCGATCTTATCAGATATGATGAACAGACACAACAAAGCGTATACAAACTCACTGCTGAAGGACAAAAGTTTGTTCAGATTCTTGAGTTGTTAGTTGAGTGGAAGATTCAATACGATAGTGATGAGACTTCAGCATTAATAATTGAAGATGAGTCGATGATTGCAGAACTATACATGAACTATCTTTCAGAGGATTATGACCCACATTATTATGAATCTGCTAAAGAGGCACTCTCATCCACAATAGATGAAGATATAATTACGATCCTTGACCGACGACTTCCGAACATTTCTGGTGATGAGGTTGCAGCGAGATTAAAAACAAAAGTCGATACCTGTCTTATTTTAGCAGTCAGTGGAGTTGAACCCGGCGAGGGTATCACTGAGTTACCAATTGATGATTACTTGCAAAAGCCAGTCAAAAAAGATGAATTACTCTCGCGTCTCAGTAATCTTGAACTTCGCTTAGGATTACCACCAGAAGAACAACAATACCTCGCAGTTCGATCAAAACAGCGAGCGCTTCGGGACGCATATGGTCGAAGTGCAAATTCGATGTCCGCGTATACGGCACTATCAAAAGAGGCAGATAGTATAGATGTCAGCAGTGATCGAAAAGATTCACTTAATGAGCTTATTGAGCGGTAGACGTCACCATTGAGTCATATACACCACTTTCAGCAGACAGCAGTATACATGAATAGTTCAGTTTGATCTTACTACGGATTCTACAAATATAAATGTCAATCGTTTTATGATACATACAGCTATCTGTACTGAAATCTCCAGTCTATCTGACAGTCACTGAAACTTCCTTACGAACAGAGTTATGAGTTCTACAGTCTCTGGTTATGAAGTTATCTTTGAGTGGTGTACGTTGATTGCCCTAATTTCGTTAATGAAATCTTTCGGTTACGTATAAGTAACAAATTGTTTATATTTATATAAAATACAACTTGAAATAATAGTAGTGCTATCAAACTCATTTACATTCCAAATGTATACATGATGAAGTCTATCAGCATGGGCTTATTCTGGAGCCAGAATGAGTTTGATGTCGATCCCGAGTCATCACCTGCTGTAATTATAGAGATAATCATTCTTTTGCGTACAGCTAAGAATATACAAACAGATATACGATCTATAAATAGCATAGCAATATCAATAGCCATCGTATTATTGTCATCTACATTCTCAATTAATTCTAACAGTATAGTGTATAGAGTATGCGCCGAATGACACGGCGGCAACTCCCATTTGTGACCGCTACTACCCCAACTATGGAAGCCGGCGTCACTGCAGCACGGCGCCTGACGAGTGCCTCACTTGATAGGCAGGTTGATGTTCAATCAGAGCAAGCACTTACTGTAGCGAATGTCGAAGTTACCGGTTCAGATACACCATTCAATCAAATTGGAAATAATAACATAAGTTTTCAAATCGCTATTGAATCGAACGTTGATGATGCGTTTAAACCAATTCCATCGACACAAAACTCAATTGCGGGTCCATTTGCTGTCCAATTTAGATTTAATATTCCAACTCATATTCAACTGACAACAATACAATTCAGGGATGGAGATGGCGACAATATTGTACAGTCAGGGATTGAAACATACATTGGTAAGCTGCCAGCTAAAACCACAGAAGACGTTATTATCGAGTTCAACATTACAGATACAGCACAGCCCGGTTCAAAAAATATCTCAGTATATATTGATCCACTGAGCGTCGATGAGCAAGGATGACACGCCATGACAAATAAAAACAATGACTCAGAGAAGGAGAACAAACATGACCGTGCCAGCTCAAATAGTAGTGACACACGAGGGGATATTCCTCAGGAGGCGACTGCATCATCGCCTCAATCCGTTACGCAGTTGCTTTCCAGTGCACGCACGTATGATCATACAGTCACCGCAATATTAACTGCGGGTGTAATCGTTGTTTTTCATCTGCTCGATAAACAATCACTTGCAACTCGAGCTCAGGCGTTTATGAATCCGCCTGATACTGAGACAGATTTCAATTCGGGTCAGTCGAATACAAACGATGATTCAGTTAACTCAGGCACGAATACAACTAAAGTTGGGTCTCCACCCGGTACCACTCGCTCAGGTGACAGACGAGCTCAGGCGGCGACAAACACACCCACAAGTGATGGGGGAAATGTCGTGTCAACTCAATACGTCGGTGCTGTGCAATCAGACAGTGCTTTGGACCCTCATCAAGATAATCAAACTGTACACCCAGACAAGTCACATCGCTCAGATACATATGACCGAGGAGTAAACGACAGTAGGAGTGACCCTGCGTATACAGAGGTGGACACCGGGCGAGGACGGAACTCCCGAAACGAGGACCATTCTGGACAACATCCACAGACGCAAGCAAATGAGCCAAGGGATATCGATGAAAGGAGGACCAAACGACGCAGTTCACAGGATGAAGCACATTCGAACCGTCTCGATTCAGAGTCAAGATTAACCCGCAACAACGGTTTGGGCGCATCACAATCAGGACACAGCAGTGAATCGCAGCCACAGTCGCAATCACAGTCTGAGCTACAAGATCATTCGTCCCCGGATTTAGAGGATTCTCACCGTTCGCATAGACAGTCGAACAGTATAAATAGCAGACATAGGACGGTAGCAACAAGAACGAATAGCCGACGTGAAGCCACGTCGGGTGAACACGGTGAAGAATCTATCAATCGGTCAAAAGACGGTATCAGTGACACTGAGACCGACAGAGAGTCTCCTCAATTCGATACTCATGGCGGTCAGAGTGATTCATACGATGACGCTAAGAAATCAATCGCGAATCCTCATTGGCAAGTGTCAATTGGACTATTCACCATCGTATGGGCTTTTGCCTCAGGATTATATGGAGCGGGAGATACAGTAACGACATTTTATGCCCTCGCAGCAGGTTCTGCCGTTGAAACGAATCCGATTATCAGGACTGCATTGAACATTCATCCTGGTGTTGTCGTCATTGTGAAAGTTGCAATACTTGCGGGATTATATCTACTCTCTCAATCGGTGGCTGAAAGAGGAGAAATAAGCTATCACAGTCACGTCTCTGTTGGCATACCGGTTTTACTCGGGGGCGTTGGGACGTACGCTTCGTTTGTTAATATGCAAAACCTACCGGCTGAATTGTTCATATATGTCATCCTCTCAATCATATTTATTGGGTTTGCCGGCGGTGCCATTGTGGCTCTAGTCGAGGGAATTCCACTTACTGCAAGCGAGCTGAGCAAGTATGAATTTGGACAAGCACTCCGAGACAGCGGGATGCAAGGCAAAGACCACTCGACTCAGAATAAATCTACAGTTGATGCTGCAGCTGAGAAGGATACCCATCGAGAATCAAGACACACTGGATCGTCGAGTGTCGGGGCTCGATCCACCTCCGGAACTCGGGCTGCCGGTCCCGATCATCCTCGCAATAATGAGTACGAACAGTCAAATGACTCAGTTGCAAGAACAAGAGCAAGAACCGATCAACAATCATCTCATTCCCGACAACCACGAGAGGATACTCAGTTATCGAGAGATGATAATCTAGACGACTTAACACAAAACTCATCCAGCAAACACAACCGTCAGAGTAGAGAAAATGGTACGTACACCGGATCAAGAAGGGAGAGATGATAATTTTAAGAGTGAATTGATAACCTATCTTAACAATTACTTCGTGAGCGAACTATCATTGGCTGTATCCACTGAACTCAACAATAGCATAGAGAACAAAACTAGACATCTTCAGACTCCGGATATGACTGTGGTCTGGAGTCTGTGATGCTTCAATATTAGTTGATACATACAACCAAATCACTCCTGAAATGCGGTCATGACATTGTATGATTCAGTAAGCCAGAGTGGATATTGCTGTTACCGTTACTATTACTCGTCAGTCGTGTCAATTCCGAGCATTTCGTTCAATCCACAAAAGCAGGTCACTGTATTGAACCCAAGTCCAAATGCTCCGGCGATAGCTAGTATTCCGGATTTATATTTTCCTTTCTGCAATGTATTTATTGCAACAAGAGTCAGTAATACGGTAAATACTCCACGCATGAGACGGTCACGACCTCCAACGTTTTTTACAGGCATATATCAATTATAATGCGCATCTGGTTTATATTTTATCTCACAATAATAGAGAGTGAATCTATCAACTAAACTCATGTACCACAGCACGCGGTTCGGTATATACTGACTACCATTATGAGCCGTAACCGAATAGTGAATGTGTGTTATAACTGATGATAACAGTGGGCAGCTACTCCGAGATAGCTGTAGTGCTGGTGTCACCGAGTTGTGTTCGGAGATGAGACCCAATCAACAGGATTGTCGCAAGTAGAATAACGGCTGCAAAAAGCAATACGCTACCTGAGAGAAGCGTAAGACCGCTATTGATTTGACTAATCACGAAATTTCCGGCAAGTATACTTGCAACAGTGAATACAGCAATCCCACCAATATTAATAGCGACTCTCGGCGGGTCACCGGTTGTTTCTGGATCATTCAATAAAACTAGCACAAGCGCAAGCGCAAACGGTGTTCCAACTGTCCCAACTGCCAACACGAGCACTAGCTGTCCTAAGAACGCGCCAGGAATGAACACGCCAGCGCCACTAAGAAGTGCTGTCCCAGCCAGCAATGCTCGATATCGTGTATCATCGACGCTTGTTTTCCAATTGAGTTTATCAGCGATGACATATACAGGCACAAGCGTATTGCCTCCAAGTGTTGATACAGCCGCTCCAAGAAGCCCAATTAGGAAGACTTGTTGAGCGACCGATCCAGCAATCGGTTCAAGAGCCTGTGCTGCGCCAATTGCCTGCAATCCCTGGGTATCAACATTGCCGAATAGTGCCCCAGCAGCGACAAGAAAAGTAGCGATACTGAATACTCCGAATGCAACGAGCATTGAGACGCTGATATCAAAGCGAGCAATATCAGCATCATTTTGTGTCCACCCACGAGCTTTCACTGTATATGTCTGCATTGTGATGATCGTAACATGAACGGCGCCTCCGACAATGCCGGCAGCGGCAATCGCACCACCAATCGGAACTGTCGGTAAGAGTCCCTTGACAGCAGCTCCTGAGTCAATCGGAACGACAAACAGTGACGTAATAAATGCAAGAACAACTCCCGTGACGACTACCTTCGCCCCAATTTCAGCAATTCGATATCCGCCACCAGCAAGTCCAATCGTGAGAAACACAGCCCATATGATACCCCAGGATTCAGCACCAAATGGTGTCAACAATCCTGAAACACTGGCAACAGTTTTCATAATAACTAGTTGTGCAAAGCCGGCAACAAGAACGACGTCTGCAACTAGTGACATCCTCCTCGCCGGAAACGGCGAGGCTTCCCGTACCGCAGATTTGGGATATTTGCTGGTTTCCGATCTACCCTGTTCTTGAGGGACTATTTCACCCGGTGATGTATCGAACAAGTAGACCGATGGCTGTGCCAGACAGCCGTTATCCCTATCCTGTGACGGACTCGGACTCGGGCTTATCTTTTGTCTCATATTCTCTGCGCCGTTACAGTCTGCGTTGGCTACCAATTCGCAGGAATCACATACGTACAGACCAGACCACGCTCAACCCGGTTGCTATCAGCGGAGTCACCACACTCACAGCACGTCTTCGAGGTATTCCACTCATTTTCTTTCAGTACCTCAACACCGTGTTCTTCGCCCTTGTAGTCGAGATACTGATACAGCCGGTCGAACGCCCACGCCCAGTATGAAGCCATTTGTTCGCTGTTTTCCCGAAGTCTTCAGATCGTACATCTTCGGGCCAACCAACAACAAGTGTACTAACAGTTCGATCTACACACTCGTTGATAATCTTCTTCGAGAGAGTGTGGTAGAAATGCGTCTCACGACGGATGCGTTTCTGACGTGATCGCTGAGCTTGTTGTGACGGGCCATTCTCACCTTCGGTGGCGTATTGTTCCTGTTGGTGAAAGTAATGGTTGTCCTGCTTGATCGGATTACCAGGATACAGCACGTATTCATCGGGAAAGGCGACGGCAGCGATAT
>KB659968.1_pt153 | contig 12594 bp, 12 predicted proteins | sample 558768 | NCBI scaffold set KB644980.1 | reverse complement strand
ACGCACCGACCAACGGCGTGATATCGTACTGGATTCCGGTGATGACACCGAGAACGCCTTGCTGTTCGACCGCGGATAGCACCGATTCATCGACAAGGATGCCCCGCTCAACGACGCCGGCTAGCGTGAGTGTCCAGCCGGTGATCGCGGTCGTGAGGATGCCGATAATGATCGAGCCGGTCACCCCGCGAGCCCACAACAGGAGCGTCAGTACAACGCCCGACAATCCGAGAATCGCCACCGGGTTCGACCCGACCGAGCCGAGTGTCACCAGCGTCGCCTCGTCGTTGACGATCACCTGAAACTCTTGGAGGCCAATAAACAGCAGGAAGACACCGATCCCAGCACCGACAGCGAACTTGACCGGCTCCGGAAAGAGATTGATAATGTATTCACGCGCACCGACAGCCGTCAGGATGATGAAAACAATCCCTTCAACAAAGACGGCCGCAAGGGCTGTCTGCCAGGGGATACCCAATCCGAGGACGACGGTAAACGCAAAGAAGGCGTTCAGCCCCAACCCTGGGGCGAGCCCGAACGGGCGGTTGGCGTACACCGCCATCACCAGCATTGCGGTCACCGAGGCGAGGATCGTCGTGATAGCGATCATCTGGAACACCTCGGGATCGCTGTACCCCTCGATGCTGATCGCGTTCGACAACACCGTTGGGTTGACGACGATGATGTAGGCCATTGCGAGGAACGTTGTCGCGCCGGCGATCACCTCTGAGCCAACGTCGGTGTCGTGATCGTCAAGATCAAAAAACGAGTTGAGTCCCATTTGTGGTATGTAGCGGTTGCTGGCGACACTGACTTAAAAATTCGCATAATTGCATGACAGGCTATGAGGTTTTCAGTGAATATCGATGAACAATCGTGATAACCTATGAAATGGTCAGCAAATGAGTGGATACTGTCGAAGAAAGCACAACTGACGACGCATGGCTTGTCAACGACCACCTTACTCGACGGTTGTCAACGCCGCCACCGGCGCGTCGGTGCGTTCGCGAGCCCGTGTTAGCCCATCGTCGCCGACAGCGATCAGGGTAAAAACGCCCACAACCTCGGCGTCAGCCTGAGCGGCGATATCGAGCAGGATCGACTGAGTCTCGCCCGAACGGATCAGATCGTCAACGATCAGGGCCGACTCGCCGGCCGACAGCGCGGTGGCGGGCAGATAGTAGGTCAGCTCGATCCCGGAGGTGAGTCGCTGGCGAGCCTCGAGAAACTCCTCCACGGCGGTTTCCTTGGATTTTTTCGCGTAGGCAAGCCGAGCGTCGAAGTACGACGCCATCGCCGCCCCGAGGGTAATGCCGTCGGTGGCGGCGGTCAACACCACATCTGGCCGGTCGAAGCCGACGCTGGTGGCCGCCACGGGGGCGACGCGGTCGAGAAACGATTGATCGAAGACGGCCGCGGAGTTGTCGACGTACCCCTCGTCGTCGACGCTGACACGGGCCCGAAGTTCGGCCGCCATGGCCTCACGGCCGATGTCGCCGACAATCGCCTCCGCACGGTCGACACCGGGGAGAACGTGGCCGTTGACGTATCGGTTGAGATCGCCTTCAGGAAGCCCGGTCTCGGCCGATAGCTCCGCGTAGGTGCGATCGGCTTTCAGCGTTCGGAGCACCGCAACGGCTTGCAGCTGGAGGGCTGCTTTTTCCGCTCGATCCATACACGCTGTTCACGATTGTGCAAGTATGAGTATACCGGTCTTCCAACAGAACTGGGCACCCAATACTGTGCATACACCATCGACTGATCGATCGCTGCGTGGGCGGCTCTCGCTGCTTTTGCAAACAATAGTTTTCATAATCAAAAAAGCTATTTTTGTATCCCAAATAGTTAAGTAACTGGCAGTCCTATGAATGAATGTAATGAGCACCCAAAAGACAGTTCGACAGCAGTACGATACGGTCGAGGGCTCCGACGCGCTTCGTCTGGATACAGACAAAGCCGAGCAGATCGTTAGCGCGCTGAACACGGACATCGCCAACGCATATGTGTTGTACCACCAGCTCAAGAAGCACCACTGGAACGTCGAAGGCGCGGAGTTCAACGACATCCACGTCTTCCTCCAGGAAGCCTACGAGACACTTGAGGAGGGTGCCGACGAGATCGCTGAACGCGCCCAAGCGATCGGCGGCGTCCCGGTTGCCGGCCCGGCAAATATCGAGGAACACGCCACCATCGAGTTCGAAGGTCGGGATGTCCACGATATCCGCACCTCACTGGAGAACGACATGGCTGCCTACGGCGACATTATCGAAGGGATGCGCGAGCACACCCAACTGGCGGCTAACCTTGGCGACCCGACGACCGAGCATCTCCTAAAGGAGAACCTGATCGAGATCGAGGAAGACGCCCACCACATCGAACACTACCTCGAAGACGACACGCTCACGAGTTCAGCCAACTAACGACCGTCGCGACCACTCGTTTTTTACACCGACCCCGAAACGGAGTCACAACGACAGCGATCGCCGAGTAGCAGGAAAAGAGGGTTTACTGCGGCACAGAAACGCTGTAATCGGTGGCGATCCAGCCATCCTCGTTGCCTTCCTCGGTGAAGACAGTTCGCTCAGGCGTGGCGTTACAGGCCGAAACACGGGGGGTCTCGTCGTCGGCCTCGGGGGGTGTTGCTGGCCCGTTTGCGTCGGTTGATTCCATATAACTCCTTAGGAGAGCCATGGGTCATATAGGTTTTGGTCGGCCTAAGACTCGTGGGAGAGTAAGGACAACGCGGTGGCGACAGTAGACCGCTGCCCAGCGGCTTAGTCCGCTGATGACGGGGTCGGCAGTCGGATTTCGATCGTTGTCCCGCCTGATTTTTTTGGGACGCTGATCTCGCCGTCAAGACTCGTGATGATCCAGTAGGTGAGCCAGAGGCCGAGCCCTTGACCGTGAACGAGTGGGTCTTCGTCGCCGGTTGTCAACACCTGTCGTTCATCCTCCGGCAGTCCCGGGCCCTCGTCGCTGATCGTGATCCGGAGTTGGTCGTCAGCTGCGGTGACACCGAGACTGACTGTTGGCTCCTCACCGCCGTGAACCGCCGCGTTTTCGAGTAACTCCCAGAGTGCGGTTTCGATCCGCGGCAGCGTCGTGGCGACCGCTGTCTCTGGAATCTCAGCCGTTATCGCGGCCTCGGGGTATCGCGTTTCGAGTTCATCGATCGATTCATCCAACAGCGGCGCAAGATCAACCTGCTCTAGCTCCGGCGACAGCTCACGGTTTTGCTCGATCTGTCTGGCGGATTCGGTGAGATCGAGTAATCTATCAGTAGCCTGAGTGATCTGTTCGGCCTTGGATGCAACGTTGTCATCACTGTCGCCCGCTAGTATCTCAGCATAGCCGCTAATTACGGTCAGCTTGTTGCGAACATTGTGGCGTAACACACGGTTGATCACACTGATCAGCCCCTCTCGTTGGCGGCGGTCGCTCGCATCTTGCACCATCACCTGCGCGCCGACAATGTCGTCTGCCGTTCGTGATGCCGGCTCGATATCGGCGTCATAGATCGGAACAGTCCGAACATCGACATACACAGTGCGATCGGATCGCGTCGTGATCGGCAGATCCTGCACCTGAATCGATTCGCCCTCTTTGACCTCCGCGAAGTAACCCATGGCTAGCTCGACCGACTCATCGTTGGCTCCGAGCACTGACATCGGCTCGCCGGTGAGCTCAGTCGGCGTGTAGCCAAGGAACTCCTCAACAGAGGGTGAAACGAACTGGAACCGGCCCTCAACATCGATCCGGAACACAAACGCAAAGCTGGCCGCGATGACTGCTCGGTACAGTTCGCTTCGCTCATTCAGTTCGCGCTCCCGCTCGATCAGCCTGCGTCGCTGTCGTTCCAACCCCGTCACATCGGTGAGTGCCAGCACCTCAAGTGCGGAATCACCGAGTGTCATCGATCGCGGCGAGACGAGGTAGTATGCCATCCCGTCGTCGTCATCACGTTCGACAATTCGCCTGTCGTCGCCATCGCGTTCAACGATCCGCCCGTTGTCGTTACGTTCGCCGATCCGCTCGTCGTCGCCACCGCGTTCAACGATCTGTCCGTCGTCGTTGCGGGTGGCTGCCACCGTCGGAAGCACCTCCCCAAGCTGATCCCCGGTTGCATCCGCTAACTCCGGGAAGACATCGGCAGCAGCAGGCGAGTAGTCTTGAATCCGGTCATTGTCATCAAGGATTATCGCAAGATCATCGCCCTGAGCGGTCGTTCGGACGGTCAAAAACTGATCGCCAAAGATGAACAGTGTGCCGATCGCAAACGCGGCGACGCCGATCGGTGCGTAGATGAAGTTGATCAGATCCGGGGTCGCAATCGCAACGATATCGAGCGTCACCGGCAGCGCGAGCAGCCCCGTCAAGAAGCCAAGCGGTCTGGTATCGTAGCCTGACTCGACATACAGCTCAAATATCATAAACAGCCCCACCGCTGCAAGCACATATGATAGACTTGTCGAGACCCAGTGAACGATCCCGTGATTGATCGCCAGATAATCAAACGGAACTGTCACCTGCGTCGTTGTGAAGTACAGCCCGTGGAGAGGATTGGTTACCTTTATCGAAACGACTGTTAGAAAGACGGCGGCACTCAACCGGCGGAGTGTTTGATTCATGTGCAGCGACCGCTCGGTGTAGGCAGAGGCAAAGTACAGCCATGCCCAGACGGTTGCAAAGCCAAAAATAAGGCCGAGAACGTAGGTTGCCTCCCGGAACGGATCAGGGATAATAAAAAATACCGTCTTGAGAAAGGCCCAAAGCCCGGTTGTCGCAAGCAGCCCGACCAGACCGCGACGCATCGCGGCATCATTGAAGCTTCGGGCTCGCGGAATCGAAACAAAACAGGCGACCGCACTTGAGAAAAACAGGCTCATATACACAACGCCAGATGGGGTTGTCCACGGTGCGGCCATTAGCAAATACAATAGGTGACCGGCGGGTATAAAAAATCGGTTTAAGAAAAGTATAATTGAATCCATTGAGCCGCGTGTCAGCCCGCCATCGCTGTCGAACTGCCACAGTCTTATGCGCGCGCCGACCCAACTATGACGCATGACGCCACCTGCTGACAGCCCGACTGATCCACCGGATCGGGCGGAACTGGCAGCCCAGCTTGACGAACTAGAGGAGACACTCACCGAGCTTCGGGGTGAGCTTCCCTCGGAGGATCGTCGCGACCTGCCACAACCCCCACGGCTGAGCGAGCTACTTCGGTTTACCGAGCAGTACACGATCCCGACGCTGATCGCGATTCTTGAGGCGACGATCAAATCGCTCGAACTGCTCCAGCGAACGCTCCGGCTGGCCGATCCCACACGGGCCGCCCGCGAGGAAAGCGAGGCTGCTCGGGGGCGACTCAACGAGGTTGGAGGTGAGGCCGGCCAACAGCTTGCGGGTGCGCTCGCAGAACTCCGTACCGCACTTAGTGAAACCGACCTCCCCGAAAACGCCGAGTCCCGCGACCTCATTACCGATGCGCGTGATCTCACGGGGGAGATCGAGAAGCGACTCCGGGAGGCCGAAGGAACCGTCAGCGAGCAGTGGGATCAAGAGCGCGCCGAACGGCGCGGCCAGCGCGACGACCCGACAGCGGGCAAAAACGATCCAGCGGCCAACAACGGCGTCATGATCGATGTTAGCGACGACAGCGAGCAGCCGGCCGGTGACAGCGACGACGCCGATAACGCTGACAACGCACCAACAGTCGATGTCGACGCCGAACTCGAATCGATCAAAGACGAACTCGACGAGGCCGAAGAGTCGATCGATGATGCAGGAAACGGGGGCGTAAGCGAAGACAGCGATGAACCCGGTACAGAGGATGACGACAATGCGACCGATAGTGAGAGCTGATCACTCAACCGGGCGGAACCGGTAGCCGTCCCACGATTGGCTGTCCGGCTCGCGGATGCCGGCGTCGGGATCGCGGAGTTCAGCCGCATAAACCGGCTCAACCGTGTCGCCGATCCCCACATCATCGGTTGTCAGCTGACCGATCGCCCGCACCGACTCACCGTCGACGTCGAATGCGACGATAGCAAGATGGTTCGGCTCCCGAACTCCCGGCGGTGTCGCCGTCGAAGTTGTCCACGTTACGACGGTCGCGGTGTGGACGCTAAGATCGACCATCTCGACCGGCTCGTGGCCATCGGGGCCGAGCGGGTGGGGCGGATACAGGATCGTCCCGTCCGGATACCGGGCGGCTTCCATCGCTGGCTTCTCGTCGCTGCCGCCGTCGGTGGCGGTCTGCTTGTCGGTGCTCATTGGGCGGCCTCCATGATCGTCGTGATCACACAGTTACCAAAGCCACCCACATTGCAGGCAAGGCCAGTCTCGCAGTCGACCTGTCGGGGGCCGGCGTTGTCGGTGAGCTGTTGGTAGATCTCATACACCTGAGCGACGCCGCTTGCGCCAAGCGGGTGACCCTTCGATTTCAGCCCGCCGGAGGTGTTGATCGGCAGCTCGCCGTCGCGGTCGGTGAGGCCCGCCTCGACAGCCTTCCAGCCCTCGCCCTGCTCGAAAAAGCCCAGTCCCTCCGATTGAAGAAATTCGAGGATGGTGAACATGTCGTGGAGTTCGGCCACGTCAATGTCGTCTGGGCCAACACCGGCCTGCTCGTAGGCGATCGCACTGGAGTCGACAACGCCGCCCATGACGGTTGGATCGTCACGCTCGTGGACGACATGGGTATCGGTCGCGCCACCGATCCCCGAGATCACGGCGTAGTTGTCGGTGTACTCGTCGGCGATCGATTCGGGACACATCAGGAGGGCAGCCGACCCGTCGGTGATCGGACAGAAATCGTAGAGCCGGAGCGGATCGGCGACGATCGGTGACTCCATCACAGTGTCGAGATCGACCTCCTTCTGAAACTGGGCGTGGGGGTTGTCAACGCCGTTTTTATGATTTTTCACCGCGACCTTGCCGAGGCTCTCGCGTGGGGCGTCGTATTTGTGGAGGTATCGCCGGGCGGTGAGGCCGGCAAAGGAGGGCAGCGTGACGCCGTGTTTGTACTCGGTGGGATGGGTCAGCGAGGCGATCACGTCGGTCGCCTCCGCCGTGGTGCGGTGGGTCATCTTCTCGCCGCCGATCAGCAGCGTCAAATCGCTCGCCCCGGAGGCGACCGACTGCCACGCGCTGTGGACACCTGCGCCGCCAGAGGAACTCGTCTGGTCAATGCGGGCGGTGTAGGCCGGCAGGGCGTCGAGGTCGTGGGCAACAGCGTTGGCGATCCCGGTTTGGCCCTCGAACTCGCCGCTGGCCATGTTCGATACGTAGAGGTGATCGAGGTCGTTGCCATCGATTTCCGTGTCGGCCAGACAAGCCTGGCCGGCCTCCGCGAGCAGTTCGCGGATCCAGCCCTCACGTTGGCCGAACTGTGTCATCGACGCGCCGACGATCGCAACACGATCCATACCGTCTCTCTCACAGCGTGGTAGTTACCGATTTCCCTTCGGGCCCATCTCGGGCGATTTAACAGGACGGCCGGTGGAGATGCCAGTATGGAGCCGGATCGCACGCTGCCGTATCTCGGAGCCGTGGCGTCGCTCGTCTTTTCTATGGTCGCCGCCGCGCCGTATGTGCTCATCACCGGACAAACGGAGCTGTTAGGGGCCTACTATGGGGCCGGCCCGTTCGGCCTCAGCAGCGGCATTTTCCTGTCGGTTGTCGGGATCGTCATCTTCCTTTCGGGTGTCCGTGGGCAGGCCGACCCGACGCTTGTCGCCGGGATCATGCTTGCCGTTGGCTTAGCGATCTTCGGGCTCACCGCCGCTTGGACACTGCTTTTGCCATCGGGGGTTATCTACAGCTTCCCGCCACAGTACGACTGGCTGGAGTACCACCCGTGGTTGACGCTTGTCGCCAGCGGGCTCATCGGCGGGGCTGCGGCGGGCTACGCCCTTGTTGTCAACTGAGTTCAGCTGTTGGGCTATCGCTGTTGACGCAGCTTAGGGTGTGATCACAAGCTTGCCAAGGAAGCTATCCTCCAAAACAGCACGTTGGGCTTCGGCCGCCCCGTCGAGGTCATACCGCCGAGCGATTTCGATATCTAGCTCACCCGACGCCAGCAACTTCGCAATGTTTGCCAGCGGCTCCCGCAGATCCGGTGTGTTGAACATGCTCATCAGCGTCAACTGAAGATCTTTTCCACGGGCTGCCGCCGACTGAGTAAAACCAACCTGTGGATCTTTCTCGCCGATACCGACAACCCGGCAGCCGGTGGCGGCCACGTCGGCGTCAAACTGGAGATACTCATGCATGCGGTGATCGAGGATCACATCGAAGCCGCCGTCGCTCGCCGCAACCACGGCCTCAGCGAGGTCATCGCGGTGATAATCAAAGACGGTATTATCACCGAGCTCGGCGATCGCGTCGTGATACTCCGGGCTGGCGGTCGTGATCACCTCCGCGCCCGCAGCCGCGGCAATCTGGATGGCTGCGTGGCCGACGCCGCCGGCCCCACCGTGAATCAGACAGCGATCGCCGACCCCGAGTTCAGCGTGATCGATCAGGGCACGCCAAGCGGTGACAGCAGCGACGCCGGCCGCACCGGCGGCGACGGTATCGACGCCATCCGGGAGGGTGACCACTCGATCGTCTGGGATCGCGGCGTACTCGGCGTAACCGCCGTAATGATCCTTGCCGATCCCGGTGGCGATAACGGCGTCTCCTGCGGTGAAGCCCGTTGTGTCGTCGCCGACCGCAACAACCTCGCCGGCGGCGTCGATACCGGGGATCATCGGCAGCGCGAACGGCTCGTAAGAGCCTTCCCGAAAGTAGGTATCAACAGGGTTGACCGCCGCGCCGTCGACGGCGACGAGCACCTCATCGGCTTTCGGTTCGGGACGGTCGATCTCGTCTGTCTGGAGTACGTCGGTGCCACCGTAGCTGTGGAATCTGACGGCGCGCATGGCGGCTGGAAGGTCGGCAATCGAATAAACACCGCGGCAGATTGGCCGATATAGCAGCCACGGTCGGCGAGCAGGAGCTTAGTTTTGAATCGGTAAGTGCCGACGGGGTTGTGTGCGTTCTCGACTGCATCGCATTCGCTTGATGGCTGTGGATGCATCTGAGCGCCAGCGTTACTGGTTTGTTATTTGAGACCATGTGCACGGCGTAGTAGCGGCGACAATTCATTGGGGAGTGGCCAAGTCCCAGGGAGTGACCGAGCCATGGTACCATTGGTTGGTGTAGCTATACAGCGTTCACCGCTGTTCTTGTCGAGAAAGCTATCGTGAGGGGTATCGACAAAAGCAATAGAGGCGGTTCTCGACCGACCAGAGTTGAGAGTAATAAGATCACTATCAGATCAGCAATAACAGAATATATAGATAATGTACGTACTGTAATTATTTAATTAATTATTGCAGGCCAACAATTAGCCATATGTTTATTATTGTTCGGACTGTAATTCTATCACTCAATGGCTGAGTCAGAGAGCAGAGCAACACGCCGGAACAACACGTTTGAACGTGTGTCTGACGCTGTTGTTGGCCTCAATGCCGATTTCGAATACACATTTCTTAATTCGCAAGCCCAAGAGTTGCTTGATGCGACCGAAGAAACATTGTTCGGAACGACGATCTGGGATGCGTTTCCGGAGACCATCGACAGCGTCGCTGAGGACAATATTCGAAGAGCCGTCGAAACCGGTGAGACACAAACCTATGAGCGATACAATGAGACAGTAGATCGCTGGTTTGAGGTTCGGATATTCCCCGACGATCACGGCCACTCGATCTTCTTTACTGATATTTCTGAACGAAAAGAACGTAAAGCTGAACTTGACCGATACAAACAGTTGGTTGAATCGCTCCCGGTCGCTGCTGGGATGAATACCCCGGGGGAGGAGGGCGTGTCTGAGCTTGTCAATCAAGCGGCTGTTGAGTTGTTTGGTGCGACATCAAAAGCCGAGCTGAAAGAGTACGCTCCCGGTGGCGCGTACGCCAATGAAGCGAAACGCAAACAGTTCAGTGAGCGACTGCGGGAAACTGGCTCCATCGATCAACAGGAGGTGAAGCTCACAACGCTTGACGGCGAGACATTCCGAGCGTTGGTGACAGCTGAACTCGCAGAGATCGATGGCGAGGAGTACAGTGTCTGGACGATAGCGGATACCCCCGAGCGCAAGCCAAACGAACAGCAGTTGCGATACAAAACGCGGGCGATCGAGGAGGCACCTATCGGGGTTTCATTGTCGAGCTACGAGCAAGCTGACAATCCGATAGTGTATGTCAACGAGCGATTCGAAGAGATCACCGGGTATACGCCTGCGGAGGCGGAGGGGCGTCATTGTAGATTTCTTCAGGGCGAGGGGACGTCAGATGAGGCAGCAGCGCGGTTAGGTGAAGCTATCGCAGACGGCGAGGCGGCAACTGTCGAACTGCAAAGCTATCGGAAGGATGGTGAGATGTTCTGGAATCGAGTCTCTATTGCACCGGTGACGACTGACGCCGGGTTATCACACTTTGTCGGATTTCACCAGGATATCACCTCGACAAAACAGCGATCACAGGAGCTTGCCCAACGCAACGAACAGATTACAGCACAGAATCAGGCACTTGGATCATTCGCTGATATTGTGTCTGATCCCGACCAACCAGTTGACCAACAGATAACCAGCTTGCTTGAGCTGGGCACAGAGTATCTTGATCTTGACGTCGGGATCGTATCTGATATCGAGGAACCACCTATACGGTTCGGAACAGTGTATCGCCGGATGACGCAATTACAACTGGTGACGTGTTTGACCTCGGTGAGACATTCTGTTCACTAGTGTACGAGGCTAATGAGCCGGTCTCGTTTCACACACCAGTCGATGGCGGCATAAAAAATCATCCAGCCTATCGTAAACAGGGTATTGAGTCGTACGTTGGTGTGCCGATCTACGTCGCTGGTGAGCGGTACGGGACGCTAAATTTCTCTAGTCCGAGCGCACGCAAGGAGTCGATCAGCGAGGGTGAAGAGTCATTTGTTCGGATTCTTGCTCAGTGGATCGGCGGCACAGTTGAACGACAGCAGCACCAGCAGGAGCTTGAGCGAACCAGCGAGTTTCTCAGGGAGACACAAAACGTCGCCAACGTCGGTGGGTGGGAACTTGAGCTTCAATCGGAGACATTGCGGTGGTCTGATGAGTTGTATCGCATCCATGAGTTACCGTTGGATGCAGACCCAACGCCTGAGGATGCGATTGAGTTCTATCATCCCGAGGACAGAGATACCATTCGCCAAGCCTTCAACCGTCTCACGACAGAGGGTGAGCCGTACAACCTAGAGTTGCGGATTGTTACAGCAGACGACAACGTACGCTGGGTTCGGGTACACGGAACACCTCGTTACGAGGACAACGAGATTGTCGCTGTCCACGGGACATTTCAGGATATCACCGAGCGCAAGGAGCGTGAGCAGAAACTACAAGAACTGACAGAACGGCTTGAGTTAGCTGTCAACGGTGCGAACATCGGAATCTGGGACTGGAATATGACCACCGATAGGGTCACATATAATGAGCAGTGGGCTGAGATGGTGGACTGCTCACTTGAAGAGTTGGAGCCGCATGTCGACGAGTGGAAACACCGTGTCCATCCTGCGGATCGTGGCGATGTTGAAAACGCATTAGACGATCATATCGCTGGTGAAACCGCCCTGTACGAGGCAGAACACCGGATACGAACCGGTGGCGGTGACTGGAGATGGGTTCGCGGTATCGGGAGAATTGTTGAACGTGATGACGATGGGAAGCCGGTTCGGGCTGTCGGCATTCTCCTTGATATCGACGAGCAGAAAACGTACGAACAAACCCTCGAAGAGCAGCGCAACAATCTCAAGATTCTCAATCAGATGGTTCGCCACGATATTCGCAACAATCTCCATATCGTTGTCTCGTATGCCAAGATGCTCACAGATAACGTTGAAAACGAGGGTGAAGAGTATCTTCAAAAGGTCATAGACGCAGGTAGTGAGGCGATCGGTATAACCCAGACTGCCGGGGATGTTACAAAGACGATGCTCCGCTCTGAGGCCGATCTGACCCCCAGGAATCTCCAGTCCGTTCTTGAAGCGCAGATCGATCAGGTGCGCGAGAACCACGAACAGGCCATTATCTCGACTGAGGAGACGCTCCCAGACGTAGAGCTAATCGCCGACGAGATGCTAGAATCGGTGTTCCGGAATCTGCTGACCAATGCCATTACGCACAACGACAAGGAACTATCTAAAGTGACTGTTTCGACACACGTTGATGCGGAGGTGGTTCGTGTTCGTATCGCAGACAACGGGCCAGGAATCCCCGACGCACAAAAAGAGCAGATCTTCTGTGAGGGTGAGAAAGGGCTGGACAGTGACGGAACTGGGATCGGATTGTACCTTGTCGGAACACTTGTTGATCGCTACGACGGTACTGTCTGGGTTGAGGACAACGAGCCCGACGGGAGTGTATTTACCGTTGAAATACGCCGTGATAGAACCACGTCGACGTGATAGGGATTCACAGATGTGTGAGATAGGCCCTACGTTGAGAGACTGATAACCGGGTGATATGTTGGCTCAAGAGAATCAGTATTGAGGACGATCAGACAACAC
>KB659951.1_pt97 | contig 12640 bp, 14 predicted proteins | sample 558768 | NCBI scaffold set KB644980.1 | reverse complement strand
GAAGATGGCGTCGAGGACACGTTGGGTATCGACTTTCCCGAAATCAAATTCGAGCGTCACCGCTACTTCACGATGCGGAAGCGTGTCCAGAACGCGGGGAAAGAGAGTATCCACGACACGCTGGAAGGGCGTGAGGAACGGGTTGTCCGCGACCGACTCCACAAGGTGAGTCGGCACATCGTGGAGCCGTCAGTTTGAGAAGCCGTGTATTGTCTGTGAAGACCTCAAAGAGATGCGTGACAGTATCGACTACGGCACGCGGATGAACCGACGCTTGCACCACCTCCCATTCCGCGCTCTTCAATACTACACGTCGTACAAAGCGTCGTTCGAGGGCATTCCAACTGGATGGATTAACCCCGAGTACACGAGTCAGCGGTGTCCGATGTGCGGGCATACGGAGCGTGCGAACCGCAACAAGAAGCGGTTCAACTGTCGGTCGTGTTCCCATCAAGACCACAGTGACCGTGGCGTGGCTGCAAGCGTCAACATCGCCGTGAAAGGCATCAGGAAGCATCAGGACTGGAATGTGCCTGCTCTCAATAACCTTCCCGTTGTTCGGAAGGTGCGACGGCAGGCATCGGGGGCTGTGGACGCCCCGACCGTTCGAGGCTATCAGGCCGATGGTCACGTGGGAGTGTCCGACTAATCCACGGGAAGCTCGGGGTCGTACGGAAGACTCAGTCTTCCGTGATAACGAGACGCCTTGCGTCTCGAACCACTTGACCCCGAGGCGGTTCACACCGCACATATGTTCCCAAACGCCAGAAGTGATGTAACCACTGTCGGTCAGTTTCGAAATGAATAACTAATCAATAGATTAAGCCGCTATATGAGTCTAGCTGGACGAACCGCTGTTGTCACAGGAGCATCGTCGGGAATCGGCGAGGCAACGGCTAAAGTTCTTGCCGACGCAGGCTGTTCGGTCGTGCTGATGGCACGCCGAAAAAAGCGCATGGGCTCGATTGCCGGAGAGATAGACGGCGAAACGCTGGTGTTTCCAGCCGACGTGACTGATCAGGACGCGGTCGCCGAGATGGCCGACCATGTCCTGTCAGCGTTCGACAGTGTTGACCTTCTCGTCAACAACGCCGGCGTTGCCAGTGGCGGACCGGTCGTGGAGACGGAGCTCAACGAGTTACGACCCAGCATCCGGGTTAATCTCGAAGGCGTCATGAACGTGACTCACGCGCTCCTCCCGGGCATTCTTGACTCAAATTTGGGTGACGTGATTACCGTTTCCTCACTGAGCGCCCGGTATCCACAGGAAGGCGGAAGCAGCTACACGGCATCGAAATTCGGAGTCAACGGCTTCATGCGGTCGCTCCGCAAAGAGATGTCAGAGGAAGACGTCCGGGTCACTATCGTGATGCCGGGACCAGTTATTACCGAACTGAATGACTGGGAGCGCTGGGACGGACAGGCGATGGAGCCGAGAGACGTGGCCGAGACGATTGCCTTCGCCGCCTCGCGACCTCCGCGGGTTGAACTCAGGGAAATCAGCGTTGATTCCACGGATAAATTCTAACTACCTCCACTAATCCAAAATGAATTTTAACCAGATCCCAAAAACACATATCTAGACCATTTGTGGTTGTATTCAGCAGCGTCAGACAGCCTTGTTTAGTTGCTCTCGCAACCAGATCGCTACATACAGAGTATGTATCGAACGATCACAGCGATCCTGAACAGACCGAACCGTAATGTAAGATCCGCCCCCGTGCTGAGCACCGGAAATAAAGTCGATTACTGATTGGGGATTTCAACGAGGCAAAACCCTCATTTTCAATTGTCTTTCCAGTCACGTGGGCACCCTTGTCGAATATACATTCGCGCTTCTGTTTCATTTCGTAAGACGGCTGTATAGCTTCGTTAGAAAAAATTGTTGAGTTTCTCAATAACAGATCACGACTTGGCCAATACTTACAGAATCAGCACTCCTTTATCGCTACTGTAATCTTCTTCTTTCGCTAATTGTGGTTCCCACATATGGACGGAACCATATCGTTTCTTTGGCTGGTCATCAACGACAATCACATTGTATGCATGACTGCGCTCAGTATCGATCATAACGCCAATGGAATTAATGAATGGATTCATTCTGGTGAACGCATCTCGAAGATCGAATGCAAAATTATCACAATCGTATCTATTATGTTCGTAGACTTGACCGAGTTGTCGGTGGAACAAGTTTGCATAGAGCTTGACGCTCTGGTATGACTTTGGAACCCGATATTCTGTGTCTGGACCAATATGATAGACACCTCGATTTGGTTGTTTCCAGTACCGTGGGATTGCGTTACGTAAGGTGCGTTTGATCCATGGGATACCCCGGTCTGCCGTTTCAACCGAGAGTATGTCCTCAATCTTTAGCTCAGACCCTGTCTGTTCGTGTGTTTCTGTCGACCCTAATGCATTGAGTGTTGATGGCATGATAGCTGCGCCTCCGATGATACTCAAACAGTCCCGACGCAACATGCTCCACCGGGTGTATGTGTGTACAGATATGCATCTAATGGCCGCGTATATCGAATCATTTCCTTTCCCCTCCACATCCACTCACTCAAAGCATGCTTATAATAGTTCGTATGACATGATTCAGTAAGTATCCACAGACTAACCCAGGGTTATAGCGTGAAGCGGGAACACGCACGATTTGAGGGAGCACGTTACGATTGACCTGGTGTAGGCCTGGTATTTAATCAGTTTGAGGATCAGTCAATCGCTCAGGGAGTTGCTGCATAATTGCCTGCTTCTCATCCTGGGTATACTCTGTCCAGTCTTCGATTTCTGTGAGCGTCCGCCCACATCCACGACAGATTCCATCTCTCATCTGACACACTGCAATGCAAGGGCTGGGTTTCATCAGCTGTCAAGATGGATACCTAGACCCCTGAGGTCGGGGAGGATGCTGACACTTTTTTTAACAAACCATCCGATACCAAGTCTTCCCATTCACTATTTTACATATATTTGAGTATATTTAGCCCTACTGATGAATTATGGATGGTGTTCGGAACATCCAACTCAAACTCGCCGAAGACGACCGTAAAGTCCTCAATAAGGCGTTCGAGCAGTTCCGAGAAGCGGCACAACACGTCGCAGACCACGGGTGGGACGGCAACCCAGGTCACGGACGCGAAGAATCCCTCCCACGACGAGACGTATTCTGACGTTCGTGAGGCCCTCCCTCTCCAATCCAGCCTCGTACAAGGCGCCGCAACCTTGCATCAACAGCACTCGGGAACTGCATCATCGAAGATGAGGAGGAAGCCAGTGCACTGCTGAACAGGCCGGGCCAACGAGTCAATCGGCCCTCACCTCAGGGCCGTTGAACGCGAACGGTCACTTTCGACCGACTGCATTATGTAGTGAGAGCGGAAGTCCACTGACAAGCCTCGGCTTTGTTCCCAATTGGAAATCATCGATTTCCGTTCCTGTGATGACGAGACGCTTTGCGTCTCGAACCACTTCACTTGACCCCGAGACAATTGACGAGAGAATCAGTCGCCGACTGCCTCAGCAGGCTCCTCGGAGTGGTCGATTTTGACTATCGACCCATCATGTCGGCAGTGCTCGAGCGCATGCTTTGCCTGCATCCCTGCTCCGTGAGCATGCTTGGAGATGCCAACACCAACTTTCAGTTCGACATTAGCCTCAGCACGAACATGGTTGATTGCAGACTCATACGCTGATTCGTCTAATTCAGGATTCACTGCGATGATATTATCACCACCAACGAAAAATGAGAGTCCACCGTGAGTCTCACGGAGATATCGCATGAGTGTTGCGTATCCTTGTTCAATCTGGATATATGAGTCAAACTCACTTAATTGATCTGTGTACTTTCCTGTGGCATCATTGACATCAAAGTGTGCAATTTGAACGTCATCTGCACACCGCGCCTGGGTGTCGAGATACTCACCAGATAACACCTCTGTCCGCCCACCGTCTTGTGCGGAACCTGCTGCTTGTACTCGTGAGGTTGCTTTTTCGAGTGCGGTCGCTGGGGTTTGAGATAACCCGGTTCCGAGGCTAATTGAAACAGGATATCGGTTCCTGATAGACTCTTGAAGCAACTGATGATCTGTCTGATCAAGCCCATTGGTGACCGCCACCATGTTGTCGAATCGGGTGAAATAAATATACCCGTCGCGACTTCCAATAAATTGTGCAAGGTCAGCAAATAAACGCGATTGTAGTGTCTGTAAATCCATTTCGCGCCGCGGTTCAGGAGTCACTGTCCATGGACCGTAGTTATCAATCTGGATCAGCGTCAACTGGGTATTCGTCACATATAGATACTTACACGGCCGGTATATGCTTCTTTCCGTATCAGTTGAACGAGGCGTCTCATATCTGAGAATCTGGTCTGAGTGCCGCCCACTACGTTGAACTGGCCGCTCTGATTAGACACAGACAATGCCAATAGAAGCCATGATCTTTGATGTTGACGGTACAGTCGTTCGCGGGAGCACTGCACTCCCTGGGGCAAACGAGGCGATGGATCTGTGCCGCAGACATAGTCTTGATCGACTCTTTGTTTCAAACAATCCAACGGAACCAGCGCACACATACAAAGAACGCTTTCGATCGGCTGGACTAACTGTTGACTGTGGCGAAATTCTCACCGCAGGCGAAGTGACTCGCCAGTATCTCGTAGAGACACACCCAGAGGCAACTATTGGCGTTGTCGGCGAATCGGGATTACTCTCACTACTTAGCGACGCCGGTCTTCATGCCTCTTCTATTTATCAGGAGACATACCTGAATGACGCGCCCGATGTGTTTGTCGCTTCGATTGACCGAGAGTTCGAGTATCAGACGCTCACGCGGTGTTTGAGAGTTCTTGGGGGCGCTGATATTCCATTTATTGGCACTGACCCAGATATGGTTATCCCAGCAGCAGATGGAGATATTCCAGGATCCGGAGCTATCATACACGCAATCGCGAACGTTCTCGGCAGACAGCCAACTACAATCTTGGGTAAGCCCAGTTCAGTCGCTCAGCAGATGATTTTGGATAAGCTAGGACACGACCCCAGTGATGTAATACTAATTGGTGATAGGCTTGACACCGATATTGCCCTCGGGAATAATGCAGGAATGTACACTGCGCAAGTACAAACTGGGATTGCAGCCCACTCAACGCCTGAGTCCCACGCAATCAGCCCGGATTATGAGATAGATTCACTGGCAGACATTCCAGACATTGTCTCACAACTCTCCTGAGTGCTTTCTCTATGTGAGCGTGTATGACTCATCACCATCGAGTACATGAACTGTCGTGCCTTCGGTTCTGTTCTCTACGGCGTGAAGTAGATCCTCGGTTTCGATCTCAATCGGGCCAAAAGTATCATAATGCATGGGAAAAAGATGTTCGACACCGAGCCAATCTGCAGCAATCGCGGTCTGTGTCGGGCCCATAGTAAAATGATCTCCCGTCGGAAGCGCTGCAGCGTCCGGTTGTATATACTGCCCGATGACATCTTTCATCTCTGACATCAAGCCGGTATCTCCAGCGTGGTAAAATGTCGTTGTGGTGTCTGATTCGCCCGTTACCGGTGCTGACTCACTGAGGATAAATCCAACCGGGACTCCAAGGCTTCGCTCGTACCCAGTATTCAATCCATTCGTGTGGTCGGCCCGATGCATTGTGACATATCCATCACCGCATGAAACTGTCCCCCCAATATTCATACCGATGCTGGAATCAAATCCAATTTCAGACTGCATGTATCCTGTCATTTCAGGAACTCCGACAACTGTTGCCTGGGTAAAACCCGATGCATCGGCGATATGATCAGCATGCCCATGCGTTAAGAGCAGATAGTCAGGGCTATCCACGTCGTCCGGGTCCATCGAAGTGTGTGGATTCTCAAAGAAAGGGTCGATAAGAAAGCTTGTCTCGTCTATTGTAACTCGCCAGCAGGAATGGCCATGCCAAGTCAGTTCCATCGACATTATATACTACGGGGGGAGGTACCTACTAAAATATACTGCAGTGCCAACTCCCCCGGCCTCAAGGCTCGAGGTTCCCGCCCTGTTTCGCAGATGACTTGCATTTTCTGAGTTAACCACCCTCGACGCTCATCAGTATCGTGAATATGAGGCACTGCTTCACAATATTGGAACTAGCATCCGCCCTTCACACCTGCTTGTTGCTGTCGACAGACCCACGTGAATCATGACTCTTTCTCAAATCAGATCGCTGAGATAACACCGCATGACATGAACTATCAAACGTCGCATAATACCATCGTCGAAACAGCAATCGCCTTGATTGAGAAGCCTGCGGTGCAGGAGCGAATCGGTATGTGTGGTTCTCTCACAGCCGGGTAGATGAGAGATCTCTCATAAAAGAAAACACACAAACGATTGCTTTGTTTTTATTTTCGTGTGTCGACAATTAGATTTCGAGACTCAAGCGGCTATGTGCGAACAGGCACGCTTGATGGCGAGACGATCCAGTATGGAAGCAGTGAAATTCAGAGAGCTGAGGCTTCGATACTCGCTCCAGCACAACCATCAAAAATCGTGTGTGTCGGGCTGAACTATGCCGACCACGCTGCGGAGCAAAATAAGTCGATTCCTGATCGTCCATTATTGTTCTTGAAACCCCCGAACGCCGTTGCACACCCACACTCTGAAGTCACACTTCCAAGCGGAAAGGACCGAATCGATTACGAAGCAGAACTGGCAGTCGTGATAGATAAACAGGCCAAGGAGGTGCCTGCTGAGGATGCATTGTCGTATGTTCGAGGATTCACCTGTCTGGATGATCTCTCAAATCGAGATGACCAGAACCGAGAGCAAAACTGGATACGCGGCAAAGCATTCGATAATGCTGCACCAATGGGGCCAGTGCTTGCCCCACCAACAGCAGTTCCGGAGGATGCGAGCATTTCATTATCAGTCAACGGTGAGACCCGTCAGCATTCTTCACGTGACCAATTTATTTTCTCGATCCCAGAGTTGATCGAAGAGATTACGACATACCTCACACTTGAACCAGGCGATGTGATATCAACTGGGACACCGAGTGGCGTCGGGCCTGTCTCGGACGGCGACACAATCAGCATCTCAATTGATGGAATTGGGACGCTCACCCACTCAGTACAGATCCCTGATTAATACTTTCCCCGCTCTCGAATGCGAGGATTGCCGCCTCACACTAACCTACTCACACAAGGCACACCTCGAAACACTCTCCATACTCACAGGACCGTCCGAACGCTAGGGTAAAGACGGGGGAGATGCATTGTTTATATATGCAACCACGCGATCTCTCGACACTCTCTGCATATACACCTGGCAAGGGAGTCGCAGAGGTAGCTCAAGAGGTAGGTATTGACCCTGCCGCACTCATTACGTTGTCGTCAAATGAAAACCCACACGGGCCAAGCCCGGCCGCAACCGAGGAAATCGAAACTGCTGCGACGGAGGTTCACCGATATCCAAAGCAGTCACATGTCGAGCTAACAGAAGCGCTGGCACAGAAGTGGGATGTGCTGCCGAAGCAGATCTGGCTGTCCCCTGGTGCCGACGGGGCGATCGATTACCTCTCACGTGCTTTCCTCAATCCAGGTGAGACAGTCGCAGTCCCTGAGCCCGGATTCTCATACTATGATATGTCTACACAGTATCACCACGGCTCATTGACCACGTACGAATTAACGAAGGGAGAGGACTTCACTCAGGACCCAGATGCAATACGATCTCAAATTGACGAAAGCCGTATTTTGCACATCACTTCACCACATAATCCATCTGGGTCTGAAATGCCACACAACGACCTCAAACGACTTCTCTCTACAGTGGATGATGAAACACTTGTCGCTGTGGATGAGGCGTATGGTGAGTATAGTCATCAACCATCAGCAATCAATTTAGTAGCAGATCACACGAACATCGCCGTCCTCCGAACTTTCTCGAAGGCATACGGATTAGCAGGGCTCAGAATTGGGTATGCTGTTGTCCCTGAGGAGTGGGCCGATGCGTATGAAAAAATAAACACCCCGTTCGCAGCGAATGAAGTCGCCTGTCGCGCCGCTCGTGAGGCACTCGCAGACACCGCACATCTGGAGCAATCAGTCGAGACAGCCCGCTGGGCCCGTGAGTACTATCGAGATGAACTCCCGGTTCCAGTGTGGCCATCAGGAGGAAATTTTGTGTTGTGTGACGTTGGCGATGGCACAGCGATCGCCGAAGCAGCTCTCAATGAGGGAATCATCATTCGTGACACGACGAGTTTCGGCCTTCCAGGGTGTGTGCGACTCTCCTGCGGGACTCGGGAAGAGAGTCAAAAGGCAGTAGAGGTTCTTTCAGATATTTTGGACTCGACGTCGCCAATGCAGCAAGTGAGTCGCAGTTCCTCAGCATAACCATGCAAATCGCGCTCACGGGAACACCTGGAACAGGAAAAACATCCGTTGCTGAGCGACTTGCGGTTGCACACGAGTTCAGCGTCTCTCATCTCAATCGAATTATTCGAGAAGCCGGTCTAACTGTTGGCACTGATACATCGCGGCAGTCATTGATCGCCGACTTTGATGCGATACGCGCGCATCTAAATCCATGGTCAGGAATCGTTGAGTCGCACCTTGCACATCACCTGTCGGCTGAAAAAGTCATCGTACTTCGCTGTGCTCCTGAAGAACTCACGCAGCGACTTGCGGCCCGGGGGGAGTCGTCTGAAAGTATTGCTGAGAATGCTGAAAGCGAGGCACTCGATATTATCCTCTCTGAGGCTGTTGACAAACATGGCCGGTCATCCGTGTGGGAAGTAGATACAACAGGTCGATCAGTCGAAAATGTCGTGAGGGATGTCGAAGCGATTCTTCAGGATACCCGCGAGCCGACTGTTGGAACAGTCGACTTTACTGGTTATCTATGACACTCGACCAGTACCGAAATGCGATTGATGCCGCAATTGACCCCTTTGTCGATATCGCAATCAAAGCAGGCTTGACCCCACATGGAGTGAGTGTTATTGGGTTTGGCTGGGCAATCGCTGCTGGGGGTGCCTTTGTGTTTGATACACCACTGTGGTATCTCGCTGGAGCAGCATTCGTCTTTATTAATGGATGGATGGACATTATCGATGGGGCATTAGCCCGCCGATTGGGATCGTCAACTGACAGTGGAGATATGCTTGACCATGTCCTTGACCGATATGCGGATATGATCATTATCATTGGGCTCGCTGCCGGAAAATCGGCCTTTGCATTCGGGCTTCTCGCAGTCACGGGAGTAATAATGACTTCGTATTTAGGAACGCAGATTCAAGCAGTTGGGCTTGGACGAGCATACGGTGGATTACTCGGCCGTGCCGATAGGTTGGCACTGATTAGTATTATTGCCGTCGTATCTGCGGTGTTGTCGAGCTTTGCGGGACTGCCATCAGAGCTTCTTGGCTTTAGTCTAATTGAGCTACTGCTATTGACATTTGCTCTTGTTGGTCATCTGACCGCGATACAGCGCTTTCGACACGCGTGGTCGGATCTTCAGTGAACGAAATCGGGAGAATTGGCGTATGGTTTATATCGCCGCCTTGTTTACGAGGCGGTATGCCACAGTGTGAGATGTGCGGGAAAGAACAGCCGTCATTGACGACTGTGAAAGTTGAAGGAGCCAAACTTCAACTCTGTGATGATTGTAAGGAATTCGGCACAGAAGTGAAAACAGAGACAAGTTCGACGGCTTCGACAAAGTACTCGACAAGTAACAGTGGTTCGACGAGTTCTTCGAGTGGTAGTTCTGCTTCGTCACCCTCGCAGAGTGGGTCAACCTCGACATCGCGTCAAGATATGTTCGATAGCATGGACGAGATTGTCGGTGACTACGATGACCGAATTCGTGAAGCTCGTGAAAACCGGAGCCTCAGTCAAGAGGACCTTGCTGACTCTCTGAACGAAAAAGCAAGCTTGATTCGAAAACTCGAACGGGCTGATATTCTCCCTCCGGACGGGGTGCGTAAAAAAATTGAGCGGAAGCTTGATCTCTCGCTCGTTGAAGGTGGTGAAACAGAAGAAAACGAGTGGTCTGGTGGATCCTCAACTACGACAACGCTTGGTGACGTCGTCAAGCGAAAAGACTGAGTAATCTGGTTCACGCCACGCCACGCAAACGTCAATCTATTTGATTCCTCGGCGTGTGGGTACGGCTGTGTTCATTTTAATCAACTTAAAAGCATATCCGGCTGACCCAGTCGCTATCGCCAGCGCTGCAAAAGAAGTGGCAGATGCATCAGGGGCCCGAATTGCGGTTGCACCACAGGCTGCCGATCTTGCCGCAGTCGCTGAGACTGGTGTCGAAACTTGGGCACAACACATTGATCCGAACGATCCCGGGAGCCACACTGGGAGCACCCTCGCAGAGGCGACCAAGCGATCAGGCGCGACGGGCACGCTGATTAATCACTCAGAGCAGAGACTCAGGCTGGCAACAATTGATGCCACAGTGCAAGCAGCCGAGCGAGTGGAATTAGAGACGTGTGTGTGTGCAAATAATCCAGCCCAGATTGGAGCGGTTACTGCGTTCGGTCCCGATGCCGTCGCAGTTGAACCACCAGCACTCATTGGTGGCGATGTCTCAGTTGCCACTGCTGACCCAGACATTATTTCGAATGCTGTCACGGCTGCAGCAGAAGTCAACGCTGAAACTGCGGTCTACTGTGGAGCCGGGATCTCGAGTGGTGACGATCTTGAAACAGCATCTGAACTTGGTGCAACCGGAGTTCTTCTTGCCTCTGGTGTTGCCAAGGCAGACGACCCGCAAGCAACTCTCAACTCGCTCGTTGAACCAGTATCGTGAATCACCCTGAGCTCACGGGTTAGTTTTAGTTTCTCGCTGTGTTCAGGTTATCAGTTGTTGGTAATACGATTTCTTTATCCAGTCCACACCACGATCGACATCCTCCTTGCCCTGAAGGGCGATGTTTTAGCCTTGCATCTTCCATAATCAGCACGCCCGTCAGCGTCGTCTCAGGAATTACGAGTGCCGCAAAGAACGGTGTCCTGATCAAGCAGGCATTTCGAATCGGCCGGGGCAGTGAAGACAGTCGCGTTCGACAGGACCGGGACGCTCACCCCGGCTAACTACTGTCACCGACGTCGTCCCCACCGATGGAGAGACCCGAGAGCCAGCACTATCCGTGGCAGCAACTCTGGGAGGGTGGAGCGAACACCCCAGCGGGGGCCGTCGTGGAGGCTGCCGATGAGGCAGCTATCGAACCGGGCGACGTATCCGAGTTCGAGAGTCTGACTGGGAAAGGCGTCCATGCCGACGCAGACGGCGAGACGTACTTCGTAGCGAAACCAGCGTTGTTCACGGAGTGAGGTCTCTCCCTTGACCTCGTCCGAACTCTGTCCGACGGTGGTGTCACAGTTGAGGACTCCGAAAGTCACGATGCTGCTACCGCCGCCAATGATACGATCGAAGAACTGCGGACTGACGGAAAGACAGTCATTCTCATCGGAACCGAGGAACGGATTATGGGCATGCAGTAGCCGACGAGGCACATGCGGAGGCGAAGCGAACAGTCGAACGTCTTCATGACCTCAATGTCGAGCACATCGTGATGCTAACCGGCGGCAACGAGGTGACTGCATGAGCGGTCAGTGAAACGGCGGGCGTTGATGACGTGCGTGCTGAGTTGCTACCGGAGCAGACAGCCGAGACGGTAGCGCTCTCAACGAGGAGTTCGGCGGCGTGATGATGGTGGTGATAGCGTCAACGACGCCCCGGCACTTGTGACCGCGACTGTCTGGTAGCGATAGACGCAACGGGGACAGACACGGCCGTCAAGTCTACACACATCGCACTGATGGGCGACGAGCTGGTGCTCTACGCGTTGTCAGAGAAGGCGAACGGCGTCATCCGTCAGAACATTTGGGCGAGCATCGGTGTGAAGGCGCTGTTGGCGGTGGGCGTGTCCTTCGGTTTGGTAAACGTCACGGTCGTCGTCATTGGCGACATGAGGATGAGCTTCGGTGTGACACCGAACGCACTTCGGTTAGCAAGAATCAAGCCCGACCGTTTCGAATGACTGTTTCGCTCAAAGCCTTCTCGCACTAGAATAGACACCGCCTGTTCTTCCGAAATCGTGAGAATCCCTTGCAGAATACTCTGTCTCTCACACACCGGTTCCATCAGTTTCAGGAGGCTTCAACAGAGTCGAATATCTGAGACTGAAGCCCAAATTGATCGTTCTTTTGTGTGTGGACGATTCTATTCCTTTTGTTTTGAGTCCCCTTCTAATACCAACCAGAGCTTGGAAGCACTGCTGAATAGAATAGGCGTGTTTTCAACGACCGTTATGGAACAGTGCGTGACTGACAATCACTGAAACTCGCACAGTGTCGTCTGTGTATCCAAGCGAGTTGCAGCAGCCCGCGCCTGGAGATCCTGTTTGCTCGGGGGAGAATGACCAGACTGCCAGCCATCAAGCTGAGTTTGTTCGCTCTGCGTGAACGAGAGGTTCGAGACACGAACACCTAATTTCCGTATTTTGGTCATCTCGAATTCGGCAAGCAGGTCCCTCGCAACTGAATTCACTACCGTTGGGTCATCAATCGGTCCAGACAGAGATGTTTCGCGGGTGCTAATCTCGAATGGTGGCTCAACAATTTTTATGCCA
>KB659957.1_pt11 | contig 12660 bp, 12 predicted proteins | sample 558768 | NCBI scaffold set KB644980.1 | reverse complement strand
GAGTGGAGGTGATCTGTTGTCTACACTTGTCGAAGACAATTGTTATGGAATCATCATCGATAGCGTAGTCACAGAAGTCACGGAAAAATATCGCAGTGTGTCATCTACATACTACACAGTATCACAACCCTCGTTCTGTCGTATTTCATAAAGTATTGTGCCCGCAGAAAGAATCATATTCTCGTGTATACATTTATTATATGATGAAAAACGGGTCACACATCCAGTTGGGTGATACTGAGAATCAGGGAGGGTCGGGCGAGGAGCAAAGCAACGCTCAGCGTGCCCGTCAATGCGCAATCTGTGATGCGACTGATTCGGTGACACAACTCAATTTCACTGATCAATCAGGAACTGAGTCGACGATCTATTTATGTCCTCCTCATCATCGACTGTACAGTATTTTGGGGCAATCACAATCACCGTCTCCATCCCCAGCGAAACATATCCAAACTGATCAACATGAGACCGCCAAGATGACTATCCGTGTCCCAGAGCCATTGCTTGAGAGCACTGATACTGCTGCTGAACAGTATCAACAGACACGCAGTGAGTTGGTCCGTGATTCATTGTTGGTGCTTCTACAACTTCGGGAAGTTACTGACGCGACTGATAGTTTATTCTCTGAGGCAATCAATTCGAATCAGACGAACAGGAAGGCTCGCGTGAGACTGATATTGAGTTTTTGAAAGACCGAGTGCGTAAATTAGAGTCGCTACTTGAGAAATCTATAGATAACATGTAATTCAACTCTTGTTTACTCCGGCAGGACTGGAACGATACATTCAATATTTGAGATTGTTCTTAACGTGGACGTTCCCCGATCTCGTCATACTCGAAGCTCACACCCAATATCAATCATCAAACTCCGCTCTTTTATCTCAGTACCCCTGTATGTCTCCAGTGATTCTCGAAGAATTCGCTAATGGTGCTCATTACAACGTCTGTATCGCGACACTCGGTTGTCCTCTCAGATTCTATCATTCGGTCGATACAATCAATATCATCGATCAAGTTAATATACTAAATTCGATGATTCCGCGACAGACAATATCGCGAAATTAGTGCTGTCGGGTTGATATAATTACATTTTCCGACGTGACTAACCGATGCTATCGTAATAACTCGCGCGTCCATCCTTCGATGCGCATCCTCAATTCGGTTTCATTGAGCTGTTTATTCCCAGGGATTCCCGATGCTCTGCCGAATGGCGTCAATTATGTCGACGAGTGGAGTGCAGGTCAATTTGCACGCGACCTCACTGTCAGCATTACTCCTCTTCGCTCTTTGCTTTTCGCTCTTCAATCGATGGTCACTATTTCGCGCAGAAAATTATCGTCTGAATCGGGAATCGCAACGATTACTCACAGGCAGTCGATTTTGCCTCACATCGACTGATTCAAATTGTGCATTTCATCATGATATTTTTTATAATTCGAATACCAGACAACTGATACTCCGTGGTTGTAGATACTCACCACGTGAGACTTTCAGAGTGATCCAACTGGTGATTTGACTGATGTCAAACGACGACACATCTCCTAATCGACGACCGACCCTCACCCGCCGACGCCTCCTCGCGACGACGACGAGCACGATGATTCTTCCCGCAGGTCAAACTGCAGCGACTTCAGTTGTGTCTGAGCGGACAACAAAGACAGACACCACTCCAGAGCAGAGTCACCCGAAGGACACTGCTCAGGAATATATCAAGGCACTTGACGCTGGCAACCGACCGATGGTGAACAAACTCATCGCGTCGCACGGAGAGCTTGATCAGTGGTCTCGTCAAGAGTTTGCTTGGGTCGATAGTTTTGAATTCGAATATCTCGGGTGCGAAACAGTCGAGAAGCACATCGAGAGTGTTACGACAGACATCAAATTGCGTATTGCCGAGAACAGCGACACTATTCGATATCGATTCCGTGAGACGAAAGCCGGATGGATGATCTGGGAGGCCATCGATGGTTTAAGATCCATGTCAGCACACCCACCAGAAACAGACGCGAAAGCTGTCGCAGAGGCGTATGTGGCAGCACTTGATGCTCGCAACCGTGGCGCTGTGAACGAACTGATTGCTGCTGCTGGTGAACTCTCACCATGGTCCTCGCAGGAATTTGACTGGGTGAGTGCCTTCGAATTTGAACTTGTCAACTTTGACACCGTCAGGACAGACGATACTGAGGTTATTGCCGACATCGACATTGCGATTGACGACAACAAAGAGACGACTCGGTATCAATTCCGGGAGACAACTGCTGGAAATATTGAATTGTGGGCAGCCATTGGCGGACTCCGAACCACCGGTGAAATCTCCCCGGAGGCGGCTGCGGATGCATACGTGGCGGCGCTTGATAACGGTACAAAAAAGAAAGTAAATGATCTTATCGCGGATGCAGGACCACTTGATCCATGGTCATCCCAAGACTTCCAATGGGTGCGAGCGTTTGCAATTGATCTTGTCGATTTTGACATTAGACGACGACAGGACGATTCAGCAGTCGCCAGGTTACTCGTACGGTTGAGCGATGCGACTAACCCAGTGATATACGAATTCCGCCGTGTCGACAATGGATGGAAATTATGGACAGAGATTGAGGGGATTCGCTGAATACCGGATTGTAGCAGATTACACCGAGACGTTTCGAGCGCTGCTCCGGACAGGTATTGAATTCCGAGGTGGTATGTCACTCACATATCAGTATGACTACGATATCGCTCAAGACGATATCGACGCAATGTGAGATGCAATCTTATGATCGGTGAAATAAAATCAATCGAAGGTAAGTTATCAAATAACAGTTTATGACAAATACGGGACATAGATCTTGCGTTGGGCTGGGTTTTTTGATAGCTGACGCGTGGAGTACTTGATGAGTATTGTATCTACTGTATCACGTCTAATTACCCACTCAAATAACACTCGTTTATGACCTTCCAACTTCGTACTCTGCTGTTCGGGAAGACACACTCAACCAAGCGGCGATATACGCCCATCGTGCTGGCTATTGTTCTATTCACGATGACATTTCTACTGTATGCCTTTGACGTGTTTGAACTATCAGGTGGGATAATATTCCTTGCGTTTCATGCTGCGGTCATGGGGATGGGTGGCGCCATCTGGGTTGGATACTCCCAGCACGGGCTCGTCGCTGCATGGACAATCACATACGCTGCGTTACTCGGGCAAAGCGCGAATTTCTATTTTCTCAGCCAACCCCCAAATCAATCGCTCACAGACCGAGCAGCGGAGTTCATCCAACCTGATGGAATTGTGTTCTTAGGTATTGAAGCACTCGTTCTTGGAACGGTTGCGTTTTTCTTCGGTGCTCTGTGTGGGTTCGGCAAATCCGTTATCGAGCATCATAGATCATCTTCGAGTAGAAACTAACATGTCGAAACTAACCACAGCAATCGCCTCTGTCTTCGGGAACTCGCTGCCAGGCACTATACATACTAAGTAGTTGCACCCCAGCAGTGATAGGCTGGAATAATCTGACGGCGGGGTACGATACAGATACATCCGCATCTCCAAGAGAGCCACTATGGACACTTTCCAGCAAGTTCATTATCGGTGACGGAATCGGGTACCTATCGCTCCGTTCTGTCGACCGCCGCTTGATAGATCTAGTATGTTATTGAGGGCTCTGGAAAATAGAAGGTGTATCTGTTATATTTCCCAATCGTGACCCCAGAATATACACCATCCCCGAGTCACCGGAGAACATCTCACGTGTTTCTCGACGTGAGAGACTCCATACGTGATTGTATATGATGAATACGAACATAAGATATGATACACTCATGCGATTGCACGATCAAAGAGGCGGAACGTCGACAAGACGGCAGGCTCTCATGATGAGCGGAACAGCCCTTTTGACTTCGATGGCTGGATGCGCTACGATTCGAGATTTCACGAGTGATGTGGCTCTCGAAGAAGTAAATGTGTTCAACATGGTAGACCGGCAAATCAAGGGGTCGATTGAGGTGGTCGCTCCCGCTGGAGACATCGTTATCGAGAGAACCTTCGAGTTAGAGCACGAGCAGGATCAAAATATTGCTGATGTATTCGGGGTCACCGGTGAGTATGTGGTCAATGTTGAACTCATAAATACGGAGATAGCGGGAACATCGCAGGCAATCAAGACGGTGTCCATCGACGACACAAATGAGCAAAGGATCGGTGCTGTACTCAATACTACCCAGGCGTCCGAACCCATCGTCATCCGCGTTGGCACGACACCCAAGGACTTCCTTGAGGTTGGAAACTAATATGATCAGTCCTGATACGATGCAGATATTCCCCGTCTGTGATAGGAAATCCTCCACTCGTTCGGTCAACAGTATGACTTTCAGATATTGGGGAATTCATTCGCAATGATCTCACAGTTGAGTCTCAACCGAAATATGTTTGACCTCGTTACATCTCACGTGCGAAGTTTCTGACTCGAAGGATATCCGCACTCTGAACCCCATGATGCTGAATCACTTTTGACACCCAGCAGTCACCACTGTAGGGTTATTAGTTCTGAGCTTCATCCAGCAGCATGTGCGACGGACACCGACACAACGTGCAGTTGCCGCGGTGTTGGTAGCCGGTGCGACAGGGGCTGGCGTCGCGTCACCGATGGGCGACATGCGTGACAGGGTTGCTTCACTGTCGGGTGGTGGCTACTCCCGGACGCGTAATGTGGTGAGAATTTCGAAATACATGGGAACAACTGGGACAGCACACGCTCGGTGTACGCCACGTATCTGTCGAGTCCGCATTCAAGGGTTTATCCAGCTATCAAGCGTGACTCCATTGACGACTGCCCGCGTCCCATCCGTCTCAGGGACGACAGGAACGACTGAATCGCCCGGACGATGCTAATCGCCACTGACAGCGACCCCTTGCGAACAGTGACAGACACCACGCCTGGGAGTGTAAAAAATCGGAGAAGTATGTCACGCTGAGAGTGACAGCTGATAGAGTCCGCTTCGTCGAATCTACGAGACGTGTGTATTCGCTTCTTATATCAGTTGTTGGTAATTTGATCTCTGTATCCGAAGTTGCGGCGGAACGCGTGACCGGGCGTTCCAGTTAAACTCAGTCTGAGTGTGGTTTCGGATAGAAACATCAGTCATACTGCCAACGACTGATAATGAAGAGAGAATCGTATGTATGTGTGCTATGCAGAAAATGTCGCAGGGTGTTCACCCTCGGGTTATCCGAACCTGACTCACCCAGAGTGATACTGCTGAACAACTCGGGGGGAATCCATTACAACAGAGAATAATAACTTCTCTATACATTAGTTCATTATGATTTAATACATCAGAGATCTTGCCGTCGCCTCACGACCACCAGAGGACATCGATGTCGATACAATCGCGTTTCGATAATGGTAAAAAATGAACATGGTATTTAATTGAGTAGCAGCGAAATTTTGGAGCACGCTTGCAGGAGCGAGGGTGTGTTTATTCTGATTAATCTGTGAGTAGCCATAGAATTAGTATGATTGGAAGCGAGAGTATGGACGAAACGCAATGAATGTAACCAAAGGTGAAATAAGTTGGTTTCTGATTATTTTCTCGTCTCTGATATTCGTCTCACTCGGAAGCCCTCTCATGCACCAAGGAATAGGATTTTTCAGTGGCTTTGTTATCGCAGCGATGGTTGTCTCTGCAGGTCTCAGCAAGCTCATCGCAGGGGGATTCCGATATACCAAGCGGGGAGTCTCCAGACTGAAATAGCGACTGCACCTCTGGACCGCTCTACTCGTCTGAAATCCATTATATTAGCTTTGCTTAGGATCTTCATAAGATCTAAATAATAAATCAAAACAGAAGGATTCGAATTGAAATAAATGAAAAGAGACGAAAGTTTATGAGAGAAATACATTTATATTGATCGTTATGTCAGACACTCATGAGTGTGGTGCACATGGTTTCAGTTGAGTCCTTCAGACAGAGCAATGAATCGACCAGATTATTCTATACAGTTGTGCTGATTCCTTTTTTCCTGGGCTTTCTGCATCATATCGATCACGTAGTGAGGGGCAATCATGTTGGATGGCCATTAACTCCAGCGGTGACACCGTTTACATTCAGTTTAGCTGTTTATCCATTGGCTCTGTTTGGTTTCTGTCTGATGTATGTGACTGATCGGACCATCATCACATACTGGCTCGGGTTCTTCGGGTTCACATCCGTTCTTGTCACCTATACACATACATTCATTGAGCCTCCAAGAGACATCATCAATCCACATGCAAGCCCTCTGGTAGGCTATCTTGCTCTGGTACTTGCGATTGCACTTTCGGCATCGCTCATCTGGGGGCTCATCTACAGCCTCAATAGATGGAGAACAAATCGAATGGAACATTAATGACAGCGGTCAGTTAATGCTGGAAGAAATCTCAATCGAATGAGACCGATTTGTATACTCAACACTGAGAGACTCAAGTGAGTAAAAAAGAGGATGAAAGACATGATCGAAGCCGACCTTTCTCACAGTATAAAATCGGTATTGTCTGGTGGTAATGACGATGGGACTCTTATTCACTGCTTCAGAAATACAACCAATGCCTGAATGTCAGTTTCCATCGAAGATCATGCGCTTTGTTTCGTCTGAAACGCTCCACATATCATGAGAAAGCAGTCCCGCGTGCCCAGAGTGTCGTCCCAAGAACGAATCCACTGACCGTGAGAATCAGCAGAACGCCCGCGACGACGCTCGGTGATAGCCAGGGAATAATAGGAGCTGAGACAAAGGAGGTCCCAAGCAGTGCCAGCACGAGCGTCACAGCGGTTAGGTCAGTGTAAAGACGCCGACAATACCGACGAGAGCGAGTGCTTCACGGGGAGAAACACGATTCCATCGGGTTGTGAGGTACCCCCTAAGTGAGACAGCCGATAACAAGCTCACGGAACTGCCTCCACCAGTACCGTGAGCGAACGAATGCGCCGTATTTGCGTTTGAGGCGAGAGTTTACCATCTCGTTTTGACTGCGTTGACCATGGAGATTGACGTCTATCCGGAGCATTCCACGCTTTGTGGAGCGACGAAAATTCTCGGTGCTTAATTAGGGGACGAATGCTATCTTCACGGGCTGACGCGTGAATCTTCCGATCATCGTATCCCTTGCCGCCGAGGAGGATCGATACTTTATGGATATTCCGCTTGATGAGCGATGGCGCAATCTTCGAGTCGTGTTTTCTGGTCGTCGTCACGTGGAGATTGAGGATGGCATTCGTTTTCGTATCCACAAGAAGTGTGACTTTCAACTGCTGGATCGTCAACTTCGTCCGCTTCGTGTAGTGTTTCGAGGCGTGACTCTGGTCAAATCCGGAGGCATCGATTCCGACGACGCCGTTAGTCGGGAGGAGTGTGACCGAGATGTTGAGTAGAACGCGCCAAACGATCATATCAAGCCTGTCGAACGTTTTGCACAGCGTTGACGGCGCAGGGAGATCGATGAGAATACTCGCTTTCCGAATACGGGGCATCTCGATGACTTCCTCAAGGAGAGTCCGATAGGTCGTGTCCTTCCGCACTTTGAGACATAAGAGAACGATGTGCTGATGAAGTGTGTACCGTCGTTTCGAGAACTTCGAAGAGTAGCGAGCGACAACTCGACGAGCCAACTAAAATGCCTGCTCAACAAACCGGAGTAACCGCGACTTTGGGAGGGCTTGCATCCGGTCGAACTACCGGGCGAATCTTTAATTCTCTGAGGATTTTGATAAAGCCAAATCAAGTATTGTCTCTGATCACCAACCAAGCACGGAAGCTAAACTAACGGCAGGAAACCCACACCGTGGTTCTGATGCTCGCTCCGATGGTGAGCTAATAATCACTTCCGGGTCTCATTGTCACATTTGCTTCGAGTGGGATTTCATCTACCACTATGTATGTCATCTGGTCATATCTATGCGATATGTGAGCATCAAAAGTACATAACTGGACAATATCGGGTACGTTATTCTAATGGAAGACACCGCACCTGGTGTGGGCGATATCATCACGGTCGCAATCAGAAGCACTGCAGTTCAGTACAGGACTGCATCCGGTGAGGATACAACCTAGTTTACATGGACTGGCGATTGCTGTTCATTGCGAGTTATCAATCACTTCGCTGATTATTCTAATGATGTTTTTTATGAGATCTGTGAAGATGATACAATTTCACTACGCGCTGATACGGTGACAGCAGATGATATGTGAATTGCACATCTCGGTCGCGAACCGATCATTCTTGAGCCACCAGTGACTGAGAGGAGGTGGTATCTCTATCGTGTGACTCCGATTAACACCGAGCGTATTACAACGGAAGTAGTACAGGAAGTTGCTTCTTGACACCCTCCTGATGACCACACCCAAAAGAAGAACCATTTGATCAATAATCGACATACCGACCCGTAAGCGTTGCCTCACACCGAAACGGGTCAGTGTAACGCAATCTATATAACCACACAGGAGAATCAGTTTGAGATCAAGAATCCTGAGATACATCCGCTCAAATCATTTATATACTGAGGAATTTCCTCATTGAGAGGTGGTTAGCAGATTCGCTGGCTGGTGTATTAACGTTATCCTGATTATATATCCAGATCTTGCTGCTTGGCTCTCTTGTCGTCCCACTGTCATAGTCCAATTCTATTTGAGTCATCACGCTGGTTCAGAGTAGTTTTTAAAATCACATTTCGTTACTTACGCCATCCGTCTCTGTAGCCGTGATTAAGTAGTGACGTATACTATGTTGATTTTTGAACATATACTGACTCACAATTAGTCATCGTCTTCTGCGATAGGGTCGCCCATCACACTCGGCGTCCCTGAGTCGCCGTCCTCTGGGAGCACAGCATTTAGGACAAGTGCCGTGACACCGCCCATGATGAGACCCGAGGTGGCGAGAACTTGTGCCTCTGACGGAAGTTGCGCGAGCGCGTCGGAGCGCCACTCGACACCAACGCCTATGACGAGCGAGACTGCGATAATAGTGAGGTTGCGCTGGGTGAGTGTTGCACCCCGCACAGTCATACGAAGCCCGATAGAAATAATCATGCCGAACAGGACGACTCCTGCACCCCCCAGAACAGGGTTCGGCATCGCGCTTACAATAGCCGCGACCTTTGGGACGAGACCAAGTACAATGAGAAACACGCCTGCAATGCCAACGACAGATCGACTCGCGACGCCTGTGAAACTAATGAGACCGACGTTTTGACTAAACGATGTATTCGGGAATGCATTGAAAATACCTGCGACTGCGCTCATCACACCGTCTGCAACCAACCCACCCTGTGTTTCCTTAGTTCTCGGTTGCCGACCCACCGATTCGGTAGTACCGGAGATATCACCGATGGTCTCCATTGAGGTAATAATGTACGCGAACCCAATAAGTAAGATAGCACTGGGTTCAAATGACAGGCCATATGCAAGCGGTCTTGGGAAAGAGAACCATGCCGCGCTTCCGACGGCAGACAAATCAAGCAGACCGAGCGGAATCGCGGCGAGATACCCGATGATAACGGCGACGAGCACTGCCGCCGAGCGCATGAAGCCGTCGAAGAGTTGGTTCACGCCAAGTGCAACAGCAAAGACAAGTGCGGCTAATCCAAGATTTCTGAGACTACCGAATGTGTCCGTCCCAGGCGTGCCAGCAGAGTATTGAAGAGCGATTGGAATGAGTGTGAGTCCAACGAGCATGACGACGATGCCTGTGACGAGCGGTGGAAATAATCTCTCGATATCGTCAAAAATGTAGCCGATAAGCACCTCAATTGGTGCGGCAATAATAACAGCACCAAAGATTGCTGCCAGTCCGAATTCAGTCCCGACGCTGATCAATGGCGAAACAAAGATTGCACTTGTTCCCATGACGATAGGGAGGCGAGCACCGATTGGTCCAATCTGGTAGACTTGGACAAGCGTTGCAACACCAGCCATAAGCAGTGCCATCTGCACAATATATGTCGTGTCAGAATTGCCGAGACCAATGGCACTTGCAATCACAAGCGGCAGTGCAACTGTCGAGAGAAACATCGCAAGTAGATGCTGGACACCCAGCGGGAGCGCCTTCGAAAATTCCGGTGTGTCTTCAATGCCATACTCAACCAGATCTTCGTTTTTGATGGAATCTTGAGCTGTGTTACCGTCTGACATTTATTCACATTCATGTATACGTTCTGTTAAATATTGGGATGGTGTCGTATAGATGCCCTACGTGACGTGGCGACGAGTGAGACATTTGAGAGGAATCACAAGAAAAGTATTAAAATACTGAAATAAGAATCTGAGTTTCTTATCTGTACATGACCAGTACATATATTCCGATTACCACTTTTCATGAGGACATGTCAGTGATTGATCCGATTGATGATCCAGAAAAGCAGTCAGCTATCGAATCAGTGCTGGAGACGGCTGAACAGAACGGGACTCCCGGTCAAACGTTCCTGCAGGTACTCGGTCACCGCCCCGAGATCGCCGAGACATGGGCGCAGACGTGGAACACGGCGCTGTATGAGGGCGAAGTTAACCACTGCCTCAAGGAACTTGTTCGGATTCGACTCGCGCAACTACATGACTGTCTATATTGTCAGGGCATCGGGTCAAACCCCGCTAAAGAACTTGGACTTCCCGACGCAAAGGTTCGATCACTCGACAATTACGAAACTGACGATAGGTTCAGTAAACGGGAGCGGGTCGCGCTCCGGTTCGCCGAGGACTTCTATCATGATCGACATGACTTCAACAGTCTGCGTGAGACTTTCTCGGACCCGGAGGTAGTGGAACTTGCGTGGCTCGTTGCGCTTCAAGATGGGAGCGAGAAGATCGTCTCGAAATTGAACCTAGAGAGTGAGTGTTGTGAGTTGCCGGCGGACGAGCAGGCGGCGACCCTCCCGGGGAATGACAAGTAAGCAGAACTGCGTGGGTGACGCGACATAACGGTGTGAGCACTGACGAAGCTTACCTGAGTCACATCGCATACTGGTTTACTGATCTGAGCTCATCGGTTTGTCCTTTGTGGATCACTGAATCTCGGTGATTCCGTCATCGAAAACGAGTTCAGGGCAGTTCAAGACGCACGGGTTGAGCGGAATCAACTATTTTGCTGATGATGAGAGAACTCTTCTCTCCAACCGATTTATTCAGTTGGCTTCTCCGTGCGAATCCACTACGGATGAATAGCGTTGTTGCTGAGAATCACAAACAAGTCATATATCATGTGTCACGAGTACCCCGCCATCAGGTGAGCGGCGAATCGCTGTCAGTCCGTCCCGCCTGGCTCCTCAATCAGAACTCCTTCACCACCAGGAGTGGCATTATTTGCACGGATCACGTTTCCACAGACAACGTTGCCTTTCCGAACTGGCTTCAGTTTTTTTGAGTGACCGACGATCTGTGGCGGGGCTGATGGCTCAAGATGTGCGAAGTCCATCCAGCAGAGACCGGCGTCGGCTCCGCGACCACCGTTGCGACCGAGTTGGCAGATTGTGGCGTAATTCGACGCAATTCGCTTTTGTGTTGGTTGGGTGAGCCCCTCTGTGAGGAGTTCACTCGCAGCAGCTTGGATTTGAGCGTTGACATCAGCGGCTTCGAACGCTTTATTCCGACCGGCGTGGCTATATGTGTACTCATAGCCTTCATACGCCACCGTTACATCTCCCTCAGCCACACGAGTGAGGAACGCTCGCTGTTCATCGGTATCAAGAGTGGTCGAGTAAGCTCGTGGCCAATGCACGAACGTTGGGAGTAAGATTGCTAATTCATGATTACCGAGGTGATACCGAACCCGACCCGGTGGTGCCTCGCGCTGTAGTCGCCATACGAGTTCCATGCACTCCTTACTCGCCGGTCCTCGATCAACGACGTCGCCATTGACGATAAGGATATACTCGTTTCCTGCCCAGTGGAGTCGCCCATCGTCATCACTCCTTACGAGTGGAGGATACTGGTCGGTATCGGAGTCACCGACTGCAGTGAGGGCACTCCGAGCATCCGTCAGATATCCATGGAGGTCGCTAATATGGACGATTCGTGGTGTTCCGGATACGGCGTCAACGTTTGATTGGTGAGAACTCATATGGGTTATTCATCCAGTATCGTGTTGTCGGTGTCGATATCAGTGTTTCGACGATATGTATTTGCTCCACTGCATCAAATCCATGATTTGCCCAGATATTATTCACCACAACTCGCTCAGGTCGACAGCGTTTATAGAAATTCGAGGAGAATACCTGCGTCTGTAGCCGCAGGATGAATCCGACAACTCCTCCACAACCCACTGTTCGATGGATAGCCCGGATATTCCACTGTCCTCAAACCGAACAGTTACAACAGACGCGAGTATAACTGATTATACAGACGTTTAGAATGCTGGAAACCCACCGCACTCATCGAGCGACAATCCTCAACCACGGACAACTAGAGGAAATGCTCGACTTGCACGGGTGGGACGCCAGCAAACTCTGGAACGTCGCTAACCACCACTCCCGCCAACTGTGGGAGGAGACGGGTGAGATTCCTGACCACGGCGACCTCAAAGACGAGTTGAAAGGTCACGCCAAGTACAAAGGATTGCATTCGCAGTCCAGTCAGCGCGTTCTGGAGGAACTCGCTGAAGCCTTCAACTCGTGGTACGGCAAGAGAAACTCTGACAGTCACAGTCGAGC
>KB659968.1_pt256 | contig 12704 bp, 16 predicted proteins | sample 558768 | NCBI scaffold set KB644980.1 | reverse complement strand
CTCGGCGGTCTCGGCCGGACCGGCAGCCCCATCGCGGTCAGCAGCGCGACCTGACTCAGCGTCTCCAAAAGCGTCGTCTTCCCACCGGAGTTCGCACCCGTCAGGACGGTCACGCGGTCGCCGCTCGGTGGGGTATGCGCTCGTCCCGTGTCGGTGATCTCGTGGCCCCCAACGCCGTAGGTGATCGGCTGCACGTCGCCGTCGAGAAACAGGTTCCGCGCGCCCTCGACGGCGATCCCGTCGTCGACCAATCGGGGCCGCTGGAGGTCGAAGGCGGCGGCGAACCGTCCCAGCGACAGCGACAGCGCGATATCGCCGATGGCCTCGACGGCGGCCTCGACATCGGCCTCGGCGTCGCCGATCTGTCCCTGTAACTCGTCGGCAACCGTGGCCTCCCGGTCGGCGACCGCGCTATCGAGTTCGTCGACGAGCGACCGTAGCGTCTGGGAGACGAAATCCGCCGCGTCGACCGCGTCGTCGGCCGCGGCCGACCGCACCCGCGACTGTGCGATCCCGGCCTCCTCAGCGATGTGGTCGACCACCCGCCGCCGCAGGGTTTCCATATCCCGAATCCCGTCCTCGCGGACGGTGTCGACGATATCGAACGCGGCGTCAGAGAGGTCGGCCGCTGCGGCCCGCTGCTCGCGCAGTGTATCGAGTTCGTCGTCCGCGCCATCCAGTACTTCCGGGCCGTCGCCGGTCTCACGGATGTAGCCAAGTGCGCCTTTTGCTTCCCGGAGCGCGTCGGGGTCGCTGTCGGCCAGCGCGTCGAATGGGTCGCCATCCAGCCCGACAGCCTTGAGTTCAAGGGCGGCCGCGACGGCCGCGCTGTCGGTCCCACCCGCGTCGTCGTAGGCGTCGAAGGCGTCGGTCACCTGCCCTCGTTCGTCGCCCGTCAGCCCGCGCCACGCGGCTTTCGCCGCCAGCACGTCGTCCAGCCGGTCGGCCATCGCGTCGCGGCTGGTCAGCGGCGTCATGACACGGATTCGATCTGCGGCGTGGTCGGTGAGCGCGTACTCGCTGGCCAGCGCGAGCAGGTCGTCGTACACGTCTCGCGTGTCGCTCGTCGCCAGCACGTCCATGCCTTCGGTGCCGGTCGCCCGCCGCAGGATGCTGACGGCTCGCCCCCGCGGCAGGCCGGCCGCCGTCAGCGTGCGGATATCGGCGCGCTCGATGGCCGCGATAGCCTCGGGTTCGCCGATGCCGTCCCGCAGCAGTTCGGCCGTTTTCGGGCCGACGCCCCAGTACTCCTCAAGTCGCATACAGGTTGGTCCACAGCCGGCGGCTTAGCCCTTGTTACTCTCGACCGGCAGTGGAGGGCCGCCGACCGAGACACATACCTGTCTCGCCGTCTACGGGGGGGTATGGAGCTGGATTTTGGCCCCCTTGGCGACTACCTTGCCGACCGTGATGCCGACGCCTACCTCATCGACGCCGACAGTGACGACCCCAGCCAGCGCTACCTCTCCGGGTTCGACGCCCCCGACCCCTTCGTGAGTTGCTACCACGAGGGCGGCCTCGCCTTACTGGTTTCGGGACTCGAATACGGCCGCGCCGTCGACGAGAGCCGAGCCGCAACGGTCGAGCGACCGACCGACTACGACCGAAAGCAACTCGTCGAGGAGTACGGACCGACCGAGGCCGAGCACCGCGTGCTGGCCCGGTTTCTCGACGACAAGGGCGTCGATAGCGTCCTCGTTCCCGAACGGTTCCCGCTGAGCACCGCCGATGGCCTCCGCGAGCAGGGCGTCTCGGTTGCCATCGACACTGACGACCCGCTCGTCGAACTCAGGGCGACGAAAACGTCGACCGAACTCGATTACGTCCGCGATGCGCAGGCGGCCAACGAGGGGGCAATGGCGGCCGCCGAATCGCTACTCGCAGCCGCAACGGTCGACAGCGACCGCCATCTCGTCCTCGACGGCGAACCGCTCACCAGCGAACGCGTCAAACACGAGATCGAGGCAACGCTGCTGGAGGATGGCTGCGGGCTCGATTCAACCATCGTCGCCGGGGGCGAGCAGGCGGCCGACCCCCACGACCGCGGCAGCGGCCCGCTGCCGGCCGACGCGCCAATCATCGTCGACATCTTCCCGCAGGACAAGACGACCGGCTATCACGCCGACATGACACGAACCTTCTGTGTCGGCGACCCGAGCGACACCCACCGGGAGTGGTACAATCTCACCAGTGCCGCCCTCGACGCCGCGCTAGATACCGTCGAAGCGGGCGCGAGCGGGGCCGAGGTTCATGCCGCCGCCTGCGAGGTCTACGAGGACGCCGGCCACCCCACGCTGCGGGCCGATCCGTCGACCGAGACCGGGTTCATCCACAGCACGGGCCACGGCGTCGGCCTCGCGGTCCACGAGTACCCCCGTCTCAGCCCGACCGGCGGCGATCTCGAAGCCGGGCAGGTCATCACGGTCGAACCAGGGCTCTACGACCCCGCGGTCGGTGGGGTCCGGATCGAGGATATCGTCGTCGTCACCGAGGCCGGCTACGAGAACCTGACCGACTACCCCCGGGAGTTCGTCGTCGCGTAACCACCCGCGACCGCGGCGTTGCTGACGGATCGAAAGCCACAGGCCCCACGCGCCCGACCTCACGGTATGACCACCGAAGCCGACGACGACGCGATGACCGGCGTTCGTGTCGTTGTGACCGAGTCGCCAGCCGGCGTCCAGAAGTACACGGCACGGGTCGCCTGCGACGCCCCCGAGGCCGAGATCGACGCTGTCGAGGCGGGTGTGCTAGAGCGATATTTCGAGATTGTCGAGGGTGGCGACGGTGCGAGCTTCGTTCGCGCCCGGGCGGTCGATATGACCGGCGAGGCCGGCGAGATCACCGAGCCAACCGGGCTGTTTTCGATCCAGTTTGGTGACCCGGTGTCGCCGCAGTCGGTCACGCTGCAGTTCGAGACGGTGCTCGATCACGATGGCGAGACGGTTCCTGACGAGAACCTGCGGTTCAAGGCGATGGCGTAGCGACCCAGTCGAACACCTTTTGAGACGGCGACGGAAACACCGGGTATGAACCTCGTCGTCGTCGGCGCGGGCGAGATGGGTCGGTGGATCGCCGACACCGTCGACGCCGCCGTCGCCTTCACCGACGCCGATCCCGAAACCGCCGCCGACGCCGCGGCCGACCGCGAGGCCCGCGCGGTCGACCCCGACACCGAGGAGACCTTCGATGCGGTCTGTCTCGCCGTGCCGATGTCGGCCGTCGCCGACGCGGTCGCCGACTACGCGCCCAATGCCGAGCGGGCGATCTTCGATATCTCGGGGATTATGGCCGACCCGCTGGCGGCGATGGCCGACCACGCTCCCGACTGCGAGCGGGCGAGTCTGCACCCGCTGTTCGCGCCGCCGCGCGTCCCCGGCAACGTCGCCGTCGTTCCCGACGCCGACGGCCCGGTGCTGGACGCGATATACGAGGACATGCGCGAGGCGGGCAACACCGTTTTCGAGACGACCGCGGCCGAACACGATGACGCGATGGAGACGGTGCAGGCTGGCGCGCATACGGCCGTTCTGGCCTACGCACTCGTCGCTGGCGACGTGCGGGAGGAGTTCGCCACGCCCGTTTCCGCCCAGTTGACCGACGTGGCAGCGACCGTCACCGAAGGCTCGCCCGACGTTTACAGCGAAATCCAGTCGGCCTTCGACGGCGCCGATGCCATCGTTGATGCGGCCGAGCGGATCGCCGCGGCCGACGCCGAGGCGTTCGCCGCGCTCTACAACGAGGCCAAGACCAATGTCGACACCGACGAGCGGGTGAGACACGAGTGATCGACCGTGAGGCCGTCCGCTCGAACGCGAAGTACCTCCAGCAGGTTCGCCCTATCGACCCCGACGAAATCTGCGAGTACATCGAGGGCCAGCCTCATCCTGCGGTCGTCCGACAGACGCTTCGCGAGGAGGCCTTCGACCTCGGCCTCGTTGAGCGCGAGGACGGGGCGTTCGTCCCAATCGACGATGGGCCCGTTCCCCACCGCGAGTGGGCACCCGACGCGTTTCCAAACCGCTACAGCAAGCCCTCGAAGACTTGCTGGTCGAGCGGTACGGCGCGAACTGGCACCGCGGCGACTCGGGTGCCGACCTCCGGACGGCGATCCGCGAGTTCAAAGCTGACTATCTCGACCGCGAGCCCGTCGAGTACGACGACACCACGGCCGTTGGCTACGCGATCTACCACCTGCCGGCGTACTACGCCGCCGTCGGCTACGTGCTGTCGACGCTGACCGAACGCGGGTTGCTGCCGCGATCCATCCGCGTGCTCGATGTGGGTGCGGGTGCTGGTGGGCCGGCGCTCGGCCTGCACGATTTCCTGTTCGGTGGCGACGGTGCTGGCGACGGCGGAAACGATGACGACGGCGGAAACAATGACGACGGCGACGCCAGCGGCATCGACGAACGCGCCGCGAGCGTCGACTACCACGCCGTCGAACCGAGCGCGGCCGCTGACGTACTCGACCGGCTGATCGACGAAACTGCCCGGAACTTTCGGCCGACGATCCACCGGACAACAATCGAGGAGTTTGAGTACGACAGCGTCGGGCAGGGCGATCCGGACGACAGCAACGCGGCCGACGCCGGCGACAGCGACACCGGAGACGCGGGTGGCTTCGATCTCATTCTCTTCGGGAACGTCCTCAACGAACTCGACGAGCCCGAGCGCGTCCTCGACACCGCATTCGAGTATCTCGCACCCGACGGGAGCGTCGTCGCCCTCGAACCGGCCGACCGCAACACGGCGACCGGGCTGCGCGAGATCGAGCGTGCAGTCGCCGACGACGGCGACGAGGTGAGCGTGTACGCACCGACACTCCGACTGTGGCCCGACGCAACACCGAGCGACCGCGGGTGGTCGTTCGACGTGCAACCCGACCTCGACACACCGGCGTTCCAGCAGCGACTCGCCGATGGCCACACCGATACTGAGGCCGATGTCGAGCCCGACGCCTACCGCAACGTCGACGTGCAGTTCGCCTACAGCGTTCTCCGGGGCGACGGCGAGCGTCGCTACCCGTTTCAGGCGAGCCGCGACCGACATGCCAAGATGGCCGAGATGGACAACCACGTCACCGAACGGATCGACCTGCTGGGGGTCAAACTCAGCCACGATCTGAGCGACGACGGCAACTCCCTGTACCGGATCGGTGACGGCAGCCAGTCGACCGACCACTACGCCGTCCTCATCAAGGAGTCGGGGCTCAACCGTGATCTGGCGGCGGCCCCCTACGGCGCGGTACTGGCCTTCGAGAACGTTCTCGCGCTGTGGAACGACGACGAGGCTGCCTACAACCTCGTTGTCGACGCCGAGACGGTCGTCGACTCGCTGTCCGGTTCGTGAGCTGGCTGCCGACTCCTGCGTCGCGTGAGAAGCTGTCGGGTTTCCAAGGCGTGCCGACCGATTTTTTACTCGCGCGCCGGAAAGACGTGTGTGAGCGACGACAAGGAGAGTATCGAGGCGAAAGGCGAACACTGGGATTTCGAGGTCGACACCGAACTTCCCGATTCCGTCGGTGACGACGACGAGGAGATCACCGAGGCCGACCGGCTCGAACGCCGCGCTGGCGATCAGCAGTGGACGGCGACGGTCGGCGGCCTCGGCGGGTCCTCGCCGACCGTGGTCGGCGGCCTCGTCTATCTCGGTGGCGACAGCGACAGCGTCTACGCGCTGGACGCCACGACCGGCGAGGAGGAGTGGGTGTTCGAGACCGGCGATTTCGTCGAGTCAGCCCCCTCTGTCGTCGACGGCGGCGTCTACGTCGGGAGCGACGACGGCTGTGTCTACGGGCTGGACGCCAAAACCGGCAGCAAGTACTGGGCCTACCAGACCGGCGGCTTCGTCGAATCCTCGCCGACCGTCGCCGACGAGTCAGTGTACGTCGGCAGCGGTGACGGCGCTGTCTACGCGCTGAGCGCGCCGCTCGGCAACAAGATCTGGGCGACGCCGACCGGCGGGGCGATCCACTCCTCGCCGACCGTCGTCAACGGAACGCTCTATATCGGCAGCGACGACGGCTGTGTGTACGCGCTCTCGGCGTCGAGCGGTGACGAACGGTGGACCTTCCAGACCGACGGCGCGGTTAGATCCTCGCCGACGGTCGCCGACAGCACCGTCTTCGTCGGCAGCGGGGACGGCAACATCTACGCGATCGACGCGAAGTGGGGCGAAAAGGAGTGGCAGCATACAACCGAGGATGTCGTCCACTCCTCGCCGACGGTCGCCGAACGGAAACTGTTCGTCGGCGGCGACGACGGTACCGTCTACGCGCTGGATATCGGCTCGGGCGACCGGGTGTGGACGTTCGACACCGACGGCCGCGTGTGGTCGTCGCCGACGGTCGCCGGCGACCTCGTCTTCGTCGGCAGCAACGACGGCTATCTCTACGCGCTGGATATCGACTCCGGCCGCCGACGCTGGATGGTCGACACCGGCGACTGGGTCGACTCCTCGCCGACGGTCGTCAGCGAGACGGTCTTTTTCCTCTGCGACGACGGCACCGTCTACGCGCTGAGTTCCGGCGTCAAAGGGGCGAGTATCGGCTCGCGCGTCAATCTCGGCACGCTCGGCCATCACGGCGGCTGGACCGGCGGCGAGTAACCCCGCCGTAGCTTCTTAGCCCTCCGAGTTCCTACGCATTGTATGGCAACCCAAACGGCGACGTTCGGTGGCGGCTGTTTCTGGTGTATCGAGGCTCCGTTCAAGGAGCTCGCAGGTGTCGAGTCGGCCGTCTCAGGCTACGCTGGCGGCGACGTGGCCGATCCGACGTACCGACAGGTCTGTTCCGGCGACACAGGCCATGCCGAGGTCGTCCAGATCGAGTACGACCCCGGCGAGATCAGCTACGGCGACCTGCTTGAGGTCTTTTTCACCGTTCACGACCCGACCCAGCTCAACCGGCAGGGGCCGGACGTGGGCACGCAGTACCGATCAGCGATCTTTACACACAGCGATGACCAGCAGGAGGCCGCCGAGGCGTTCATTGCCGAACTCGATGCCAGCGATGCCTATGACGACGATATCGTGACCGAGGTCGAACCGCTCGATACCTTCTATCGTGCCGAGGAGCGTCACCAGGATTACTACGAAAAAAACCCCGCACAGGGCTACTGCTCGGTGCATATCCCGCCCAAACTCGACAAGGTACGTGAGAAATTCGCCGACCGGCTCCGCGAACAGCCGGTTCACTGAGCCAGCCGCCGGGGTCACTGAGGTGGCCGTCGTTTCGTCACCGCGTTCGCGGTCTCGGTCGCCTCACAGGTTCGCGTCGATAGCGTTGCTAATCTGGGTATACCGGTCGCCACCTCGTGGCACGGTGACTTTCTCTCCGTTGACAAAAATCTGCGGCGTGGACTCGACACCGCGTGAGATCCCGGTTTCTTTGTTGTCTGCCACCACCTGATCATAGGTTTCGCTACTGATGTCATTCATGACACGACATGGAGCAGCACCGACAGAGTCGGCAAGGTCACCGAGAAGTTCGTACGCGTACTCGGCCTGATTCTGGTAAGCTGCTTGACTAAATTCAAAAAAGGCCGCATCAGTCAGGGATTCCTGGACACTCCGGGCGGCGTTGGCAACGGCATACGACCACGTTTCGCTGACCGGGATCGGAAAGTCGAAGTGGCGGAATCGGACGCTTTCACCGTTGAGATACTCGTTTTTGAGTTGCTGCAGTGAACCGGTCGCAAACGTCGCGCAGTGCGGGCAGGCAAAGTCCTCGAAGAAATCGACTGTCACCGTCGCATCGTCCGGGCCCAGCGTCGGCTGTGGCAGCGAGCTAACCGGTTCTTGGCTGGTGAGATCACAGTCGTAGCTGGTCTGGATCGCTTCGCTCGATTCGCCACCCAGACAACCGGCGAAACTGACCGTCGCTGCACTCCCGACTATCGTTAGATAGTCGCGTCGTCGAGTCGTCATGGATGTTTGTTGGCCCGGTGGGGATTAAGTCGTCGTGGTTGTGATCGACGGCTCCAGAGGACGGTTGTCGGTAGGTCTTTGAGGAGCCACGAAAAAAGAGTTCACATGCCGACTGTCCAGTTCCGTGGTGAGGAAATCGAGTGCCGGGAGGGTGCTGTCCTTCGAGATGTGTTGCTGGAGGCTGATCTGACGCCGCACAACGGGATTGCGAACGTGCTCAACTGCCACGGGTTTGCGAGCTGTGGCACCTGCGCGGTTAGAGTTGAGGGCGAGGTCAGCGATGTCGGCGTCCGCGAGAAGGCGCGGCTGCTCGTCCCGCCACACCATCCCAACTACCGCCTCCGGCTGGCCTGTCAGACGCGAGTCGAGGGTGACATCACCGTCGAGAAGTATCCCGGAATGTGGGGAACCGATCTTGCGTCGGAGCCGTTGCCACCAGTCGCCGACGACGACGCCGAGGAGAGTGTGTCAGCCGATACCCCCGCCGCGGATGCTGACAGCGAGACGCCACAGAACGCCGACTGAGCGGCAGTCCGGCTCGCATCGCCGCCGAGGTTGACTGTTTTCTCGCAGGTTTGCGCTCAACAGTTTCAGAAAAGCGTCGCAACCGGTGGGGCGTCTTATGCGGCACCTGCGCCGACGTAGAGGACGACGACGAGGAAAAGCCAGACCGCGTCGACGAAGTGCCAGTACATCGAGGCCGTGCTCACCGACAGATGTCGGTCGGCCGAATAGTGGCCGTAGAGGCCGCGGATCAGGACGAACCCGAGGATAACCGCGCCAAGACCGACGTGGAGCCCGTGGAGCCCGGTCAGCCCGAAGAATGCCGAGCCGTAGATGCCCTCCTGCCACGTGAACGACGAGCCCTCGATGAACTCGTAGTATTCGAGCGCCTGCCCGCCGAGGAAGACGACCGCAAACAGGATCGTCACACCCATGCCGCGAATGAAGTTCGTCCGGTCATCGTTCCGAAGGGCGACGTGGGCCCAGTGCAGCGTGAACGAGGAGGCGATCAGAATCGCCGTGTTGGCAAGGATCAGCGAACTGATCAGATCCGGCGTCGTCGATGGCAGCGTCCATCCCGGGCCGGCACGGAAGTAGAAGTAGTAACTGAATATCGCGCCAAACGTCCCCAGTTCGGAGCCAAGGAAAGCGATCATCCCCCAGCGAAGCGAGGCGATCCCGTTCTCGTTGGTGTCTCGACTCCAGAATTTCTTGACGAACGCGTGATACAGCCAGCCGTAGATACCGGTCAGGAAGAGGCCGACACTGCCGGCGATCACCGCCGGCCCGGCCATCGGGCCGACGACACCCTCTATGATAAACAGCGCCACGCCGACGTAGATTCCCGCGGCTCCCGCGGCGGTCACGAACGGCCACCAGCTCGCCTCGCCGAACCCCTGCGGCCAGTCCTCGGTTGCTGGCAGGTGATGGTGGTGGTCGTCGTGGCCCTCCTCTGTTTCCGTACTCATATCACTCTCCTTGCAATCGGGCCAGTAAAAATCCTCTCACCTCGCGGTGGGGCCGTCCGACCGTGGCCCCGCCGCGTCTGTCCGGATGGTCGTGTCGCATCTGTCCGGATGGTCGTGTCCCTCCGCCGTGGCCGCCCCGCATCCGTCTGCCATGACCGTGTTGAGTTCGTTCGAGCCGTGGCCGTGCCAACGGTTTCGCAAGCTACTCGTGTGTCCTCTCACTACTTCCACTAATGGATCGCCACGGCGTGGCTGCAGTCCAGCGGCTCACCCTGTTGCGCGCACTACTCGTGGCCGTGCTGGTGGTTCCCCTGCTGGCTGTGGTCTCCGGCTCAGTGCTCGCCCACGCGAGTGCGCTCCGGGGGTCGACGACGACGGTCTCGGTGCCGACGTGGTTGTTTCTGTCCACCGGTGGTGGGGCTGTCGGCGCCTCGTTCCTGCTAGCCTCGTTTGTCACCGACCGGTCGTTCATCCGCTCGATTCACGACTGGGGCGTGCGATTCCCGGCCCCTGGCCGGATTCTCACCGCCGGCGCCAGAGTGGTCGGTGTCGCCGGACTCGCCGTGACGGTCGCGGTCGGCTATCTTGGCCCGGCAGACGGCTACCGGAATCTGGCGGTGCTTCTCGTCTGGGTGCTCTGGTGGGGTGGGTACGTTGCTTCGACGTATCTCGTTGGCAATAGCTGGCCGGCGTTGAACCCGTTTCGCACGCTCGCGTCGCTGGCTCCCTCGCTGCACTACCAGTATCCCGACCGCCTTGGATCGTGGCCGAGCGTGGCCGGGCTGCTGGGGCTCATCTGGCTCGAAGTGATCAGCCCGCTTGCCGACGATCCCCGGCTGCTGGCGACGACGGTTGTCGCGTACGCGGCGGTTTCGACCGCTGGAAGTGTTGTTTTCGGGACCGAGGTGTGGTTCTCGCGGGTCGATCCGATCGCGACGGCGTTCCGGCTGTTCGGTCGTGTCGCTCCGGTGGCCAAGACAGCCGACGGTCTCACCGTGCGACTCCCGGGGACTGCTCTCAGCGACGCCAACGTGGTCTCGGGCCGCGACGAGGTCGTGTTCGTCGTCGCGCTCCTCTATGCGACCACCTTCGACGGCTTCGTCGGCACGGGCCTGTGGCGAGATGTTGCGACCGCTATCGTGGGCCTCGGCCTCCCGCCGCTGGTGGTCTACCTCCTGAGCTATCTGGCTGGCTTCGGTCTGTTTCTCGGTGCGTTCTGGTGGTCGATGGCTGTCGCCCGCCGGTTCGGGCGGACGTACATCACCCGAACCGCCCTCGCAGAGCGCTTCGCCCCATCGTTGCTGGCGATCGCTGCCGGCTATCACGTTGCCCACTATCTCGCGTTTGTCGTCGGGCTGGTGCCCGCAGTCGCCACCGTCGCGTCCGCGCCGCTCGCCCCGCCCTCGCAGCTCCCAGTCGTGACGACGCTCCCGGGCTGGGTGTCTGGACTGGAACTCGCGCTCGTCCTTGTGGGTCACTTCGTGGCGGTCTGGGTTGCCCACGCCGCTGGCTACCAGCTCCTGCCGGGCCGACTCGAAGCGATCAAGAGCCAGTATGGGATCACGACGGTGATGATCTGTTATACGATGATCAGCCTCTGGATCGTCTCGACGCCATCGGTCACGCCGCCGTTCCTCGGTGGAGGTGGCGTATGACCACCACGAGTGAGACCGAAACCACGGAGAGCGACCACCCGCCGACCTCGATTCCGGTGGGCGATACGACCGAGGAGTGTCCCTACTGTGCGTTAGACGTGCCCGACAAGACGCAGTATCGGCTCCATCTCGGCGTGGAGCACTACGACCGACTTGCCGACGCCGAGCGTGAGCGCTTCCACGAGGCCTATCGCGCGGAAGCAGATGCGCTCGACCGATTCCGGATTATCGCTCTCGGTGGGCTGGTGCTGCTGTACTTCGGTTTCCTCCTCGTATACGCGTTGCTGGCGGCCTGATGTTGGTTTCCGAATATGTTGGTGGGGCCCGTATGCCAAACGCATATATCCGTCCAATGTATGAAACCCAGTAGGCGGCCTACTCTGTCAATGTCTGATAACTCACCTGATACACCTACTGTCCTCGTCGTCGACGACGAATCTGATGTGGCTGATCTCTACGCGTACCGGCTTGAGGATGCCTTTAGCGTCCGGACAGCGTACAGCGGCGAGGAGGCTATCGAGACCGTCGACGAGACGGTCGACGTGATTTTGCTCGACCGTCGCATGCCGGGGATGACGGGCGACGAGGTGCTTGCATCCGTTCGGGAGTCACATCATGAGTGTCGTGTCATTATGGTGACTGCTATCGATCCGGATATCGAGATCGTCGATATGCCGTTCGACGACTATCTCTGCAAGCCCGTCGGGCAGGACACCCTGATCGAGGCCGTGGAGCATCAGTTGACCGCCCGCCAGTACAGCGAGACGATGCAGGAACTGTTCAGTGCCACATCGAAGGTCGGGGTACTCGAAGCCGAGAAGACGGCCGAAGAACTGGAGGCCTCCGAGGAGTATCAGGGGCTCAAAGACGAGATCGAGGAGTTACGCGGCCAACAGGAGGAGCTCATCGACGAGCTGGACGACTTTGAGGCCGCGTTCAACGCGATCGATCGCGCGCCAGAGGAATCTGTATAAGTCGCGTATTAATTGCTGTCGTCAGGCTTTCGACGTGGCTGGTGGCTCAGTTCATCAACACACAGTATTCACACCACGTCAGCGGCGCAGCCACAGATCGAAAATCACCTGCATCGCCTGGTCTATCCGACGAACTCGGTCGCGTCGGTAGCGTCGTCCTGTTCGGTATCGAGCGCCAGCGAGTCGGTGGTGATGTCGTTCAGTGCGTCCCGACCGAACAGCGCAAGCGCAGCGAAGCCGACCTTCGTGATGATATCGAGATAGACGATGACGAGCATCTCCGTGCTTGGCGTCATCAGATCGAAGCCGACCGGGGCCGCGAGCCAGACGACTGGGTATAGCGTCCAGAGGACGACCGTCACGTTGCGGAGTTTGCCGAAGACGATACCGACCCGCTCGCTGGCGAATGTCGATCGGCTGGGTAACTCTGCGACGAGCATGTATGCCAGCACGACCCACGCGAGACACCCCATCCCGAAGAGGAACAGCGAGACGACAGTGCCTTGCGCGAAGATACCAGCGATCCCCAACACGATCAGCGCCACGTCGAGGCCGATCAACAGCGCGTACATTCGCTGCCCCGGCCGACATAGCAGCGTCAGATAGAGGATCAACAGCGGCGTTGTCAGCAGCCAGTCGACGTACCGCGACGTGTAGAATGTGCTCGCCGACAG
>KB659944.1_pt76 | contig 12735 bp, 17 predicted proteins | sample 558768 | NCBI scaffold set KB644980.1 | reverse complement strand
GTGGAGGAAAAACTGGATGACAGAGGATACAATACTAGTACCGGTTACAAAAACCATCTAACGACCTACGGCTTTCCATCATAGTTCGGTCATAGGAACTTTTCTGAGAGGTTCTGCCTTACTCTTTGGTGGATGCCAGTAAAGACCGTTTTCACCCAGTAGATTGCCGTGATCGGCAGTTAACATAGTCTTTCCCTCAAAATCTCCTATTTTTTCAGCATAATGCATAGCGGCTTCTAGGTTTGACCTGTACGCGTCCCTCACCGTTTCGTAATCCAGTTCTCCTCTCATTGCTAGATCCCATTCTGAGATATCTAGTCCCTCCTCCAGTATGTCCTCAAATCCGTTTTCCACGAAGTCAAATCCTATAAACGGGTGATGTGGCTGCATGAAATGTATTATTTTCCTTTTGTCTGGAAATAAGTTTTCAGCCGTTTGTGCATCCCTGAAAACCGATTCTGGGAGCACGGTGCTCTCTTCTTCGTCCCAGTCAGTGTCGTAGGTGTGGAAGACCTCATGGAAGACGTTCTGTGGTAGTCTGCCAGTTATGCTCTTGAATTTATTCTCGTGAAAGAATGGGTTGGCTGTAATATATACTGTATCAGAGTAGTCGCCATCAGAGAAGTTTTTCTTGATATAGCCTCTGCTCATGCTTGCCTTAGATATTCTCGTACCTGAATCCCCGGTTACGGCTTGATAGGTGTCACTACGACACCCATCAACTATCACGAGATTGTCCCAGTCATATGAAAAGATGCTGTCAGGCTCTGCCTTTGTTTTGTCAACCTGCTGTAGCGCTATGTAGTAAAGCAGCATGCCAGGGGCTACATGCATAGGATATTTTTTGAAAAGAGGGAAGTCTTCTACTTGAGACTCCAGCTTTCTTGATAGCCTGTGAAGCTTACCTATCACGCTGAGTTTTTCTGGCTGCATCTATTCAGCGATCAGTTCCTAAAGTTTCTAGAGCTTTTAGCCACATTTCCATATGCTCCACGGTGAAGTCTATGAAGTCTGAGTTTGCATACTCGGAAAAATCGTACTTCTCTACCGCCGAGATCATTTTCCTGTAGGCATCAAAGTAATCTTCAGCCGTGTCAGGAGCCTCTTCTAGAGCCTCCCAGAAGTGTTCGTTAAGCTCCAGGGCAGGAACTTCGTTGTTAAGATCTCCAAAAGTAGATCTTTTCGCCTTATTATGAACACAAAGTGGAAATCCGTTTATCAGTGATTTATCAAGCATGTCTGCCGCTTTCTTTAGAGTGAGACCTGACCATATGTCGTCAAACCTTCCTATGTCCCACTTATTGTCATCCATTGGAAACTGATAGAACGAAGGTATTACTTCTCTTTTGAATGCAAGATTCATGGAACAAACGGTTAGATAATTACCTTCTTTAGCTGCAAAGTTGTGGGTGTAGTCTTCTTTGTCTGTCAGAGTTTCTGCTTGACCTTCCAAATTACCGTCCATCAGAATCCTGACTGCATCTAGATCCGGAATATTGGTCCAAAGGCCCTGTGATGCGATTATCTCATTTGTCTTCTTCTGCTCTGTTTCCACTTCTTCATCCATTGATGAGTATGGGTATCCGCGAGGGTAAAGGCCGTGTTCTTCGATGTTTTGATACATGACGTTAACCCATTGCTTGTCTGATGAGACGTGCTCTACATTCTTCTCCGAGTCGAGGTGGTCAAGGTGTGTTCCGAAGAAGTCGAAGTCGCTGTGAGGTTGTGTATCGTCGTCTAGAAAAATCCCGTACTCAAACTGGGGATTGTTCCACATGTAGAGTAAACCAAAGCTGGTTTCTGCATGGGATGCTGCAGGTACGACATCTGAGTACTCATCAATGTCATTCTCTTCATACCAGTCACCTCTGTCAGATCCGTTGAATACTCTGCCAGACACGTCCAGTCTGTCCAACATCTCCTCCATATTTTGCTTATCGTTGAAATCCTCTGTTACAAGTACGAAGTGAAGTCTCTCTGTCTCAAATCCGTTTTCTCTGGCGTTTTCAACGTATCCTTCAATAAATTCTGGGTTCCTTATGGTAGGGCTTATAACACAGATGTCCGATTGTTGCGTCATGCTGTCGGGTTAGAATAGAGTTTTTTTATAGTTTCATTTCAGTGGACCGTGACTGATGACATCTCTAGGTGTCATATACAGCTGTAAAGGTTCGGTTTGCGATATCAGAATACCATTACACAGAAGCTTGAAGGTAGGCAAGTTTGACTGTAAGTATGCTGGAGCGAACTAGCTCGAAAGTTCTCAAATGTAAACAGCATCTCTAGACATTCCCATATGACCGCAGATATTAGGCATGTAGTTGATGGACGACTAGCATGGAACTTTATATCTAGTCTCAAACACTTATTATGCAGATTTGAAGATCCGATGAGCTGGATTTGGGAGAACGATTTTGGCTACATTATTTCAGATGATTTTTCCAGACTGCTTACGGCTCGAGCTAAGAAGGTTGATTTTTACATATTAAGCCATGTTCTAACAGGCATTCCGATAAGTCTGATTGAGTATATGGCTATATATCTGTTGAAGCTTGCGGCGCCAGGACAGAAATGTGTACCTGAAAGATTGGACAGTAAAAGAGGACTTAGAGAGCATTCAGGCTCTTTGTCTAGAGAGATATCTAAGATATCAGCTCCTAAATAATACAACAACGAGGCTATTGACATTGCTGACGCTGTATCAGCGATCTTTGACAGGCTGTTGATACTTAAATCTGTTCGGTATAGGAATATGATTATCTAGATGACAAAAGTCTGTATAGTACACTGGTGTCAAGGCGCTGGACACGCTGCGAGGAGTATACCTGTGGCACAGGAGCTTGAGGAGAGAGGATGTGATGTGAGCCTTGAAGGAGGTGGTCCAGGACAGATTTTCACAGAGATGAACGGATATGGTTCATCCACTTATGAGTTTGAACAGGTGCCGGTCATTGATAAGTCACTTAGGTCTGTAATTGTAAGAGGACTGGCAGAAGTACTACCATCTGCTTTGAAGAGGCTTAGAACCAGCTTTCAGTTCCTTAGAGACGAGGAGCCAGATCTGATAATTACAGATGATCATACTACAATAATTGCAGCATCTTTGATGAGGAAGAAGTTTTACACTGTGAACCATGTCAGACCGGATTTCTTCAATGGCCTAGAGAAGCTTGCAGCTGATCTCTTTGACAGTTTTTCTACACTCGCTGGTAATGAAATATTTTTCACATGCCTGTGGAGTCACGAAGAGGGTAAGGACTCCGTAGAATATGTAAATCCTCTAGCTCAGCAAGGTGAAGGTGATGTCGAGCCTTACGATGTGCTTTTGATACCAGGATCATTTGGATCAGGTTTCTCTGAGTTGAGAGATCGGCTCGAGAAAAAGAACTTGGATGTCAGAACTGTTGGTGATGATGACTGGGAGACAAAGCCCTCTATGTCACCTTACACAGAAGCCGCAGGATGTGTGGTTTGCACAGGATTTTCCTCTATAGCTGATTCAGTGGTTGCAAACACTCCCTGTGTCGTCTATCCCAACTTACATATGCAGGAAAAGCTTGCCCAACAAATAGATAGGAGGAATATAAGCGGAATTGAAACAGCGTACAGTGAACAGGAAGTCATCGACTCAGTGACCTCCATGCTAAAGAGCTCTTATGACACCCCTCAGTTCTCGAACGGTGCAAAGGAAATAGCTGATTACGTTTTAGACCATGAAGAGCACAAGCTCAATGCTGGTGAAGATGCTCAGTGAGCGATAAAATAGCACTGGTCTATTGGCCTGATACAACTGGTCATGCCGCTAGAAGCATTCCTATTGCAAAGGAAGTTGAGTCACGTGGACACGATCTGATAATGGCTGGCGGAGGTTTTGGGTCACGTTTTGTTGAAATGAATGGATTTGAGCTACAGGGATTTGCTGAGTTTGAGATTCTACCTGACTCAAAGTCTAAGCTTGGACTAATCAAACATACACTGACTGACACACTTCCTAAGGTACTGAAGCGTTTTAAACAGCTTTTTGGCTGGCTTAGACGTGAGGAACCAGATAAGGTAGTTACCGACGATATGCTGTGCTTGGTATCTGCGTTCATTCTACGTATAGAAGTTTATAGGATTGAGAACTGGACTCCACAGATGTTTGGGTTTCCGCTTTCCTGGCTGTACAGTTTCTACGATAGATTAACCCTAACATTTGGAGATAAAATTGTCTTAACATCTCTCTGGCCTTGGGAAGAAGCTAGAGACGGGGTAAAGCGATCAGGACCTCTTGCGCAGGATGGTAATGAACAGGTAGATGAATACGACGTTTTACTTATGCCAGGTTCGTTTGGAGAAGAATTTGGTGAGATAAGGGAAGAGCTCGAGGAGAACGGGTACAAAGTAAAGATGGTTGGTGCCGATGATTGGGATACAAAGGCTTGTATGACTCCTCAGACTGAGGCAGCCGAGTGCACTATCTGCTGTGGGTTTTCGTCGATAGCAGACAGCGTTGTTGGCGGAACGCACTGTATCGTGTATCCTCACCTGTTCTTGCAGCAAGGTATTGCACAATCTATCAAGGAAAGAGATTTAAACGGTCTGGAAGTTGTGTACACAAAGGAAGAGGTTTTGAAAGCAGCTAGAAAGTGTTTAGAGTCCTCCTGCGCTCAACCCGACTACGAGAATGGGGCGAAAGAATTTGTAGATACTATAGAGTAAATCCAAGAAATCTTACAACATCACATAGTATATTTATTATCTAACCTATTTCTACTATCTAATCAGATGCCTACTGACAATCTTGAAATTTTCAAGAAGGTAGTGTTCCATCTTCCTTCATTCAGAAAAACGCTGGGGCTTAGTCTAGTCCTTGGAGTTCTCTACTCCATCTTGACGTTCTTTTTCATAAATGAGCTGCTTATCGATGCTATTAGTATTGGCTCGATACCCATGTTTGCCTTCATCTTTTATTTGATTCCAGGATTCTCAGCCTCAGAGGTGTATAGTTTGCTTCTAGAGGATTATCCTAGGAAGTGGGGCTACTTTTTGTCAATGGTAAACCAGCTGATAATCTTTCTGTTTACGCTAATAGTAACTTTGTCTGATTCCTTTTCAACTTCCTGGCAGATAATCTGGTTTGGTCTAATTACACTTTATGTTAACAATTTCTTCGTATTGACTCTTTCTGTCGGCCCAAAGTATATGAAAAGGATCTCTATGCTTTCCCTGGTCCAGCCTGTCATGATTCTTATAGGTTTTCACTTTGTCTTAGGTCAGTTCCTACAGATCTCATGGATTGCGTATGCGATCAACTTTCTGGTGATTCTCGGCGCGGGCCTAGTCCTTTTGTTGAGTGTGTACTTCACTGAGTACCTAGTAGGATCTAATGTTACCAACATCTCTATCCTCAATCTGGCCGCAGGCTTACTGCAGAACGAGCAGGATAGCCTTGACCTAGGCAGATCTGTACGCCCTGATGTTCAGACCCTGCAAATCAAAAATAGATCTGGAGTCAAAAATTTTGCACTTCCTTGGATTCATCCAGGTCCTCTTGAGGGATTTGGGGGAGGAAAGATTACCTCTTCTATAATAGACAGACTAAACAGCGAAGATTCAGAAGGATTTTTCCTTCATGTTCCGTCTAACCATAAGATGGATCCATCAGATCCTGATGATAGTGCAAAAGTTATTGATGCTCTAGCAACTCCTGATAGGAGCTCTAAGGCATCTGAGCTGATCTCTGAGGAATACGGTGATATCAAGTTCTATGGGAGACGCATCAACGATCAAATGATTGTGTACATGGATCACCGCAGGTTTGATGACTACGATGAAAGTATCTTCCAAGAGAGAATAGATAAGGAGGGTATTATTCTTATTGATCTCCACAATCAGCCAAAAGGGTCCAGACTTGGCGTCATGAGATACGGTACCGAAGAAGCCGAAAAGGCAAGAAAGAAGCTAGATGGCTTTCTTGAAAAGCTACGGAACACTTCTGTTCATGACTATAGCGCGGGATTTTCTGTAGAGTTCTTTGACAAACCTGTCGCAGCGCTGGTTGAAGATGTGAACGGTCAAAAAACTCTTTTGTTTGGACTTGAAGGAAATGATGCTTCACAGGAGCTGGAGGAACTCAAGGAAGAGTTCTCAGATTCCTTTGATGAGACTTTACTGTTTACAACTGATACTCATTCGAGCATACATGACTTGGCCAGTAACAGACAAGTTGAGAAGAGTCAGGTTCGTCAAACTGCAAAGAATGCGTTGGCTGATGTCTCGCCGGCTTCTATAGGCTTTTGCTCAAGAAAGGCAGATAAGATGAATTTTCTGAAGGACGACTACTTCGGACTTATCTACACCATAAATATACTTATCAGGCTGATACCGGTATCTCTTATTGTTATTTATATCGCACTGATAATCTGGCTGATATAGCTTCAACGCAAACAGCACTCAATGTTTGAAAGCCTCTGCCCAGCGCTCTATGTTTTTGAAGATGATTTTGGTTCTTCAGTAAAGCCTCATAACACTAACTTTTGACATTTATTTATGGTGGATGAATCAGTTGATTCTGAGGGAGTTGAAGAGCAGCTCGAAAATGTCATGGATCCTGAGCTTGATGTAAACATAGTTGATCTTGGGCTTATACGTGATATAGAAGTTGATGAAGACCAAGTTCATGTTTTAATGACCTTAACTACTCCAGGATGTCCCCTACACGGAGTTTTTGACGAGCTTGTAAAAAGAGAGGCCGGAAATATCCAGGGTCTGAAGGAACAGGAGGTTGAGGTTGAACTTACGTTTGAGCCTAAGTGGTCACCTGACGAGATGACCGACGAAGCCCGAGATGAATTAGGACACCTGCCCGGAATGGCCGGATTCTGAAACTCAAAATAGCAAACAGCTTTTGATCTGTTCCGAATCCCAGTCTGTGATTGGATGAGTACTAGAGAACAGATAGTGAACTTAGTCAGGTCCAGAAGAGGTATGAGCTTCAGTAAGCTGAAGGAGTATACAGATGCAGGGAATGGAACAATACAGTATCATATTAACGAGTCGGATAAGCTTGAAAGAAAAAGGGATGCTGTAGTTCACAAACAGAGATGTAAAGGATGCCCTGTTAAACAGTACTGTTCCACAAAGTGCATAATCAAGCTCTTGGAGAACTACTCCAGGCGGCAGGTAGCCGCCAAGAGAGCTGAAGACATGTCTTATTCTGAAATTGCTGATGAAGTAGGTATTGACAAATCCACTGTAAGCTATCACATTTCACTTCTTCCAGATTTGAATCAAGAAGGTTTTCAGGAAAGTTTGCAGGACTTATCGATTCTTGAGGAGGGATACTCCTCTTAGATACCGGATGTGAATATTACTTGCGCTGACCGGAAGGGGTTCTGAATAGGTGCGAGCTGCAGTTGCAGTCGGATGATCCAAAGTTGTTTACTTCATGGCTTGTATTTGAGAGCGTGTTTGAGAGTTTGCACTCCCAACTTGAATCTGTGGCAAACGCTGCAAAACCTAATGGCTCGGCTCTCTCAGAGAAGTAATCGATATGCCAATGAGGGTTTTCTTTTTTCCCTGACATATGCCTCCATATGCGTGATTCCATCGAGTTCATAGCCGACCCGACATAGGCATATATCCCTGGCTTGAAAACCTTCTCACCAAGAGCTCCAATTTCTATACTCTTCTCCTCTTTCAAGCGAAAGAAAGCAATGTATACACCTTTCATCAGCTGCAGTACAAATTATTGTGTATGAGTTTTATTGCATTTCTCTCTAAGTTCCACTGGTAAGTTGAGAGCCCTTGCGGCGGCTCATCTGATACATGAGAACTCTGTCAACATAATCAAATTCAATATTTTTCCCATAGATCTGAACTAGCTGCTTCTTTATTTTATAAGCTTGAGAAGCTGTTCGATCATTGGCGAATATGTCAGATCAAAAAGGCGATGTAGGTCCTGTCAAGAACGTAAGCGATCTCAAGGAAAGTGACAGAATTCTTTTTGGAGACAGAGCGACACCTCTTGAAGTCGAAGAGACCAAAGAAGATGAAGCCGTAGTCAAAGGTCCAAACGGCGGTGAATACCTTCTATACGATGAGGAAGACGCGAAACATCCTCTTGTCGCAAAACCTGGTAATAAGAGATACGCCAGCTACGCAGAAGACCTGCGCAGGGTCGGAGAATGGGTTAAGAAAGACGATAAGACCTGGCGGCATACGGGTACTGATGCCGTTATCAGCCTTGTAGAGAATGAAGCCGGATTCTGGACTCTAAAAACACAGAGATTTGACGAGAACTTGGATATTCCGAAATACGGTTTTTCAAGCTACGAGGAGCTGAGGATAAAGTCCAGAAAACGCTGCAAGGTCAGCCTGAAGGTTAAATAATAATTCTTCAGCTATTGCGCATTATTATGTGTCTGAATATAGTGGTAACTGATATCAGTTGTAGAAGTTGCGGTGTCCGGGACTTGAACCCGGGTCGCCGGCTTGGAAGGCCGGAGTCTTAGCCACTGGACCAACACCGCATGGAATTTGTATTCAAATAATATGTGCTGGCCTATTTTCTTAAATAGCTTGTTTGATAAGTTGAAAATGAGATGGATAAGCCTTTAACAGTGGCAGTTGCCGTAGTAATTAAACATGGTGAAATTTTGATGATTCAGCGTGATACCGGTGATTACGATGGCTATTGGGCTCTTCCCGGCGGCAAAGTTGAGCAAGGTGAGCATGTGTCAGAGTGTGCCATGAGAGAGATAAAAGAAGAGGCAGATATAGATACGGAGTTCACTGATTATCTTGGACTGGTCTCGGAGGTTTTCGGCGGCAAGCAGTTCATGCTTCATATTGTTGAGCTTGAGACAGATGAAAAAATTGTCTCTGGTAGTCGTGAAGGTCAAGTCAACTGGGTTGATATAGATTCTCTTGGGGAACTAGATGTAGTTCCCAGCGATCTTGAAGTTATTGAACAGTTGGTCGGTGGAGATGGAGGCTATTTTGAGTGCTTGATGAAGGAGTCAGATGACGGTGACCATATCCTTGAAAATTTTGAAAAAAGGGGAGATATTAACAAGATTGACTGAAAAATGATTTGATTATGAGTATTGACGAAGAGATTCAAGACGAGCTGAAGCAAATTACCGAGGACGTTGTTGAAAGTAACTTAGTTGAAACAGAAGGTAAGGTTGAAATGCCGGCTAAGTCTGGTGAGATGGATGAGAAGGTTGAGAGAGAAGCTTTTTCGGAATCTGGAGCTTCGATGAGCCCTCAACAGGTGGAGTTTTTGGTAAGGCAGAGAACTGATATGGATAATGAGGAGTTACAGAAGTTTCTCTCAGGCAAGCATGAATCATTGAACGATGATAGGAGCTGGAAGCCGTTTTCTAGAACTGAGGAGAAGTTCTTACTTCAGAATGCAAGGAATCAGGAAGTCGATGAAATCGCTAATTCCTTGGATAGGGATCCTGAAGAAGTTGAGATGCAGCTTAAGATAATGGGTCTTGACGACCTGAGGGAGTGAGCAAGCCGTGGATAAGGATCAACTGAGAGAGAAAGCTATATCACGTACAAGGAATGAACTGGAGTCAAGTGTTGACAGAGATGATCTGCTTGCTAAGGCTGTCAAGCAGCATGATGAGCTGGAGAATGATATCAGAAATCAGGTTGAAACATTGAGAGACTGGTACAGTGTCCATTTTCCCGAGCTTGAGTCTGAGTTAAGTGATGATGATCGTTTTGTTCAGGTGCTTCAAAAGCACGGTGTTGAGAGGTCAGAGATTGAGCCTTTTTCCGAGATGGCTGCTAAGTCCACAGGTAGCATGATCTCAGTATCTGACAGGGAGATGATTGAGGGCGTGGTTGATTCTGTTTCATCCATGATTCAAGTTAGGAGATAGTATTGAGGAGTATGTCAGGAATAACGCGACTGGAGAGTTTGAGAACCTTTCAAGCCTTCTTGGTCCTTTGCTTGCATCTAGACTGGTTTCGCTTGCAGGTGGCCTTGAGGAACTTGCTCAGAACCCGGCTTCTACGGTTCAGATGCTTGGAGCCGAGAAAGCATTATTTAGGCACTTGAAGGGTAATGGGTCCTCACCTAAACATGGTGTGCTCTTCGAGCACAGGTTTGTAAAAGATCTTCCTGAGGACAGAAGAGGTAAGATGGCACGCTTCCTAGCAAATAAAACGGTTATAGCCGCACGTGTAGACCAATATGGTGACGAAGACAAGTCTGAGAAACTTAACAAGGAGCTAGAGGATAAGTACTCAGATCTTAGTCCGGAGTAGGCTCTGAATCCATGTAAGGATGTCTGTATTCTTCAAAGTTTTCCACAGCCAACAAATTTCTTTGAGACTTCAGTCTAACAGCTCTTTCCACTATATCGTTTCTCAAGCTATCTTTCTGTACGTCCTTGAGGTCCTTGAATTCAGCCTCCAGTATCTCTTCCTTCTTCTGAGGCTCAGGTTCTCTGTCTTCTACTTGACATGAGAATACGTGTACTAATACAGGGTGATTGTCCTCCGATGAGTATGAATTGAATACACCTATTAACCCCTCCATACTGGTTACTTCCAGCCCGGTTTCTTCCTTAACTTCCCTTTTTACAGCCTCAACAGGGTCTTCACCATGCTCTACGCCACCTCCTGGTATATTATATGTGCCTTTTACGTGTTCCTTTCCCTCCTTTACCATCAGGTACTTTCCATCTCTTTCTATAAGAGCGTTTGCCGCAAAGTAGAAACTAGCCATACAAAATGTATGCATTCAATTACTTTAAGATTCGAGCACATGTAGGTTTTTATGGACGAGATTCAGGAAGGTATTTTCTCTGAGGGAGGAAACTTGTACACGGTTGCTGCATCAGACGAGGATGTCTACGGTGAAAACTTTGTGGAGAGACAGGGTGAGAGCTATCGTAGATGGCATCCTGATAGATCTAAAGCGGGTGCTGCTGTCAAAAAGAATATGGACCTGGGTCTGGATAAGTCTGATGACGTTCTTTATCTGGGTGCTGCGTCTGGTACTACAGTTTCCCATTTCTCTGATATTTTACGTGATGGTTTTGTTTTCGCGGTTGAATACTCTGATACGGTGATACGTGACTTGGTTCATGTTGCTGAGGAGAGACAGAATATTGCTCCTATACTGGCCGATGCCAGAAACCCCGGTGAGTACGATGACTTGGTTTCAGAGGTCGATTATGTGTTTCAGGATATTTCTCAGAAGGATCAACCCGAAATATTCATCAGGAACGCAAAAAAGTTTCTGGCTTCGGATGGCCTGGCTGTCTTGGCTGTAAAAGCTCAATCTATATCTTCGTCAAGGAACCCTGAAGACATATTCGAAGAAGTAAAGGAAAAACTCAGGGCTCACTTCAGGTTAGTGGATGAAGTTAACTTGGAGCCTCATGAGAAGGATCACATAGTCCTGAAGATGAAGCCTGAATAATCTGTGGAAAGAGGTATAGAAGAGATTGTTTCTTGTTTTCTTAGGCTAGTTCTTTTGCCCAGTCGTATCCTTCGTCCTCAAGTTTCTTCGCCAGCTCAGCTCCACCGCTTTTCACGATTTTTCCATCTACCATTACATGTACATGGTCTGGTTCCACATGGTCAAGTATACGTTGGTAGTGTGTTATCATCAGTATTCCACGTTCCTCTTCTGCTAGGGCGTTGATGCCTTTTGCAACGACTTCAAGCGCGTCAATATCCAGACCTGAGTCGATCTCATCCAGTATTGCATACTTTGGGTCAAGTACAGCCATCTGAAGGATCTCGTTTCTCTTTTTTTCACCGCCTGAAAATCCTTCGTTCAGGTATCTTCGGGCGTATTCTTCGTCCATGTCAAGTACGTCAAGTTTCTCTCTTAGAAGCTCATTGAACTCGCTTTGAGGCATTGGATCCATGCCTTTTTCCTCTCTTCGTGCATCTATAGCCTCTTTCAGGAATTCTGATACCTTTATTCCCGAGATCTCTGAAGGGTACTGGAAACCGAGGAAGAGACCTTCCTGAGCTCTTTCATGTGTTTCATCCTCTGTAACATCTTCTCCATCCACCAGTATTTTTCCTGAATCTATCGAGTATTCCGGATTACCCATCAAGGATTTGCAGAGTGTGCTTTTTCCAGAGCCGTTCGGCCCCATTATGGCGTGTACCTCTCCAGGTTTTACCTCTAGAGAGACTCCGTTGGTGATTTGTTCTTCCTCAACTGAGACATCCAAGTTCTTTACTTCAAGCGTCATAAACTCAGTTTCTCGATTACTTATAAACAGGCTTCGGATAGCTACCTCAAACCCTGTGAAATGTAAGAGCTAAACCGTATTACCATCCAAAGTCCGGTAAATCAATCACCTATCTAACTCTGCTTTTTAAGGCATGTATTGACGATTTATACCAAATTCTCAGGCAAAACTGGCTAGACTTAGATGTAGAACTGCTAATTATATCTAAGACAGAGTGCGTTTATTCGGATATAATGTTCAAGGTTGATCCAGTAAATCGGTTATGTCGTCACTATGTACCTCCTCCCACATTAATTTCCTGTGAGCCACATGCGAGATGTTGCTGGACAATAAAGACCCGTTTGCGTTATGTATACCTTCGTTTGCTGATTGTCGTTTATCATGTCTGTCTGTGGACAGAGGGTATCTGGGCGCTTTAAACCCTGTGGATAGTAGGCAGATGTTCATCGTTGTTTGTTGCGGAAAGCAATGAGGGGCGGTAAAAATGATGTAGAGACAGAGAGCACTTGAGTTA
>KB659939.1_pt76 | contig 12745 bp, 11 predicted proteins | sample 558768 | NCBI scaffold set KB644980.1 | reverse complement strand
CCGAGATTTGGCCGTTCAGCATGCGGAGTATTTATTAATCTGTGTGCAGGGTTCATCGCGCGATTTGAGGCGGACATGGGACGAAAACTATTCGGAACCACCAAAGAAGATACTAAGCCCGAACATAATACATGGTGCAGGTGTTTGGAAATGGAAGTAGATGAGGCCAGTAGAATATCTGAGAGATACTTTGGTGAAGAACCTCGCTCCGTAGACCAGATTGTTGGAGGGGTTATGAACAACACCTTTCGGCTGAAATATGATACGAGCAGCTATATCTTACAGGTCGACGGGAGTGCAGACGCTCACGAAATGGAGAACAACCTCAACTGTTTTCGATATCTCCGGGATAGCAGAGTTCCTGTTCCGCAAACTGTTACGGAGCAGGTTAGAGAATACGATTCTAGGCTTTACATTATCGTAGAGGACTTGAAGGTAGAGTCGTTGGATGGACGTGTCACGCCTGAGAAGACAAGAAACGCTGGTAGATACTTGGCCCACATCCATGATTTGCGGAGTTTCGACAAAGTTGGGTGGTGGGGGTGGGAGGGTGGCGAGCCCAAGGTTCTAGGATTCCCTGGCGGTTCGCTGAGAGGCAGGATAGAGGACAACCTAGAAGATAACCTCGAATACTTCGACGAACAGAACATTGGTTGGCTGGCAGAGGCCTCAAGACGTTTTTTGGACGATTACTTGGGTCTGGTGCCTACTAGTCCAGATGCCGTCTTCGTTCACCACGACTACAACCCTGGAAATATCCTTGTGAACAGCGGAGTCGTAGGTATACTGGACTTCGACTATGCGCACAGCAGTCACAGCCAGAGAGACCTAGTTAAGTCTGCGAATAACTTCTGGATCAGGAGCAATGTAGCTAGACAACACATCTACAAGGGGTACCAAGAGGTACGCAGACCCGGAGAGCGTTTCGACAAGAACGAGCCACTATACAGGCTGGAAACCCTAATCGACATACTGAAGGGTTACGTGGAGCACGACCAGATAGAACCGGAAGAGGTTCAAAAATACAGTAAGTACGTCAAGCAGGCTGAGGAAGAACTGAGGTCATAAAGCCAGTAAAATTTGAATTTGAACAAATTAGGTGCTGGGACGAGGAGCTGGACGACACTGCAACAGACATCTAGTCAACTCGGGAGAAGGAGGCGTCTGTCCAGCAAGCGATGGAAGGAGCTAAATTCAACAAGAAAAGCAAGATGATTCCATAAGAGTCGAGCACTGAACTATGATAGAAAGCTTTACCGGTCTAAGCAGCGCTAATTTTTATTTCCAGATTGTAGACTCCTTCTATGGCTCATCGAAACATATCAGAGAAAGATTGGGGTCTGATCGTTGAGAAGGTACCGATATGCTCTGTAGATCTGATAATACTAGATTCAGACGAGGAAAAATTCGTCCTCGGTTACAGAAATAGCGAGGTCGCAGGAGAAAGCTGGTTTGTTCCCGGAGGACGAGTCCGAAAAAATGAGGGGCTTAGAGAAGCAGCGAAAAGAGTGTCAAAAGAGGAGACAGGTCTTGACGTAGATATAGTAGAAAAACTAGGCAGCTATCAGCATTTTTACGACGAGTCAGATGTTGGAGCGGAGTCAGGTAAGCACTACATCGCAAACGCGTTCATCGTCAGTCCCAGAGAAGGAGAAGAACTGGAGAAGGATGAACAGCATAGAGAGCTAAAGTGGTTCTCAGACCGCCCTGACGATACCCACAAGTACACTAAAAGGTATCTTGAAGACGCTGACTTGCCGTAACCACTAGAATGACATCTGGGCACCACAAAGGCGTCGCACGTGTATTGCCCTGGTGTCGCAGCTCGCTGTCGCACATTACCTAGACGCCGCTACCTGACTGCCCGGCGTAGACTTCTCCCGCACAGATAATATCAGCTTATGCTTTGAAGCATATCGCGTCATCTCGATTACATCCTGACGGCATGCTGGATGTCTGTGGTGCGACTACGCTCGCGCCAGAGCGCGCTTTCTTGCTTGTTGCTTGTCCGAACAGATCAGACTCAACCCATCCCAGCCAACCTGTACATCCTTCCGCCGTTTCCGTTCTGCTCGGCACCGAACCCGGCTGAACCGAATCTCTGCTTCCTATGAACTGAGTCCACAGATCGGCTGTCGAACTGTCGTTGTCACTAAGGGCATTGTACACGCCAGATCCTTGTTGGAGTCAGGAGATAGATGGAGAAGGACATAAGAGCTCTTGGCAGTAAAACCGAATCAATACATGAGTCTGGTTGAACGCGCAGAAGACACGGCAAGGTCTCGGTTCGAGGGTAATATGCCGTACCACAACCTGAGTCACACCGAGAGTTTTGTTGCCAATGTGAGGTGGCTCTGCGACCAGCTCGGAATAGATGGAACGGCTAGACGGAACCTTGAGGCAGCGGGCTGGTTGCACGACGTCGGCGCAAAAGACGGATACGTCGGACACGTCGAGAGAAGCGCTGAGATAGCTGAAGACACGCTGCAGAGTATCACCGAAGAACAAACTGTGGATGAGATCCGTCGCCTCATCCTCGCCACTGACCCCGCTCAACAGCCCGAAGACCTACTGGAACAGGTGATGCAGGATGCGGACTCGATCTGCGCATACGCTAACGGTATGGAGAACCAGGAAAAATTGTTCAGAGAGTTTGAACAAGAGGGAATGGTCGACTCGTGGTTGGAGCACGTTAGGAAAGGCATTGACCTGGTTTCAGGTGCTGAATTCCACACCTCGCCAGCAAAACAGCGAGCAGAAGAAGACAGGAAACAAACACTTGAAGCGCTCCGCCAGGAGAAAGAAAGCCTGGAAGACCAGTGAAGGACGACTCGTTCGAGTCAATAGCACATAGAACACAACAGGGTGTGACTGAAAGGTGTAGAAACAGCTTTGTGGGATGCGAGCTGCCGGAGAGCACTTGAAAATATACGTCGGCCACGCTTCCTCCATAGATTCTGAGGAGAACCTGTATAAAATCCTGAAGAATAGCTCTCTTGCCGACAAACACGATCTCACTTTCCGCACAAGAAATCCAAAGAGCCTTTCGACTCGAAGAGCTTTCTCTCCGAAGATGCTGACCTGTTTGTCGCGGAGACCTCCAAGCCTTCCACCGGTCTTGGAATCGAACTTGGCTGGGCGGAAATCTACGGGGTGCCCGTGGTCTGCATCCACAGATCAACTGTCGAGCCGTCGTCGTCGCTGAAGGTCGTTGCCGAAAATGTGGTTCCGTATGACGGGAGGGAAGAGCTCGTAGAGGCTGTGTCGAACGCAGCGGAAGACCAAAAAGCCTCGGACTGAACCCTCTGTTATGGTGATGAAGCTGTTCAACACGAAGACGCGCAGCAAGGAGAGGCTTGAACCGCGGAACGGGCAGATCCGGTTCTACAGCTGCGGTCAGACTATCTACGATGATCTCCACGTCGGGAACGCGAGGGCCTACGTGTTCTGGGACACGCTGACGCGCTACATGCGCGACGTGAAGAACTGGGATGTACGCCACGTCCAGAACATCACGGACGTCGGACATCTCACCGATGACGGCGACCAAGGAGAGGACAAGGTGGAGAAGCGCGCCGGGGAGCTAGGTGTGGAGCCGATGGAACTGGTCGAGCGGCAGATAGACCGCTACTTCGAAGACACGGAGGCTCTGAACATCCGGAGACAGGACGTAGTTCCGCGTGCCACGGGCCACATCAACGAGATGGAGAACTACGTACAGGACATAATCGACAACGGCTACGCATACGAGCACGGAGGAAACATCTATTTCGACCTCGACGCGTTCCTACAGCACCACGACTACGGTGAGATGGCGGGAAGGGAGGTAGAAGACCTGAAGGACGAGGCGGAGAGCCGGGTCGAGCCGGACGAGAGAAAGAAGAACCAGTACGACTTCGCCCTGTGGCTGGACGCGGACGAATCACACCTGATGAAGTGGAATGTCTCGTTCGAGATAGAGGACGAGACCGTAGAGATTGAGGGATATCCCGGCTGGCACCTGGAGTGCTCCGTCATGTCGAACGAATACCTCGGGGACAGCTTCGACATCCACGCTGGAGGGAAGGACCACATCTTCCCCCACCACCCGAACGAGCAGGCCCAGTGCCTCGCCGCCAACGGAGAACCACAAGCCGACCTCTGGCTGCACAACGAGTTCATAACAGTGGAAGGCGAGAAGATGTCAAAGTCCAAGGGAAACTTCTACACCGTCAGAGACCTGCTGAGCGGCGAGATAAAAGACGGAAAGGTTCCGGACGAAGGTTTTCCAGGGGACGCGGTGCGGTTGTATCTCGTCTCAAGCCATTACAGAAGTGAGACCGATTTCTCCTTGGAAGGCTTGAGAAAGGCCAATAAGGAACTCAGGAGGATTCGCAAGAACGTTCGGAGAATAAGGCTGACGGACGGCGAAGAACAAGTTCTCGATCTGAGAGACCGATTCGAGGAGGCGATGGACAACGACCTCAACACCGCGGAGGCCAAGCAGACTCTTATGGAGGCGATTCGGAAAGTGAACCGCGTCATCGAGGACGGCAGAAGCCCCGCGGACTCCGTCGCAGACGAAATCGTGGAACTTTTTTCGGTTCTCGGTGTGGACGCGGAACCCGAGCCTCGTCATGACAGAGACATGGCGGAGCTGCTGGCCGAGATGCGGGGCGAGTATCGTGAAGATCAGGATTACGAAACGGCCGATAGGATACGCGACACCCTAGAAAACTCGGGCTACGAGCTGGAAGACACGGACTCCGGAGCCAGGCTGCTGAGGGCCGTATGAGTGACAAGTTAGGCGAAGGAATACAGTACAGAACATTCGCAAAGAATGATGAGAGAGTGCGGAAAGAGCCGATCTCGAAGCGCAAAATGTACGGCAAGTTCGCGTGGAGGAACAAGCTTCAGCCGTGGCGTCTTCGGAAGGCAAAGACCAAGGTCGACTACCTCACAGCTCCAGAGTAGAGGCTAAAGAGACAGTCAACGGCCTCAACGCCGACGCTCTCAAGATGCTAGGCGACCCCCGTTACACCGATGAGCTGGAGTATGAGCAGAATCGGGTCGAGCCACGTTTCCCCGGTGCAACAAGCGACATTAGGGAGATAGCTAGTGACTACGCAGATATTCAGAAAGAGCTTTGGAGAAACGGCTGCCACGATCCTGTCTTCTACTTTATGTCGGCAACAGGCAAAGACCAGGACGGTAACACGGTTTTGATGGACTTTCACGAGATCACACGTGACGAGCAGGCTGCGAGGCGGGACGTTAAGAACCGGAAGTGGGAGTCCCAAGACGACTACAACTGGAGGCTTCTACTAGAGTGTATCTCCGAGACATCCGGTTGCAAAACTGGTACCCCATGGGATCTCACAGAGTTGCCCGCTCGCATCCACCAGGAGTTTTCCAATTACAGGGAGGAGTGCGATGAGGTGTTTAGGAAGGAACTTTCTCCAGAGAAGCTCGAGGAAATTTGGGGCGTGGTTTAGTCGTCCTGTAGCTTCTGTTTTTTGTCCTCTATCTCGTCCTTGCGCTGCTGTTTTCGGTCAGGCTGTTCCTCGAAGATTTCGTCAGCTCGGTCGTCGCTGATTCCAAGCATTTCCTTGACTTTTCTCTTCTGTTGTTCTGCGGCCTCTTTATCTGGCATATTATACGGAGTGGCTGGCGGTTTATATCAGGTATCCTTTCAGGTCTCAAGCGTCTGTCCGTCGTGTCCGAACGTTACCGGCTGGCTCTCCTTCTCGGCGATGCTTAAGTACTCCGAAGGTGTTCTCCGGTAAAGCTCCTCTATTTCCGTCAGAACGACCTTGTCGACGTCGACCTCCGTCACCTGTTCCACTGACTCACTGAAGGTCATCTCGGTCTGTAGGTCTTTCTCAAGGCGTTTCCTTGATCTGATTCTGGTTCCGCTGGGTGTTCGTTCGAACAGCCCGCACTCCTTGATCCAGAGGTGTAGGTGTCCTAGGCCATCAGTGGGCATGTTCTTGTTCTCATCGGGTGACACGAGCACTCTGTCGCCGTCCTGTTCGAACAGGTAGCCGAAAATGTTTCGTTCTTGGTTCCCTGGCTCCTCCCTCCAACCTATAGCCTCTACCTCCACGTCGTTGATCTCAAAGACGTCGCCGTGCTCGACCACGTTGACATTCGCCCATTCACCCAGCAGGTGTCCGAGTATGGAGCTGTTCTCCACGAGCTTCTGATGCGTCTCTCTTGGCATGTAGACATCAGTCTTGGACTCGACCCAGCTTTCTATGGGTATGTCCGACAACCCTATTCCTTGTAGCACACGGAGTCCAAGCGTGTGGTCGGGGTGGAAGTGGGAGAGGAGAACCGCGTCCACCTCGCTAATTTTCTCCTCGTTGAGGGTTTCGAAAGCGAGCTCTGGCGTGTCGACCATGGCCTTGGCATCGTGGACGTAGGTTGAGTTGCCTCGGCGGACGTGCTTCCCTCCCTCCTCTCTTGCTTTCGTGCAGACGCGGCACTGACAGGTCGGCAGAGGCGTTGGTGTGTTACCGCCGCTTCCGAGAAGTGTCGCCTTCATACCTCCATGTGCAGGCCGTCGTAACCGAATTCCATGCCGTCCCCCAGTTCGTTAGATAATGAACTGTAGTCTCTCGGTCTCCTGCGGTAGACCTCCTCTATTTCGGTGAACACAACTCGGTCAACGTCAACCTCCTCTGCCTGTTTCCTTGATTGTTCGAACGATAGCTCAGTCTCCATCATCCTGTCCCAGAAGCCATCTGTCCTGAGCTTGCTGCCGTCCGGTGCTTTACGGAAGAGTCCACACTCCTTGATCCACAGGTCCAACTTCGGAAGCCTGTTGACAGGCAGGTTTTTGTTCTCGTCTGGCGACGCGAATACCTTAGACCCGTTCCTCTCTAGCAGGTAGCCAAACACATCCTTCCGCTCGCTCTCAGAGCTCTCTTCCCATCCTATGGCTGTCACGTGGGTCTCACCGATACTGAACTCGTCTCCGTCCTCAATGACTTTGATGTCGGCGTTGTTCCTAAGCAGATATCCTGGCACTGAGCTCTCCGGGTCGAGTCTGTCTCGCGTGTGTTTGGACATGAACACGTCGATACTGCTGTTCTCCCATCCGTCGAACGGCGTGTCATCGGGCAGACACATCTGACTTATGGCTCGTAAGCCCATCGTGTGGTCGGGGTGGAAGTGTGAGAACAGAACGGCGTCAACCGACTCAACGCCGTTCTCGTTCAGTAGCTGCATCACGCTTTCGGGCGTGTCCAACAGGATGTTATCGTCGTGGAAGAAGGTCGAATTGCCTTTCCTCACGTGCTTTCCTCCTTTCTCTCTGGCTTCTTGACATACCGCACACTGGCAGGTAGGTCTAGGTGTCGGAGAGAACCCGCCGCTTCCGAGAAGCGTTACCTCCATGCTACAGCAGTTCGTACATGTTCTGCTTAAACTCTTCGAGGTGCTGCTCGGGCATCGAGGCTCCGGCAGCCTTGTCATGTCCTCCGCCCTCGGCTCCGCCCTCAACGGCTTCGCTGGGTAGCGAGTTCTGCATGAGTTCTCCGAGGTCGACCCTTCCGCTCTGGCACCTGGCGGAGATGTCGGCTTCTCCGTCGCGGCGCTGAACCACGATGTGCACCCATTCCGGTGTCTTGGTGGACATGTTGGTGGCGACGGAGGAGGATATGTGGAAGTTTGAGTCGAGCTCGAACCATACCACCATCCTGTCTCTGTCTATCTCGCGCTCCTCTTCGTAGTCCTCGACGACGCGCTGGAACTCGTCCTGCATCTCGAGGTAGACCTCGTAGACCTGGCGGTACTCTTCCTGTGCCTCGAGCTCCTCGAGTCTGTCGGACTTCATCAGAGCCTTGTGTGCGAGCCGGGCGAAGTGATGTCCATCCCTGTAAGGCTTTATATTCAGAACCGAGGAGTATCTCCCGTATTCGCATTCCTTCGCAAGCTTCTGCTGTGTCAGCTCCTCGGGGAAGAGCGCAGGGTGCTGTTCCTGTAGTTCCTCGAACATCTCCGGGCACGCCTCGACACCGAAGTCCTGTATCACTCCGAGGCCGGCTATCCACCTGAGGTCATCCTTCAGCCCGAGTTCCGCGGCGACCTGAATCATGATTGCGGACGCCGGCACGTAGGAGTCCGGTTCCTGGATTCTGGGGTTGACGAACGGCACTTCTGGCTCCCTTCCGAAGTTGTGGTGGTCGACCACGAGGACATCGAGTCCGCGTTCGTTCTGGAGTTCCTCGAGCTCGTCGGCGTCGATGTTGAAGTCCACAAGTATCAGCTTGTCCATGTCTTGGAGCTTCTCGTGGTCCTGCTCCGTCAGGTGGTAGCACCTGTCTGCGGGCATGGTGACAGTGTCTGCCGGCTGTCCCCGGGTTCTGGCTAGTAGTTTGGATGTGAGCGTTGCCGATGCGGTGCCGTCCATGTCCCAGTGGTGCATGACGGCGACCTGTTCCTCCTCTTTCGCGCGTATGAGGAAGTCGACTGCGGGTTCTAGTTGTTCTGCGTCCATACGTATCTGTGACGCTGTGTTCTTTTACCCGTTGCGAGAGAACCCGAACTCCACTTGCAGATCTTCGAGACTTGATTCTCCCTTCTTCTGATTGACCTCTCCTTTCGTCACGCTGGAGGTGTTCACGGTATCGGCGAGGTTCTCGTCATTGACTTCGTCGGTGTCTCCGGAGAGCCTGAGCTCGACTTTGTCGTCTACCTCGAGCCCTTCCTGCTTCCTTGCCTCCTGTATGTCGCGCGCCAGCTCCGCTGTCAGTGCCTCCTGCCTGATGTCCTGGGTCATCGCCATGTCGAGGTGGAGCTCGCCGGCGGAGAGGTCGGTGGATCCGAACTCCTCGTTCGTGTTGGAATCTATCTTGACGTCGCCTGGCTGTATGTCGAACCCGTCGACGACGACCTCTTCCTTCCTGTCTAGTTTCTGGACCGTGTCGTGATCCATGTTCTCTATTATCTGCGCCACGTCGTCTGCGTCGCTGCCGAACTTGGGACCGATTGAGGAGTAGTCCGGCCTGGCTGAGAGCTCCGCCGCCACGTCTCCGTGCTCCACAGAACGGACGTTCGCCATCTCCCTCACTAGATTCTCAAGGCCTCCCAGGCTGGCCGAGTTCTCTAGGGACAGCACCATTCGCCTGGCGGGCCAACGAAGGTTGTACTCGTTGCGGGAACGGACGCTGGCTGCCTGCTCCACTATCTCCCGAGCCAGTTCCATGCGTTCCTCCAGGTCTTCTTCGATCATGTCCTCGTCCGCATCGGGGAAGGCCTCGGCGTGCACCGAGACCATGTCGCCGCGGTACAGTTCCTCGGTTATGTACGGCGCCAGCGGCGCCAGAGCCCGGTTTGTCCGGCTGAGGACGTGTGAAAGGGTCCACTGAGCTGCCTTGTCGCCGGACTTGACGCGGTCGCGCACCTTCTTGACGTACCAGCGCGACAGGTCGTCTATAATGAAGTCCTCGAGGCCGCGGGCAACCCTGTGTGTCTCTCCTGCGTCGTAGAAATCGGGGAAGTCCGCCAGCATCCTGTTGAGTCTCGAGAGAATCCAGCGATCCTCGCTTTCCAGGTCTTCCGGTCGTTCTGTGTCGGTGTTGGAATATGTTCGGTGGAACTGATGTATGTTGTAGTAGGTGTTGAAAAGTCGGAATATCTCGTTCTCTATCTCGTCTTCGTTGTACTTAGTGTTCTCCCACGGGGGTGCTACGCGGAGGCTGTAGAATCTCGGTAGGTCGGCGCCGTACTTCTCCACCTGGTCGTCGGGATGTATCGTTGAGCCGGATGACTTCGACATCTTGCCTCCATCGGCTCTGAGTACGTGTGACTGGAACAGCACCTGGTCGTACTGCCTCTGGTCGAAGCCCAGTATACCGCAGAACATGGTTGTGTAGAACCAGCCCCGTATCTGGTCGCTGGACTCCGTTATGAAGTCCATCGGGAACATGGACTCGAAGGGCTCCTCTTCGAACGGATAGTGTAGGGAGGCGAACGGAGCGGATCCTGAGTCGAACCACACGTCCATGACGTCGGGTACCCGTCGCCACGTTCCGTCCTCGTCCTCCCACGTCAGTTTGTCGGCTTGGTGCTTGTGCGGATCGAAGTCCTCCGGTAGTTCCCCGACCTCGTCCTCCAATTCGTCGAAGCTTCCGATGACACGGTGCTCACCGGTTTCGTCGTTCACCCATATCGGGAGCGGTGTCCCCCAGTAGTTCTGGCGCGATATACACCAGTCTGGTGACTCTTCTATGAAGTTGGCGAATCTTGTCTGTGCCGACTCTGGGAGCCAGTCGACCTCTTGGTTTTCCTCCAGCATCCGCTGTTTGGTCTCTTCGTTGCGTATGAACCACTGTGGTGTCGCCCGGAGCACCAGTTTGGACTCGCACCTCCAGCAGTGCGGGTATTCGTGCTCGAACCCGTAGCTCAAGAGCAGGAGGTTCCTGTCGTCGAGATCCGTTGCTATCCTTTCGTTGACCTCGTGGACGTACTCGCCCTCGTACACTCCGGCCTCCGCGGTGTAGTTGCCGTCGTCGTCGACTGGGGAGAACACAGGCAGTCCGAGAGGTTTGGCCTCTTGGTAGTCTTCCTGTCCGTGTCCGGTGGCGGCGTGAACCAATCCTGTCCCCTCCTCCATGGTTACCAAGGAGTCTGAGGTCTGAACTCGGTGGACGCCGTCTTCTTCGTCGAGCTCCCGCTGTCGCGGCACCTCCTCCATGAGAGGGTGTTCATATTTCAGGCCCTTGAGGTCGGCTCCGGACAACTCCCGCTCGACCTCGTACTCTTCTACGCCCGCGCTCTCCATTACCTCTCCAACGAGCTGTTCGGCGATCACGAGCTTTTCGTCGCCGGTGTCGACAACGGCGTACCGATAGTCGGGGTGCACGAACACCGTCATGTTTGCGGGTATGGTCCACGGCGTGGTGGTCCAGATTACCAGCTTCTCTTCCCTGTTTTCGAGCGGGAACTTGGCATAGACGGCGGTGTCCTCGACCTCTTGGTACTCGTCGGTGACCTCGTAGCCCGAGAGACTGGTCTGGCAGCGCGGGCACCAGTGTATGGGCTTCTCAGCCTGGTATATGAGGTCTTGTTCGTCGGCCTGCTTGACAAGCCACCATTCCGACTCTATGTATTCCGGTTCGTAGGTGAGATACGGGTCTTCGAAGTCTTGCCAGATCGCGAGATCCCACATCGTGTCCTTCCACAGGTCCTGTGCGGAGGTGGCGCGCTCCTTGCACCGCCTTATGAACTCGGCCGAGGAAATTCTGTCCCCTATCTCGTTCTTGTTCTCGATGCCAAGCTCTTCCTCGGTCGCGAGCTCGTTGGGGAGGCCGTGCGTGTCGAATCCTGCCTGATCCCAGACGTCGTAGCCTTGCATCTGCCGGTAGCGGAGGTGGACGTCCTTGAGAACCTTCCCCTGCATGTGGCCGACGTGCGGAGCGCCGTTCAGGTACGGAGGCCCATCCACCATGAAGAACGGCTCGTTTCCCTCCGTGGACTCTCGCACCTTCTCGCGCACATTCTTCTCCTCCCAATGGTTCTGTACGCTCTCGTGAATTTCCTGCGGGCTGTACCCGGTCATACCAGACTGTATAGATAGAAGCGTTAAAAGCTCTGATCGGTTCTCCAGTCCTGCTCGAAGGCGTCCATGAATTCCTTCATCTGCGATATCCGTTTCTGCGCTCTGCGCCGACCAGGATCCGTGTTCATCGCGGAGTCCAGCTTCCGCAGCTTCTCGTGGATTTATTCACAGTTTCGTTTGATACTATGTGGCTATGTGTATCTTTCCAGGTTTCAGCACTAGTTCTTTTTTACAATTGTTTTCTCATTCTGTAAACTTTCAGGTTCTGGTCTTCTATCTCGTGAGTTTCTTGTCTGATTACTTCGTATCCGTTTCTGCGGTAGAATCTTTTCGCTGTGACAGTAGAGGAACACATGAGATTATCTAGGTTATGCTCTCTAGCGTCTTTCTCGACTTCTTCAAGTAGTTGTTGGCCTACACCTTCTCCGGTATAATCCGGGTGAACATATAGACCTGTTATCTCGCCCTCCTCTCTATCATAGTCTCCGAAACCTACTATTCTCCCATTTTCTGTAGCTACATATCTCGCCTTTTTATCTGGGAGCGGGCCGTCCTCAACCTCAACATCTGACCAGACTTCAATCTCGTCCCTCGAATAATCATCGCAAGCGATCTCCCTGATACTTCTCCTATGAACCTCTGCTTTCTCCTTCGCATCCGATTCCTTGTATTCCCTTATTTTCATGCTCAATCTACCTCAGCCCAACCTTTTGGTTATCCAGCATCCCGGTGTTTAGTTTCCCCATAAGAGCGTAGAACATCACTTTCGCTCTCTAGATTCCCCACACCCGATTCTAGCTGACTTTGATTCCTATCGATTACCTCTCCGGTTGATGCTCAGATTCCAGAACTGTTTCCATGCGGTTCCCTTCACAGAACCGAAGAGACAGCTTCCTTGCGTCGATTTTAGTATCTCCTTCGCTTGGGTTTCGGCGGTCCCTTCTACCAGTCAGACAATAGCTAATCGGCGCGCCACGGGCAACTACCGGAATCGGATTTGTCGCTTATGTGGCTGTATTACTACTTTTCCGCCCAGTTGCAGCGGGATTTTTGGGTCTGTGTGTCCGAAGTCCATGTCAAAGACGACGGGCGTGTCAGGGGCGTACCGCTTGACCTCCTTCTTGATTCGTTCGTTTTGGTTCCTGTGATATTGTTGCTTTTCTTTCTCCGTCCTCTCTTCTCCGTGTAGCGGCGTTCTAA
>KB659968.1_pt48 | contig 12750 bp, 17 predicted proteins | sample 558768 | NCBI scaffold set KB644980.1 | reverse complement strand
GATCTGATGAGCCAAACTCGTCGTATACGATCGGCTCATCGGATGGGTGGACAGAACCCTTTTGATGAAGACGCCCCAACAATGTTGTATGAATCGTGATGACCGCGACGACCCGTTCGGCGATATCTTCGATGAGATCGAGCGGATGATGGGCGAGATGAACAACCCCGATGATTCGGGGGCCGACGCCCACATCGACGTCTACGAGGACGACGATATCGTTCGACTCGTCGCGGATCTTCCTGGTGTCAGCAAGCGCGATCTCACCCTGCAGTGTGATGGAACGACACTGACGATCAAAGCCAACAGCGGCACCCAGGAGTATGACGACCGCGTTCGCCTGCCGGCGACCGTCGACGAACACTCCGCGGAGGCGACGTTCAACAACGGCGTGTTGCACGTCACCTTTGATCGTGAGACGGAGTCGGCCGCTATCGACGTGGAGTAACTCACGGTTTTTTCTCGCCGTCGGCTGCCCGCTTTTTGATCAACCCGGCCAGTTGATCGTAGAACCCGTCGTCGTATTTGTCGGCTGTATCGACGGTCGGGCGGGCGTTTGTTTCGCCGACAACGAGTCGATCGCCGGATTCGAGCAGATCGACGCCGAGATACGGGATATCGAGTTCGGCGGCCACCCGCTCGGCAAGCTGTCGGTGGGAGGCAGGGAGATCAACGCCGCTGGCCTCGCCGCCGCGGTGGACGTTGTGTTTCCAGCGGCCGTCGGCCGGCTCAGGGAGCCGACGCTCAACGCCGCCAACGCAGTCGCCGTCAACAACCATCACCCGGTAGTCACGGGCGTCGGGGAGATACTCCTGGACGATGTAGGATTTGTCACCGGTGGCGCGAAAATCGTGGATCAGATTCAGATAGTCGACAACACCGAGCAGCGAGTCGATATCGCCGGCTTTGGCGACGCCGACCCCCCGTGTCGCGGAGTTTGGTTTGACGACAACCGGAAACGAGAGGTCGGTGACAGCGTCGACGACGGCCGACTCCTCAACCGGGTTCGAGAGCATGGCCGAGTGGGGCACATCGATCCCGGCATCAGCCAGTGTGGCGAGCACGCCGGCCTTGTTGCGGGAGGTAAGCACCGCCGCGCGATCGTTGACCCACGGAAGCTCGTGACCGGCGGTGATCGCCGCACCCTCCATCAGGCGGCCGGGGTAAACAAGGCCAACATCGAAATCAACGACGCTGGCCTCGCCATCAGTATCAGGGCTGGCGGCGACGTGGTCGTCGGTGAGCGGGATCGACCGCTCCTTGGCTTGGAGATGGTCAACGGCGATCCCGCGGTCGGCCAGCGGCTCGCGCACGCGGGCGAACGTTTCAGCATTCGTCGTGACCGCCAACCGGAGCATACGCTGGCGGTGTGGCGGCAGCGACAAAAGAGGTCGGATCAGCCGTTAGGAGACAAGCAGTTTCTCGCCGCGCTCAACGTTGATTCTGCACGGCGGGGAGATCTTGTTGTACGCACGGCGGAAGGCTTCCTTGACAACGGATGCCTGTTCGGCGGTACAGTAGGCCGTAAAGATCGGCTCGTCAGCATCGATGCGGGCAGCGGTGCCAACGATTTTGCCGAAGGACTGTCGCATCCCGTCGGAGACACGATCCGCACCGGCACCGGTCGCCTGTTTGTTCTCCCGGATGACCTGATGGGGAAACTTCCGGAGCTGCATCTTGTACTCGCCCTCGCCGAGCTCCTTCAGCAGGTGGCGGTTGGCCGACAGCCGCGAGGACTCAAGCGAGCCGTGGCGGAGCTGGACTTCCTCCTCAGTTTCGAGGGTGATCTTAACCGGGTAGTCGTCGGGGTCGGCCTGCAGATCGCCCATATCGTGTTGGGCGATCTTCGAGCCGGGGATTCCGGTGATGTACTCGCGTCGTGTGTACGAGGGCTTGTCGATAGCCCGGTACATCGAGGCTGGTTTCTCTCCCATCGGTAGTTGTCGAGCGAACGCCGCTGGGGCGAATAAAGCCTTCGAATGCAGCCTGCGGTATCACGGCCTGTGAGCCGTTGACACGGCCAAATTCGTCAGCTCGACTCCTCGCTGGGTGGCTCCGCCGTCGACGACGCGGTCGACTCCTCGTCGTCGGTGTCGACAGCAGACGGCTCCTCGCGGTCGCTCGCAGTTGGCGCGTCGACAGCGAATCAGCGTCGTCATCACCGGCTGGCGGCGAGTCGTCGTCAGCAGTCGGTGGTGTGACAGCAACAAACTCCAGATCGTGTTCCGCAAGCAGTCGCTGGGCGCGGTCGGTCACCGACGGCGCGACAAGGATGCCCCGTACCACGGCGTTGTCACCCTCCTCACGCTCGATCGCCGCAACGTATCGCCGAAGCTGGCCGGCCGCACTCGGCCCGACCCGACGGCGTTTGAGTTCAACGACGACGGGCCGACCCTCGCTGTCACGGCCGAAGATATCGATCGGGCCGGCGTCGGTCGGCCGCTCGGTTGCCAGCGGCTCAAAGCCGGCTTCGATCACGGCCGGGCGGTCAAGCAATGCGTTGCGCAGATCGGCCTCGCTGCCGGTCACCGACAGCTCTCGGCGGCCGCTGACGGCCATTGCCGACAGCTGTTCGACCGTCTCGAAACGAATATCTAGCGTTTCGTCGGGCGAGGTACGGACACTGCGAACACGGAGTTGGCCGTCCCGAACCGCGGCGTGGTGTTCCGACCCCGGCGGCTGCCAGTTGACCGGCTGTTGGTTTTCATCGGTGTGTACCAACGCCGCCCCATCGGGTTTGAGCACCAGCAGGCGACGACCGAGTCCGAGCGAGGAGGCCGCCCGACCGTCGTAATCGACGGTGCAACGACCAAACACCGTAATCAGGTCGCCGCGCTCAAAGGCCGCCTCAAGCTCCCAGAGGGCCTCCCGGTGGGTCGGCTGGTGAACGGTCGTAACGGGCACTACCGGGGTATACTGGCGGGAGGGACAAAAACAGCCGGCCGGCAAGCGGGCGACGCCACCGCGGCTGTACGGCACCGAACGGCTAAGTCATCGCTGGTCGTACACCCGCTATGGTGACGGTGAGCGACAGCATCGCAATCGACGCGCCGCCGGAGACTGTGTTCGGGTATCTCGATGAGCCGGCCAATCATCAGGCGATCACGCCGGCGATTACCCGGATCTCGGACGTTGAACCGCTCGACAACGGCGGCAAGGAACTCGATTTTAGCTACCGGCTGGTCGCTATCACGGTCGACGGCCATCTCGTCCAAACGGAACATGAGCCGCCACGTTGCCACCGTTTCGAGATGGACGGCATGCTCACCGGCACGTTAACCTTCGATATCACCGCCGACAACGGCGGGAGTCAGGTCACCTACACCGCCGACTACACGCTTCCCGGGCAGGTGATCGCCAACGTCGTCGAGCCGTTTGTGCGCCGGTACAACAGGGGTGAGCTGCGGTCGACGCTGGCGAATCTCAAAGCCGAGATCGAACAGCGGTAGACGACCAACGCGGAAGCGTTATTCGCCGACACCGGCTATGCTATCGTAATGAATCGACAACCGTGGATACACACCGGTCCGGACGATCGGTCGGCTCAGGGGAGCTAACGATGCGGGTCGGTGTTGTCGGAGCCGGCATCTCGGGGCTGACCGTCGTCGACGCACTGGCCGACCGCGGGGTCGACGTTGTCGGCGTCGAATCACGCGACGAGCCCGGCGGGATCGTTCGCAGTCGGCGGATTGACGGCCGGGTCGTTGAACTCGGCCCCCAGCGGCTCCGGCTTATTCCGAGTATCGAATCGCTGGTCGAGAGACTCGGACTCCGCGAGCAGCTTCAGATCGGCGACGACGACCAGCCGCTGTACATCTACCACGACAACGCCCTCCGGGTCGCGCCGCTGTCGGTGCGTGAGGCACTGACGACACGGCTGTTGAGTCCGCTGGGCAAGCTCCGAATTCTCGTCGAGCCGTTGACCGCATCCGGCAAGTCCGGCGAGACGGTCGACGAGTTTCTTGTCCGACGGTTTGGCCGACAGGCGGCCCGGCGGTATATGGGCCCGCTGTACAGCGGTCTGTATGGGACTGATCCCCGGGAGATGCTGCTGGAGTACTCGCTTGGGCGCGCCCTCAATAACGCTGGTGTCGGGCGCAGCCTGCTGTGGTGGGTCGCAAAGCAGGTCGCCACCGGCCGGGAGGCCCCGCCGATCTGTACGTTCGACAACGGCCTCGGGGTTCTAACCGACGCGCTGTATGAAGCCCACAGCGATATGATCAGCCTCGATACCACCGCAACCGAGATCCGTACCCACGGAGCCGGCGGCAGCGACAACAGCGAGGATGGAGGCTACAAACTTGTCACCGAGGCTGGCACGGAGGTCGTCGACGAGGTTGTCGTGACGACGTCGGCACCGACAAGCGCGAGGCTGCTCAAACCACTTGACTGCGACCTTGCGGCAACGCTTGAGGAGTTCCGATACAACCAGATTACAATGGTGTTTTTGGACTCCGACCTCGATAGCGACGGGATCGGCGCGTTGGTGCCGCCGGACGGCGAGCTGCCGATCAGCGGCACCACCTGGAACGCAAGCTTTCTGGATCGAGACCGGCTGTTTACCTGCTATGTCGACCCGAACAGCGACCCGGAGCTGCCGAACCGCACTGACGAGGAGGTCGGCGAGTTGGCCGCCGACGCCTTTGAGGAGCTGACCGGCGCGGCGGCAACCCCGATCGGGGTGCATACGTGGACGCCAGGAATGCCGGCCTACGACGGCTCCTGGACAGCGATGGACGAGCTACAGCCACACGCAGGGCTCCATTTCTGTGCGAACTTCGTCGGCCGGCCCGGGATCCCCGGACGGATTCGGAGCGGCAAGCAGGTTGCCCGCGAGATCGCCGATCGGGCGTAGATAGCCGGCGACGATCGAGGCGACCATCACGGGGAAAATCCGACGACGCCGGTGGTATGATCGTCGTATGCGAAGTTGCTTTACCGCCGACTCTCCAACAACAAGTATGGCGACTGCAATCGTCCTGTTGAACTTCGGTGAGCCGGCTGATCCCGACCGAGAGACGGTGCTTGAATACCTCACGCGGATCTTCTACGACAACGCCTCTCTGGAAGATGCTGAATCCGAGGAGGAAGCCTGGGAACGCTCCCGTGAACTCGCACAGCGACGCCTCCCCGGTCTGATGGAGGAGTACGAGGAGATCGGTGGCTCGCCGTTGCAGGGTCAGGCGGGCGCGCAGGCCGATGGGCTCGAAGAGATACTGGCCGATCGCGGCCACGACATCGAGATCTACCATGCGATGCAGTTCATGGAGCCGCTGATCGACGACATCCCGGAAACGCTGGCCGACGATGGGATCGATGAGGTGCTTGCGCTTCCGATCTACCCGTTGTGTGGCCCCTCGACAACGGTCTCCTCGATCGACTCCTTGGAGGAAGCGATCAACGATCACGACGGCTACGATCCCGCATTCAGTGCCGTAACCGGCTGGCACCGCACACCGGCGTACAACCGCATCCGGTCGGAATCGATCGGCTCGTTCCTCGATGAACACGACCTCGATCCAAACGATCCCGACACGAGATTTGTCTTTTCGGCCCACGGCACGCCGATAAAGTATCTGGATGAAGGGTTCAGATACGACCAGTACGTCGAGGAACACGCCGAAGCCATCGCCGGGATGGTCGGCATCGACGACTACGAGGTCGGCTTCCAAAACCATGCTAACCGCGGCATCGAGTGGACAGCCCCCGAAACCGAGGATGTTGTCGAGGGGCTCGGCGACGAGTTCGAGCGGGTGATCGTTGAGCCGATGAGTTTCATGCACGAACAGTCGGAAACACTGGTCGAACTCGATGTCGATCTCGACGAGGACGCCGCCGAGGTCGGGCTTGATCTCTACCGGGTGCCCGTCCCCCACGACGACCCGCGGTTCCCGGAGCTGTTGGCGGATATCGCCGAGCCGTTCCTCTCGGAGTTCGCGCCCGCGTACTACCAACTCCGGCAGTGTCAGTGTCGCAACAAGGAGGGCACCTACTGTTTCAACGCCGAGTTGCCGACACAGGACGCCTAACGCAGCTCGTTTGCGGTTTCGAAAAAGGCTGCAACGTTTTCAACCGGCGTGTTGCGATCGACGCCGTGGCCGAGATTGAGGATATGGCCGGTGTCACCGGCGGCGTCGAGAACGTCACGGGTTCGTTCGCGCACGGTCTCGGGGTCACCGTAGAGTAAGGCCGGATCGAGATTCCCCTGAAGCGCCACGTCGTCAAGCTGCTGGCGGGCGGTGTTGATATCGGTCGTCCAGTCGACGGAGACCACATCCGCGCCGCTGTCGGCCAGCAGTTCAAGATCGCCACCCATGTTGCGGACGAAAATGATCGTTGGCACATCGACCGCATCAAGAACACGCTGGTGGCGGGGGACAATGTATTCGGCGTAGTCAGTCGGCGACAACAGGCCGGCGTAGGTGTCGAACAGCTGGATCGCGTCGGCTCCGGCATCTTCCTGATACTGACAGTATTCGATCAAGACCTCCGTAAAGGCATCGAGCAGTCGCTCGAAGGCTGCTGGGGCCTCCGCTCGGAGCCGCCGGACAGCCATGAACGACCGGGAGGTGCTGCCCTCACAGGCGTAGGCCGCGAGGGTGAATGGGCCGCCCGCAAAGCCCAACACAGCCGCCTCATCGCCGAGGGTGGCGGTCAGTCGCTCGATAAGCTCGCCGACATACCAGAGTTGCTCCCGGACATCGCCGACCTCGCGGTGGGTATCAGCCGGCGACGAAACAGGGTTTTCGATCACCGGGCCGACGCCGGATTCGATATGGTAGCTGAACCCCAGCGGTTCGAGCACGGTGAGGATATCCGAGTACATAACGACCCCATCCGGGTGGAACCGCTCGTAGGGCTGCAAGGAGATCTCGGTGGCGATATCCGGCGTTGAGATGGCCTCCTGAAACGTGTGTGACTCCCGAATCTCGCGGTACTCCGGAAGGTAGCGGCCGGCTTGGCGCATCATCCAGACCGGCGGGCGGTCGACAGGCTCGCCCCGAATCGCCTTCCGGAAGCGGTCTTTCATACGACCGTGTACGCCGAGTAGCCGCCTAATACTTGTGAAACGAGCCGGCAGGAGCAGACTGGTCGGCGGCAATGCTTTTGTTTGTGTCGATTCTCAGATAATCTATGGCACAGTCGGGGTCGTCGCCCGATACCACACCCCCCGAACAGCGTGTCGGCTACGGATCGGGCCGCCGGCTTACCATCGTCGGGGTTGGGCTGTGGGTTGTGGTAGTTGCTGCCTTTGGACTACTGGTGTTTACCGGCGTTGGCGGCAGCGACACCGGCTCGGTTGTGTTGTTGATCGGGGTCGCGCTGGTAGCAGTAATCGTAACACTCGTTGTCAGCGTCACGCTGTACATGGTTTTTGAGCGGCTGAACCTCGGCGGTGGGGCGGTAACCCTGTTGGTCGCGCTCATCGCAACGGTCGCCGTCCCGATCGGAATCCTGTTTCTGCTCTCACAGCTCGGTGGGGGAGCCGGCGGCTCGCTGCTGGATGGGCTTCTCGATACTCTCCCGGTAAGCGGAGATCTGCGACGAACAGCCGGCCCGTTCATCAGAAGCCTGCTTGCTGGGTGAGTCGGTGCTGACGCGCTTCTCGTTGGATGCTCTGAGGACGTTACAAGACACGCTCAGCAATCACCGGCCAGAGCCGGTCGATGCGGTGTGTGACCGCCGTCGACAGTGTCGACACCAGCCGTGGTGAGCGATCCCAACAGCCCCACCGACCGGTGAGAAGGCAGTCGAGTGCCGCCGTCGGCGACAGATTGTAAAGCGCGAGCATCCCACCGAGGGCGACAAGCGAGAGGGGGACGGTAAGCTGATAGATCCCAACGCGCTTGGCCAGCCGCCGGAGCGCGTACACCGGGCCGACAACGACCGCAAGCGGGAGGCGATACCAGCGTGCGATCGTCGCCGTCCACACCGTCTCAAGATCGGTCGCACTCGGTAGACCGTGGATGATGGCGGCAACGGCCACCCACAACAGCAGTCCGCCGGCGGCGACCGCGCCGATCCCGGTCGCGGTGTAGATCGCAAGCGAATACTCAAACAGCACTGCCGCGATCGTAATGTTTGTCGCCAGCGGCGCGAGCGCGATCACGGCGGTCGTCGACCAGCGGGTCGGCGTCGTATGGCGGACGTAGCCGGGTGGCCCGGTAAGCTGGAAATAGACAACCGATTGCACCGGCACACCCACCAGCAGACAGGCGAGGCGATGGGCAAGCTCATGAAGGACAATCCCAGGTGCGGTCGCCAGCCGAAACGCTATCGAGCGTCGCCCCCGTGGCAATAATCCGCGAAGGTGCCGAGCCATCGATCAACGAGCGATATGACCGGCTCCAGATACATCAACATCTAGCCGCATACGATCGCACAGCAAAAATCGGTGATGGCACAAAGAGAGCGGAGAGATCGAAAACAATATTTACAAAGGTTTGTCGATTATCTGCCCGATAAATATTATTTTGTAGCTAAACAAGTGGTTTTAGGTCGATTGATCGAATTAAGCCGACAGTAATCTCCGAGATATATTATTTTAAGTTCAACAGAGTAGCAACGTCAAGATATGACGTATGAAAACCTTGATCGGAAGCTGCTAAACGAGCTACTTGGCGATGGGCGAGCAAGCCTACGAAACCTCAGCGAGGATCTTGATGTTTCGGTGACGACCGTCTCAAATCATCTTGAGGGGCTTGAAGCCGAGGGGATCGTCACCGGCTACACACCGGTCGTCGAATACGACGCGCTTGGCTACGACGTGACGGCGGTGGTCCAGCTCAAGGTCGAAGGCAGTGCGATACAGGAGCTAACCGATCGGTTGCAGGAACAAAAACAGATGCTGACCGTCTACGAGACAACCGGCGATTACGACATTGTCGCAATCGGGAAGTTCAAAAACACCGACGGGATGAACGAGCAGATCAAAGCCCTGCTGGCGGATGTTGATATCAACGAGTCGAACACGAGCGTCGTGCTTAATTCGGTCAAAGATCACAAACAGTTCGAACTCGACACTGACGCGAACTGAGCAGCCCACAAAGTCCGTTCCTTTATTTGTCTGACGACCCTCTATTCGATAACAATGGCGACCGTCAGCGACGACGACGTAACCGCGGCCCACGGCGGAAACGAAGGCCGCTATGAGGGTGAGATTCCGGTCGATGGCAGCGACATCGTGATCGTCGGCAGCGGCTTCGGCGGGCTGTCGACAGCCTGCTATCTTGCCGACGCCGGCGCGAACGTGACCGTTGTTGAGAAAAACGAACAGGTCGGCGGCCGGGCGAGTCAACTGCAGGCGGAGGGGTTTACCTTCGATATGGGTCCCTCATGGTATCTGATGCCCGACGTGTTTGAGCGATTCTTCGGTCATTTCGGCAAACAGCCGTCGGACTACTACGAGCTCACACAGCTCGATCCCCACTACCGCATCTTCTTCAAGGACGGCGATCAGGTCGATATGGTTCCTGATCTGGAGACGAACAAAGAAGTCTTCGAGAGCTACGAACCCGGCGGCGGCGACGCCCTTGACCGCTATCTCGATAAATCCGAGTACACATACAATGTCGGGATGGAACACTTCGTCTACGAGGATCGCCCACGCCTGCGGGATTACATCGACACCGACGTGTTCCGGTACTCGTGGGGGCTGTCACTGCTTGGGAAGATGCAAGGCCACGTCGAGGACTACTTTGAGCACCCAAAGCTCCAGCAGATCATGCAGTACACCCTGGTCTTTCTCGGCGGCTCGCCCAACAACACCCCCGCGCTCTACAACCTGATGAGCCACGTCGATTTCAACATGGGGGTCTACTACCCCGAGGGCGGGCTCCGCGCGCTCGTTGATGCGATGGTCGATCTTGGAGAGGAACTCGGTGTCGAGTACGTCACCGACCAGCCGGTTGATGAGATCGCCGGCCGCAAGGGTGGGTTCGCGGTTCGAACCGAACACGACGCCGAGTTCCTTGCCGACTATGTCGTTTCCAACGCCGACTACGCCCACACCGAACAGGAGCTGCTGCCACCGGAGAAACGGCAGTACGACGAGGACTACTGGGAGAGCCGAACCTACGCACCGTCTGCGTATCTGCTCTATCTCGGTGTCGAGGGTGACGTGGAGCCACTCGAACACCACACCCTCGTGTTGCCGACCGACTGGGACGACCACTTCGCGACGCTCTTCGACGACCCACAGTGGCCCGACGACCCCGCTTACTACCTTTGTGTGCCATCAAAAACCGACGACAGCGTCGCTCCAGAGGGCCACAGCAACCTCTTCGCGCTCGTCCCGATTGCGGCTGATCTTGACGATACCCCAGAGTTACGCGAGAAGTTCCGCGAACTCGTGCTTGACGACATCGCTGCCAACACAGGCGTCGAGCTGCGGGATCGCATCGTCTTCGAGAAGTCGTTCTGTGTCGACGATTTCGCCGATCGGTACAACTCATCGCACGGCACCGCACTCGGGATGGCCCACACGCTCAAGCAGACGGCTCTCCTCCGACCGAACCGAAGATCCAACGCGGTCGATGGGCTGTATTTCACCGGCTCCTACACCACCCCCGGCATCGGCGTTCCGATGTGTCTGATCAGCGGCCAACACACCGCCGAAGCGATCGAGGAGTGATGACCGCCGTGGGTACCGACCAGTCGACCGGGACGGCAACCAACGGCGCACGCTACCTACTCGTCCTCTCGCGACCACGGTTTTGGCTGTATCTTGCCGGCCCGGTCGTCGTCGGTGTCGTCGCGGCAGCCGAAACAGCCGCTGAACTCTTTGCGCCTGTCGGCGTCGGCTTATTCGGCTACTTTCTTCTGCCGGCGAACGTCCTGCTGTACGGTGTCAACGACATCTTTGACGCCGAGATCGACACCGAAAACCCGAAGAAAACCGACCGAGAGGCGCGCTGGCAGGGTGGCCCTGCCGTCGTTGTCAGCGTCGTCGTCAGCGGCCTGCTCGCGGCCCTGCTGTTCGCCCTAACCCCGACAGCCGCATGGCCGTGGCTTGCCGGCTTTCTCCTGCTTGCTGTGCAGTATAGCGCGCCGCCCGCCCGGTTTAAAACAACGCCGCTGGTTGACTCGCTGTCGAACGGTCTCTATATCCTACCAGGGGTTGCTGGCTACGCCGCCATCGCGGGCCAGCAGCCGCCCGCGCTGGCGGTTGCTGGCGCGTGGCTTTGGACGATGGGGATGCACACCTTTTCGGCGATCCCAGATATCGAACCCGACCGCCAAGGCGGGATTCAAACGACGGCGACGTGGCTCGGCAAACGGCGCACCTACGGCTACGTCGCAGCCTGCTGGCTGGCGGCTGCCGGGGCGTTTGGTGCCGTTGACCCCCGAATGGGCGTGCTCATGGCGGTGTATCCGGCCTTTGTTGCGTGGGTCGCCGGCTCCGCGGTCGCTGTCGATCGGGCATACTGGTGGTTTCCCGCGCTCAACACCGCCGTTGGGACGCTGTTGACCCTCGGATTGCTGTGGCGGATCGTCCCGCCAACGGAGGTGTTACTGTGAGCGACGCCGACGCGGCGACAATGGATACCGCCGACTCGGTGGCGGTAGCAGCGGCCACCGAGATCGATGAAGCCGACGGGATCGCCGACGCGGTCGCCGGCCGGCCGCGCGGGCGCGAGGAGATCGAGCCGTGGCTTGACGCCCTTGTCGGCGGCAACCGGTTTACGATCGCCGTTTTCTTTCCGCTTGTCGGCGCGATCATGCTGGTCGGCAGCGCGGAAGGGTGGTCGTTGCTTCCACCCGTCCTCCGGTTCAATCCGCCGTTGATCTTGCTGGGAACGGTCGTGATGGCCGCACCGATGCTCGTCGGCGTGCTGCCGACCATCGGCCGCCGGGCGGTTGCCGGGATCGGGCTGTTGACGGGGTACACCTACCTGATCGAGTATCTTGGTGTGACGACCGGCTGGCCCTACGGCTCGTTCGAGTATGGGATCAGCCTCGGGCCGATGGTCAACGGCGTGCCGGCCGCACTGCCCGTGTTTTTCATTCCGCTGGTTCTCAACGCCTATCTGTTGTGTCTGCTGTTGCTCGGGCGGCGGGCGTCCTCACGGCTGGCTCGGCTGGCGGTCGTGGTTCCGGCGGTCGTAACGATGGACGTGGTGCTCGATCCGGCGGCGGTCACACTGGGGTTCTGGGAATTCACTGCCGGCGGTATGTTGTACGGTGTCCCGCTGTCGAACTACGCGGGCTGGGTTGTGAGCGCGGTCGTCGCTGTCGGCGTGTTGGACGCCGCGTTGGATCAGCCAGCCCTCATACATCGGCTTCAACGGTGTAACTTCATGCTCGATGATATGGTGAGTTTTGTGTTGCTGTGGGGGGCGATCAACGTCTGGTTCGGCAACTGGCTGGCTGTTGTCGCCGCCACGGTCTTTGGAGTGGGGATTCTGCGCGTCAAGGCGTTTGACGTGGGATTGTTGCGGCCCTCAACGGGGATCTACCTGCCCCGGGTCGACCGCGGAAACTGATTCGTGTCGTCGACCGCGACATCTAACTGGCTGCTTGCTCTTCGTTCGGTATGGCCGACAGCGAGTCGCCGCCGGGTCGTCCCTGTCCGCTCTGTGGAGAGTCGATGCAACATCGCCACTGTAAGTACATCTGTCCGGCACACGGCGTCGTCTACGACTGTGCGGACACGTTCTACTGAGCGACGGCCGCCGGTCTCGCCGCTCGGTTGCGACACGGCTGACGACTACCGAGAATCGAGGGCTGTGTACGAACTGTTATATCGCT
>KB659972.1_pt472 | contig 12765 bp, 16 predicted proteins | sample 558768 | NCBI scaffold set KB644980.1 | reverse complement strand
TCGACAACGTCGTAGCCGCGGATGATGTTGATTGTCGCCGCCGGGGCAATCAGTGAGAGCACGTCCAGTTCCGACTGGCTGAGTTCTCGGTCCTCGACCTTGACGACGTCTTTCCGGCCGAGTCGGTCCGACGGAACGTTCATTCCGATGGAGACGGCCTCGCCGCTGGAGCCATCGATGTCGAGAATGGCGAGAACGTTGAGCGCCTGTCCGCCGGCGATGTGGTCGATGACGGTACCGTTTTCGATTTTGCTCACGCGGAGTTCTTGCTCTGTCATTGGTCACCCCCCAACAGCAAATCGAGCAGTGCCATCCGGACAGGGACGCCGTTGTGGGCCTGCTCGAAGTAGGTCGCATGCGCCGTGTCGTCGATGTCGTGGGCGATTTCGTCGACCCGAGGCAGCGGATGCATCACCGTCAGCGAGTCCTGCGCCGCCTCAAGGGTGTCCGTGTCAATCTGGTACTCCCCGGCCACCTCGCGGTACTCGCTCTCGTCTGGGAACCGCTCTTTCTGAATGCGCGTCACGTACAGCACGTCGAGCGAGGGGAGAATCTCTTCGAGTTCAGTATGTTCTTTGATCGACGAGCCCCGTTCGTGCAGGTCGTACCTGACATTCCGGGGTAGTTTCAGGCTTTCCGGACTGACGAAGTGCTGTCGTGTGTCGAAGTTCGTCAGCGCGTAGGCCAGCGAGTGGACCGTCCGACCGTACTTCAGGTCGCCCATGATACCGATTGTGAGGTCGTCGAGACCGGCGTTCTCGCGGATTGTATACAGGTCAAGCAGCGTCTGTGTCGGGTGTTGTCCCGCCCCGTCACCGCCGTTTATCAGCGGCACGTCGACGAACTCGCTCGCCATGCTCGCTGACCCCTCACTGGGGTGGCGCAACACCAGCGCGTCCGCGTACCCCTCGATGACGCGGACAGTGTCGGCGAGACTTTCGCCTTTCTTAACACTCGATGAGTCCACCGGTCCCATATCGACGATGTCACCACCGAGGCGTTTTATCGCCGCGGTGAAACTCATCTTCGTGCGGGTGCTCGGCTCGAAAAACAGGAGTCCGAGTAGCGCGCCCGTGTGGCGGTCGGCGTACGCCGACGGGTCGGCCGCGATGTCGCGCGCCCGGTCCAGCACCGTCTCGATGTCACCCCGTGACAGCTGTCTGGCGCTGGTGATGTTGCTGTGTTCCATTTGTCGTAGGGGGGTTGTCCAGGCTATTGAATCTCCCGACACGCGGCGACTGGCACGTCGAGCCGTCGGCGGAGATTAAAGTACGATCGGGAGGCCACCCGACGTATGCTCGCGGTGACAGGCGGGAAAGGCGGCTGTGGAAAGACAACAACAGCGCTCGGACTCGCACGGACACTCGCACGACGCGGTCACGACCCGCTGGTGCTGGACGCCGACTGTGACATGCCCGACCTGCATCACCTCGCGGGGATCAAACGGACCGACGGTGTGGACGCGCTGGCCCGCGGCGCACCGCTGTCCCGTGTCTGCCAGCGTCCACCGTCGTTTCCCGGTGTCGCGGTCGTCACGGCTGGTCGACCGGCCCGCACCGGGCCGGCACTCCGGGCGACCCACGACTGGGAGGGGCCCGTGCTGGTCGACTGCCCGGCCGGTATCGGTCCCGACGCGTCGCGACCGCTCCGGCAGGCCGACGCGACTGCCGTGGTTTCGACAGATCATCCACAGTGTCTCGACGACACCCGCCGGACCGTCACCGCCGCCCGACAGCTCGACGCGCCACCGGTCGGTGTGCTCCTGCGAACGGTCACCGGACGTGCCGCGGAGGTTGGCGGTCGGGTCGCTGGCAGCCCTGTGCTCGCGACGCTTCCGGACACCGATGACCCGTTCGATGCACCACCACTCGCGCAGGCCTGGAGCACCGTTGCCGACCACCTCCTCGGACCGGACAACAGCACGGACGACACCGAGGCCGTCGACCGGCGGCGGAGTCACACGACGGACACCGCCTCCCGTATCGACCGAGACCAGCGCCAGCGGCGGGCAAGAGCGCCCCGAGAGGTGTCCAGCAAGCGAGTCGCGACGACCCGTGACCAGCAGCGCTCCGACGGGGGAGACCGACGCGCCGCGACAAACCAGTCCCGGGAGCGGAGAGGATGAGTGCACTGTCGTCTCGCTCGCGAGGGTGCGGTGTAGCTCTGTGCACCGCAGGCGGTCCAGATACCCGACAGTGTGATACTAGTGGTGTACCCGACCCAGAGAGCTGTACTACCAGACAGTCGGGCAACGGTCAGGCCGGCCACGAACGGCAGGTTCCCCCCGACGAACGTCGCCAGTTCCTCCCTGTCTGTGACCGTATCCGGGTCGATACCGCTGATGAGACCGACGCGTTGGTACCGCCAGATGAGGACACCGAACACCGCAGGAGAGACCGCGACGACCCCCGTGGTGGCGGCGACAATAACAGCCGCGTCGGCCTGTTTTCTCCGCAGACAAGAAAGTATCAAAGATCACCCGATAAGAGTGTCCTTGCGCGTGTGAACCCCGGGATACGGGACGTTCACCGAGACCTGGCCCCCGTTTACCAGCGCGTGCAGATCTGTCGGCAGGGACCACCCGGGTCGTGCACGCGACCCGCCATCTAGTCCACCGACAGCTATTTTCATTCGTGGGGGCAACCTGCGATATCCGAATCATGACCGGAGGGGGGTCCTGATGGGGTACGAACCGGTGACGGTGAGGGAGGCGGCGCAGATAGAGGTTCTGTTGTTCGTCGGTCTGGCGTTCGTCGGTGGACTGCTCACCATCTACTGGGGGTTCCAGACCTACCAGTTCGGTCGTCTTATCCGCGATACACCGCCGGAACCGGTACAGTCGGTGGCGATGGGCCGGACCGAGGTCAGGGGCGAACTCACCCCCGCCACGCGGGTGTACGATCAACCGTTCACCGAGGGGCAGTGTATCTACGGCGAGTTCAAACTGCGCGAGTACAAGGACACCCCCGACGACGACAACGACAAACAGTGGAAAACCGTTCAGAAGGATTCGTTCTCGGCCCCGTTCTACGTCGACGACGGAACAGGACAGATGCTCGTCGAACCGAACGAGGACACCCTCTACGAGATATCCGACACACACTCGGTCGAGATAGCGGTAGACGGCAACCAACCCGCGCCCGACCCAATCCAGGAGTTCCTCGGCAGGGGGCCCCCGGATGCCAGAAACAACCCCGATTCGGACGACGGCGGCATCAGGGAGCGACTCGCGAGCGTGGTGGGTCGGTTCGATTTCCTCGACGGTAAGCAGGAGAGTGACGAACTCGACATCGACGACCAGGGCGGTGACCCGGACGCGGTGGACATGGACGAGCGCGAGACAGACGCCGACTCCGGCGGTGTCGAGCGGATTCACCGGTCCGAACTCGGCTCGACGGGGCGTACGGGAAACAAACGACGGTACATACAGATGGTGCTCCCGGTGGACGACGAGGGGTACGTGTTCGGTGGCGCGACTCGCCCGGACCCCAACGAGGCGGTGCCGTGCGACGAGGACATCCTGATCCGGTCGGACCCGAGCACCGACGAGTTCATTATCTCGGATAAGGGTGAGTTCAGTCTCGCCAGTACCTACCGAAACCGCTCTGCGATGTACATCGCCGCTGCCGTTATCGTGACAACACTCGTCCTCGCGCTGCTCGTCCAGATACTCGTCACGGGGCCACTGTACGGAATCGAGGAGGCGTTACCGTGACCGGACACAGCAAACGGTCGGTGACGACGGGGGTGAGAAGCTGATGGCTCCCGGACCGGGTAGAGTCGCGTTGAGTGTCCTCGTAGTTGGACTCGGCTGTGTGGGTGTGTTCGCCGGGTTCGAGTACGCGGCGTACGAGCAGACAATCGCCGACCGCGAGGTCACCACAGTTGGCGATGTGACAGAGACAGACGTGCGTCAGTTGCCAGACGGCAACTGGACGTACAGCTTCGAGTACAGGTACACACTCGACCAGCGCGCGGAGGTGCTCGAGCAGGGGCTCGAGGACCTGTACGTTGACCGGGCCGACGGCGTCGACAGGGTCGAGGATATCTCCGACGAGCGGTCCTACACGGGGTCGAAAAACGGGGGGAAATCCGACACCCAAGGCGGCGCGCGCAGCGCGATGCGGAGCAACTTCAACGAGAACGGAACCGTCACCACCTATATCGACCCGTTTTACCCTGCTGACGGGTCGCTGTCGAGCGTGACAACACCGGTTCCGGAGGGATTACAGTACGGTGGGGCAGTGGTCGTGGCGCTGGGACTGCTGTGGTTAGCGAGGATGGCCCGCCGTGTCAATGTGTAACCCATCTCCAGTCATGACAACCCGGTTCGACGTGCTCATATCCCAGCCGGCACACCGTGGTGTATGGACCTGACCGACAGAGAGTATGCCGTCGTCACGAGTGTCTGGGGGGAGGAGACACCGCAGGATCTCGACCAGGTCGAGCAAGAACTGCTGGTCGCGATGCACGACCGCATCTCGCAGGCGGTCCAGACCGCCTACACCGACAGCGACGAGGACTCCCTGGCGGTTCTGTTGCCGCTGGAGCGGAAGATAATCGAGGTTCTCCGTGACCGACTGTAGCTCACCGGTCTGTAGGGTGGTTCAGTCCTGTGCCTCGGCAGGTTCTTGCGGAGTGAATCCCGCGATGCGTGCCCACGTGATGCGGGTGTTCTCGACCTCCTCGACGCTGATCTCGAGACCCTCGTAGCGTATCGTCTCGCCCTCGTCGACGAGGCGTCCGGCGCGGTTGAACACGAACCCGGCGATGGTCTCGAACTCCTCGCCCTCCGGCAGGTCGATGCCGAGTTGCTCGTTGACGATGTCGATGTTGACCTCGCCTTTGACCAGTGCCGTCGACTCGTCGACGAACTCGATCGGTTCCTCCTCGCCGCCCTCCAGGATCTCGCCGACGATCTCCTCGACGAGGTCTTCCATCGTCACCAGGCCCTCGGTGGTGCCGAACTCGTCGATAACGATCACCATGTCGAGGCGCTGTTCGCGCATCTCGGCGAGCAACTCGTCGACGTTTTTCGACTCGGGGACGTGCAGGGTCGGTTCGATCAGGTCGTCGAGTGCGATACCGTTTGAGTTGTAGTGGCGGTCCCGCACGAGGTCGGCGATCCCGACAATGCCGATGACGTTATCGAGCGACCCCTCGTATACGGGCACACGGTTGTGACCACTCCGGATACACTCCTCGATCGCCTCGTCCATCGACGCCTCGTTCGAGACAGCGGTCATATCCAGTCGGGGTGTCATCACCTCCTTCGCGATGGTGCGGTTGAACCGGAGTGTCCGCTGGAGCATCGCTCGCTCCTCCTCGTCGAGGACACCCTCACGCTCACCGGTTTTTATCAACTCCTGTATCTCCTGGCGCGTGATGTACCCCTCCTCGATCGCTGCCTGTCCGCCGGTGACCCTGTTGACTACCCGCGTGAGGTAGTCGAACAGGATGACGAGCGGCATCAGCACGTACTCGGCAAACTTCAGCGGGCGCGCGGCGCGCAGCGCCCAGGACTCGGTGTTGTCGGCCGCGTAGGATTTGGGTGCGCTCTCACCGAACAACAGGACGAGCGCCGTGATACCGAGTGTAGCCAGAAACACCGCCCGACTCCGACTGACAAACAGCGCGAGCAACCCTGTGGCGATGGAGGACATCGCGATATTGACGAGGTTGTTTCCCACGAGGATAGTCACCAGCAACCGGTGTGGGTTCTGTTTGAGTCGCTTCAGCGTCTCGGCACCCGGTCTGCCCGCCTCGACGACAGCCTCGATACGGTGGTTCGGGAACGAGAACATCGCGATCTCCGAGGAGGAAAAAAACCCCGACACAACGAGCAGGAGGACTATCACAACAGCTCCGGCCGCTGCGAACGCCCTCTTCGACACCGACCCCCCGAGAACCTCGACTGTCGCTGGCACGCCTGCTGTGACGACCCCGTGAAGCAGGTCCAGTCCCGCAACGCCAGTTGCGACGAGCGACTGCATCCTCTTACTGTTCTGGACCAGCAAACATATGACTTGTGACAAAAAACCAAACCGAATCAGGAGAGACAGCACGAACGGTGCCGCGGGCGAGTGTGAGCCACGGGCGGTACACGGGTGGTGCGGACGGTGCCACGGACGAGTGTGGACAACGCGGGCGGTACACCGGTGGCGCGAGCGGTGTCCCAGACGAGTGTGGACAACGCGGGCGGTGCACGGGCGGCACGGAACGGTGCCACGGGCGAGTGTGAGCCACGGGTGATACACGGGTGGCGCGAACGGTGTCACGGGTGAGCGTGGACGATACGGGCGGTACACGGGTGGTAGTGGATCTGACGAACCGCACCACCGGCAGGGCAGTCTGGCGGTCCGAAGTCGTTAACACCAGTTCGGCCGAACGAGCAGCTATGCGGAGGTTCATCATCTGCGGGGACCCCGGCATCCGGAAGAGGGCGGTAATCGAGTACGACGGTAGGCGGTACGTCCGTTTTGGCATCAACCGTCAGGGGGACTGGTACGGTCCGGAGCAGCCACAGTTCTGGTGTACCGTCGGGAGCGCGGACGAGGAGGAGGCCTACGAGCGCCGGGAGTACATCCCGATGCACCTGGACGTGGAGGCGATCGACGCCGACGAGGTGGAGGTGCTGCGGGCCTCCAGGTGAGCGGTCCTCGTCTGGCCGTTCTCTCTGGCCTGAACCTTTTTTATTCCTCCCGACGGATTCAGTTCTGTGACAGACGAGTTACCGGTGCATATCAACCGCGAGGGGGTGCGCGAACTGGAGGTGTCGGACACGATCGAGGCGACCGACAGCTTCGACATCCGTTTCGTCAACCACGGCGAGGCGTTGCACGTCCACCTCAACACGGGCGACGGCCTCTCGCGGGTCGTCACTGTGGACGCCGGTAACCGTCACGTTCCGGGTAACGGGGAGCGCCGGGTGCGTATCGATGTCGACATCGACGCGCTCGACAGTGAGTCTGCCTTCGGGACACTCGAGCTGTCGACCAGCTACGGGGCCGAACAGCACCAGATCGATGTCGAGGTGAAAGACCCTGCCGTTACTCGCACAACTGTCGATGTCGACGACACGCTCGCGGAGCCGCCACGAACCGGGGCGGCGGTGTTCGACCGACCGGAACTGGCCGTGCTCGCACTCGGACTGCTGGCGGTGGTGCTCGCCGCGATTACGGCGGCTGTGGTCGACGATATCCTGGTGATAGCGGGTGTCGGGGTTGTGCTCACCGGGGTAGTCCTCGCGCTGGCCCTGCTCCGCAGGTGACAGACCGTCTCAGACGACGCCACGAGCGAGGCTCCCGAGCACGGGCGCGACGAGCGCCATCAACACCCCGAGTCCGGCGAGTTCGCCGGTTGCGGTCACCTTTCCGACCCCGCCCGACAGAACAAGCGTCGACCACCAGACGAGCAGCACAACCAGCCCGAAACCGAGCCCCGAGAGCAGTGCCCGCGGGAGGCTAGCTGCCACCAGCCCCACGAGCGCCCCACCGAGGACCAGCCCCAGCCAGTGGATGGTCGACACGACCAGCCCCACCACGACGGCGAGTACCAGCCCGATCCAGTGTGGTCTCGACTCCTCGCGCACGCGACGCAGTCCCGCAGCGGCAGCCGACAGCGGCCCCTCGCTCTCGCTCATCCGTCTTCCTCGCTGAACTCGACGGTCAGATCGCCCTCGATCTCCCGCGAGAGTGAACGGTATTCGCCGCGTGCCCACCGGCCGATCTGGCTGTCGTAGTGCTCCGAGAAGTACCGCCCGGAGTTGCCACCCGGGAGGATGGCGAGATACTCCCCGTCGAGGTCGACCTGCATCTCCCAGCTTCCACCCCGGGGGGCGCTGTGGTCGAAGTTCTGGACCGTCTCACCCGAACCGCCGCGGGGGTGGTCCGGATAGGCCAGAAACCCCAACTCAAGTGGGTGTCCGATCTGCCCGGTGTGTGAGATATCGCCGTAGACCTCGTGTCCCGCTTCGTCGATCTCCTCGAGCGCTGCCCGGAGCGCCGCACGCATGACCCCGGCCCGCGGTCGGGCACCGAACCACGGGCTGTCCGGCGGAAGCTGTTCGATAGCCCCGTCCGAGGGGTAGTACTCGTCGCCGAGGTCGGCCTCCTCGAACCCCTCCGCGAACAGCTCGTCGCGGTACTGCTCCATCCAGCGGTCGAAGAGCAGCGCCCCCTCCGTGTCCGGGTCCATCCGGTAGGCCGCCGGGTCCGACGCCCAGGATTCGAGCGTATCGGCGGCGTCCACGAGGTCGTCGTCCTCGCTCTCGCGGGCCGCCTCGACCAGCCCGTCGACACGGCCGTCGGTGAGCCCGTCGACCAGGGTCTCCGCCCGGCCGTCGCGTGTGTCCCGACCCACCTCACGCAGCACAGACAGGTCGAGCTCCTCGTCCGCCTCGATCTGTTCGTCGAGCAGGTCGTAGATGCGCTCGCCGCGGTAGCCGGGGTCGAACTCGACACCCAGATAGTACGCCAGGTGGTCGTCGTCGACGGTCAGCTGGTTTGCCGTCGCGAGATACTCGGGGTCCTCGACGTGTGGGTTCTCGGCGAACGGCACCCACGACAGTTCACCGCGGTCCGCTGGCGGGCTGTCGTCGTCCCAGGCAACCGGCCGCTCGAACGGCTCGAACCGGCCCCACTCGCCCTCGCGGGCGGAGCCATCGAACACGCGACTGCCCCTGACCACGTCGCCGTCGACCCGTCGAACCGGGAGCCGTCCGGTCACCTGGAACAGGCGGCCACCGTCTGGCTGCCGTAGACGAGATTCTGCGTTGGCGCCTCGAACTTCGCGGCCGCCCGACGTGCGTCCTCGACACCCTCACTGTGGGCGAGTTCGTAGATGGCGAGGCTGGTTTCGGTGGCGGCGTGACCCGTCCAGGCGACACCGACCTCCTGCTCTGCCTCCTCCACGACGGGACCGTGGACCGACCGCCTCACCTCGATCTCCTTGTTCGACCCGTCGGCGACCTCGATCTCCTGGGTCTGGGTCTCGAACTCGCGGGTTTCCTCACCGTAGCGGTACGCCTCGCCGTCCTCGAGACGATCGTACGTGTAGAAGTCGATGACGTCCGCACCGACGTTTGTGAACCCCCACGCGCCGTCGTTGTTCTCACCGATGACGACGAACGGAACACCGGGGAACGAAACCCCGCGCACGCGATGGTCGGGCCCGTCGAGGTGCATCTCGTACCAGACCGGCGGGGCCTGCAGTTGCAGGTGTGGGTCGTTGCTGACGACCGGTGCATCACCACCAGACAGCTCCGGACTCACGAGCCAGCTGTTCGAGCCAAGTTTCGGGTCCGGTTCGAACCCCGACAGCCAGTCGACGGTTTCCTTTCTGACCGTCTGCCCCGTCTCGGTTGCGTCGACGTCGACATCGATACCCAGCCCCGCACCGAACGTCTCAGGGTCGTGGTGGTCACGGATGATCCGTGGGCGCTCGGCGAACCGGTCAGGGTACAGCTGGTTGGCCATCTCCGCCGTGAACGTGTCCGCGACCAGCGTCTTCCGGAGTGTCCGGAAACTCCCTGTCAGACCCCAGGCGATCACCTTCTCGACAATCATCGAGTCGGCAACCGTCCACGGTTCGGGCTCGTACTCGAGCAGGCGGAACTCGATCGGGAGCGACTCGCTCTCGATTGCGGCGTTGACACCGTCGGCGTACGCCTCGAGGAGCGGTCCAACAGCTGTCTCACGGACGTGTTCGGCGGTCGCCTCGGCGGCCTGGGCGAACATCATCTTCCGGTGGAACTCGTCGGAGTCGAGTGTCGTGTCGCCGACGACCGCCGAGAGCTCGCCGCGGAACAGGCGCCGCTGGAGGTCCATCTGGAACAGCCGGTCGGTTGCCTGTGCGTAGCCTGTCGCAAAGTACAGCGCCGTCTCGCTGTCCGCGCTGATCTGCGGGACCCCCTCGTCGTCGTAACGGACCTCGGCCGGACCGTGTGGGCTGTCGACTGTCGACTGCCGGCCCGTCTTCGCGGCCCCCCAGACCGAGCCAGAGAGGGGTGCGAACCGCCCGAGAAAGCTGCTCGCGGAGGTGAGTAGCCCACCCGCGACGCCTGCACCGAGGGCCGCCCCGAGCACCGCGCGCCGTGTCGTCTCTCGATTCATACCACGTGATGTGCTGGTTCGAACATGTACCTTTCGGGGTCCGCCCCGACGGTCCGGCCAACACACCCCTGCCGGGTCCGAGCAATCACGCGGACTCCGGCAGAGTTTCGCTGTATCCGTCTCGGAATCCTGTAACAGTTGACAACGCGCTATGCCCGAGTCGAAATCATGCAAGAATTAAGAATGCAGAGAGTAATACGAGGGTATGGAGCGTATCCCGTTTGGAATCAGTCGCCTGGATATCACGCTCAACGGAGGAGCACCCAGGGGAAGTGTCGTGCTGATCTCCGGCGAGTCTGGGGCAGGTGCGCGAGAGTTCGTCTACACCGCCGCCGTTATGAACGCCACCGCGCACACCGACGAGTCGCTGTTCGACCTCCACTACGGGCAGACGGCGAGGAACACGACTCTCCCGGAGGAGATTCACTACATCTCGTTTACGGAGAGCTACGACCAGTTCGCGCGGGAGGTCGAACTGTCGATGGAGAAAAACCTCGCACAGGCGGGACTGGAACGGATCCAGTTTCAGTCGGTCGCGGACAGCTACTTCCGGACCAGCCCCGTTCCGCGTGACTGGTACGTCGACGAGAGCAGTGACCGAACCCGGTATCCCGGTGAGCAGCAGAATCTGGTGAATCTCACGGGAGACATGCTGAACGAGCGCGCCGAGAACAACCTAGTGGTGATAGATTCGCTGTCGGACCTCGTGAGCGCCACCGGCGAACAGCTCGAGTGGCCGGACATCGTCTACTTTGTCAAAGGGCTCCGCCGTGTCGCCCACGAGTGGGGCGGGCTCATCCTCCTTCACGTCGACCACGAGACACTCACTGAGACGGAGCAGGGCCAACTGATCGACAGCTGTACCGGGTCGCTTATATTCGACTGGTCGACCGGAGGCAGTGTACTCGCCCGGACGCTCATGCTACGGAGCTTCCGCGGCATCCTCTCACAGATCGACGAGGACGAGCTCGTGAAGTTCGAAACCGACCTCGGCGACTCGGGGTTCAGTATCAGCGACGTTCGCAAGATACGCTGACCGGGTTCACCCCCGTTTCTCGACCAGTGCCGCGAACGCTGCCGCCTCCTGCTCGGTCTGTTCCTCTGCCGGAGCCGTGTCACGCAGTCTGTGTTTGATTGTCCGTATCGCTCTGTGGTCACTGTCGAGAAGCGCCGTGGCGACGGCTCGTGGCTCCTCGACGATACGACTCAGGAGACCGACACGCTGTGCCTCGTCGGCGTCGAGCACCCGCCCGGACAGCGAGAGGTCCATCGCGACACCCTCGCCGACGATACGCGGGAGTCTGACTGTCCCGCCCCAGGCACCGAACAGGCCGTGTTCGACACCGCTCTCGGCAAACGACGCAGCCGGTGTCCCGACACGCAGATCGCAGGCGAGCGCGAGTTCGACCCCGCCACCTCGCGCCGGGCCATCGATACCGGCGACCACCGCCCCGTCGTACCCGGCCAGCGCCCGCGCGACACGCTGTCCCTGACGGGCGAACGCCGCCGCCTCCTCGCGCTCCAGCGAGTCGACCACCGACAGGTCGGCCCCCGCACAGAACGCCGAACCCGCTCCCGTGAGATACACTACCGGCTCCGTTGCCGCCGCGAGTGCCGCCTCGAGTGCGTCGAGTCCCGCCGGTGTGAGCGCGTTTCGCCGCTCCGGGCGGTCGAACACGAGCACCCGCAGACCGCTCTCGACACGTGACCGTATCATCGCTCGACCGGCCGTACCGTGGTCGGTACCAGCGACATGATGTTCTCTATCTCGCCGTCGATATTGCGCCGGAAGAACCGCTCGACGCCCGGGAGTTTACCGTCGACGACAAACCGATTCCGGACCCGACAGCCTGTCCCCCGCTCGGTCAACTCGTGTTCGCCGGTGACATCCATTGCCTTTGCGCGGCCGACGAACTCGACGTACCGCGGCGCGTCCCGCTGTATCTCCCAGGTCCTGACCGCCATCGTCCGACTGCTGAGCGGTCCCGGCAGACGGACGTGCCAGATTGTTTCCTCACCGTCACTCTCGAACCGGTCGACCACCTCGATCGCCCGGGCCCGGTTCTCGTCGCTCGAGAGTAGCTCCCACACCTCCTCCTGTGAGGTTTCGACATCGAACGACCGCTCTACCTCCACTGTCATGATCACCTGTAAGAGACTCTCTCCAATTAAGTAAACGGGTGGTACCGTCCTCCTGTGCCGCTTCGGGAGAGGATGCACGCGGTCCCTTCAGCCGTGTCTCGTTCGTGTCATCCATTCCGGTTGGGGAGGGTGTGCACCCGCCACCGACGGTTTCGGCACCGTCGCGGTGATACCGACGGTGAGTGGTGTTCGTGGCGAGGGCCAGTAACTGGTGTCCGCTCACACGTCCCGTGTGGGGCGAGACAGACTACAGAGGGTGATTATCTGACTCACGGTACTCGGGGTGTGTCTCACCGTGTCCACAGGATTGGGGATAGCGTACGTCAGACACCAGATCCGTTGCAGACGACTCAGCCCTGGAACGGATGATACTCCATCCCCTTGTGTTTGAGCTCCTGCCGTTGCTCCTCGAGGAACGAGTAGACAGCCCCGTGTGGCGCACCGTCGAGGAGCCTCTCACTGGCCTCCCGAACAGCCCCGACCTGCTTTGGGCCGCCGATCGTGGCGAGTG
>KB659968.1_pt212 | contig 12799 bp, 16 predicted proteins | sample 558768 | NCBI scaffold set KB644980.1 | reverse complement strand
CGACCGGTTCGAGCCGGCGAGGGCGTCCGGATCGAACGCCTCGCTGGCAGCCGGTTTGTCGTCACCAACACCAGCCCTGACGGCACTGTCCGGGTCACCGAGTCGACAGCCGTGACCGTCTCACCGATCACCGGGGGCGACACCGACGGCGAATCGGCCGGCGACAAACTCCGCAAAACGGTCGACCGGGCGACCGGCGGCGATACCGCCGACGCGGCCAAACAGTCGGCGACCGGCGTCACCTACGAGGATATCGGCGGGCTCGACGACGAGCTTGAACTCGTCCGGGAGATGATCGAACTCCCGCTCTCGGAGCCGGGGGTGTTCACCCGTCTCGGCGTCGACCCGCCAAAGGGCGTCCTGCTGCACGGCCCACCCGGCACCGGGAAAACCCTCATCGCCAAAGCTGTCGCCAACGAGGTCGATGCGACATTTCTGACCGTCTCCGGCCCGGAGATCATGTCGAAATACAAGGGCGAAAGCGAGGAGAAGCTCCGCGAGAAGTTTGAGGCCGCCGCCGAAGATGCCCCCGCGATCATCTTTTTCGACGAGATCGACTCGATCGCGGGCAAACGCGACGACGGTGGCGATGTCGAGGGCCGGGTTGTCGGCCAGCTGCTCTCGCTGATGGACGGGCTGGATGCCCGCGGCGACGTGATCGTTATCGGCGCGACAAACCGGGTCGACTCGCTGGATCCCGCACTCCGGCGGGGCGGCCGGTTCGATCGGGAGATCGAGATCGGCGTTCCTGGGGTGGCCGGCCGCCACGAGATTCTGGAGGTACACACCCGTCGGATGCCGCTGGCCGACGATGTTGATATCGAGGGGCTCGCCGACCGCACCCACGGCTTTGTCGGCGCGGATCTTGAATCGCTGGCCACGGAGTCGGCGATGACCGCGCTTCGACGGACGCGTCAGGCCGGCGACAATCTCCGGACGATCGAGGTTACGCGTGAGGATTTCGAGGGGGCGATGACCGCGGTCGAACCCTCGGCGATGCGGGAGTACGTCGCCGAGCAGCCGACAACAACCTTTGACGACGTTGGGGGGCTCACCGAGGCGAAACAACAGCTCACACAGGCGGTGACCTGGCCGCTGCAGTACGGCCCGCTGTTCGATGCCGCCGACACGACCCCGCCGACCGGGGTGTTGTTACACGGGCCACCCGGAACCGGGAAAACGCTGCTCGCTCGCGCGATCGCCGGCGAAAGCGAGGTCAACTTTATTCAGGTACGCGGCCCGGAGCTGCTGGATCGCTACGTTGGCGAGAGCGAAAAAGCCGTCCGAGAGGTCTTCGAGCGCGCCCGCCAATCCGCGCCAGCAATCATCTTTTTCGACGAGATCGATGCGATCGCCGGCGACCGCGACGGGGTTGGCGGTGACAGCGGCGTCGGCGACCGCGTTGTGAGCCAGTTGCTGACCGAACTTGATCGACTCAGCGATATGCCGAATCTCGTTGTATTGGCCGCGACGAACCGAAAGGAGACTGTCGATGGCGCGTTGCTTCGCTCTGGGCGACTCGAACGATCGATCGAGGTGCCGAACCCGGATCGGGAAACCCGCCGGGCGATCCTCGATGTCCAAACTCGCGGCATGCAGTTGACCGACGATATCGATCTTGATGAGATCGCTGAAACAACTGCGGGTGCTTCGGGGGCAGATATCACGTCGATCTGTCGGGAAGCGTCGCTGCTGGCGATCACGGAGCTGACTGACCAGTATGAGGGAACCGCGGCCAACGATCACGCCGAGGAGTTGTCGATCACGGCGGCCCACTTCCAAGCGGCCCAAACCGCAGTGCTCGACGAATAGGGTTGACCGCGGGCGGAACCGACACCCATTGCGTTCGTGCCGGGTTGGCCCATGGTTTGAAGCCGACCCGTATCTATCGTTGTGCCATGAGCGACGAGGAGCCTATGAGCGAGCAGCCACTCACCGCTTCCCGCGCCGAGAAGCTCAAAACCGTCTGCCGGAGCGCGGTCGGTGACAGCTGTCGGTCGGTGACCTACTTTGATGCGACCAACTACATGCAGGTGTATCTCCGCGATGATCTCGAACAGGATGCTGATCTGATGTCGTTTATCGGCCACGAGTGGCACGACTACAAAACGACGACCGACGCCTACGCCGGCTCGGAGCTTGGCACATACCAGTACTCGATCCGCGTTTTCGAAAACGGGTTTCTCCTTCGGGTAGGTATCGACGACCGCGGAGTGTTCGTGACGACCGACGGGGTGAAGCTCAAGGATTTTGAGTCGTTGGTCGCAGCGATCTCCGAGCTGTTCGAAAGCTGGGAGTAGGTGTGTCTGCCGGTCGTCTTCAAACGCTGCTCGGCGTGCCGATCGTTGCCCTCCGCTGGTGGCGACGGACAACAACTGCCCCGATCGTCGAGCAGTATCTCCTGTTGGTCGCGCTGCCGGCAGCGTTGAGCCTGAGTTGGCTGCTTGGGATCGGCAGCGGCTTGCGATTCAGTCTTGCCGCCGAGTCGGTGGTTGCCAACGGGAGAACCCTTCTCACCGCCTTTACCGCGAACTACATTCACGTCAGCGCGCGACATCTCTTCGATAACCTGCTCAACTTCTGGCTGACGTTGTTTGGCCTCTACCCGCTGGTGGCGATCGCTGGCTGGGAGCGACGGTTTCGACGCCTGGCGGCCGGTTACCTGCTTGTCGTCCCGTTTGTTGTCGCTTGGGTGACGCTGGCGACGCTCGGACAGGTCACCGATCAGCCTTCGGCTGGGTTTTCCGGTATCGTCGCCGCCTTTCTCGGGTTACTACCTGTTGTCCTCGTCGCCGCCGGGGGTAAGCTGACCGACAGCGCGCTTGATCCGGCTTGGAGTGTGGTTCCGTTTTTTGCGTCGCTGGCGGTCGTGTTTGCCGTGCCGTCGGTGTGGTATTTTCCGGCCCAGCCGCTTGTCGCCGTTGGCTGTGGCGGGGCAGGGCTGCTCGCTGCCGGCCTTCTCTGGTGGGTCGTCCCGCCACATGGGATCGTCGCCGCCGTGCGACCGCTGTCAGCTGATCACCGGCTTGCCCTCCTCATCGGAACGACCGTCTTCGTTTTCGGCGTTGTCGGCGCGCTGGTGATCGTCCCGCCGGGTACCAATGTCTGGGGACATCTGACCGGCTACGTCACCGGCTTCCTGCTTGCGTATCTCGGCTACGTCATCGCTCCGGCGATGCGATACTCCCGCCGCCATCTGTGAGCTCGTCGACAACGCCAGCCAATAGGTTGATCCCGACCGCGATGTCGGCTTCCTGTACGTCGAACGTCGGCGTATGGTGGCCGCCGGGGTGGTCGGTGCCGACGCCGACGTAGGCTGCGATGCCGCCCCGCTGTTGGACGCGCTTCATGAGATACGTCGCATCCTCGCTGCCGCCAAGGCTGTCGTCTTCGAGGACGCTCTCAACGCCGTCTGTGTTCTGGGCGACGCGGTCGACGACATCCACGAGGGCGGCATCGCTGTGTGCACTCGGTGCGTCGCCGAGGCGTTCGATCTCAACCGTGCAGTCGTGCATTGTTGCGGCCCCATCAAGAACGCTTTCGGCGCGATCCCACATGTACTCCATCAACTCGGTTGTCTCGCCACGGACTTCGCCCTCGATGAACGCTGCCTCAGGGACGACATTGCTCGCGGTGCCGCCGCCGACGCGGCCGGCGTTGACGCGGGTGCCACCCGCCGCGTTGCGCGGGATCGCATAGAGGCTCTGCACTCCGGCGGCCATCGCCCCCACCGCGTTGTCGCCATCTTCGGGTCGCGCGCCGGCATGTGCTGATTCACCCCGGAACGTCGCCTCAAACTGCCGGACAGCGAGAAAGCCGTCGATACCGGCGACGACCTCGCCGGAGGGGTGATCAAGGCCGATGTGGGGTGCGAGAAAGAAGTCGACATCATCGAGTATGCCCGACTCGGCGAGTGACTTGCCACCCGAGATCGTCTCCTCGGCGGGCTGGAAGATGAGTTTGAACGTTCCCGCAAAGTCGCTGTCGAGCACACGATCAAGAACGCCAATGCCGATCGTTGCGTGGGCGTCGTGACCGCAGGCGTGCATGAAACCCTCGTTGGTCGACCGAAACCCCCCCGTCGCGGGCTGGTGATCGTCGCTGTCGGCCTCCGTGATCGGCAGAGCGTCGATATCGACGCGGAGCGCGACGGTTGGCCCCGATCCCCGCTCAACGACGGCGACCGCGCCGGTGTACCCCTCGTCGATCTGATCGAGGGTGGCCTGATCTGTACCCGCATTTTTCGCGCGCTGTCGCCACTCGCTCAGTGTCGACTTCTCGGGGACGTTGCGACGGGCATCGGCCGCGTGGATCGTGGAGCCGAACTGGAGGTCATCGATCTCGCGAGTTTCGAGTTCCTCAAGCAGACGGGCTGTTGTGTAATACTCACACCACGCCGGTTCCGGATGGCGGTGCAGATCACGGCGGAGGTTACGGTACGTGTCGGCGAGGTCGGTTGCGGACATACCGGTAGGTGGGGAGTGTGGAAAATAAATTGCGGCGACAGCCGGTTGGTCTGTTACTGTGAGTAGGGGATTCGTGATGGTCGGCCCATGGTTCTGCTGTCGGCGGCTTCCATCCGCCCGACGACCATCCCGGCAACCTGTATCGCGGCGGCCAACACCGGCTCCGGAACATCCATGTGGAGTGCCTCGGGGGACTGTTGGGCTAACATCGCAAGGTACTCTTGATCAAGCTCCGCCAACAGTGTTGGATCGATCTCTTCGAGAATGAATGCCTCGGCCAACGCATCGCCCATGTCAACGAGGGTCGGATCAAAGTCGAACGCCTCGGTATCGGATGACTGCCCGGTCATAACCTGGCGTACGGTACTCTGAAATGTGAATCTTTCTCCGCTTGAGTAACATGTCGGCGATGCCGACGCCCGCCGCGGGTTTAGTTGCCGCCAAGTGGTTGTTGCTGTTCAACCTCGATCTCAACGTGGATTGAGTCAGGAAACTCCATGTGGCCGATTTCGTTGGCGATGTGTTCCGCGCCGTGAATATCAAGCCGACGTTCGTAAACGCTGTAGCTCCAGTGTTTGAAGCTCTCCCCGGGTTGGAGCGTCCGATACTGTGGGACGCTGAGCCGGTTTTCGGGTGACGTGTGTGGGCCCTTACACTGGCCGCCCTTGCGTTCGACAAGTTGCTTCACGTCGTCGACTGTCTCGGTCAGCACGTCCCGATCCCCGGATTGAAAGGTGAGCTTGGTGACGAAGGTCATACCCACCGCTGAGGCGGCAAGCACTAAAAGCCCGTCTACCGATCACCGGCGTGTGGCGGCCGTTAATCCAGAACAACACGGCGCAGGCGGGCGCTAAACCAACCCCCAGTGAGTCGATTCCGGCACCGCCGTCTCCGATACCCTCTTAGGGTGGGCCATCATTAGACCCGCCAATGACGGTTGAGGCAACCAGTGCTGGGGCGATCCTCTTCCGCGACACCCGTGGCTGCCGGGAGTATTTGCTCCTCAAAAGCCGACCGGGGGACTGGGAGTTCCCCAAAGGCGGGGTCGAAGGAGACGAGGAGCTTCAGCAAACCGCGATCAGAGAGGTAGAGGAAGAAGCCGGTATCGAGGAGTTTCGACTCATCAACGGCTTTCGTGAGGATTACAACTACGTGTTTCAGGCCGGCGGCGACACCATCCACAAGACGGTGCATCTCTTTATCGCCCACTCCTTTGAGGCCAGCGCGGAGATCTCGACGGAACATCGCGATCTCCAGTGGCGCGACTACGAGCAGGCGCTCAATACGATCACCCAAGATGGCCCACGAGAGATCCTCGAACAGGCCGATGAGTTCCTCGATGAACGGTTAGCCGAAGAGGGCGACTACATCTAAGCCCGGTCGTGTCCCCTCCCGCCACCACCGATTCCGAGTTTACCTACGAGCTGTGTGTTTGTCGCTGGGCCGAACTCGCTTGGCCCCCGATCGACGACCAGTCACCCGATAACCAGCCCGCCAACAGCCAATCACCCGGCGACCAGCCTACCGACGAGCAGCCAACCAGCGACCAGTCACCCGACAGTCAAACAACCAACGACACAACACACATTATCGCCCGACAACTCGGCACCAAGCAGCGACGCTGGGATACCGTTGTCGTCGAATGCGATCCGAAGGCCCTCGCCGCTCGCGCCGCCTTCGGCGAGGATGAACTCGATTCCGACCTCCTGCATGTCGTCCGTAACGCCCCCGCAGAGTGGGCGTGGTACCGCGACGCGCTGCCCGAACCCGATTATCCGTGGCGATACGTCCGGGAGGCCGTCCACCGCGCGGCCGACCGTGGGATCGTCGAGACACGCACGGCGGGCAACCGCGTTGAGATCAGGCGGATCGCCCCCTATCCCGACTGGGTTGACCGCCTGATCGCCATCGAGAACAAACCTGATCTTGATGCCTCGGCGGCCGACCGACTCGCCGAGCAACTCACCCACGATGTCGAAACCGGCCTCGCCGACGAGGCGTGGCTTGCCACCACCGAAACAGGGGCGACAGTCGAGCCCGCGCTGCTCGAAACGCTCCCGGTTGAGGCCGGGGTTCTGACAACGGATTTCACCGATGGCGTCGACAGCGCGGCGGCACGCGTCGCGTGGCACCCGACAAGTCTGACGCCAACCCACGGCGAGGACTACCGAACGGCCCGCCGACTTGAACTCGCCGAGCGCGCTTACGGCCGCGGCTGGCGGGGGTATCAGTCCACGATGCGACCGGATTGTCGACACTTTCAGCTTCAGCGCGATGGGCGGCTGTTGGGGCCGTGGTGTGCCGCAAAGGAGTGCCGGCAGTCGGGTGCCGAGTGCAGCGAGTCGTGTTCAGCGTTCGAGCCTGAGCCACCGGCCTGGCGCACGAAGGGGTGGCCGATCGAGGGGGGACCCGGGGTCGGGATTCAGCAACTGCTGGCGAGACGTGCTGACCGCAATCGGTAGCTCACTCCTCGGTTGTCGTGACCTGTATCTCCTCGCGGTCGACGCAGGCCCGAAACGTCGGTACCGCCCGGTAGATTACCTCAACGACCCCGATCCGTTTGAGACGCTGGAGGGCCTCCCGCACGTCGTCGACCGCGGGATCGGTGTCGAACGCCTCGCGCAGCCCGTTGAGCACGCTGACGACGCTCTCGGATCGCTCCTCGGGGCCGGCAACAGTCTCGAAAACCTTCGTTTCCAGCGGCGAGAGCCGAATCGATCCCGGAGCCGCATCGTCGTCGCCGTCCTCGCCCGGCGGTTCGACACCGGGCTCGACACCGGTGCGTTCGACGGCCTCCGGCGTTGACCGGATCAGGCTGTCGTCGTCGCGGTAGTAGTACTCCGTGAGGTGGTCTTCGAGATACCGATGTACCTCGCTGCCGCTGTCTACCCCCCAGCGTTCTTGGAGTTCACTGTTTTTTGTCGGCTGGAGTTCAACAACATCCTCCAGTCGGGACAGTTCCTCGTCGGTAAGGCTCATATCGGTCGTTGCGGATCACCCTATATCGTGGTTCCGGGTTCTGTCGATGCGGGAACGGGGAGTCGCCCAGCACAACCCTGTTGTTTAAGTATAGCAGTTGATTGCCTCCCGCTAATGGAATTCTGTGACGACTGCGGTTCGATGATGAAAACCGAGGGCGACAACTGGGTCTGTGGCTCCTGTGGTTTCACGAAGCTCCGCGACGAGGCCGCCGAGGCCGCGATGACAACCACGCAGGGCCAAGAGAAAAGCGAGATCATCGACATCAGCGACGCTGAGGACAAAGGGCTGCCGACAACGACAGCGGCCTGTCCGTCATGTGACAACGATCAGGCCTACTGGTATATGCAGCAGATCCGGGCGGCCGACGAGAGCGAGACCCGATTTTTCGTCTGTACCGAGTGTGAACACAAGTGGCGCGAGGACGACCACTAGATGGACGTTCCCCGGCCGGCCGTCCCGAGCGAGCGGCTGGACGGCTGGCGGGAGACCGATGCAACCATCGAACAGGCGTTTTCGACGCCGATCGTGACCGTGTATACTCACACTGTCGTCTTCGAGGAGACGACCGTCCGCACCGATATCAAAACGACCACCGGCTACGATCACCCCTGGCAGTTCTTTTTTTCCAGCCGGATCCGCCTTGATCCACAGCGTGATCCCGGAACAATGTTGACAAAGCTGGTACGGCGAAAGGCTGCGGCCGGCTTCACCGACCGATTGGCCGACCGCGGGATCGAACAGGTCACCGAGCGCGACCGAGGCGAACAGCAGATCGGCGACGCCCCCGGGCTGGTTGTTTCCTATCGTGGTGTTGTTCGGCGGTCGATCTCGCCGGCCGACAGCACCGCCGGCGCAACCGGTGCTGACGATACGAATATCGGCGATCCCGACGATGCATCCGCGCTCTTGTCGCTGCCGATCACCGCGGTGATGGCGGTCTGGGCGGCCGATGGCGACTATCACGTCGCTGGCGGCGGGGTGCCCGCAGGGGCACCTGACAGCGGGCCACCAGTTGTTGTCGACGCCGTCGCCGAGACGATCGATCCGACGGCGGCCCGCCAACGGCTTGGCACGCTTATCGATGCCTGTGGCCGAGCGACAGCATCATCGGAGTAGATGCCACCCGCTGAGCGCGGAGCGAGCGGTCGATCGAGGTGAGGCGAGCGGTCGATCAGTGTGGTTTTATATCTGGTGGGGGTAGCTGTCAGGTATATGACTGAGACACCTTCAGTGAGTCGACGACGACTGCTTGCGGCCGGCGGGGTTGGCCTCGGATTGGCCGCCGCCGGCTGTATGGCACCTGGCACCGAGCGACGCGTGACGGCGCAACTCCAGCCACCAGAAGATGAGCTAGCTGCTGCCCAACAGGAGGCACAAACGATCCAGCAACAACAGCTTGCTGGCGACATCAGTCGAGCAGACGCCCAACAGCAGCTAACAGCGATCGAAGAGGATCTCTTTGATGGCTTGATCGAGGATGCGACGACCGAAGCTGAATCCCGCAGTCTCACCGTCGAGGACTCGATAGCACCCACCACCTTACTTGTCGCTGGCTCTGAAAGCGACTTATTCGATTTCCTTGCTCTCGAAATCGTCGCTAGCTTTAGCGGTGCTGATAGATTTGAGGAGGCACAACAGGGTGCCCAACAACAACAGCAGCAACAGCAACAACAACAGCAACAACAGCAACAACAGCAGCCGTCAACTAACGAGAGCTAAAAGCCGGCCCGTGAACTGGTGTCGGTTACGCGCTGCCGGAGTCGACACCGATCTTTTTTGCGTCCGCCGCGCCGACCCCAGACAATGACTGATCCACTGGGTCGTAACCGACTCGCCGAGGAGGGTAGCCCCTATCTCACACAACACGATGGGAACCCGGTCAACTGGCAGCCGTGGGACGATACCGCCCTTACGGCGGCAAAAGAACAGAACAAGCCGATCTTTCTGTCGGTCGGCTACTCGGCCTGTCATTGGTGTCACGTCATGGAAGAGGAAAGCTTCGAGGACGAGGCGGTCGCCCAGCGGCTCAACGAAGAACTTTGTCCCGATCAAGGTCGACCGCGAGGAGCGCCCCGATATCGACAGCATCTATATGACGATCTGCCAGCAGGTCACCGGACGGGGCGGCTGGCCGCTGTCGGCGTGGCTCACCCCCGACGGTAGACCCTTCTACATTGGCACCTACTTCCCAAAGACGCCACAGGGTCAGATGCCGGGCTTTCTCGATCTGCTTGAGAAGATCGCCGACTCCTGGAGCGATCCCGACGATCGCGCCGAGATGCAACAGCGCGCCGAACAGTGGGCCGATACCGCCCGCGACAAGTATGACACGCCCGCCCCCGAAACCGGCGGCGAGGTGCCCGGCGACGACACCCTCGACAGCGCGGTGCGTACCTCGCTCCGCTCGTTCGACGACGAGTATGGCGGTTTCGGCTCCGACGGCCCGAAGTTCCCTCAACCCGGCCGGCTCGATCTCCTGTTGCGGGCGGCCGGCCGCAGCGGCAGCGACGACGCGCTTGACGCGGCGACGACGACGCTGGATGCGATGGCCGACGGCGGGATGTACGACCAGCTGGGCGGTGGCTTCCACCGGTATGCGACAGATCGGGAGTGGACGGTGCCACACTTTGAGAAGATGCTGTACGACAACGCCGGGTTGCCGCCGCTGTATCTGGCCGGCCACCAGCTGACCGGGCGAGAGCGGTACACCGATGTCGTTGAGGAGACCCTGGCGTTTGTCGACCGCGAGTTGACCCACCCCGAGGGCGGCTTCTACAGCACACTCGATGCCCGCAGCGGCGACGAGGAGGGAAGCTTCTACGTCTGGACACCCGAGTCGGTTCAGGAGCTCCTTGCTGAGCCCGCCGCGACGCTGTTTTGTGAGCGACACGGCGTGACCGACACCGGTAATTTCGAGCGCGGCACAACGGTGTTGAACATCGCGGCGACTGCTGCGGAGTTAGCCGACGAGCACGATCTCACGACCACGGAAGTTGAATCCGAACTTGAAGCCGCCCGCGAGACACTCTTTGATGCTCGTGAGAAGCGAACCCGGCCGCCGCGCGACGAGAAGGTACTCGCGGGCTGGAACGGGATGATGATCTCTGCGTACGCTGATGCTGCCCGCGTCCTTGATCCTGACTACGCTGAGCCGGCCCGCGAGGCGCTTGCCTTCGTCACCGACCAGTTGCTCGACAGCGAGACGGGCCGACTCGGCCGGCGGTTCATCAACGGTGAGACGGCCGGCGAGGGGTATCTGGAGGATTATGCCTTTCTCGCCCGCGGCGCGTTCGACCTTTATCAGGCGACCGGCGACCCCGAACCACTGGGCGTCGCGCTTGCTCTTGCCGATACAATCGTCGCGGAGTTCTACGATGCCGACGACGGGACGATCTACTTCACACCCGAGAGCGGCGAGGAGTTGATGACTCGGCCACAAGAGCTCACCGACAGCTCAACGCCGTCGAGTCTGGGCGCGGCTGTCGACCTGCTCTGTGTGCTGGATGGCTTTGTTGCCGACGCCGACTACCGCGAGATCGCCGGCGAGGTGTTGGCTACCCACGCCAACCGCATCACGGGCAACCCACTCCAACACGTCTCACTGATGCTTGCGGCCGACCGCTACACCAACGGCGGTGCGGAGCTCACGATCGCGGCCGAGGAACTCCCGACGACTGGCGAGAAATGCTGGCCGACCGCTATCTACCGGGGGTCGTCCTTGCCCATCGCCCGTCAACTGAGGCCGGGTTAGACGACTGGCTCGACAGGTTGGAGATGGAGCGCGCGCCGCCGGTCTGGGCCGACCGCGAGGCTATCGACGGCGAGCCAACGGTCTACGCCTGCGAGTCGTTCACCTGCTCGCCGCCGCAGACAGCGTTGAAACCCGCTCTAGAGTGGCTCGAAACGAACCGGTAGTCACACGCGAACGTGGCGGTCGCGGCTGACGCCAACGGGACTCTCCTCATTGGTCACATAACCGGCTTCTACTCGCTGGGCGTTGATACTGCGAGCGACTGACGGCGCGCAACGAATCGATTTATTTGTGTTGGCGATGGCAGCACGAGTGTTGAGGGTCACCACTCACTGGGCTCAGCATGTCGGAGGAACCCGATGATTCTGCTTGTCGGTGAGGATGGCACAAACATGTTGTTGATTGTTGCGGTTATTGGCGCGGTCACCGCGCTGCGTTTGAATTTTCCCGATGATTTCCCGACTGTGTCGGCTCGTTTCGCGACGACCCCTGGGATTTAATATGAGCTGTCAGGTATGTGTGAGTAAATATGTCACACAACATACGAAGACGGGATGTCGTGAAAGCACTGGGTGCAAGCGGAACGATCGCGCTGGCCGGCTGTGCTGGAAACGGTGGCGATGGCGGCGGCCGAACTCTCAGCCAAGGGATTCTGATGCCACTCTCCGGTGGACTCGGCAATCTCGGCCAGCCGATCCGTGACGGTGCGGTGCTCCCGTTACGTCTCCTCGAAGGAGAGACAGAGTTTACAATCGACAGCCAGGTCGAAGACACCCAGACCGATCCCAACGCCGGCCAGACGGCCGCAAGTTCGCTTGTTGATGCCGGCTATCCGGCCGTCACAGGTGCGGCGGGCTCGGAGATCACGATTCAGGTCGCGGAAAATGTCTTTATTCCGAACAATATAGTGGCCTGCTCGCCAGCCTCAACCTCGCCAGATATCACCGATCTCGACGATAACAACCTCATCTGGCGAACGCCACCGTCGGACGCGCTACAGGGACAGGTACTGGCGCAGGTCGCAACAGAAAACGAGGGGGCAGAGACGGCCGCGACAATGTACGTTAACAACGCCTACGGACAGGCACTCTCCAACAGCTTCGTGTCAGCGTTCGACGGCACGGTACAAAACGAGGTGTCGTTCCCGAAGGGGGCAAGCTCATACAGCTCCCAGCTGAGTCAGGCACTCAGCGACGATCCCGATATCGTCGTCGTCGTCGGCTATCCTGAAAGCGGCGTCCAACTGTTTCGTGACTACTACTCAGGGTACGACGGTTCAAGACCGTTCCTCGTTACCGACGGGCTGCAGGACAGCGACCTGCCAAGCGACGTTGGCAACGCGATGACCAACGTGCAGGGAAGCGCGCCGAGTGCATCCGGCCCCGGTCGAGACTTTTTCACGACAGAGTATCAAAACGAGTTCGACGCTGACCCCGGTGTCTTCACCTCACAGGCGTTCGACGCGACCGCGGTCTGTCTGCTCGCCAACGCCGCAGCAGGTGAAAACAGCGGCCCGGCGATCGCCGAGCAGATGGGGGCTGTCGCCAACCCCGGCGGCGAGGAGGTGACACCATCAACGCTGGCTGACGGGCTGGCGATG
>KB659968.1_pt38 | contig 12854 bp, 14 predicted proteins | sample 558768 | NCBI scaffold set KB644980.1 | reverse complement strand
TATGCGGTTCAAATATAGTGTATCTCTGGATGGCTGTTTCTCCATCCCCACAGTCTCTTTCGTGCAGTTCTCGCCAGTATGGCGATAGTTCTCATCGGTATCGCCGGGTGTGTTGGCACAGCCCAGCAGTTAATTTGAGCCGACGCATAGGCTGCAGGTACTGTTGGATATAAAATCCTTCCTCACCGACAGCAGTCCATACGGTATTGAGATCGCTCGTCGTTTAAAAAGGCACTCGAAACCGTCGGGATCGACATATCGCTGTTGTACGACGTGTTTCCCGAGTTTCAGTTCCTCACAAGCGATGTCAACGCGCCGACAGACGTTTTTCTTGACTACACATGTCGCCGTCGACGACCGTGGCCAGCTTTGCTGTCAAAACGCAGGAGTCATCCCGACTGTGGACGGCCATTGCAATCGGATCGGCAACGGGTCATTATGTCAGCTAGGTGTCAACTGAGCAACCAATATCGTCGCCGGCGCGCTCCTTGGGGTGGGCTGTGTCGCCCTTGCCGAATGATATATCGACTAGCTACTCCGAGGTGACCCGGCAATCTTCGCTGTACTCAACCTCGGCAACCGAGTCGATTCCTTTGTCGCCACAGACCGGGCAGTCGGCCGACTGCTGGTAGGGGACACGTTCGACGGCCAGCTCCATCGCATCATACGAAAGCAGCGTGCCGACAAGCGGTTCGCCGATGTCGGCCACCAGCTTGACAACCTCGGTTGCCTGCATACAGCCGATGGTGCCCGGCAGCGCGCCCAATACGCCGGTTGTCGCACAGTCGGGGACGGTGCTGGGATCGGGAGCCTCGGGGAACAGGCAGCGATAGCAAGGGCCGTCAGGAACGATCGTCGTCGCTTGGCCCTCAAACTTGTAAACCGCGCCATTGACAAGCGGCGTTTCGGCGAGTGCGCAGGCGTCGTTCAGGAGGTAGCGCGTCGGGAAATTGTCGGTGGCGTCGACGACGACATCGGCGTCGGCAACAAGGTCGGCGGCGTTCGCCGGCGTGAGTCGGTGCTCGTGTGGTTCGACGGTCACATCCGGGTTGAGGTCGGCGACAAAATCGGCCGCGCTGTCGACCTTGGGCCGGCCCACGTCGCTGTCTGCGTGGATCACCTGTCGCTGGAGGTTCGATCGCTCAACAGTGTCGTCGTCAACGATATCGAGCGTGCCGACGCCGGCGGCGGCAAGATACTGGATCACCGGCGCGCCGAGGCCGCCCGCGCCGACAACGAGAACGCGGCTCTCAAGCAGCGTCGCCTGCGCTTGGGGCCCAAGCTCGTCCATGATGATATGCCGCGAGTAGCGGTCGAGTTGGGTCGACGACAACGAGAGGCTCATAGATCGTGATTAGCGAGAAGCGAAATAAGACCGCGGATCGAACCGGTTGGGCGCGCCCGTGGCGTGTCACTGCTCGGTGATGTCGGCTCAGTCGTTGGCCGGCATGGTGAAGGGGTCGGTCGTTGGCTCGGTGTGTTCGATCACATCGTCGGAGGTCGTATCCGCTCCGTTCGTGCTGACCATCTCGGTGGGTTCGGTCGGCTTCTCGGCAGCATCCTTCTCAAACTCGAACTGCGAGAGAAGTGATTCAAGCTCGTCGGCCTCGCCTGCCAGCGATGTGACAGTCTCGGAGACCGACGACAGTGAGACGGTCTGCTGTTCGGCCGCCGCCGCCGCGCTGGCAGCATCTTCGGCGGTCGCATCGCTGATGTTGGCAGCCTCGTCGACGACGGCGGCGACATCCTCCGCGGAGGTGGCCTGCTGGTCGGTCGCATCGCTGATCTCGTGGATGCTGTCGCTCAACTCTGTGACAACCTCAGCGATCTCGTCGAACCGCCCCAGCGATCGCTCGACAGCGTCGGTACTCTCGCTGACCCGCTGGCTGGCTGATTCGACCTCGGCGATCGTCTCGTCGGATTGGGCCTGAATCTCTTCGAGGCGGTTGGCGATCTTGCCGGCGGCACCCTTCGTCTCCTCGGCGAGGCTTTTGACCTCCTCGGCAACGACCGCGAACCCATCGCCTTCCTCGCCGGCCCGGGCGGCCTCGATTGAGGCATTCAGTGCCAGTAGATTCGTCTGCTCGGCAATGTCGGTGATCACTGAGACGATCTCATCAACCTCATCGATCCGGCTCCCGAGGGCTTCGACGCTGTCGGCGGCGTCGGTGATCTCGACCTCGATCTCATCGAGTTCCGCGATTGTGTCGGTGGCTTCCTCACGACCCTCGGTGGCAGCCTCGCTTGCGGTGTCGGCCGTTCGGCTAACCTCCTCGGCGGAGGCAGCGATCTCCTCGACGGTCGCCGACAGCGTGTTGACCTCACTGACCGCGGCCTGCAACTGCTCGCGTTGTTCGTCGGCACCGGCGGCGATCTCGTCGGTCGCAGCAGCGATCTCCTCGCCCGCCCGGTCAAGTTCGGTTGTGCTCTCGGCAACCGAGTCAGTCGACCGAGAAACCTCGGTGGCGAAAGCCGCGGTCTCGCCGAGGGATTCCTGCAGTGTTCGGAGCAGTTCGTTGTACCGCTCGATAACGACGGTGTAGGTGTCATCCTCATTGTTGACCACAGCCGGGTCGATTGTCGCCGTCAGGTCGCCGTCGATGGCGGCGGTCGTCGACTTCTCGAAGGCCTCGACAAGCCGTTCAAGCCGAGCCGACCGCGCTTCGATCTCGGTGGTGTGGGCTTCAAGATTGTCGGCCATCCGGGTTAGCGACTCGCCGAAGGGGCCGGGGATGGACGCATCGAGGGCGTCGTCATCGAACTCCTGTTCGGCCAAGGCGTCGGCCTGTGCGGAGACCGTCGTGAGTGAGGATTGCAGCGCGCTGAACGATCGGGTGAGCTCGCCGACCTCATCGGGTTGGTCGGTGGCGACAGCCGCGGTTTCGACATGGCCCTCGGCGATTCGTCCGGCAGCAGCTTCGATGTCGGCCAACGGGTCGATCAGATCCCGCTGGACGATCAGTGCCGTGTTGACAAACGCAACGGTCGCGCCGGTGAACAACACGGCCTGGATTGCCGTCAGTACGGGTCCGGAAAGCACGAACGGGAGCCCAAAGAGGCCGACAGCAACGCTGAACTGGATCGCCACCGCTGCCAGCATCTTCCGACGAACGGAGTCGGTGATCCGGAGCCAGTCCATTGTTTTCCAGAGGACGGCCTCGTAGCTATCAAGCAGTGACATACTGTCGGCTACATTACGCTGATATAAGAACAAGACACAGGGTTATCACCGTCTGGGAATCACAGTTCGGATGAAAATCAGGCGAACGCAGTGTGTAGCGATCGCGCGACCGCCGGCCGGATTACTTGCTGCGGTTGCGATCGCTGTTGACGCTCGGACGGGCGTGCTCGGTGCCCTGACCGCGGGTCTGCATGCCGCGACCTTTGTCGCCTGCGTTGGTCAGCCCGCGGAACGCCCGACCCTTATGTTGATCCTCACAGATCCAGTTGAGGTCGTCGTCGGTTTCGATCGCGGGGTGGTTCGGATCAATGAGGATGGCCTCGTGCCACTTCTGTGAGCCGTCCTCGCCGACCCAATATGAGTTCAGCACGCGGAGGTTGCGGTATTTCCGGGAGGCGCGCTCCTCGGCGATCCGCTGGATCGATTTCCGACGGCCGATCCGGTTGACGCCCTGTCGCTTGGTGCGCCGACCGGCCGTGTGTCGCTGCTTGCGCGCCCCGCCCTTGCGGACGGCCACGCGGGCGACAACAACGCCCTGTTTGGCTTTGTAGCCCTGCGAGCGAGCCTTATCGAGGCGGGTTGGTCGATCGACGCGTTCGATCGCCCCCTGATTCCGCCACTCCTGTTTGCGCTGCCACTGTAGTTCGGCGAGTTTGCCCTCGCTTGGGCTCTCCCATGCTTCACGGATATGTGAGTAGACGCTTCGTGTCATAGTTGTCCTCGGGCGCTTGCGATTCAGTCGGTCAGGCCGACCACATTTCGTCCCGGCAAACCGGGTGCCCACTGGTAGCCCGTCACCGCAGTGAGTTGTCTATTCTACCCTCGAAGCGCGTTTAACCGCTTCGGACTTGCTGTACCGCGGGAAAGCCTCACACGCAGAAAATATCAGCCCGCACTAAACGGGGCAGTCGTCCTCACTGAGAGCTTGTTGTTCCGATCCCTGTCGGATCGCGTTCTGCTCGCCGGCGGCGAGATTCACGACGACCACGCGGCCGCCGTAGCCGTGGGTCTGGTCGTGGCCGCGGACGACAACGCAGGTCACGTTATCGGGGATTTCGATGGTCTTGCTCCGCTCGAATGGCTGTTCGTTCTCATGTGGGTGAGTGAGGTCACGTCGACCGAGCTGCGTCCCATCAAGCGTTTCGACCTGCCACCAGTCGGCATATCCCTCCTCGCCGGCGTCGTCGTGACGAAGTTCGACAGCAAAATCCGTGGCTGACCCACTGTCATCAACGGTGACGCCAACAACATTGGCCTCGCGGAGATCCAACGTGTCGTCATTATCGGGTTCTGTCCTGTTTTCAGCAGTTGTCGGTTCATCATCGCTTTCGGTCACAGATTCGTTTTCTGTAGTCACCGGTTCATCGTTGCTGTGGTTCTCGGCTTCAGCATCAGTTTGACCGTCAGGTTCGTTCTGTTCGGCTCCTGAACAGCCGGCCAGCACTGTCGACACAGCAAGGCTTCCGCCAGCCGCAAGCAGCTCACGGCGATCCATACCCGGATTTCAGCATCGTTGCTCAAAAAATCAGGCCTCAGCACACAGCTCTCGAATGTACTGGCCGACATGGTCGTCCATCCGGCGTTTGTACCCGTTTTGGCGGGCCAACCGATCCAACTCGCGGCTGACGTAGGTGCCGTACTGCACTGCTTTCTTATCAGCGTCCGCGACAGCATCCGGGAGGCCGACCGTCTCACGAGCGAACCGTCGAAGGGCGATCTTGCGCTGCTCGGGGGTTGCTAACAACTTGTCGGGCAGCCGCAGGGCAGCGTCGACAACACGATCCTGAAGAAAGGGTGTTACAGGCTCAACACCGATGGCTGAGAGTCCACACACATCGCGTTCCAGTTGGCCGGGCAGCGTCTCAACCGTCTCGCGTACCGCCGCCCGAACGGTGTCGCCCTCAACACGGTGATCCTCCTGTGGCTCGACAACCTTCGAGTAGCCGCCGAACAGCTCGTCTGCACCCTGTCCGAGCGCGAGGCGGTCGTAGCCGTCGGCGGCGGCGCGCTCAGCGACAAGGAGCAGCGGGAGGGCGATCGTCACGTCCATCGGATTCGTTCGGCCGATCGCGGCGGCGACCCACGGGACAGCGTCGATCAGATCGTCGTGGGTGAGTTCAATGACCCTGAGGTCGTCACCACGGCCGATCGCAGCGGCGGCTTCCCGGGCGGCAGCGATATCATGACAGCCCTCGAAGCCGACGACGTACAGCGGTGCGTCAGGGGAGCCGCTGGCGACAAGTGTGCTATCGATCCCACCAGAGAAGGCGACAGCAACGTCGTCTGTGGCCGTATTCTCGTTTTTGTCGACACCAAGCACGCCGACGAGCGCGTCGGTGACGGCTGCCATCGCCGCGTCGCTGTCGGCGGCCGGCGGCTCCGGCAGCGTGAGTACCTGCTTGTCGCCGGCAGCGGTGCGGACGCACCCGGGCGGCACAACAACTGGATCGTCAAGGTCGGCAGGGGTGAATGCCCACGCGCCGTCGGCGGTCGGGTCATCGGCGTCGGCCTCGCTGTAGATCGGTTGTCGACCCAGAACATCCCGGACGAGGCGGTCATCGAGATGGCCGCCGAAACCACCCATCGCCGCCGGCCCGCGATCGTTGGCACCGGGCAGTGGATCACCGCTATCCAGCGTTACGCGAACGACATCGGGGGGCGCCCCACGAAGCGGTGGCTGGGGTGGTTGTGGCGACATCAGAGGAACTCACGGATCGCCCGCTTGGCCCGGCGTTTCGCGCCGCCGCCAAACTGTCGGAGGCTGACGTGCCACGGTGTTCGGTGGCCGATCACGCTTGTTTTACCCTCCCGTATCGCCGCAAGGATCGCGTCGGCGGTCGGCTCGGCGGCCTCAACCTCGGTGACCGCCTGACCGACCAGCTCGGAGATGTGGGCGTCGCTGCCGGCGGTCATCGGGCGGTCGTGCTCGCTGGCGAACTGTTCGGCTTGGCGGTTCGACCGACCGGTAAACAGCCGGGAGTTGTAGACCTCGATCGCGTCGGCGGCGGCGAGCTGATCGTCTGTGATGTGGGCGGCGACGCCATGACGGGATTTCTGGAAGGGATGCGGGATAACAGCGATCCCACCCTGATCGTGGATACGGTCGAGAGTCTCATCGTAGGAGAGCCCCGGCGGAACGAGCTCGTCGATCCCAAGTGCGAGAATGTGCCCGACAGCACTGGTGACCTCCATACCGACGATGCCGACAAGCCCGTAGTCGGGCGCGCTCACCGCAGCCTCAATGCTGGCGTCGATCTCGTCGTGATCGGTGATCGCAAGCGCGTCGAGTCCGACAGCCGCAGCCTGTTCAAGAAGCAGGTCAACCGGATCGCGGCCGTCATGGGAGCGTTCCGAGTGGGCGTGGAGCTCGACGCGAAACACAACACTCTCTTCGTGGCAACGCTAATAACTCCCCGCGTTTGCGGCGGGATCGTCGGCTGACTGTCATCGAGCAGGTTAGTGACCCGATCGCATACCTGGGAGGATCAACAGGACGGCGATCACGGTTGCAAGGACGACCGCACCCCCGTAGGCGAGGGAGAATGTGTTGCCAGCCTCGATCCCGTGTTGGATCTCCGAGATCACAAAGGCGGTGCCGGCAAATGCAAACAGCAGCCCCGCACTACCCCATTTGCGCGTTGCGTTCATACCCATGGCTGATTCGATCGGCCTACAAGGAGGTATCGGATTCCGGCAGTCCCCCGGTCGTACACGACAGCGTCGACAGGCGGCCGGACGCAACGCATATGACCCCATCTCCCGTATACACTGGTATGACTTTCCAACCTGACAGCGAGCTTGACGCCGAGACCGTCAAAGAGCGTGTCGACGAGGCGATCGAAACCAACGATGTGGTGCTGTTTATGAAAGGCAATCAGCTGATGCCACAGTGTGGTTACTCGGCGAACGCGCTTGAACTGATCGGCAAGCACGTCGAGGAGTTCGAAACCGTCGACGTACTGCCGGCTCTCGATGCGTATCGGGAGGCACTGGCGGCCCACAGCGACTGGGAGACGATCCCACAGACGTTTGCCGACGGCGAGTTCGTCGGCGGCAGCGATATTCTCACCGAGCTTGACGAGCGTGGCGAACTCGAAGCAACGCTGACGACCTGACGCCGCAGCCCGACCACAGGCAGGCACGAAAGGATAGCCCATATACCAGTGGGGGCCCTACTGTCGGTAGGTATCGGCACCCACGTCGACGACACCACAACCCAATATCATGACAGGCCGCGTATTCCGTCTCCACTCGACGCTTGAACTGCCGCTCGAAGATCTAGAGGAGTATCTGGACGACCCAGCACTCCCCGATGAGATCGACGAGGTGACACTCACACGACGCAACAACACGCTGATTATCAACGCCGAGGCCAGCGACGAGAGCCTCAGCAAATACACGCCGACCGCCCAACTCAAGGCCAGTGTAACCGAAACGCGCGTCTACGAGGAGGAGCCACCGCGTGCAGGCGGGCCAAGCTGGGGCGACGAGGAAGAGGAGGAGATCCCCTCAGAGCTCGTCGAGTTCGCCTGTTTCAAGGGCGATCGGGAAACGGTCCTCCAGAACACCGCCGTCCAGTACGGGATGTTTCAGGTGCTCACAGAGATCGCCATGCTCTCCGAAAAGGGAACGCTAACAGCCATCTCCGAACACGATGGCGAGCTTGAGGCAACCCGAATCGTCGAAGGCGAAAAACGGCCCGCAACCGTCGAGGTTGTTGAAAACCCACAGAACAGTGCCGGCAAAAACGGTGTCAACTGGCGCGACAACGAGTTTATTGACGAGTAACACACACTGATGGTGTTTGTGTGTTGATCTTCGGATTAATCAGCGACAGAATCGCTGAGTTGGGTCTGGTCTGCGGTCGCCTCTGAGATTCCCTCGGCGGCCGATGTCTCGGGAACGGTTGCGACCGTCGTGATCGCTTTCGGGCTACCGGGGCTGGCCTGTTGAATATGATGTTCGAAGTCGGTGTAGCCCGCAGCCGCAAACATGCGGTCGGCCTCGTTTTCATCGTAGAATAGCATGATCGCGTCGGCAAGTTTCTGCATCACAACCGAGTTGGGATAATCCGGGCCGACGACGAGCACGCGACCGCCGGGCTTTGTGACACGGCGGAACTCTTCGAGGGCGTCGGTCGGGTTGGGCCAGTATTCGATCGAGCCTGACGACCAGAGGTGATCGAACGTGTCGTCGGCAAACGGGAGTCGTTCGGCATCCCCGCGGTGGAATTTCACGCCATCGTGTTTGCCGAATTTGGCGAAGGCCTTCTCCATCTGGTGGATCGATTGATCCAGACAGTACACCTCGTCGGTGTGTTCGAGCAGCCCCTCGGTGGCAAAGCCGGTGCCGCTGCCGACATCGAGAACGCGGTCGTCGGACTCGATGTCGAGCCACGCGATCGCTTCATCCCGCATTGTGTCGTTCCAGATGAAGGGGTTGATCGTGTCGTAAACCTTCGAGAGATATTTGTAGAACAGGCGCGCGCGAGCCTTGTTCTCAAGGATTCCCATATCATCTTGTTTTACACACGGCGTGATAATAACGGTAAGGATTTACCGTCCACAGCCAGCATCAACAACCTCTCCGAACGTCGAAACGTTCCGCAAACACCTTATGCGCAGATAATGCAGTTCACAACGATTAGTGAGTATGCCGAGACAAGAGGTTCTCAACGAGATCAAGGCAGCCGAGGACGACGCCGAGGAGATCGTCGCCGAGGCTGAAGCTGACGCCGAGGAGATCGTCGCCGAGGCCCGCGAGGAGGCCGACGAGATCCGCGCGACGGCCGAGGCCGACGCCGAGGACGCGGCGACCGAACAGCTCGAACAGGCTCGCGAGGAGATCGAGGCCGAACGCGATGAGATCCTCGAAAGCGGCGAAGCAGCCCGCGAGGAGCTCGTCGAGGCGGCCCAAGACCGGATCGACGACGCTGTCGACCTCGCGCTTGACCGCTTCGAGGAGGCTGTGAATGCTCAGACCTGAACAGATGAGCAAGGTGTCGGTGACGGGCTCGAAACGCGTCATCGACGACGTTATCGAGGCGATCCACCGACTGAACCTGCTCGACCTCTCCGATTATGATGGCTCCTGGGAAGGGTTCGAGGGCGGCCGATCGCTGGAGGGTGCGGAGGCGATCAACGACAAGCTCGTCACGGTTCGGGCGCTCGAAAACGCCCTCGATATCGCAGCCGACGACGCCGGCCGTACCCGGATCGTCGACCGCGAAGAGCTTGATGCCGAACTCCCCGAGCTCCGCGACCGGATCAACGAGCTCGACGACCGCCGAAGCGAGCTGGAAACCGAGATCCGAGAGATCGACGAGGAGATCGATGCCGTCGCCCCGTTTGCCGATCTTGGCCTCGATCTTGACCTGCTGAGCGGCTACGATTCGCTTGCCGTTCTCGTCGGCGAGGGTGACCGCGACGCGCTCGCGGCCGCACTCGATGCCGACGAGACGATCAACCGCTTCGATCTCTTCTCCGGCAGCAACACCCACGCCGTCTTCGCCCAGCCGGCTGAGGGTCACGCGGCCGACAGCGAACTCATCGCCGACGCGATCGTCGGGGTTGAGTTTACCACCCTATCAGTGCCAGACGCCGAGGACTCCCCCGAGGCGTACGTCGCCGACCTGCAAAACCAACGGGCGACGCTAGAGGCCGAACTCGGCGAGGTTGAAGCCGAGTTGGAAACGGTGAAAGCCGATTCGGCCGGCTTCCTGCTCGCGGCTGAGGAGTATCTGACAATCGAGGCCCAAAAGTTGGAGGCTCCCCTCTCGTTTGCGACAACGGCCAACGCCTTTGTCGCCGAGGGGTGGATTCCGGCAAGCCGGTACGGCGATCTCGAAGCCGCACTCGACAGCGAGGTCGACGGCGGCGTTGATGTCGACGAGATCGAGCGCGCGCAGTTCAAGCGCAGCGGCGAGGCCCACGTTGAGGAGCAAACAGGTGAAGCTGGCGCAGGCGACACCGATACCGCCGAAGCCGCAACAGATGGCGGCGAGGTCGTCGCTGATGGGAGTGGTACCGTCACCATGGGTGACGACAACCCACCGGTGGTGCAAGGGAATCCTGATGCAGCAAAACCGTTTCAGGTGCTTACCAAAGCCTTCTCTCGTCCACAGTACTCCGAGTTCGATCCAACCGTACTGGTGTTTCTAACGTTCCCCATCATGTTTGGGTTCATGATCGGCGATGTGGGCTATGGGCTGATCTACACGCTCATCGGCTACGTGTTGTACAGCCGGTTTGAATCGTCAGCCATCAAGAGTATGGGCGGTGTAACGCTGTGGTCTGGCGGGTTTACCGTGTTGTTCGGGATTCTATATGACGAGGTGTTTGGTCTCCACCCGTTCGCCGAGCCGATGGCAGATATTCTCGGGGTAGGATTCCTGAACCTACACAAGGGCCTGAAGCCATACTACGCCGAATGGGCACTTGCGTGGTTCTTCCTGAGCATCATCGTTGGCGTGCTTCACCTCAACGCAGGCTACATTCTCTCCTTTATCGAGGATATCAAACTGCACGGGGTCAAAGAGGCGATCTACGAAAGCGGGTCGTGGCTGCTCATGCTCAACGGCATCTGGCTGTTCGTGCTGAGCGATGTGTACAGAGCCCAGAAGCCGGACTTCATCTTCACCGTATTCAATGAGGGATCGAATGCCGCAATAGAGCTTGGTTTTAGCGGGTTCGGTGAAACCGCTGGCCTGGTCGGTGGCGGTGCGTTCCTCGGTGGAGCCGTGCTGTTGGGTATTGGAGAGCCCTTAGAGATCCCTGAGGTGCTTAGCCCGCTCGTGAACGCACTCTCGTATACACGGCTGGCTGCGGTGTTGCTCGCCAAAGCCGGAACCGCGTTTGCGGTCAATCTGATCGTCTTTGGGGCCTACTTCAACGATGGCAACTTCCACTTCATCTTTACCGCTGCCGAGCTCAGTAAGCTTCAGGCTGAGGGTGCCGATATCATGTTTGCCGGACTGACGACCAGCGGAACGTTGGGCCTGATCGGCGGCGCGGTCGCATTGATACTCGGTCACACAGTTGTGTTGGCACTCGGGGTAACAAGTGCCGGTCTCCAAGCCGTCCGACTGGAGTATGTTGAGTTCTTCGGGAAGTTCTACGAGGGCGGCGGCCGGCAGTACCTTCCGTTCGGCTACGAGCGAACCTACACCACAACCGACGAAAGCGGATAATATCCCCGCAACCCTCAACAAGCGGTGAAACGGTCGGCATGCTGTTGCTCGTCGGTTTTCTGTGCCATTTATTTGCAGTTGGTTCGATGTCAGCGGTAGCTGCAAACGCGCGAACACGATCTTCAGGGTTAGACAAGAGAAATCTCTGAGAATCAATCAATGGTGTAAGCCGGCGGACGACACAGCCGGTACGACACGCAGTACCCGCCTGTCAACAGGAATGTACCACTGAGTACCACCGCTGCCGTCACATCCGCACAAGTCCTGATAATCGGTGTCACACCCGCTCACTGGTGGGACTATCGGGTTTGGGAAGCTTTATGAATAGCGTGGCTGCAATACCAATTGTTCGGCTATACGCCAACGATATCAGACACACATGAGCTTAGAACTTGCTACAGCAGCTAGTAATGTCGTACTGCAGAGTGGAGCAGCAGGAGCCCAGCTCGGACCGGCCGCAGCGAGTGCAATCGCTGTCGGGCTTGCCGCCTTTGGAGCCGGGTACTCCCAGCGAGGGATCGGTGCAGCCGCCGTCGGCGCGCTGGCCGAAGACGAGGGGCTCTTTGGAAAGGCGCTCCTTCTTACGGTGCTGCCGGAAACGCTCATTATCCTTGCACTCATCGTTGTGGTTCTGATCGGTCTGTAAGGATACCCGGCTAACAATGAGTTTGGAACACGTCGTCGACGACATTACGGACGAAGCCCGCGCGCGTGCAGAGGAGATCCGCGCTGAGGCTGAGGAAGACGCCGAGGCGATCATCGCCGAGGCCGAGTCCGATGCCGAGGCAATCAAAGACGAGCGCGCCGCCGAGGTCGAGTCCCAGATCGATCAGGAACGCGAACAGGCACTGTCGAGTGCAAACCTCGAAGCCAAACAGCAGCGGCTTGAAGCCCGTCGGGACGTGCTCGCCGATGTCTACGAGGAGGTCGAAGCCGCGCTCGTCGAGCTATCGGGTGACCGACGTGAGTCACTCACCGAGGCGCTTATCGAGAGCGCGGCAGCGGAGTTCGATGACGACGCAGCCGTCAGCGTCTACGGCCGAAGCGACGATCAGGAGCTTATCGAGGGGATCCTAACCGAGTACGACGGGTTCAGTTACGGCGGCGAACGTGACTGTCTTGGTGGTGTGATCGTCGAAAGCGACACCTCTCGCGTTCGGGTGAACAACACCTTTGACTCGGTTCTCGACACCGTCTGGGACGAGAATCTGAAGGAACTCTCCGATCACCTCTTCGAGCAATGAGCACACCCGGTAGCTCGACTCAATCCGGCTCGCGGAGTTCAAATCCGGAGTACGTCACGGCCCGGGTTCGCGCCCGCCGTGGCGCGTTGTTCGGTGACGACGAGTACAGCAAGCTAGTTCGGATGGGGCCCGCCGAGATCGCCCGCTACATGGAGGAATCCGAGTACGAACGCGAGATCAACGATCTCGGAAGCCGCCACAGCGGGGTCGATCTCATCGAGTACGCGCTGAACCGCAACCT
>KB659972.1_pt573 | contig 12866 bp, 11 predicted proteins | sample 558768 | NCBI scaffold set KB644980.1 | reverse complement strand
CGACGCGCCCGGGTCGTGCCAACTGGGTGGGACGCTCTCGATTCCGAAGGGAGAGGGGTTAGTTCCCGGTGTGGTTATCGGGCACGGGAGCGGCCCGGTCGACCGTGACGGGACCTTCGGTCCGAACAGGCCGTACAAGGAACTCGCGTGGGGGCTCGCCAGCCGTGATGTTGCCGTGTTGCGCTACGACAAACGGACCCACGCCTGCGAGGTCGACCTCTCGGATGCGACAATCGACGACGTGGCCACAGACGACGCGCTGACAGCACTCGAACGACTCCGTGCAGCGGACCGTGTCGCCGGTGACAGCGTGTGTTTCGTCGGTCACAGCCTCAGCGGTGGGCTGGCGCCACGAATCGCACAGCGGGATGGCGCTCTCGCCGGGGTCGTGATGCTCGCGCCGGGTCTGGCTAGACCGCTGGTTGACAGCATCCTCGACCAGCAGCGCCATCTGCTGGATATCCAGGGTGTGACCGGCGAGGAGCGCGAACAGGCAATAACCGAGTTCGAGGAGCGCGCAGAGCAGGTCCGCTCGCTCGATATCGGCGACGACGAGGTTGTGTTCAACCTCGGTGGCCGGGAGTACTTCGAGACACTCGCGGAGTACGACGCCCTGGAGGCGGCGGCCAGCCTGGAGATCCCGATCCTGCTCGGGCAGGGCGGACAGGACTACCAGATCACCGTCGAGGACGACCTCCCGCTCTGGCAGGATGCCCTCTCCGGGCAGGGGGTCGAGTTCGAGGTGTACGACGATCTCAACCACCTCTTCCAGCAGAGTGAGGGCTCGCGGACAAAGACGGAGTACTACGAACCGGCTGCTGTCCTCGCTCGGCGTGTCGTCGAGGATATCACCACCTTCGTCGAGGAGAACAGCTGACACGGGCCACTCAGACGGGGCTCGTCACCGCCCGGAGTGTCACCCCCACAGCAGTCACCAGCAACCCGCACGCGAGCAGGGTGAGACCGAGCGCCTCCATCGCGAGTGTCGGCGCGACGACCGCGAGCGCACCACCGGCAAGACCCGCCAGGACCCCGGCGACGAGACCGGCCCTCGCCTCCGACTGCAGGTCGTCCGCAAACTGCGCGTACCCCGGGGAGAGCACAGCCAGCAGTCCGAGACCGACCGCCGTGGCCGCCGCCCCGACCAGGCGGAGGCTCTCTACGGTTGGGCGTGCCACCACCACGGAGTCGGAGAGGCGCAAGACCTGTTCCGTTGCTCCCTCCGACGCGTCCAGCCACAGGTGGCTGTAGATGGCGACGAGTAGACCGACACCCACGGCAGACGCAAACAGACTAACGGCACTCTCGTACAACACCCACCGTGTTCGGTCGCGCATACCAACCCTGTTCTCGCCGCGTAGGTAAACTCACTGCCGACCCGTTTCTGCCGTCTCCCCCGGTGTGTCGAGCGGTCGAGAGTGAGTTCACTCGGCAGGGCAAACAGTCGAGACACAGGTCGAACGGACTCTCTGACCCGATACCAGACGAACAGTCGACTCACGGACGCGGCTCTGACGTGACGGATAGTCGACTCACAGACACGGCGTGACAGCGGCAGTACAAACAGGCGTCCTCAGTTCACTCCTGGAGGCGGTGGCTCAGCACGACCTCCTCGCGCTCGGTTTCTCGGCCGCCATCCGTCACGATATCGTCCGGTTGTCTGACCATCGGAACGAGCGGTGCACCCGTGTTCTCGGCGTCTGTGAAGTGTTCTGTCATTGCTGCTCACCAACCTTCATGGTTTGTAATGAAGATTGTATCAGAACTGTAGCCCCCCGGGGTAATAAATGTAATGTTCTTTCATGCATTTTGCTGAGTCGAGCAGGTCATGAGCACCGACACCGGGACCCAAAGAACAAAACCAGTCCGGTGCGTGGCACGAGGCAGAGCAACAGATGCAGGAGGAGTTCTACGAGACGGACCGGTACGAGGTGGCGGAGTCAGTGCGCGAGAAACACAGGAGCGCGGCCGAGTCGGTGCTCGACCACGAGGAGTACGGGCACCTCATCGGCGGTGAGTGGGTGGACTCGGAGAGCGGGGAGACCGGGTCGGCGATCGACCCGACGACGGGCGAGACGCTGGCGACAGTTCAGGTCGGCACCGCGGCGGATGTCGACCGGGCGGTCGCGGCCGCACAGGAGGCACTCGACGGGACCTGGGGACAACTCTCGCCGCGCCAGCGCGCGGAGAACCTGGCAGAGATCGCCGACCGCCTCGACGACCAGCAGTCCGACATCGCGAAACTCGACAGTCTGGAGGCGGGCAAACCGAACAAGCACTCGCTTTTCGTCGACTCGGAGGTGCTGATAGAGCAGTTCCGGTACTTTGCGGCGCTCGCGCGCTCGGCCGACCAGGGGCGTGTCATCCCGACGAACGACGAGAAGCGGGGGTTCACCCGCCGGGAGCCGTACGGTGTCGTCGGGGCGATCTCGGCGTGGAACTTCCCGGCGATGTTCGTCGCCTGGAAACTCGGCCCGGCGCTCGCCGGCGGTAACGCCGTCGTGTTCAAACCCTCCTCGAAGGCGACACTCTCCTCGCTGACAATCGGGCGCATCTGTGACCGGGTGCTCCCGCCGGGAACGGTGAACGTCGTCACCGGGCCGGGCAGTGAGGTCGGGGCGGCCATCTCCAGTCACGAGGGTGTCGGCAAGGTGACCCTGACCGGGTCGAAGGCCGCCGGTGCAGCCGCGATAAAAAGTGCGGCCGACACCATCACACCGGTTTCGGCGGAACTGGGCGGAAAGAGCCCCAACATCGTCTTTCCCGACGCCGACATCGAGAAAGCTGTCGAGGGGACGATGGTGGGCATCTTCTTCAACTCCGGTCAGCAGTGTACCGCCGGGTCCCGGCTGTTTCTCCACGAGGATATCCGTGAGGAGTTCCTCAACCGTCTGCTCTCGCGTGTCGAGGAGCTACAGGTCGGTGACCCGTTGTCGCCGATGACCGACATCGGCCCGATGATCGACCACGACCACCGCCGGGACGTGCTCGGCTACATCGACGGCGCGGTCGACGACGAGGCGACTGTGCTCGCGGGTGCGGACACCGACGAGAGCTTTCCCGGTGGCGCCGGGAGCGACACCACCGGCGCGCCGTTTGTCCCCCCGACTGTGCTGACCGACATCGACGACGACGACGCGATCTCCTGCGAGGAGGTGTTCGGTCCGGTGTTGAGTGTCTTCGAGTGGAACGACCGTGAGGAGGTTATCCGCCGGGCAAACAACACGAAGTTCGGTCTCGCCTCGGCTGTCTGGACCGAGGACCTCGGGACCGCCCACGAGGTTGCCGCCGAGATAGAGGCCGGCACCGTCTGGGTCAACACCTACAACGACCTGCTCGACCCCGGTCCCCACGGCGGCTACAAACAGAGCGGTATCGGCCGCGAACTCGCCGAGGAGGCGCTCGACGACTACACACAGACGAAACAGGTAAAGATCAATCTCGGTGACGTGCCGACGCTCTGAGCCGACAGCTCTGACCGCTTTTGACGGTCCCTGTGTTGCGACAGTCAGAGCGGTCCCGTGTCCTCAAGAACTCGGGCGGTATTTATATCCGGAGTGTCATCAGGTAACGTATGCAGGCAGTCGTGTTCCAGGGGCCGAAAGAGCCACTGGAGATAGAGGAGGTCGACCGACCAGACTGTGACGACGACGGTGTCGTGGTCGAGACAGAGGCGTGTGGCATCTGTCGGAGTGACTGGCACGCCTGGCAGGGTGACTGGGACTGGCTCGGACTGGTGCCGCGACCGGGGCTAGTGTTTGGACACGAACCCGTTGGTCGTGTCGTCGAGGCGGGTGACAACGTCAGCGAGTTCCGCGAGGGTGACCTGGTGACGAACCCGTTCAATCTGAGCGACGGCACCTGTCCGTACTGCAAGGCCGGACGGGCGAACATCTGCGAGCAGTCGGTACCGATGGGGTTCGTGGGGTTCCAACCCGGCGCGTTCGCCGAGGAGTATCCCGTCAGGAACGCCGACCAGAACCTCATCGAGGTGCCCACCGACACGGCCAACCCGGTCGAGATCGCCGGTCTGGGCTGCCGGTTCGCCACCGCCTTCCACGGTGTCAGCCGCCGGGCAGACATCTCGCCCGGTGACTGGGTCGCCGTCCACGGCTGTGGTGGTGTCGGTCTCTCCGCGGTCCACGTTGCCAGCGCGCTCGGCGGCAACGTCATCGCTATCGACATAATCGAGGAGAAACTCGAGAAGGCAGAGCAACTCGGCGCGACGGAGACGATAGACTCCACCGAGGTGAAAGACATCCCGCAGACGGTGAAAGCACTGACCGAGGGGAGCCGCGGTGTCGAGGTATCGGTGGAGGCGCTCGGTGTCGCCGAGACGGTCCAGAACTCGGTAAACTGCCTCGCACCCGGTGGCCAGCACGTCCAGCTCGGTCTGACCACCTCCGAGGAGGGCGGCGAGGTGTCACTGCCGGTCGACCAGATTGTCTGGGACGAACGGGAGTTCATCGGCTCCTACGGGATGCCCCCCCACGAGTACGACGAGATCTTCCGGATGATGGACGGCGGCAAGATCAGCCCCGGGCGCATCATCTCCGAGACCTGCGCGCTCGGAGATATCCCCGACGTGATGGAGCGTATGGGCGAGTTCGGAACGATGGGTATCCCGGTCTGCACCGAGTTCTGAGCACGACCCCTGTCGGGGCTCCGCGGGAGTTATCTACTCGCCGGCTGTATCACCTGTATGAACACCGATTCCGCCGAACAGGCTGTTCTCTCTGTTCTGATGGACGACCCGACGGCATCGGTGGGCGATATCGCCGATCACGCCGGTGTCTCCCGGCCCACCGCGCAGAAGTACATCGAGAAGCTCGAAGACGAGGGCGCGATTGTCGGCTACTCGGTTGAGGTCGACCCGAAGAAACTCGACGACCAGCGGATCGCCCTCGTGGGTATCGATGTCGAGAGCGAGCGGTACGTCGAGGTGCTCGACGCGCTCCACGGTGTCGATGGACTCTCGGCTCTGTACACCGCGACCGGTGACCACATGCTGATGGCCGAACTCCAGGCCGACGGCGACGAGGACATCCACGCGCTGATCAGCGACGAGATCCTCGCCCTCGACGGTGTCACCGCCGCCTGTCCGACTGTTCTCCACGAACGCATCGTGTAAGATAGCCTCGATTCCACCCGCGGAACCGGACCCGCCTGCCCGACCGGTCTCCGCGAACGCCTGGTGTGAGCAGGTCCACCCCGGGACTGCACCGTTCCAGGTGTTGACACAGTCCGGCCGGTCACCCGAACCGCTCGGTGGCCCGCGCGAGCGCAGTCTCGTCGCCCTCGCGCCAGTAGAGACTCACGTCACGGACCGCCCGGACGAGTCGCTCGGCCTCGGCGGGGTCGATATCGCCGTCGAGGGCCTCGATACGTTTCTGTCTGGTCCGGAGCGTGGAGAGAGTCTGGTCGAGCAGGGGGTCGCCGCCGTCCTGCACCGTCCTGAGATCGGAGCGATAGGCGTCAACAGCGGCGGCCACCCCGAGACCGCGCTCGGGGCGCAGCGTCTCCGGCACCGCCTCGGGGGCGGGTCGCTCACCGCTGTCGGCGCCGCGGAGCAACGCCAGAAAGTGTATCTCCTCGCTATCGGTGAGTGACATCCCCCGGCCCAGTGTCGCCCCGACCCGGCGGAGTTCGGCCGCCGCGAGATAGACGTCGTCGAACGGCTGCAGTTCCCCGCCACGGACAAACCCGGCAGTCCGGAGGTACTCCGCGGCGGTGTCGGCGGCCTCGTCGGCGACAGCGCGCAGCGGGCGCTCGTCGACCTGTTCCCGGACCGGTGAGAGATCGAGCCGCTCCGTCCCGGCGGTGTGGGCCGCCGCGTCCTCGACGCCGACACTCCTGAGACTGCCACACTCCGGGCAGGTCACCTCGCCCGTCTCGTAGTACGACCACCGCGCCCCGCAGGCCGTACACTCACGCTCGCCGGGTATCTCCATGTTCGACACGACGACCCGGACGGTCAAAGATGCGACGGCTCCCCTGCGGGGGAGAGCCGTCAGAGTTAGGCCGCTCGCCACCGACCCCCAGATATGTGTGAGACGGGCGATCACGACGACGGTGACACCGGCAACTCGGCCGACGGTGTCCCGTGTGTGCGGGTCGAGCGCGAGGCCGGGGAGGAGACCCGCCAGCAACTCGCCGCCGCCGGCCTGCTCGACCGGCGCCACGACATCACCCACGAGGGCGGCCACCTCCACATCCCGGTGACCGACCCCGTTGCCGCGAGCGATGCGGGTCACAGCGTCGTCACTTACGACGCACCCCAGCGGGAGACCCAGACCACACCGGCGGACCTGCTCGATTTCGAGCCCTCCTACGAGCGCATCGGCGAGACGGTCATCATCGACGAGGACGACCCCGAGCGTGCACGCGAACTCGCCGACGCACTCGTCGCGTCGGACATCCCCGCCGAGACGGTGCTCGACCGGGCCTCGAAGGTCCAGGGCCGCGAGCGGGTCCGGGAGTGGACCCTGCTCGTCGGCGACGACACCGAGGTGCGCCACCGCGAGTACGGCTGTGAGTTCGCGGTCGACCTCGCGGCGGTGTACTTCTCGCCGCGCCTGGCCACCGAGCGCCACCGCGTCACCGAACAGGTCTCCCCCGGCGAACAGGTGTTCGATATGTTCGCCGGTGTCGGCCCGTTCGCGGTGCCGTTCGCACAGCAGGGCGCGACGGTGGTCGGCACCGATATAAACGAGACCGCCATCGAGTACCTGCGCGAGAACGCCGAGCGAAACGGGGTCACGGATCGTGTGACCGCCGTTCACGGCGACGTGCGCGAGGTTGCCACCGACTACGAGGGGTGGGCCGACCGCATCGTAATGAACCTGCCACACTCCGCCGACGCGTTCCTCGACACCGCGGTCGCGCTCGCCGGCGCGGAGTGTGTGCTCCACTACTACGATATCCAGTCCGAGGACGACCCGTACGGTCCCGGCGAACGGGCGATACGGGCCGCCGCCGAACCGGACTACGAGGTGACCGTCGACACTCGACGGCGTGTGCGGTCGTACGCCCCCCACGAACTCAACGTCTGTCTCGATGTCCGCCTGCGCCGTCGGTGATGGCTATGGGTAGGGTCTGTGGATTAGGTTGGTCAGAGCGTCGGGAGTGTGTGGGTTCGACGACCGGATTCGCAACCGTTAATAGAACTATCCACCGATGATTGGACGGTGCCGGCGTAGCTCAGAGGTAGAGCGATTCCTTCGTAAGGAATAGGCCGAGGGTTCAAATCCCTCCGCCGGCTTGCCCGAAACAGATTCAATTCTTGCCTGTGGTTTCACTACCTGACCAGACACTCCGCCCCTGAACCCACAACCCTGATTACGGTGATGTGACACTCACCTGATTTCGTGTTCTGACGACTCCACACCAGTAGTATTTTTACTTGATCGTTGGTCAACTGGACTATGTCGGCAGATGAGGTCGAGTTCCACAGTGTCCTGTTCACCCGTTTGCTCGACTGCGTACGCGAGAACGAGACACCGTTCGACGAACCCACGTCCGGGAAGACAACGGAGAGCGGGGTCGCCGACATCTACGTCCCGAGCGCGCCGAGCGGAGAGATAGTCATTCAGGTAACACGCGACGACACGTATCCCAGAGCTGAGAGCGTGACACAGCAGGCACGCGACTGTGCAGACGACCTATGTGCGGAGTTTTTCGCCACGTGCAACAGCAACGACCTGTTTCTCTTTCGGGACAGGAAGGACACAGACACCGAGTTCCACTATCTCAACCTCCGTGAACCCGACCTGATGGAGTCGGTCTCCCAACTCCTCGGCATCGTCGCGCACGCACACGAGGCAGGGTCACTCCCAGGACAGACCGAGCGTGCCCGGTTTCTCGGCACCGTGCGCTCGTTTCACGGTTCGATCTGGCCGATCTACCGGCGACTGGCGAGGAAACAGTACGGGAGCAACGAGCAGTTCACACGACGGTTCGACCAGTGGGTGCGGGAGAACGATCACTCGACGCTTGAGGCGGACGAGCAGTTCGAGATGGCGGGGAAGCAGTACGCCTGTATGCTGACGAACAGGCTGCTGTTCTACGAGGTCATCCGGGCGAAGACAGGGAGTGAATCTGGTTCCGAGACCGTGCCGGAGACCGAAACAGGGGGTAACTCCGGTCCCGAGACGATGCCGGACACCGAGACAGGGGGTGAGTCCGGTCCGGAGACGGTGCCGGAGACCGAGACAGGGAGTGGGCAACTCGACCCCCTGCACGGCCACACCAACCTCTCGAACCTCGAGGACCACATCCGGACCCAGTTCCGGGTAGTCGTCGAGGAGATCGGCTACGGACCGGTCTTCGACGACGGGGCGAGCCTGTTTGCCGAGTTCCCGCAGAACCGGCGGACACTCCGGACAGTGGAGGCGTTCTTGCAGAGTATCGAAACCGGATCCATCGAACGGCTGGACGAGGACATTCTGGGCGAACTCTACGAGGAACTCATCCCGGCGACGGAACGGCGGATGCTGGGGCAGTACTACACCCCGCCGAGGATCGCCGAGACGCTGGCGTCGTGGGCGATACCCGACCACCCCGACGACGGCGTTCCGAGGGTTCTCGACCCTGCCTCGGGGAGCGGGGTGTTCACCGTCGAGGCGTACAGGCAACTGGAGGCGTTGCCGTCGCAACCGGGTCACCAGACCGTTGTCAACCACCTCGTCTCCGTCGACGTCAATAGGTTTCCGCTCCACCTCACCGCACTGAACGTCGCGTCACAGAACCTCGGGGAGAGAGCCGACCGGATTCACACCCACCACGACAGCTTCTTCGATATCTCACCGGACGATGGCGACCTGTGCCTCTCCGGGACCGAGGCAGACGAAGAGCGCGGGACCGCACGCTTCGACGCCGTCATCGGCAACCCGCCGTACATCGACCAGCGCCGTCTCTACCCCGATACGGAGCACTTCCGACGCCACCTGAAGAAACTGGGTCCCGACGGTTCGAGACCGTACTACGACGGGGATAGCCGTTTGAGCAGGCGGTGTGACGTCTACGTCTACTTCCTCACCCACGCGACGCAGTTTCTCGACACCGAGGGCCGACTCGGCTACATCGTTCCGACGAAGTGGATGACAACGGGGTACGGTGAGGCGTTCCAGGAGTTCCTCCACGACCACTACAGGCTCCGGGCGGTCGTTGCGTTCGGTGCGCGGGCCTTCGAGGACGCGTTCGTGGACGGAGCGTTGCTGATGCTCGAACGGTGTGACGACGAGAGAGCGCGGCGCAACAACGTTGTGAAGTTCGTCCGGGTGACAGCGGAGATGGAGCCACAGGCCATCGTCGATGCGGTGGAGCACGAACCCGGACCCGGCGACAGCCGGGAGTTGACGGTCCGCAGACGGGACACACACCGGACGGTCGCCGTGAGTCAGGGGTATCTGATGGACCGCGAATCAAAGAAGATCGGTCACTTTGTCTCCGCACCGCTTGCATTCATCGAACTCCTCGAGAACCCGCGTGTCACGCCGCTGGAGAACCTGCTGGCGGATTCGAGCCGCGGTGTGACGACAGGCGATAACGACTTCTTCCTGATCGACGAGGCGGACGCCGAGACACGGGGGATCGACAGTCGCTTTCTCACACCGGTGATCAGGTGGATAAAACAGATGCAGCCGCAGTCGAATCTGACCGAGGACTCGACGGACGTCTGTGTTCTCGACGTTCACGACTACGTCAAGCAGGCACGGCTGAACCGGTCGCTCGAACAGTCGGATGCCGAGGAGCAGGTAAAGTCACGACTCCAGGAGGACGGTCACACCGCCCTACTGGACTACGTTCGTGCGGGCGAGGCACAGGGTGTCGACGAGAGGCGAACGTGTGCTGCCCGGACGGTGTGGTTCGATGTCGGTGAGCTGGAGCGGGCCGATATCCTCCATCCAAAGGGGTTCAAGTACCGGCTGTTCTGTCTGCGGAACGTCGACAGTCTGGCGGCGAACAACCGTCTCTACCACCTCCACCCTGCCCGGGGGGTGGACACGATGGCTCTGCTCGGTGTGCTGAACTCGACGGTGTATCAGGCCGCCGTCGAGACGCTCGGGCGGAGCGAGGGACGCGGGATGCTGGAACTGTCGAAGGGTGACCTGCTCAGTCTGCCCGTGCTCGATGTGAGGAAATTGAACGCGGAGCAAAAGCGGGATATCCGTGACGCGTTCGTCCGGTGGGAGGCCGGTGTCGAGGGAGCGCAGGACGCACTGGACCGGGTAATCGTGGAGGGTATGAGCGTCGATATCGAGGTCGAGGAGTTGCAGGAGATCCGCGAGGCAGTGACGCAGGAACGAAACAACAGGGGCACGACTTCCGAGGTGATGCTGTCTCGTGTGGACACGCCGGAGGACACAGGGACACACACAGTCACCGTCGGCACGGAGGACGCCGAGGACGCCGGGTCGAGCGACTCCATCTGACGCCAGAGACTGCCGGCGCGGTCACCGCTGGTGACATCCGGATAGTTGTTTCGGAAGCATTTCATCTACCGTTTGATTTTTGTAACCACCCTACCCTCTTATTATATGAACAGTTATCGTCGGACCATTCGGATTCTCCACGTGGACGACGACCCGGAGTTTGCAGAGATAACCGGGACCTTTCTCGAGCGCGATGACGACCGGTTCGATATCGAGATCGCGACGAGTCCGACCGAGGGTCTGAGTCGGCTGGAGACTGAATCGTTCGACTGTATCGTCTCCGACTACGACATGCCGACACGGAACGGGATCGAGTTCCTCGAGAGTGTCCGCGATGCCCACCCGGACCTCCCGTTTATTCTCTACACCGGCAAAGGGAGCGAGGAGATTGCCAGTGATGCCATCTCGGCGGGTGTCACAGACTATCTGCAGAAGGGGGCCGGGACCAGCCAGTACACCGTGCTCGCGAACCGCATCAGGAACGCGGTCGACAGGTACTACACACAGACAGAACTGGCCGAACGAGAGGAGCGTCTCAACCTGTTTTTCGAGCAGTCACCGATCGGTGTTATCGAGTGGGACGACGAGTTCGATTTCGTCCGCGCGAACGGTGCAGCCGAGCGTATCCTCGGGTACACCCAGGGTGAGTTGCTCGGACACTCCTGGCAGAAGATCGTCCCCGAATCCGACCGCGACGCGGTTTCGGCTGTCGCCGAGGACCTCCTCGGAGACAGCGGCGGGTACCACAACGTCAACGAGAACGTCCGGAAAGACGGTGAGCGGATCGTCTGTGAGTGGCACAACCGCGTCGTGACCGACGAGGATGGCTCGGTGGTGGCCATCTTCTCGCAGTTCCAGGACATCACGGAACAGAGACAGCAGGAGCGAGAGAACAGCCGACGGTGTCACCGTCTCGAGCAGATTCTCAAGACGGTGCCTGGGTGTGTCGTCCAACTCGATGCGGATGGACAGTTCGCGTCCGCGAACGAGCACGTCGAGAAGGTGCTGGGACTCGACACCGATAGCGTGAGCAACCGGACGTACAACGACCCGAGGTGGAACCTGCGGGATCCGGACGGGAATCAGATCCCGGACGAGAGGTTACCGTTTCGGCGGGTGCGGGATACGGGCGAACCGGTCTACGGTGAACGGGTCGGTATCGAGTGGCCGGACAGCACCCGAAAACCGCTCTTGACGAACGGTACCCCTGTGTTCGACGAGCAGGGGGCGTTCGAGAGTGCCGTCTTCTCACTCGTGGACATCACCGACCAGCAGGAACCGGACGACACACAATAACGGCTCGAACTCGCTTCGGAGGCGACCGACACCGGTGTGTAGGAGTGGGGTACGCAGGCAGACGAGGTGTCTGGAGCAACACACCCGAACGTGTCTGAACTCGCGTGCCGTCAGAACCCGCGGTGCTGTCTCGGGTTTGGGAGACGCCGAATCGAACGGGCCGATACGCTACCCGAGACCGTTGTCTCTCGACATAGCTGAACCGCCTCGATATCATCTGGTCTGAGAGGCTTCCCTCGTCATCACGGAGGGCGAAGAACTCCGCACGACCTCACACTCTGTCTGCCCCGCCTGTAGAGACACCGTGTCATCTCCTCAATCCCCGGGACAGTATCCTTCGAAGGAGCCTACACAACCGAACACTGTGTTCCCAGCCATCTACGCATCTGGACACCGTCTTTCCGAGACTCTTTGAACACCTCTCTATAACCCACACATCGCTTTCCCGGGAATCCACGGAGTTGGCAACTGTGCGTTCAACTATCTACGGAGATAGGTACGAGCGAAACCGCTAATCTCTGTAGCGGGGATAGGAACACAGCGTTCCTCTCACCGGAGAGGGTGGTGCGCGGTGGGGGCGAAAGGGGGCCGATCGGACGCACGAGCGGCCCGATTGTGATCGGTTCAGTTGCACCAGCCCTCACACCGGCATCAAGATGAGATACAGATGGCGCTCGGAAACTGGCGCTGACAGTCGCTGCGGGCGTCGGCCCCGCGGGCGCGGCACCGGCAGACACCAACGACCCGGCAACCGATACAGACGGGGACGGCTAAACGAGTTCGACGGTGACGGTGAGTGTGAGTTCACACTCTTCGATCTGTAGGGGTTTTCCACCAGCTTCCGGGGCCCGTTGCACAGGACAACACCGACCTGTTCGATCTCGACGGTAGTGCGGACGATGATATCACCGTCTTCGGTGTTCAGTCCGTTTGTATCCGCCCCGCCGTGTGACACCGGCGAGGCCTGCCGGGATTACACTCGTAGCCGTGCTGATGCGATGCACGACAAGAGATCGCCGACAGACACCCGGGGTATGGCCCCGCCCCTCTCGGCCCGTGGTGTTGTGTCACTCGTACTGGTATTGTCTGTGCATCATCGACCAAAACTTATATATCCTCGTTGTGGCAATTCACGAG
>KB646002.1_pt18 | contig 12902 bp, 16 predicted proteins | sample 558768 | NCBI scaffold set KB644980.1 | reverse complement strand
ATTATTAACGTTAAGCTTTTGAGTTAATCTAAGCTGAAGGTTCTTAATACCACCTGCTCCATCAGATTCACCATATGCTTTAAATATGTCATTCTGATCTATTCCAATACTTATTGATTGTTCAGAGTTTTCAGCTGCTGCATCAGCATTAATATTAGCCAGTCTTTGGGCACCTGCATCTGAAGTATATGTAACCGACTCGCCAGTGCGAAGGCCAAAGTTGTTAACTCTGTTATTATGTAAGTCAACAATTATAGGATCAGATGTAGCGTCAAAACCAATCTGTTCTACACCGTCTTGATCTACAATGCTTATATCGCCAGACACAATGTCGGCTAGGCCATCATTCCCGCCTCTAATGTCAAAGCTACCTTTTATCCTAGCTACTTTCTTCTGTATCCCACCTGCCCCATCAGCTTCAGCAGCTATTTCTAATATTGACTCTCCACCTATATCAAATTTATACTCTTGTGCAGTACCAGCTGCTGGACTATCGGTAACAGGTATATTTACAATTGTTTGAGAGCCTGCATCTTCAGGGTATAAGAACGATCTACCAAGAGGTAAGTTTACATCTCTGTCACCAAAACTATACACGTTGTCTCTATTAGCTGTAGACCCAGTACCTATGGCTACAGAATTTACACCGTTTGCTTCTGCACCATTACCTATAGCAGTTGAATCCTGAGCTGTAGCAATAGTGCCTCTACCAACTCCAGTTGCGCCATCTCCTGTTACATCAACACCAGTGCCAATAGATGTGGCATTGTCTGCTTCTACTGTTACACCTTGACCTACGACAGTAGTTGCAGCTCCATTTGCTTTAGTGCCCTGCCCAAATGCAGATGCACTTTGTTTTAATGCTTCAGTCCCTCTACCAACTACAGTTGACTGGTTTCCATTTGCTGTAGCATCTTCACCAATTGCTACTGTATCGTTACCTCTTGCTTCTGATTTACGTCCAACTAGTACTACGTTTTCTCCATTAAAGCTGCTTCCAGCGTCATACCCTATTACGGTATTCCAATTAGACGGAGCTGTAGTCTCAGTGCCTATAGCGGTAGCGTCTTGACCTGTAGCCTCTGCTCCTTTACCATATGCGACAGTTCTACCATTGTTTGCTATTGCTCCTGTTCCAGTTGCTGTAGAGTCTGTCCCTGTAGCAACAACATTTCTACCAATACCTACAGTGTCTGGTAAAGTATCTGCATTGAGACCTATACTCACAGGGTCTTGAATTAGATCTCCAACTAGCTCTATGTCACCTCTAATTACTCTCCCACCGCCAAAGTAGGCAGTAGGTTGTTCCATTAGTCCCATAACATTGTATACAAACGGGAGTGGGATAAATGGTTTGGTGCCTCGCGCGCGTGCGCGTAGCATGTAGCTACTGTAGAGAGTAACTACTGTAGAAAGTAGTAGCAAATTTTTAGAGCTCTACTGCTATAGCTTAGCGACATGCTAAGATTAAAAGGAGGCAGAGGCATATGAGCGCCGCCAGGCGCTCATCGCCTCCTTTTAATCTTAGTATAAAGCTTTATAAAGTTACTAACGCGCGTGCGTGTGCGCGCGTGTGTGCCCACGCGGGCGTATAGGGGATATAGCAAATCTCGACCCCATACCGTGGGGAATACTGTTAGATCTAGAGGCAATAATTAATTGTAAAAAGCAATATTCTATACCAAGTACCCATAACATTTATCCATGAAAAACGTATACCATGTACGTGTAAGACACTATGGAAAATGAAGCGCTTATACTGGCACTGCTTATTATCTCAGTGCTAACAAGAGAGGAGAAAATATGATGAGGGTAGAGATCAACATGGGCAAGTCCATCAGAGGATTAGTCTCACAGTATGCGAACGAGAAGCATATAACAATGCCAGAAGCATACAAGCAACTAATCATTAATGGATTAGTAGTATCTGATGTAGAATTTCCTGCTTTTAGACCAGATGTAGACATAGATGATGAGCTAGTCAAAGCGGCTAGTGTAAATAAGGACGACTACAGAATTGTGTTTGAAGATGCTGAATGAGCATGTCTTCGACTCAACTGTGCCCTATCAGTCAACTGTGAGATTGGAAAATAATCTGATGGAGTGGCTTGGCCACTCTATTGATAAGCTAACGGGGGACGGGTTCAATAAACAATGAATACGCTATTGGGGTATGCGCTAGTCTGGGTGTCGCTATTTATTCAAATTACCGGCACACGTATGGGGTTGAGGGCTGTTCGCTATATAGACATAGACTATCGAGATCGCTATCATTGCCCTAGTAACAAGTCCATATTTGATTCTAGTAGCCTCAATTTTACTACCCTATATTTAAATACCGCTCGGTCCAATACGTTATACGAGCAATGTGTAGATTCGCTATTAGCAAAAGCAATTCCTGTGGACAATCAGGTTAAGACACAGTGAGTAATACATAATGGCAGTAATGGAGTGTCCACATTGTGATAAGAGTATAGATAGCCTCACCCGTACTGGAGAGAAAAAGTACTCCTGTGGTGAGTGTAACATGGTCATCAAGTACGACTCTATACGACCACACCTTGATGAGTTTGAAGTAACAGACAAAAGAGGAGGTGGAAGAAGTAATGATAGTAGCAACAATAGCAACAATTCTGGCTCTGGCTCTCAAAGTACTGCCAACCAGCCAGGAGCAGGACAGAGACCAGACCACCCAAGCTCACAAACAGAACGAGAGAGAATATACCAAAGAGGAACAGACGGGCTAAAGCAAATAAAGAAAGAGCGCTTAAAGAATTGGCTATCAACAGCCGAGGGAGCAGGAGCACAGACAGAAGAAAGGATTTCTATGATGTTCGATAGAAACGAGAGCATTCATAACAATCCTAACGTTCTGTACAACCTGCTAGATGATGAACTTAGTGCTAGCCCTAGCTTCATCAATACTATGGTACAGGACGTGTTTCAACCTGAGCAAGACCACGAAGATCTGTTACAATCTCAGGGATACCAGCCTTGGCATAAACGAGGAGGTCAGACGCCAAATCAGAGTCAGCAAAGGAATGTGGGAGGCCCAATGAACGCTACTGGCTCAACTGGCTTTAATCCAAACCAAGGACAGCAGCAATCTGGTAGACAGTCTCAGAATCAGCAACAATCACAGGGGCAGCCTCAACAGAGTAACTCTCAAGGGTCATCACAATCTAATGATACTCTTACTAGAGAGGAGGCAGAGATGATGATGAACCAGGCAGTACAGAGAGCTAGTCAACAGGATCAGCGTAATGCTTTAATGTCTGGTTTATCCGATGCTACTGATCAAGCACTTCAGGAGATGGCTACTAATGTTGGAGGGTTAGCTGGTACTGTACAGAGAGTAATTGATGAAGCTCTAGTGGAGTACGCTAGACAGAACCCCGAGTGGGTAATTGAGAATATGGACATTCTTCAGAAGGTCATGGGAGCTACTGAAGATGCTGCAGGAGAGGGCAATCAAAGGAAGCAAGACCAACCAGAAGAGGACAAGAAAGTTGATAATGCTTTAGATGGTATAATGAACGATGATGGAGGCGCTGATAACCCTTCTAGGAATACCCAGCAGCAGCAATCTGAGCCAGACCCGGAACCTGTAACTGACAGTTCTACGTCTGAACCTTCAAACTCTGAGCCACAGCCAGACACAGGTACTCCCACGGACGATGCTCCAAAAGATGATCCTAACCCGGACTTGGATGATAAGCATCTTAATGACAGTGGATTTGAGCCTGAGTTTGACACTAAGAACTTCCAAGGTGATACTGCTGGATCAAGTCATAATGAAGACGATGCGGCGCAGGAAGAAGTAGAGAGTAGCCATGATGAAGTTGGTAGCACAGATGTACAAGAAAATGACGCAGATCCTGAACCAGATACACAGAGTCAAGACTCAGATGAAGGCTTTGACGAGATATTTGGTGATATGGCTGAGGACTAAAACATGCTAAACCGAGAAGAAATCATTCAGAACGCAATGGAAACGGTCATAGAAAGTACTGATCTAGACCCTGGTGAAGTAAACAGGAACATTACTAAGGTCATGCGAACTATGGAACAAGCTAATGAGCAATTTAAGGACATGGACGAGCATGTGAACCAATTGCTTGATGCTTCGGGTGAACTAAATAGTACTGGTACTCAAATGGCTCAGGCATCAGTAGAAATGGCAAGAGCCTCTGAGGCTTTAGCAGAATCCGTACAAGATCTTAATGAAACTCAGGAAGAGCTAAGCTCAAACATGGAAGACTTACAAGACACACTTGATAGATTAGAAAACTACATGCCTGAAGAATAATGCAGGTAATACTAAGTGCCTCCTCGAAAGGAGGAGTCGGAAAATCTGAAATAGCAAAGCTCACCGCGTATCAATTGTCTAGAGACGGTCACGATGTAGCAATGATGGATGCTGACATTGACTCATCTAACCTGTCGTCAAGAATGGGAGTAAGCGACAGGGTTGAGCATACAGATGATGATCTGATACAACCTGTAACTAAAGACGGTATAAAGGTATATTCGATGGAGTCTGCGTTCCAAGACTCTTCGTTCTCTCAAAGTGGGGACTTTATGAGGGTAGTAATCAGGAACATGGTAAGCGGTGCTGCTTGGGACGACCCTGATTACTTAGTTGTAGACTGTCCACCAGGTACTAAGGATATATTTGATGAGTTAGTGAAGGTGTTAAGAGAAGACATACTCGGAGCCATAGTCATAGGTCAGTCAGACACAGTAGACGACGTAGGCCGTATGACAAAAGTATGTAACCACAACTATGTGCCTATAGTCGGGTATATAGAGAACATGTCTGGAATATGGGCCGAGGGGGAGTTGCTTATGGGTCCTAAATCTGGTAATCCAGTTGCTCCATTTGGTCAGGGGAGAGTTGAAGCATTAGCCAAAGAGATTGGAGGCAGATACTTGGGTCCAATTCCGCTGTGCGACGACCACTCAGAAATTGAGAGTGCCGCAGCTAACACTATAAAATCCATCGCCATCGCCGTGGGTGATGCTGAACAGGCTCCAATACCTGACTTGAAAGAAGGAGATAAGGGGTTCATCCGAAATGTGCTAAACGCGCTAAAAGCCACAGTCAAGACTGTTAATAGTGAGCTTGATGTTAAGGGGATACAGAAAAGATTCGGTAATCCAGATAACCCTAAGGTAATTTGTTTAGAGCTTACCGATGCCAGCGGATCTTGGATGTTGCCTAGCAAGGTCCACTTGAAAGTAGAAGGCGGGTTGAAGATTCTACGTAACCCAGATGAAGTGTATGGAGGTATAAAGATATCAAGCCAAGAGCTTAAGTTTGCTTTAGAAGGTGAGCGCATGACTATGGATAGCCCAACTGCCCTATACCAAGACGATGCAATAAGCAGTACTAAGTATGGCTTGGTGGATGCTGTACAGATGGGTAAGGCTAGCGTCTATGGCGATGACGTGATAAATTACCTGTCGCTACTTGATAAGATATTCAATGAGGTTATAGACCAAAGTAAGATCCAGCAAGCAGTAAAAAACTCGTAGTCACATGAGCATATCAAGTGGGTTTGCTTCACCTTCTTGGAGTTGTGCGAGCATTTTGAGACCTTCTCCTGGTTGCCACCCTTCGATAGTGTCTTGAGTTTTATTACCTGCTACGTCGTTAGCGTATTGAGCTACGAACATCTTTATGAAATCTTCATCTTCTAGTCCTTCTCTGAATTTCACAAGATCATCTTTTTTCATTTGGCTCCACTCAATGTCTGTCCTTAATCTGTCGTTTATCTGATTCTCTAGCTCTGATTTAGTCGGCATACTGTAGTGACAATTAGTATTTCGAGCTTTATAAACGTTGCTCTGAGCGTACACTACAAGATAGAATACAGTTTGAGCCCAAAGTTTATACACCAATCCCACCAAACACTAATACGAACAACGTAGAATGCTCAATAATAACGAGCTACTAGAAAAAGCAACTATCGAAAAACAAAAAGCAGGTAAGTAATAATGAGAAACATTTTGTCAGGAGACGGGATATACAGTGGTGAGATGATGAGTCAGGTACAGGATAACATCAGGTTCAGGGTACAAAGTGCCAGAGAAATGCTTACGGGGATCAGGGACGATAGCGCAATGAGCCCGCTTCAGAGGAGAAGAGAAATAAGAAATAGACGAATGTCTCTCGTAGGCATGGGTAGTGCTAGCATGGATGGTAACGGAGGAGACTCTGGTAGCTCCGGTTCTAGCTCTAACAGGATCTCCCAATCAAGTACCTCCCACGGTGCGAGCATGTCTGATACTGTTTCAGACGATGTTCCTTCAATGAGTGAAGTAGGTAGCACAACAAAGACTAGGGCTCGTAATATGGGCTATAGTAGTTCTGACTAGGTTTACAAGCCTATAGAATTCTTGAACCTGATCTCTGGTTCTCCAGACTCGTCCATAACAGCTGTTATTATGGTATTTAAGACTTCACCTATGTCTTTATCATTCTTCTCTGCGTATGCTTTTGCTAGCTCGTACCATTCAAGCTGATCTCCCTCGTCGTCAAACATCATATTATACAAGTCTGTTCTATTACCATCTTCATCTATTGTAGCTTTTATAGCGTTATTGTATACTTTATTTGGGCTACCGTTTCTGTCTATCATGTATAGTTGTACTCTTCTGTGTACATCGCTATGAATAGACGGTCTGTAAGTCATAGGTACAATTGTACAGTTGTACATGTGGGTACAAAACCTTTATGTTACGTACCCTCGTATGCTCATTTGGAGTTGACACAGTAATGTCGCTTGACATACTTGGTAATCCCTTTGCTTCCCGAGCGTCGGTAAGTATTGAGGAGAGCCAGATAAGAAATGCCGCACCATCGCTTCCTGATACCAAAGCCCAAGACCTCATTAGAGCTGCAGACAGTGAGGAATGGGACAGACAGGAAGGCGTAAATGAGAAGTTCATCCTCGACAAGAAGCTTACATCCATTGCGAGTCAAGTTTCTGCTGAGTTTGGCCCATTCGCTCTAGACATGTATGAGGCCAGCCAGGACATCGTTTCTGCTGGTGTTCTTCGGTTGATCAACGAGGGAGACCGAACCGGCTCCTTCCGTGGGCAGAACGCTCGTGGAGGTAGCCAATGGGACGCAGAGCAGCTCAGTGTAGATGCTCTTAACCCTGATGCTACCACTACTCCTTCCCAGTACAGAACATACAGCACGGGAGGGGCTGGTAGCTTCAACATTGCTCCCGCAGTCAATCAGGCTGGTGACACTGAAGTAAGAGATCCGGCAAGTGATACGGGTAGCAATGTAGGATCAGAAGGTGACGGTTCCCACAGTCTGAACGACGATACTCAGGCTGCCTTCATCCTAGGTTACTACACTAGCACGAGTCCAAGAACTGTAGAGCGAGCCAAGCTAGAAGTAGATGATGGCCAAGATCGTACTCCGTTCGATGTGTACGGCCACCAGAACTTCGGCACGCTCCAGGTCCAGGAGGCTCCATCTGTGGAGTACATCACTGACGATGACTCCTTCGACCTTAACGGGAGTGCTACCCAAGATGCCAATACGGACTTCTTCCCATTCGGAGTTAATGTAGACACCGCAGCTAGACTCCCGAGCCTCGACACCTTCCAGTCGTAGATCTGGTAGTCCGGGCTCAGGAGTATAAGTGTTCAATCTTTTTTACGTAAAATACATAATCGTCTTAGTTGGTTCTGTACTATTATGCCAAGAGCTTATATGCTTGTGGAAAAACGTTTTATACGTAGCGACCAAACATGCTGACGAAGATACAATGTCATTGGAGATTGAATTGACAAACAGACCAAACAGAAAACAATACAATAGATAATACATGGTAGACATGGATAGCGGAAGGTTCAGGGAAAACCTCGCAAGAGGAGGCAATTTCCTTGTACTCACGTTCACTAAGTCAAAAACTCAGATATCTGGCATTGAAGGAAGAACCAATGTCAGAATCAAGTCCAGAGAACACTGGTTTTTCAAGGTAGAGGCAGCTAGAGAGCTTAAAAGAAGGCCATATAACGCAGGTTTAGCAGTAGCTGCGTTTAAGTCTGAGGCCGAAGGTGTAGAAGACCCATACCTTGAGCCCGAAGAAGGTATATCAGCTGTCCCGCTTGTAGACCGTAACGGCAATGATATTCTAAGAAACGACGATGATCACTGGTTCGTCTACCATCTTGGAGTATCCCCACTTCAAGGAGAAGTAAGGGTATATCCGCAGATTCCTGACTCCCAGCCTGGAGGAGTGTTCCAGTACTTAGGCAGTAACAGACCTAACGCAATTGCAGGAGATCCCGTAGGATATATCAGCGGAGATGATCACCCGAGTTGGTATGACCCAGAAACCGGCTTCTCCACTACTTTGGCTTGGGATACTGGGGTGAATACAGATATTAGATACCAATTCTACAACGAGCATAAGACTAGAAGAACTATTCCAAAGCTTAACATCTTTGGGGCTGGGTACGTACTGTCCCCTATTCTAGATAAAAACGTACAGAGAAACCTCCTACACGGAGTTACTCAGAACGATCCAGCAATTGCCCACGTTGAATACGGGCCTATTAGGGAGACATTCAGTTATGAGCTTCCAGATGAATGGGACAGTACTGGTAATTACATCGAGGAGACCTCTCCAAGTATACCCCCAGAGTACAAAGTACCTGCAGGTAGACCAAACTCACTCCCAAGTTTCAACCAGGATCTAGGCGGCTCCGTGGGGGATTCTGAAGAATCAGTACTGTCTGGGATAAACACAGAAGATATGTCGGACAGGCAAATAGGGAGAGCAGTAAGACAAAACATGGAGGCTAACAATGGCGGATACTGATAAAAGAGAACAATACCAGACCAGGTATCTACCGGCTACAGTAGACAGTAGTAATGATGGAAGCGGTACTCCAGAAGAAGTACTATCTACTGTTATGGAAGATGAGGGGCTACTTACCACCATCAGGATCTTTGCCACGGAAGAGCAAAGCTACAGAATCGAAGAGGTCCTACTAAACAACGATGGAACTGAAGATACAGCTAACCAGAAGATAGAACTTCATGGCTCTAGCCAGTACGTGTTTGGTGACTTCGAGAACCCAGCTGCTGAGTTCGGAGGCCAAACCAAGATCAGCGTAAAGCTTACAAGCAACGCTTCAGGCCAAGCTGGAGTTAACATAAGAGTAGACGAGAGAGTAGGGTAGTTAATACCATCTGTAATTAAGGAAAAATGGCAAATTTACATACTATACTCCCTCTGTTAGAGTCAGATTCATGGCAGTGGGATAAGTCCGAGCTAATTGATGAGAGAGTGCCAGCTGGAAGATCGAAAAGCGTTTTTGACTCATCATCTACTCCTGGATTCTTGTACTATGGGTTAGTAATAGTACAAGGAACCAATGGAGAAAAAACAGAACTGGATATACAACTAGATAATTTCCAACTCAGACAAACAATTGAAGGAGCATATACTGTTGGATCAACACAAAAAGGAGCTGTCTCTCCAGGAATAGCTAGATACGACACAGAAAATGATATTTACTCTGTTGTTTATGAGCCATCTCCTCCTTTGGCATACATAAGCAACGCTAAGATAGATGTCGTAGCACCATCTAATGACGACATTAGAGTAGAATCTGACGCACTCAGACTAGATATAACTGATGTTAATGGATTTAGACGATCATATCAGGAGGCTACAATCAGTCAAATGCTAGATGGGCTTAGCCAAGTGGAAAGACAGTTTGAACAGATGAACAATAACATAGAAGATCTAGTAGAAGAAATACGCAACCTGAGGAGAAATAGAGTATGAGTGAAAGGTTCCAAAAGGACGTAAACTTTCTTAACGGAATAGACTATACTGAGCTCAAGAAGTTTGGGAGATTCTCCACACTAACTTTAAAAACCAATGAAGTAGCATCTAATGATACTGTTGAGTTTCCTGCTGATTCTGGTGAGGCAATTGTCTCATCGGTCGATATACTTCCAGAAGGAGAAGTAAAACCTAAAACGGCTAGAGTGCTAGCGCTTACTTTAAATATATCTTCAGGGTCTACTGATTCCTCTGTATCTATGTTTCAGTCGTCAGGCTTTGAGGAAATAAACAGAGTAGCGTCTGTTACTGCCTTGAGCCAAGGCGGGACTCCAAGTACGTTCAACCTTGGAGGCGGTCTAGGCAATCCATTCACCAATAAGCAGGGTGAGAATGAAGTATACTTCAAGATTGAGGAAAACTCTGGCAATCCTTCTACATACGAGATAGAGCTAAACTGGGCAAATATTCCTAGATAAGTGCGGGCTTTGCTTCGGGGTTTTTACGTCTTGAGAACATATGTAAAGTTGATTGACATAGGAACATGAACCCTCCAATCTTACCTCCTATAATAGTAGAGGTAGTAGCAACATTATCAGGAGTAATTGTGAGTATTGGAGTACCACTAATACTTTCTAAGTTGAATAAAATAGATAAACTGCACACTACAGTATTTGGACTACGCGAAGTTTCGACAGTTGGCGGATTAGTTGATGACGTGAACGATATAGATTCAGAGATATCAGAGATAGAGGAAACGGCTCAAGAAATGGATGATAGAGTAGTAGACTTAGAGGATGATATAGAAGATTTAAAACAAAGACAGGAGAAAATATTAGAAAAGCTCAGAGAAATGTCTAGTAGCAGTTCAAAAGATTGAAAGGTGTGAATGTGTAATGTAACTCCCACATGTCGCGGTGTTGTGTTCCATCACTAGGCTATAGTTGGCTGTCCAACATGCTCATTAGCTTATTTCTGGAAATATCTTCAATGACTCTCGGCTTTTCTTCTGTGCCTTTATATACCGTAACGTTGAATCTGCCATTACTACGTACTTCTATGTCCACTTCTCCCTTGATTTCTGGGTCATGCCGCACTAAATGATTGGTATTTTGTTTTTTCATATCCCGAGCATGGTCCAAAGCAGCCTCCTTCGTTAGGTCTGGCATTTAGTCTGATATCTCCATGTAATCGTCTAATCTCATAGGTCCATCGTCATCATCTGAAGCATCAATTTCTACTGTTTCGTTAACCTCACCATCTGAGTCCCAGTTTCGTAACATGTTTTGTGCTTTGGACAGTTTCTTTCTAGCCTCGTGCTCTTCTCGCTCCCAAGTTTCGTCAAACTCTTGTTGTTCTTTCTTATCTGTACTCCCACCTCCGTCCGTGGGGTCTTCTGATTCATCTATTGCTGTTACAGTTTGAGAGTCTCCACCATCATTCTTGAACGCATATTCTTCTAAGCGTGGCTGTCTATTTCCAGACTCGATTTCACTCCACGTCCAGTCTGTGCCTGCTAGTATGCGTTCAGTCGGTGACTTTATTTGAGTGTTAATGTATTTAGTCCAATCCCAGTCTATTACATCTGGTATGTCTTTCCAATTCATCCAGCAACACGGCTGAGTCTTAGACCTGTCTCGATCTGGCATGGGGTATTCTGCTGTACCGTCGTCTCCGGGGAGTATACGATTAACGTATGCCATTTTAGGCTTGTCTCCCGGTTGTATACCAGCATCAAAGTGTTTGTTTGAATATCTGCTACCCTTAACTGCGGTAGTATCAGTTTCATACTGGTCGAAGTTTTTGGTTACGCTTGCGGGTATACCAAAGTCGTCAGGGTCAAACTCCAAGTTTTTAAGCTTCTCGATTGTATTACTAAGGTCTTCATGTACGTCTTGTAGATCTCCGTCACGCAGTATGTGATTAAACAACCGCTCCATAAATTCCTTCGCCACCTTTGAATAGTCTGAGCGTTTGTACTCAAAGCCTACAATATCCAGATCATCTTTTACTTTGCCCTCTTTCCACCCTATCTGACCGGCGTACCGTTTCTTTTTGCCTGCTTGGAAGAAGCTTTCGTATAGCTTTTCAAACTCGATTTGGAAGAAATGCTCATCAGCATTTAGCTCTCGCAAGGCGAACTCATCATACCTGTTGTTTATTCTGCGCTCCATCTCGAAGCCAATGACTAGAACAGCAAACCATTTATTGAACTCCGAGTCTGACATTTCACCTCGTTTGTCTTCTACTCTGGACCTAAACTCATGAACGCTGTCAACTCCATGCTCATCAAGCACATGGTTTACTTTCTGCTGATCTTGTATTATGCTTTGGTCTATCTCGTCTACCTGTATCATTACAGAGTCTGTATCGCCGTATACAGATTGATAGCCCATGTCTTCTACAACCTCTTCAGTAAATTTTATGACTTCACGGCCTACAGCCGTTACAGCAGCTCCGACTTCTCGATCTTGCAGACGGAAGCGGTCCCAGCCCATTACTCCGTATAGAGTATTCATAACGACCTTCACCGCAGTTTGTTTGCGGTCGTAGATTGCGTATTGCTCTGAGTCAGGTGGGTATTGATCTCGTAGATCTTTGTACTGTTGCCGCTCCTCAAGCATTTCGTCAATAATTTCTACGACTACTGCGTCCTCGTCGTTATTAAAGCTAATCCCGTTTGGAGCAACAAGTTCACCATCTGGGTCCTTTGTCTCAGGACCAGCATTGATGGTCTTCATTGACATGGGATATAGAGACTTAAGGTCCAGTACTACAACGTCGTCCTTTACGCCTGTGATTGGGTCAAATACTTTCGCGCCTTCAAACTCTTCAGTTTCTACGTTTCCAGCACTAGGTACTGCCCACGTACCATTGACTGCGCGGAGTACCTTAATATCAACGGCCTTGCTAGCGTCAACAACTTCTGCTAGTCTGCCACCGACATAGTTTGCTATCTCCTCATAAAACTTGATTATGTCTTGTTTTTCTTCGAGTTCTACAGTGAGTTTAACATCCTTGAAGTTGTAATCCACAAGCTTTTGTGGGTCTTCTTTCCAAAGCACATGTAGATCTCGA
>KB659968.1_pt170 | contig 12908 bp, 17 predicted proteins | sample 558768 | NCBI scaffold set KB644980.1 | reverse complement strand
GATGTCAGTAGATGACTCTGATACTGTTGACGAGACGCGCAACTGGCCAGAACTAGTTAGCAGCGTGTATGACAGGCTCCGACAAGACGGCGACGGCGGCATATCGGTTCGAGTGCGGGACATGGTAATCCAAGTTCCCAGTCGTACCGGTGCTGACGCCGAACAGGCTCACTGGACGCTTGACGGGACGATAGACATAAATCCTGACGAGGACGAATAAAGAGACCTGACTGACGGTGTACACATCGTCCGAAATCTTCGGATCGTCGAGTGAATCCCGGCATATTAGTTGACCAGGAGTTACGTTGCCTGACTGCTAGATTATCAGGAGTTACGTTGCTTGGCTGCTAGATTATCAGCAGCTGCTCTGCCCGAATACTACATGGATCCTCTACGTTCAGCACAGCATATATCAGATATCAATGATTTCAACAGAGCATTCAAACAAATATTATGATGGTCAGTACCCGATCGATCTTTCGGCTGAAACACCACTATTCGTACTTCCGAAAGCCCATATCGTGAGCCATCTCGCGGAAGGCCTGTCGACTCAGCCAGATATCGTACGTCCCGACGAGCCCTTGCTCTCGGCCGGTCGCCCGGCAGACATGTGTCTGGCCGGTCGGTTCGTCATCGCCCTCCGCACCATCGCTGGTGTTGGTCATCATCGTGCCTTCCTCCGAAGTTCGGGTGCGACCGAGCGGTCAGCAGCCAGTTCTTCGAGTAGATTGGTGGCGTCACACGAGAGCAGGCCATCGACGGCCTGTCGACGAAGCCCACCCGGCAGACCGCTGGTGCGAACGAGCACCGCCAGATCGGTCGTTCGGTTAGCCTTGGTGAGCGTCTCGATCGCCGCCTCTCGCGTTGTTCGTGGAATATTGTGCGTCACGGCGAGCTGAAATGGGTTTGTCATCGCATCTCCTCTAAGCTGTCACAGCAATCCGCTGTGGCCGACAGCCATGCTGTCAGTTTTGAATCCTCGGGGGCTGTTGAGTAGACGGTTACCAGATCTACAGCGTCGTCACGGGGTTCGATGATCGTATGACACTGTCTTGTTGGTGGTGCATCTTCGGTCGCGTGTGGTGGGAGATTATGCTCTGACACGGGCGGTGAATCAGTCAGCAAGACCGATCTCCTCCTGTTCATCGGGATCGGCGGTTGGGGTCTGGTCGTCGTCGGCTTCGGGCTCGACAAACTCGGGGAACCGATCCGCAAAGGCCGACCAGTCGGCGTCCATCTCGGCGTCGGTAAGCAGACACTCATTGAGTCGACCGCGCAGTCTGTCGTGATCCATCTCGGTTCCAATCAACACGAGCTGTGTACCGCGGTCACCCCACTGGTCGTCCCAGATCTCGTCAAGTTCCGGGACAGCCTCTAGCTTCTCGGCCCGCTCCTCGGGCGGCAGCGTCGCAACCCAGTTGCCCGCCGGGGCGATCCGAACCGACTGTCCGGCAACATTGAGCATAATCGCCAGCTCCTCGCGGCCGGCCAGCCAGAAGTGACCCTTCGAGCGAACGACGTTCTCAGGGAACTCATCGAGCAGCTCGGCAAACCGTTCGGGATGGAACGGGCGACGCGCCTCAAAGACGAACGATGTCACACCATGTTCCTCCTCGGCGGATTCGTGCGGCTCTTGGAGTTCTTGCATCCAGCCGGCCGACTGGCTGGCCGCCTCAAAGTCAAATCGGCCGGTGTCGACGATATCGTTGACATCGACGTCGCCGTGGGTCGTCCGGATGATCTCCGCCCGCGGCTGGAGCGTTTCGACCATCTTTTCGATCTCTGTGAGGGTTGCATCCGGAACCAGATCACATTTGTTCAGCAGCAACACGTCACAGAACTCGATTTGCTCCACGAGAAGGTTGCCAAGGTGTTTTTCGGTGCCATCGTCGTCAAGCAGTTTTTCGGATTCCATCGCCGTCCGAAACTGGTAGGCGTCAACAACTGTGACGGCGGTATCCATCTCGCAGCCTTCCAGTGGCTCGATCCCAGTTTCCTCGTAGAACTCGGTTGGATCGAGATCCGACTGATCGAAGCCCAGTGTGAGCGTCTGTGCCACGGGCAACGGTTCGGCTACGCCGGTCGACTCAACGATGATGGCGTCAAACGTTCGATCGTGAGTCAGTTCGCCGATGGCGTCCAGCAGGTCACCACGAAGCTCACAGCAGATACAGCCGTCGTCAAGCTCGATCAGTTCCTCCTCGTCGTCTGAGATATTAGAGGATTCGGCGACACGTTCGGCATCAACGTTGACCTCGCCCATATCGTTGACGAGGACAGCTAGCTCGCGGTCGCCGCTCTCGGCGAGGAGATGGTTCAGCGTGGTCGTTTTCCCGGCACCAAGCGTTCCTGACAGTACCGTTACGGGGGTTGTTTCTGATGGCATGTATTGATAGGATTATTCTCATCTCTATTAGTAGTTATTATTTTAGTCAATAATTTTATTAACACGCGCCATCTCCAAACGAGACACCCAGACACCATGCCGAGACACCATGATCGACCGGCTGTTGCCGACGCCGCGACTGGAGCCGACCACACCGGAGCGGTTGATTGCGCCATTATCGGCGGTGGGATTCACGGTACCTACCTGAGCCAGCGGCTGCTCGAAGACACCACTCTCGATCACAGCAGTATCGCCCTTATCGACCCCAACGACCGACTGCTCGATTCGTTCCGGCAAAAGGCTCGCGCCTGTGGGATGAACTCGTTGCGATCGACGTTCGTCAACCACCTTGGCACCGATCCATTCGCGCTTGAAGGGTTTGCCGAGGGACACAACCGTGAGGATGAGCTGCGACCAACAGTAGACTACCCCGACCGACCCGGGTTAGAGCTGTTTCTCGACCACGCGGATCACGTAATCAACTCAAAAGCACTCGACACACTCCACATCCAGACAACGGTTACGGCGATCAACGAGCGCGCCGGTAGAGGGGTGAGACTGAAAACCGACGACGGGGTGATCGACGCACAGACCTGTGTTCTTGCGATCGGCCACGGCGGTCGGGTTCGACTCCCTGAGTGGGCAAAGGCTGTTAACCGTATCACTCACGTCTGGGATGGATCTGCTCCCGGCGTCGACACCGAACGGACGGTTATCATCGGCGGCGGCATCACCGCGGCGCAACTCGCCTGTAAACACACCGAGACTGAGCAGGTGGCGATCGTAACACGGCATCCGTTTCAATGGGAGCTCTCAGAGGCTGATCCACCGTGGCTTAACTGGCGGCATATCGAGCGAGAGCTTCACTGCCACCCACCGGGGTCGGCGGCACGGCTCGCGGTCATCGAAGAGGCTCGATACGACGCGACGATTCCGCCACATCTGTACGAGCCCATCGAGTGCCGACTTGATGACGGAAGGCTCCAAATTCTACAGGGTGAGATAGCAACGGCCAAAAGCGACAACGACGGTGTGGAACTCACATTTGACGACGGACTCAGACTGGCCGCCGATCGGGTTGTCTGTGCGACCGGCTTCGAGCCCGTGGGGAATCATCCCTTCGTCGATCGCCTTGCCGACAGCCTCGGCCTTGTTCGGGGAGCCCGTGGACTCCCTGTGTTGGATGACGAGACACTGGCATGGCGGACGGTCAATGGACGATCGCTGCCGCTGTATGTCTCGGGGGCGTTAGCGATCGGAACGGTCGGCCCGTACGCCCCAAACATACCGGGAGCCAGACGCGCCGCCGACCGGATCGTTCCGGCCATCGACGACCGAGTTCAGAGACCAGCGGAGACGAGAGAGACGATGCCGACGGCCGACTAGGTAACCGAGATTGCATCGCCGATATCATCGGCCGGGTAGATGGAGTAGTCGACCTCGACATACTCGCCGGCGGCTTCGAGATCCCGGACAAACGCCGACAGTGTATCGAGGTCGCATTCGACGACAAACGTTTCAAGACAGCCCTGGTCGCCGCCAACGCAGGTGTGAGTGTTTGAGGTGATCTGATCGACATACTCGTGGCGACGATCATGCAGTTCGGCCTCGATGTTGGCACTGTTGTGTGGATACAGGACGTTGACGACGCTGACTAGTTGTTGGCCGTTGAGGTCTCGCTGGTCAAACTCCGCGACGAGCTTCCGGCCGGCTTTCCGAACGACCTCGCTTCGGCCCGAGTAGTCGTGATCCTCAACGATCCCATCGATCTCCGCGAGTAACTCACCCGGCATCGAAACGGTGACAACGCTCATATAATAACGAATAGGAGCTAAATAATAAATATTTGCTTTTAACTAACTAATCCTATTATAGTCCGATAACACTGTCTTGTTATCTTTCAGATTGTAGTTAGTAACATGCAATAGTAACGCCGGTGTGGTTGTAACAGCACCTATGTGTGGCTGCCGCAACACACGAATTGCAATGTCATACGCATGCACAACCTGCGATGCGGAGTTCAGTTCGGCAGCCAGCGTCAGCCAGCACGTCGCGCTCCACCACAGCACCTGTGCAGTCTGTGACGAATCCTTTGAGACTGCCGACGAGTTGGTTGATCATACACACGCAGCCCATCAGTAGACGATCCGGTCAGAGGTCAGCGGTATACCCCTACTTCTTGTCACCGCCGTCTGCTTTGAGCTGCCTGTCTGATTGGGTGATCGGCTGTCGGCTTCGGGTGAGGAGTCGTTGGATAAGCGAGACAGCGGTGAGTTTCGTTGTCACCAGCACGATCGCGTAAACCCCAATCGCTGCGAGCATGATTAAGCCGCCGGCGGCAATGCCGTAGATGTCGGCGACTGTGACACCAGCGATTGTGACGAACTCGGCGGCGAGGATCGCCAAGAGGATCGACTGTTTGAAGCTCCGGGTGACAAGCGTGGCCGCCGCAACCGGGACGACAAGTATCGCGGCGACGAGAATCACCCCATGATCTGCATCGTACTCCCGACAACAGGTGCGGTGAGGACAGCCATCAGCCGCTTGTACAGCGGAATGTTAAGTCTCCCAGCCCGCGCTGCGGTCGCATCGACGGTAACGTACAGCAGTGGGCGATAGGCTACAGTCACAAGTGTTCCGACGAGGTGGCTCATTCCGACAAGGAGTCCGACATTTGTTTTCGAAACCGTCGGAAGGCTTCCGAACAGATAGCCATTGACCTCGACATCGGTTGCACCGATCCCCCGCTATTTTCGTTCGTCGCCACCGTCAGCGGACAACTGCTTCGGGCTGCGACGCTCTCGATACCGATACAGCATCGCCGACAGCAACAGTGGCACCTCCCGGCGCACTCGCTTGCCAGCGACGACACCGAGATAGACGAGAAGGGCGGTCACAACGATCGAGCCACCAGCGGCGATGCCAAACTGATAGGCGACGGTTACGCCGATGACTGTCGCCAGCTGGCCAGCAATAATCGCAAGCCAGATCGACTGCTTGAAGCTCCGGGCGACCGGTGCTGCCGCAGCGACCGGGATAACGAGCATCGCCGCCACAAGGATGACGCCCATAATCTGCATCGCACTAACGACAACCCCCGCGGTCAACACGACGAGCAATCGCTTGTAGTGCCGGACGTTGAACCGTGCGGCCCGCGCCGCCGGGGCATCGAACGTGACGTACACGAGCGGTCGGTAGGCAAGGGTGACAACCGCACCGACGATGAGGCTCATCAGGATCAACAGCCCGATATCCGTTTTCGAGACCGTCGCCAGACTGCCGAAGAGGTAGGCGTTGATGCCGACAGCGATGCCGCCACCGGTGGCCGTGATCAGGATACTGCCGACCGCAAACCCACCGGTCAGCACCATCGCCAGCGACGTATCCCCGTAGGTGTCTGCGTGGTCGATGAGAAGTTCGACGAGCAGCGCGGTCACAATCGCGACGACGAAGGCTGTGATGATCGGCGACACCGACAGCGAGAGAACCGAGTTGAGAAACAGACCGAGGGCCACGCCAGCGAAGGCCGTATGGGCAAGCGTATCGCTAAGCATCGATAGCTCGCGGTGGACGAGAAACGTGCCCACGACCGGGCCGATGATCGCGATACAGATCGCCGCGAGATACGCCCGTTGCATATAGGCGTAGCCAAGCATGTCGATCCCGGTGAGTTCACTCATTGCTGTCAACAGGGCACCGTAAACCGCTTCGAGCAGCCAATCAAACCCATCGGCGAGCGACGTCGCTGGTCCGCCCGCTGCAGCCAGCTGTGTGAGACGACCCGTCGGCGGTGTGAGCAGTGTCGTTATCATGCGTTCTGTTGCATGAGTCGTTGCTCCGTGCCGTAGGCGTCGGCCAGTGCGTCTGTTGCGAGCAGATCTGCAGGGTCGCCATGGAAGTAGAGCTGCGTGTCGATACAGGCGACCTCTGTTGCGTAGCGCGTGACCGCACCGAGATCGTGTTCGATCAGACAGATGGTTAACCCGCTGTCGTGGAGCGTGACAGCAGCTCGTAGAACGCGTCGCGAGCCTCGGCGTCGATGCCGACAGTTGGTTCGTCGAGCGCGAGGAGGTCGGCCTCGGCAGCCAGTGCGCGAGCGATGAACACCCGCTGTCGTTGGCCCCCGGAGAGAGTACTGATCCGTCGATGCGTGATATCACCGACGTCGACGGCTTCGATTGCCTCCTCGACCGCCTGTGTGTCTGTCCGGGAAAATCGGCCAACGGTGCGATGTGGATACCGACCCATCTCGACGACCTCACGCACTGTTAGCGGCATCTGCTCCGGGACGGCCGCCGCATCCTGTGGCACGTAGCCGATTCGCGTCCCGTCACCGAACTCGGTGGCTGGCTCGCCGAACAGCCGCACCTCGCCACGATCAGGGGGCCGAAGTCCCAACATGAGATCCAGCAGCGTACTTTTACCGCTTCCGTTGGGGCCGACAATCCCGAGAAAGTCTCCGGACTCGACAGTCAGTGAAACACCCTCGACAACCGGCGTGGCGGTGTAGCCGAATCGGACGTGATCGAGGACGATCGGTGGATGGTCGGCCGAGGCTGTCATCGTGTGGTCTCCAGTCGAACGAAGGCGTCGCCGGTGGCGGTGAGCGTTCGCTCGGATCGTGCCGGCGCGGCCACATCAGGTGGGTAGATCGTACACATTGCTGTCTCGGCGCGGCCGTGGACGATTCCGAGCAGCGTCGCTCGTGGGCGGAAGCGACTGCGCTGCGGTCGATTCGGCACTGTCGATCCTGTCTCCGTCATGCATCCAGAGCCTGCTGGAGCGTGGCCAGATTGATATTTTCCATGACATCGATGTAGCCCCAGCCCTTGTCCGCCCAGTCCTGTGTCTGGCCGGCGACCGCCGTCAGCGGGAGCTTCTCGGTGGCGTCGGTCTGTTCGACCAGTTGATCCGCTGCCGTCTGATCTTCCAGTGGGTCAGCAAGCACATACCGGAGATCATGCTCCTCGATGAGTGACTGAGCCTGGGCGATATCCTCTGGTGTCGGGCGGTCGTCGGGAGAGATGTTCGTCAGCGTCTCGACGCGGAACCCGTAGCGCGATTCGAGATACTGAAATGCGTTGTGGCCAGCCACAAACACCACATCGCTGTCTGCGTCGCCGAGTGTGTCCGTAAACGACCGGTCGAGTTGATCAAGTCGCGCCCGGTAGTCGTCTGCGTTTGTGGCGTAGCTATCGGCGTTGTCGCTGTCGATATCGGCCAGTCCGTTCTGCACGTTGGTGACAGCCTGTTTCAGCCGCACCGGATCGAGCCAGACGTGTGGATCCTCTGCGCCGTGGTCGTGACCATGGCCGCCGTCATCGGTCTCCCCACCGTGTTCGTCCTCGCTGTGTTCACCCTCTCCAGAGTGCTCGTCAGAATGCTCTTCCTCTGAGTGCTCTTCCTCTGAGTGTTCCTCTGAGTGCTCTTCCTCTGAGTGCTCATCACCGTGGTCACTCTCCTCTGAATGCTCTTCTTCGGAGTGTTCTTCCTCTGAATGTTCTCCAGAGTGCTCCTCTTCCGAATGCTCGTCACTGTGGTCATTCTCCTCAGAATGCTCTTCTTCGGAGTGTTCTTCTTCTGAGTGCTCCTCAGAGTGTTCTTCCTCTGAATGCTCGTCAGAATGCTCTTCTTCCGAGTGGCCATCGTGACCACCAAGCTTCTCGATGCCATCAGCGATGTTAACTGCGGTCACCGGCGTGTCGTCGTCGCGCATACTGGCCACCATATCGTCGGCCCACGGCTGGAAACCATCCATGTACACGAACAGGTCACTGTCGATGACCGTCGCCTGAGTATCGCCGCTGGGTTCCCACCCATGACCGTGTGAGCCGAGCGGGACAAGTGTCTCAACAGCCTCGCTGTTTCCGACCACCGCCTCTGTGATATCGCCGAAAACGTGGAACGGGGCTGTGGCGTCCACCGCAGACGCCTCATCCGCGTCGGTATCCGCTGTGCTTTGCTCGGCATTTGAGCCAGTACAGCCGGCCAGCGACGCTGCTGTTGCCGCCCCGATACTCGTCGTCAGGAGTCGCCGTCGTGTGTATGATGCCATGTGTTACTAAGACTAAAGCTCTAAATAATAAAAGCTATGATTTGCTTGATCTAATCTTAATAACATGGGGCGTGGTCGCTGTTACTGGTGTTAGTGAAGACGGAACACCGTCAAAAATCGGAATCACAGCCGTCGAAAGAGTGTAAACGGTCAGTCCGCGTGCCGACTATCTCGCCGATCGACAACGAGTCGCTGGTCAGTTGGCGGGTGGGGATCATCAAGCCGCCCCGGAAAGGGGTTCTCGAAGCGATCCCAGTCGTTGTCGCCCTCTGTCCCATCTATGAGGCAGTCGTCAAGGCCGGCCCTAACGGCTGATTCGTCCATTGTTGTCCCGATAAACACAAGGGCCGTTTCACGATCGCCCCATCGGTCGTGCCACGAGAGGTTCGGCCGTGATTTGCGGGCCGCCGCCTGTCTGAACTCTGGGAGGCTGGCGATCCACCGTCCGTTGACGCTAACATGAGTTTGACTCCCTGCCAGACTGAGATCCAGTGCAAACTGCTCACGGCCGGCAACCCAGCAGTGTCCCTTGGCTCGAATGACCGTTTCGGGGATCGATTCGAGCCACGTACGGAACCGTTCGGGGTGAAGCGGCCGTCGTCGATCGTAAACAAACGAATCAACGCCAAACTCCTCGGGCGGGTGGAGATGGTCATCATGCTCCTCGCCGTGGTCGTTGTGTCCGTCGTGACTGTGCTGTTCCTCGCCGCTGTCGGCGTGTTCATGGCTGTCCTGCTCGTTCTGATCGGCACCAGATTCGGCATCATCCTCATGACGGTCAGTAAGGATCTGCTTCCACCGCGCCGCGTTGTTTGTGGCATTTTTGTCGAACCGACCTGTGTGCAGGAGCCGTTGGGAGTCGATCTCACCGTCGGTTGTTTGAATAACCTCGACGCCGGGTCGTAACGTCTCGATCATCTCTCTGACAGCCGCCCGTTCGCTCGCCGACACGAGATCACACTTGTTGAGTACCACTAGATCGGCGAACTCAATCTGTTCGGCCAACAGTTCTGAGAGTGGCCGAGCGTCCTCATCGGATGCGACAAGCGGTTCACGTTCAACAAAGGCACGGTGAAACGCGGCGGCGTCAACAACCGCAACGACCGAATCGAGATCGTAGAGCGCGGCGACCGGCGACGAGATGAATCGTCCAGCTATCGGGGCCGGGTCACTGATTCCGGAGGCTTCGATAACAAGATAGTCAACGTCTGTTTCCATCCCAATTCGACGGAGCTCCTGATCCAGTTCACCCTGTAGACCACAACAGATACAACCGTTGGAAAGTTCAGTGATCCCCTCGTCCATCGAGAGCTCGGAGCCGGTTTCGATCAGGTCGGCATCAACGTTGATCTCGCCGACATCGTTGACCAACACAGCGATCTCGTGGGCCTCACTGCCCGTGGTCAGCAGATGATTGACAAGCGTCGTCTTCCCGGCACCGAGCCCACCACTGAGAACCGTCACTGGGAGTTGGTCGTCGACAGTCATCAATCGTCGGCTAAGGCGAGTTCTCGCTGGTCATCAGCGCTGAATGGATCTGGATACTGCTCCCAGTCGGCGTCCATCTCGGTGTCGGTAAGCAAACAGTCCTCCAGTCGGGCGATCAGCGTGTCCTCGTCGAACTCTCGACCGATGAACACCAGCTGGATGCCGCGGTCGCCCCACTGATCATCCCAGTCATCTTTTAGTCCAGGACGAGCAGCCAGATATCGCTCCTGTTGGGCGTCCGGAAGTGTGGCGATCCACTGACCGTTTGGGCCAGCCCGAACCGACTGGCCGGCTTTGTCAAGCCCCATCGCCACGTCCTCGCGTCCGGCCGACCAGAAGAACCCTTTCGCGCGAATGATGCCCGCCGGGAGGTCGGCGAACAGGTCGGCGATTCGTTCGGGGTGGAACGGTCGGTCTGCGTCGAAGACAAACGAGCCGACACCGTGTTCCTCGGCAGCTGCCTCGTGGTGGTGGCCCTCTTGGAGTTCGCGCTTCCAGCCGGCCGACTGGCTGACCCGATCGAAATCAAACCGACCGGTACCGAGGATCGTCTCCGGCTCAACACGGCCGTGTTCGGTACGGATGATCTCGGCTCGGGGTTGGAGGGCCCGCAGGATGGCCTCGATTTCGTCGAGTTCATCGTCCGGAACGAGGTCGCACTTGTTGAGCAACAGCACATCACAAAACTCGATCTGATCCATCAGTGCCTCCTCAGGAACACGGTTCCCCTGTGGGTCAACGTCATCATCGGTCAGTGCCGTGCCTGAATCGAACGCCTGCCAGATGCTGTGGGCGTCAACGACGGTGACCATCGTGTCAAGTTCGTAGACGCCCGTCGGGTCGAAGTCAGCATCCTCGAAGCCGCGAGCAAACGTCTGGGCGACAGGAATGGGCTCGCTGATCCCGGAGGATTCGACGAGCAGGTAGTCGAACTCCCGCTGGTCAGCGAGTTGACCCACCTCGTCAAGCATGTCACCGCGGAGCCGACAACAGATACAGCCGTTCGACATCTCGATGATATCCTCGTCACTCTGTGTGAGATCCGACTCACGTTCGACAAGATCGGCGTCAATGTTGACCTCGCCCATATCGTTGACGAGCACAGCAGCGTTCAGCTCCTGCTCGGCGGTCAGTACGTGATTCAACGTCGTCGTCTTGCCTGCACCGAGACTCCCACTCAGAATCGTTACCGGTGTTGGATCGTTGTTGAGTAGCACAGCTAAATTATGAATTTGCTTCTATAAAATACTAATTATTGCTTTACGAGTTTTTTTGTTAATATCAAATTCTTAATTATAATCGCTACCACCACCTTCCGGCCGATTGGTGAAATCACTTTGGCGATATTGGCGGACGATATCTGTATCTTTGATATAGCGGTATACAATTTAAGCGACGCTCAGCAAACGCAGATAACAGGACAGCTGAGTCGTGTCACTCAAGAAGAGAGTAAATATTGCTTTCGTAGGTCGATCTGACCTGCCCACCCCAGTTGTGCGTGTATGTATCGATAATATCGTCAGCGACGTCACCACGGAGGTATTTCACTACTCCGCGGTCGCCGGTTCGATCCCGGAGATGAGTTGTAAAGAAGTGGCGGAAGTAGTGTGGCGTCACATTGTCAGCAGCGTTGCCACCGGACTCGTGCCATCCTGCATCGTGAGCATGCTCAGTAACGACCGTTCGAACCGCCCGCGGCGTGAGCCGCTGGCCCCACTTGCCTGATGTGTGGACAAACAGCGCGTTTGACGATGACTGAGTATCAGGCCGAATCGCTAGCCAGCGTTTGAGGATCGCTTTTAGTTCGCTGTCGACTGGGATGACCGTTGCCCGCTTGCGTTTATTCGAGGCAGCCCGCTGTTCGCCGTTGGTCACCGATCCGCGGGCGGGCTCGCTGTCGACATAGAGGGAGTCCGGTCGTGTATCAAGCTGTGGACGGGGGTCGGTGTCAATGGCAGCCTGTATCTCACCATCATCGAGTGCGATATCTCGCAGGTCGAGATTACAGAGCTCACCGACCCGCATCCCGGTTTTCAACAAGGTAACGATCAGCGCGCGATCCAGCGGGTGGCTGATCCTCCCAACAAACTCCCGCATGCGAGCAACGCTGATCTCCCGTCGCTGTGGATCTTTTTCGATGGTTTCGTCCATCTCTTCGACAACGAGCGTCATCGGATTTGAGTCGAACACGCCGACCTGCGTCATATACGCATAGAACCGGTGGAGATAGGCGGCGTAGCTGGCGATCGTGCTGTCGGTGAGGCCGCCACGAAGGCTATGAATCCAAGCCATACAATCTCGGTGGGTTGCATCGGCTGGGCTGAGAGCTTCACCGCTGGTATTGCGATCGGGATCGGATAGAAACGCCGCAAACTGCCGGAGGACGCGTCCGTAGGCCTCGCGAGTTCGATCAGTTTTGCCGTGGTAGGTAAGATCTTCGAGGAAGTACGCGATCGGGTCATCCGGACTCTCGGTGGCTGTCGTGCTCATGATTCAACCCTCGTGTAGCCGCCATTGCGGCCGCTGTACCGGATCTGGTTGTTTGCTTGCAGTTCCTCCAGACAGGCTTCGAGTCGATCCTCAAAGTCCGTTGAAAGAGTGTCAACCAGTTGCTCCCAAGAACGCGAGCCGTTTGATTCGAGAACGTCAAGCACCCGTGTTTCGAGGTCGTCACCCCCTGGGTCACCACCGTTAGAACCGGGTTCTACGGCTGTCGCTGAATCAAGCGTGAAATCCTTCCGGCCGGCCTGCACCATCGTCCGGACAAACTCCGCCTGGCTCATATCGAGTTCGGTAGCGTGTTCCTGCCATTCGGTTTTTTGTTGTACCGGCACGTATGTCACGACACGTGCACGGTCAGTTTCCTCGTCGGTAGTCATAGAAGTACGTATGAAAACCAGCTACTTTATTTTACCTACAGGAAAGGTGATAAGGGATCTTATGCGCTGATTTGCACACATCAAAGCAGGACTGATACCG
>KB659968.1_pt165 | contig 12921 bp, 12 predicted proteins | sample 558768 | NCBI scaffold set KB644980.1 | reverse complement strand
TGGGCCGCCAGCCATGGGTGATACAGGGCGTGATGAAAACGAGTGAGGGTGTCTCACCCGGACTCACCGGAATGGAGGCGACGATCACCTTCCTCGGGTTCGTCGGCCTCTATGCCACCTTGCTCGCCCTCTACACCTACGTGATTGCCCGAATCATCCGCAACGGCCCGCCGGGCGGCGACGACCTGCAGACGAACCAGGATCGCGCCCCGGCACCAGAGTCACCGGCGGTTGGGGTAGCCGACGATGATTAGCGTCGAGGGACTCACCGCCGGGCCGCTGTTCGGCCTCCCGCTGCCGGAGGTCTGGTTCGGCCTCATGTTCACGCTGTTAGCGACGTTTTTGTTCCTCGATGGGTTCGATTTCGGGGCCGGCGCGATCTATGGGCTATTGAATACCGATCGCCAGCGGGAGGCGGTGCTCGCCGCGGTTGGCCCGTTTTGGGACGGCAATGAGGTCTGGCTCGTTGTCTTTGGGGGCGCGCTGTTTGCGGCGTTTCCGGCCGCCTACGCCGGGTTGTTCAGTCGGCATTACCTGCTGATGTTTGGCATTCTCGGCGCGCTCATCATCCGCGGGTTGGCCCCCGAGATGTATGAACAACGGCACGACGATCTGTGGCAACGGGCGTGGAGCATCTCCTTTGTTGCCGGCAGCGTCCTCTCGCCGTTTCTCCTCGGCGTCTTTGCCGGCAACTGGCTTGTCGGTAACGAGGGATCGCTCTCGCTGATCGGTCTTGTTGTCGGTGTGACGCTGACGCTGCTGACGGTTGTCTCGGGTGCGGCGTTCCTCCGACTCAAGGCCCAGCACGATCTCCCGCCGGCGGTATCAACCTACGGACAGATCGCGGTTGTCGGCTATCTGCTGGCAGTCGTGGTGACGCTTGCTGTGTTAGCAGTGCGGCTTCCAGAGGGGATCACAGCGCTGTTGGACCCACTGATTATCGCGTTGGTCGTTGCCTCGATCGTGCTGGCGGCGGGCTATATCCTTGCGCTTCGGCGCGAACAGAATCTTATCGCCCTTGGCATCGCGGGTGTGATGACCTACGGACTGATCACGGTCGTCGCTCGGATTATGTATCCGGCGATCGATCCGGCGACTGGGGCGACCGTCAGCGACACCATCGTCTCAACGCTTCCGTTGAATCTGATGACGATCGGGGCGGGGCTGTTGTTGCCACTGGTGGTAACATACTTTGCGGTGCTGTATTCAGCCTTCAGCGGCCCGATCAGCCCGGAGGAGGCGTACTGACGTGGATGGTGATAGCCCCACCACATGGCTTGCCTCCCGTATTTTCGTGACGTGGGTTGAACTCGTCATCGTCGGGTTTGGCGGCACCGCACTTGGTGGGGCTGTGTCGGGGCCACCGGAGCTGATCATCTACTTTGCAACGATACTGGTGACCGTTGCTGTGCTGTTCTACAACGTTGATCAACTGATCCAGCAACGATTGGCGGCCAGGTAATCACATCATGCTGGCAGCGACATGCCAGCGCGGTATACAATTTCTGTCACGTGTCCTGGAGGGTGGATCGTGCGTATCGTGCCGGGGAGGTGGTAATGACGTGATACCTACTCACGACAAACAGCACGACGTGACGGTGGTTAGGAAAAACGGTCGTCGTCGCGGAGACCGGTCATCAGATCGTCAACGAGCGGTTCGACACGCTCGTAGGGATACTCCTGATAGTCGGCGTACTCCATCCCCAGTTCCATCGCGCCGATTGTCACATCGCCAGCCTCGAAGGTTGTGGCCGCCCCGTTCGGAAGTGCCGGAAGCAACTCAAACGGATCGGTGACCGGATACTGTGCAGCCCCAAACACATCGATGAGTTGCTGGCGAATCGCCGCCTCGATGGTGGATGTCATTGGTGGTGTTGTCGCTGTCACACAGTTATTGTCGTCATCGACGCGAGTTGATAGCCTGACACACGACAGTCACTCAGGGGTGGTAGGCGATGTCTCGTCAAACCAGCCGTGTTCACGAAGGCCAACCCCCAGTAGGACAAACGCGTTCGGCACGAACAGCAGCGCGCCAAGGGCCATCACGGTATCTTCCGTCCGCACGCCGTAGGCAACCGCCGCGCCGGCGATGAGGAACCCGCTCATTCCAAGCAGGTGCATCCGGTAGTTCATCAGCATGGCGAACGGGCGAAGCAGTAGTTCAAGATTCATACATTCTTCTATGAATTAGAGCTACTAATAAAATCGGTTGTCGAAAGATGCTGTCAGCGTTCGGTTCGGTGTCACAGCCGGTTTGGATTGATCCGTGTTGCCAGCCGTCGCACCGCAACGATGGCACCGACACCGACAGCCAGATAGATACCGACAGCAAGCCGTGTCATCAGTGTCGCGCTATCGATCGCCAGCCGTGCCGCGGTGTTGGCCGGGCCACCGGGTAGCAGCGTCGCCCCAGCGAAAAACAGCAGTATCCCGACCGAAAACAGCAGCTGTGAGGATCGCCGATCAGAGGCCAGAAGCGAGACAGCCACCGCGAGGGCAACCACAATCGCCGTCACCGCGGTCACCAGCGCGGCCAGCCACGCGACATTGGCGACGACCACGCCGTTCAGCGAGAGTAACGCCAGCCACGCGATCGCCTGCAGCGGTGCGATAGCGATCATCGCGGCCGACTTCCCATCCACGATATCAACCATTGTCACCGGCGCAACACGCAACAGCTCAAGGGTGCCCTGCTCGCTTTCGGCGGTCAGTGAGTCGACAGTGATCGATCCGCTGATAAACACCGGCAGGAAGATCAACAGCGGCAGTAGGATCGTGTAGGTGAAATCGTAGTAGGGGTTGCCACCGGTGTCAGGCGGCAGCGGTAACGGTGGGTTTGACAGCGATCCGGCGCGATCAGCCCGGAGATTTCGCTCCAAGCTACGCAGGGCTTCCTGCCCCTCAGAGACAACAAGTGTCGTCTCAATGCTCCCATCCGGGGCCGTCATCACCACTTCGATGCGACCATCGTTTTGCGTTGTCTGAAACACCGCATTTACCTCGCGGTCTTGGAAATCTGCGTAAGCGTCGCTGGTCGTGCTGTACCGGGTTCCTTCCATGGCTGGGCGGTCGCCGATGGCCGCAAGCATCTCGTCGGTTCCCTCACCGGTGACGGCGGCGTCGATCTGGTAGCCCTCGACACTGCCGGGGTCGTACAGCGAGACAAGCCCAACAACCAGAAACCCAGAGAATGCGGCGACAAACAGCTGGATGACGACCGCGAGAATAATCGTCTTTTCGCGTCCCAACACACGGAGCTCCCGGCCGGCGATCGTGAGCCGCTGGTCGCTGATCTGATCGACCAGCCCATGCCACCGATCACGCAGTTGATCCCGATCAGCCATAGAGTGACACCACCCCCAGATTGTACGCCGTGTGGATCGCCGTCGCAACGACCAACGCAAGCAGATACCACCGGAATTGCTTGCGCGCGCCAAGCGCGCTGACACCGGCGGTCACCGTATGCAACACCAGCGGCCCGGCCAACAGCAACAGCGTCGTCGACGGCGTGATACCGATGCCGGCCGGCTGGAGAGCAGCTTGGCCGAGCTGTAGGTCGGGAAGCCCGACCAGTTGAGCGACCGCGGTGAACTTCTCGGCGACAAAGAAGCCGATGCCGGATGCAAGCCCCAACAAGAGGGCAGTCGACACGGATCGGTCAAAGCGGTCGCTCTCGACGCCGGCGAAGATATGGATGCTTTTGGCGACCTCCTCGACAGCGGCGATCACCACGAGTAACAGCGGGATCGATACCTCGATCGGCAACACGAACAGCACCGCGATCGCCAACAGCTCGGCGATAAACACAAACGGCAAAAACAGCGCGGTCAACAGACCGACCGAGGCGATCCCGCTCAACCGAGCATCAAGGGCGTCCAGAAACTTCAGCGGCACCGGTTTTTGAGTAAACATATCCTCCTCGCGGTAGACGCCCGTTCCAAGCAAGAACAATACGCCAGCACTCAGATAGAACGGCCCCGTCGAGAACAGATAGCTCCCGATGCTGACAGCCTCACCCTGCAGTTCCATAACCACAAGCGTCAGCGGCGAGATCAGCGCGATCGGCGTCACGTTCGTGAAGATCGAGGGGATAAACACGTAGCTCGTAATAAAAACGGTGATCGTGATCGTCACAAAGGTGAGCTCCTTGAATGATCTGGCAAACATTGCCCCGAGAAACGTTGCTGCTAAGAAGGTCAGCGCGATCGGGACGACCGCAAACACCGACAACAGCCCACCATCAATGGCCGCGGCGATCCCAACGGTAACCGCGACCGCAAGCGCCGCATAGGGGAGTGTTTTCCCGGCAACGATATCGAGTCGCTCGATCGGTGCGACCAACAACAGCTCGCCGCGGCGGCTGATCCGTTCGTTGAGCACGCTGCTCCCATACGACTGGATAATGAAGTTCATCGGCACCAAGAACAGAAACGCCAACAGCAGCGAACCGAAGGGAAACGGCGGCTGGATCTCCGCCGGCGAGCCGCTGGTGGATCCACCGAACAGCGCGCGATCAAGCAGCGAGCCGCCGTTACCGTCACCGACCGGCGGTGCGTCGGTGTTGCTGTCGGGTGAGTCGGTGGTGTCACCGCCGTCGCCGCCGTTGGCTTCGCCGACAGTTCCGTTTGTTGTCGGGTCATTAGTGTCGGTGCCGTCGGGACTGGTGTTGTTTTCATCGCCCGCTGATTCTGCCTCATCAGCATCGGTTAGATCGCCCGCATTCGTCGGGGCAGCCGGCCCGAGCGTTGACTGCGGGAGATACTGGAGTTCGACAACAACCGGGTAGGCCGCCGTCTGATTTGCTTCCAGCTCCATCGCTCGGTCGTTGTACGACTGCACCGCCGACCGAAACGCGGTCAGCGCGGCCGCACCCTTCTGGCCGTCGGCAGCCTCAACAAGGAGTGTCGGCGACCGTGGCCCAGGGCCGGCGGTCACCTGTCGAACCCCGCCGACAAGCAGGTCGATCTCGCCGGTCGCCAACGCGGTTCGATCGGGCTGGCGGGCCGTTAGGGCAGCGTTATCCTCGATGACGGCGTTGTAGGGGCTGTCGGCGGCGACGCCAACCCGGTAGATGTCCGTGTTCGGTGCCGGGGAAGCGACACCAAGGGCGACAGTCGACGCGCCGACGGTTCCGACGATCACCACAAGCACAGCCACGACGGCGAGGGTACGCCGGTTGTAGCTGCTTGTCGATTGGCCGAGCTCCCAGCGGGCGATCCGACCGATCCGCCGGAGGCGACGACCGATGGTCGCCAGACGGTTTCGGAGTCGATCGATCCGACTCACAGCGTGTCCTCCGCCCTGGGACGATCGGCCGCCGACTCATCGTCCGACTCGTCGCTTGGCTCGGTCTCCGCTGCCGTCCGCGGACTCGCCATCTGTTGGCCGGTAAGCTGCAAAAAGATCGACTCCAAGCTCGCCTCGTCGGTGCGGATATCGGTGACGCTGCCGCCAGCCGCCGTTGCGGCGTCCTGAACCGCTTCGACTTCGGCCATCGTGTCGACAACCGCGCGGTGACGACCGTCGGCGGTCGGCTCGGTGGCGGTGATCGGAGTGTCGCTGTAAACGTGGTAGCTTGTCTCGCCGTATTCGTCGCGGATCTCGCTCACAGAGCCGCGGGCGATGATCCGCCCCTCGTTCATGATGACCACGCGATCGCAGACGCTTTCGACGTGATAGAGGTTGTGCGCGCTGAAAACAACGGTTTTGTCGTCATCACGGAGCTCCTCGGTGAACTCCAGCACCGAGTTCGTCGTCAACGGGTCGAGTCCGCTTGCGGGTTCATCATAGATGAGCACGTCCGGGTCGTTCACCAGCGAGCGAGCGATCGCAACCTTGCGTTTCATTCCCTTCGACACATCGCCCAGCCGGCGGTCGCGGTACTCAAGCTCAAGCCGGTCAAGCGTCGACTCGATCCGGTTGTTCGCAATCTCGCGTGGCACATCGTAGAGATCCGCAAAAAAGCGAAGATACGAGCGGGCGGTCATATCCTCATACAGCGGTGATTCCTCCGGCAGAAAGCCGAGTTGGTGCCGCATCTCTGGATCGCCGGCGTCGTAACCCGCAACGGTTGCGGCCCCGGCGGTCGGCTCGATGAGGCCCGCAAGCATCTTCAGCGTCGTTGTCTTACCCGCGCCGTTAGGACCGACGACGCCGAAGATCTCACCGCGCTCGATCTCGAACTCGCTGCCGACGACGGCGGCAAAATCGCCGTAGGTCTTCCGCAGCCCCGCCACCTCGATCATACCCTCCGTGGAACCGCGGGCCACAAAAACACACGGCTTCCGTCAGCGAACCAGCGGGTGGATAGATCTGACAATAGTACAGCGGCTGGAAGCAGGAGGAGTGTCGACACAGATGGTGTCGGTCGTCACAATCAAGCAGATGAGCCGAGACGTAATCGTGTGGTTTGTCGCCTCAGCTCGGCTCACCGTCAAGCACCGACGCCCAAGATTGCTCAGATACCGGCGGGTTCCGGAGGAAGAAGCCATCAGCGACAGGTAGGATATCCCCGTAATCGATGACCGTGGAGGAGATCAGTCGCTTTTCATTGCCGATCAAAAATCAGGTTTCGCCGGTTGGAACCGCCAGCGATCGGCAGCCCCTTCAGCATCGACCATGATTCACTCTCAATGGTGACCCAACCGACAGACGTTGTTGGCGTCGATGGCTGTGCCGGCGGCTGGTTCGTGGTATCCGCAACCGGCACCGGCGATCTCACAAGCGAGTGTTATGAAACGTTTTCGGCCGTCGTTGACGCCCACGCGACCGCCGACCGGCTGCTGGTCGATATGCCGATCGGCCTTCCGGAGGCCGATGCCCGCGAATGCGATAGCGTGGCTCGTCAGCGACTCGGCGCGCGTGGGCGGTCGGTGTTTCCGGTTCCCTGTCGGGCCGTTGTCGCCTACGCCCGTGAGAACGATGATGCAAGCTACGAGCGCGCCAGCGAGATCCAGCGCGAGAATCTCGGCGCGGGGCTTTCCAAACAGGCCTGGAACATCACCCCCAAAGATCGCCGCTGTTGACGTGTTGCTCCGCGAACGGTCGGCGACGGTCGAGATCCGTGAAAGTCATCCCGAGTGCTGCTTTGCCGCGCTCAACGACTGGTATCCGATCGCCCAACCGAAGTCGACACCGGGGGGCCGGGCCGCACGGTTCGGGGTGCTGGATAACGAACTTGACGGCTGGCGGAGCTGTTACGAGGACGCGATTGAGGATTACTATCGCAACACGGTCGCCCGCGATGACATCGTTGACGCGCTGGCGTTGGTTGCAGCCAGCCAGCACAAACTCACGTCGCTGCCGACCGATCCACCGACCGATGCTGAGACGTTACCAATGGAGATCGCTGTTCCCGATATCGAGCCATCGTGGGAGCAGTTTGTCAGCCTTGCCGAGCGGTAGCCGGCCGTGTGTCGTCTGGCCAACCCACCCGCCTGCTTTTTGTCGACGACGACCCTCCTGAACGTATGAGCACCCACGCAGCCGAGACCGAGCTCACAATCTACTCCGATTACGTCTGTCCGTTCTGCTATCTCGGCCGCCAGTCGCTGGCGCGGTATCAGGCCGACCGCGAGAAACCACTCAAAATCGACTGGCAGCCATTTGACCTCCGGAGCGGCAAGCGTAATGCCGACGGCAGCATCGACCACTCGGTCGACGACGGCAAGAGCGACGAGTACTTCGAGCAGGCAAGAGAGTCGGTTCGCCGGCTGCAGGAAAAATATGCTGTCGAGATGGCGATAGATCTTGCCACCGATGTCGACTCGCTGAACGCACAGGTTGCCAGCTACTATATCAAAGAACACGACGACTACGAGACGTGGCTTGCCTTTGATAAGGCGATCTTTGCGGCTCTCTGGACTGATGGACGCGATATCGGGGATGAGGACGTAATTGCGGACATCGCTGGCGATGTTGCTATCGACACCGACCAGATTCGGTCAGCCCTCACCGATGCCGATCTGCGCGAGGAGGTAACTGACGCCTTTGCAGCCAGCCAGCGTGCCGGCGTGACAGGCGTGCCAACGTTCGCCTCCGACGGCCACGCCGCTCGCGGTGCGGTGCCGCCGGAACAGCTCAAGCGGTTGGTTGAGGGCTCGGCGTAGTAACCACCGGCGAGCGTTTTTATCCGAAACTGACCTGCGTTCAGGTATAATACGGAGACGTGCGAGAACAGTAAGGGGCTGACATCGACGACTCACATCACGCTACAACCCTTGGCAGACGGCGAGATGTGGGTAGTCATCGACAAGGAATCGGGCGTCACCACACGGGCATAAAAATCGCCACAAACACCTCATCTGGACAGTGCGTAGCGACCGAATCTTTCAGATGTAACACCGCGCCGATTACCGCTGTTGATCGGTTGGTCGGATGAGCATCTCGTTGACGTTGACATGCTGTGGTTGGGTTACAGCGTAGGCGACCGCACGGGCGATATCTTCGCTTTCGAGTGGTGTCATCGATTCGAGCATACCTTCCTCGATTTGCTGTTTGATATCCTCGTCAGGGATGTGATCTTGCAGTTCGGTGTCGACTGCCCCGGGCTCAACGATCGTCGTCCGGATACCCTCGGTTGTGACCTCTTGCCGAACAGCCTCGGTGAACGCGTTGACACCAAACTTTGTCGCGTTGTAGCCAGAGCTTTTTGCCCCGGCCCGTCGGCCGGCCGTCGACGAGATATTAACGATATGACCGGCGTCTTGTTCTTGCATGATTGGCAGTGCAGCATGAGTGAGGTTCATTAACCCGAGTAGATTGACTTCGATCATCTGTCGGAGATTTTCGCGATCGGCTTCCTCAAGCGGTTCGAGCAGCATCACTCCGGCATTGTTTACGAGAATATCGACCGCACCGAACTCATCAACCGTTTCTGTAACGAGTGCATCGATATCGTCGTCTTCGGTGACATCTGTAGGGACGACAAGTGCGGTGCCTCCATCCGATCTGATGCGTTCGGCCACCGCTTCGAGTTCGTCTGCACGGCGTGCGGCGAGCACAACACTTGCTCCACGGGACGCCAACGACTCGGCGGTCGCTTCCCCGATTCCAGATGATGCGCCGGTCACGATCGCTACCTCTTCGGCTAACTCAGACTCGGTGGCTGTTGTCATCACCTACTCTAATTCTCTCGGGCCGTATGAGGATGCTGCTCTAGAGGGCGTGCGTTAGCACAGTCAGTGATCGTGGCTCTCATACTCGTTCAGCAATCCGGTAGTTGAGTCGACCAAGCCAGATTGCAGCGTATTCAGGCAGGATGTCAACACACAATTTAGTGACCTGTACAGGAAATACGGGGGCTACCACCCCACCGTGTCCTACCTTTTTCATTCGGTACATATGTTATATCATTGCCTGCGGTGCCCATTTTCTCGTGCAGTAGCAAGTGCACTTACCTACTCCATGTTCAGCCGAAAGGAGTCAGTATATGTGTGAGATGGGTTTAGATCCATATGATATTGTAATATGAACCACGACCGCATCCACGCCCGGAAACCGACACACGACATTGCACGTTGGTCAACCGGAACGATCGATTCGATTGAACAGCGCGACGGTCACTGTGTTGTCACCGTCGCTGAAGATGACGGTGAACCCGTAGAACTAGTTGTTACACACGCTATTCGAGACTTGTTCCTCAGTCGGTTGGATATCAACGATGCTGAGTCCCCGGAAGGTGAGCGTGTCTGGTACCGCAAACACGGTGGTTGAGGGTTAGTCGGCCACTGGCTGGGCGTCGGGCTGTGGTTCGTCAGCTGAGTAATTGAATGGCTCGAAGCCGAACACCGATTCAAGCGTGTGGTTGCAGTTGGGGCGGCCGATGATCGCTGGCCTCATGCGGTGTCGGTGAGCGCGTCTGGATCGCTTGTTTGCAAGGCAGATCACGGAGAGCGTGAGGTATAATCAGCGTCACCCCCTTCTGATTGTATGCTTGATCTTTTTGCGTATCTCAACTGTAGCCACTCTCCAACGGTTGAGGACGCGTGGCAGCTCTCCGGTCACACACAGCCCGATGGCTACACTGACATAGCGTTCTGGACGGAGTTGGCAGAGCTACTGGAGAACGGTGGGTTCAGGGGCATGTTCTTTGCAGATGCGTACAATGTTGCAAACAACTATCAAGAAGAGATTGCGCCAACCGTTCGACACGGTGAGCAACTTCCGGAAAATGATCCGTTGCCGCTGTTATCAGCGTTAGCGGCGGTCACCGAACGGATTGGATTGGTGGCAACGGCGTCAACTTCGCTGTACCCACCGTATCTGCTCGCAAAGAAGCTTTCCACGATTGACGACCTAACCGACGGCCGTGTCGGGTGGAACGTTGTCACCTCCGCCGGACAGCTTGAATTTGAGAATATCGTCGGGGAGTACATCTCTCACGACGAGCGGTATGAGCAAGCCGATGAGTTCATGAAAATCTGTTATGCACTGTGGGAAGACTCTTGGGAGGAAGGGGCCGTCTTGCAGGATGCGGAAACCGGCACGTTCGCCGATCCAGATGCGGTGTCGTTTATTGATCACGATGGGCCGACGTACAGTGTTCCCGGCCCGCATATGTGTGCTCCGACCCCACAGCGGACACCTGTGCTGTTTCAGGCCGGACAGTCAGATAGCGGCCGTACGTTTGCGACCCGTCACGCCGAGGCAATATTCTCGTTTCACCTCTCCTGTGGGGAGTTCCGGTCGTACGCTGATGACGTACGGAAGGAAATGCGTTCCAGCAACCGGGATCGCGATGGGTATCGGCTCTACCCAGCGGTGACACCGTACGTCGCGTCAACAACTGCCGCCGCCGAGCGGTTTCACAAAGATGTCGTTGAGACGATCGCCCCCGAGACGGGACTCGTGCGGCTATCGAATCATCTCAATCACGATTACAGCCAGTATGACACCGACGCTCAACTGGAAACAATCGAGGCGGACGGAATCAGAGGGGCTATTCAGGCCTTCATGAATGACGACCGGAGCTGGACAGTTGGTGAGGCGGCCATCCGGTATGCCCGATATCCAACCGCCGAACTGGTTGGAACCCCAACTACAGTCGCCAACGAGCTGGAGCAATGGAAGGACGCTGGCGCGGACGGATTCATCTTTATGGGTCCTGCGGTTCCACGCACCTTTCGCGCAGTGTGTAGAAAGCTCGTCCCAGAACTACGCGCACGTGGGCACATACGCTCAAAGAACGCGCTGGAGAACGGCCAACAGCAGACGTTGAGAGAGCAGCTGTTCGGAACAGCTAGACTCCCTGATTCGCACTTTGAGCGGGGGGACGCCAAATGAGTACCAAGTTGATACTGTTGTTAGCTCTCTCAAGCGGACTGGCGCGGTCTGCAAACGCGTATTAAGACATCTGAGCGGTGTCTTTGTTACCTCTAATAACCGGGTATTTTTCCGCTAATCACGGTCTGACCGTTGATTCACACTGAGTTCAAGCAGACGCCCACGTCGACTTACCGTGGTCAACTGAGCCACTACTGCGCAACAGTACGAGGTAGCAAGTCACGGCAATAACGCTTTGATTGCGGCTCTGTCGGGTGGTCGAAACAGAGCCCGCCACCCGATCAGGGTGTAGCTCCCGACCCCAAGCGCGGCGACGATTCCACTCACTACGACACCGGCAGTCGATCTACTGAAGATGATACCGGAAACGAGTAGCACCCCTAATCCCACCGCAGCAGCCTGCTCACGGCTGAACGGCATGAACCCGTCGCAAGCATAGAGCAAGAACAGTTCAGTTGTATTGTTTACCAGCAACGACAGCAGATACGCGGCTCCCAACCCGAGTGGCCCGAACTGAACGGTAAGCCCGACCAGCAGTGGCAGCGCGATAACGGCGTTGATAATCTGGACACGCAGACTCACGCGCTCGTTGTCTGTCATCAACAGCAACAGACCAACGCTACCGAATATGGTCGCACTGTACTGTGCGGTAAGCACCAGCCGAAGCACGGTCGCCTGCTGTGCGTAGGCCTGATTGAATACCGCAAGTAGATCCGGTGCGTATGCGTATCCTAGCACGAAAACAGGTGTTGTGGCGACAGTTGCTATACGGCTTGTCTGTTGATACAGCCTCTGGAGTGTCCGGGTTTGGTCGTCCTCGTACAGTGCTGCGGCTATCGGTGGTAGAATACTGTTAACCCCACTCAATGGCCACCGCACGACAAGGCCGATAACTATCGAGAGGCTGAACGCACCGGCGGCTATCGGCGAGAGATACAGTGCCATCACAGCGAACACAGCCCGTCGCTGAATAAGTTCTAACACCGCGACACCGGTTGTATCCGCCGAATACCGGAGAAAACGCCGAACCACCGGCCGATGTGACCGAACCGATCCAAACCCCATCTCGGTGTATCGTTTCAGCATCAATACACCGGCTGTCAGCAGACTAATGACGACGACGACAACGCCAGCCCAGACGACGAACAACGACTGTCCGCCAGCGAGAACAACAAACACGGCTCCGGCCAGCAATGCCAGTGGGACGGATATCCGGGACACCAACATTGCGATCTTGATCCGTCGAAGTGCGCGGAACATATCCCTGAGGTTCCGCAGCAGTACAAACGGTAACAGGCCGACCGCAAACAACACAACGACGCTCTCATGACGTGGCTGGAGCAGTGTTGCGTCAACGAGTGTGCCCCGAGATATGACCACAACGGTCGCAACGACGACCCACACGATCACAAACCCGATCGTGCCAACACTCAGTATTGTTCGTCGTGCTGATGTTGATACCTGCGGGATCGTCCGAGTATACCCATCGCCGATGCCGGCAACCAGATTCCGTGAGATCACCTCCCCCCGTGTGAACACCGCAAAAAACCCGTACGATGCCGCGCCCAATGTGGCCGTTATGACGTACGCTACACCGGCGAGAATGATCCGCTCGGCGGTAAAAGCTGCAATGCCGAC
>KB659964.1_pt61 | contig 12921 bp, 14 predicted proteins | sample 558768 | NCBI scaffold set KB644980.1 | reverse complement strand
AAATCGAAACAGCTCAAATTCCACACCCAGACCGGCGGCTCGACGCTGACGGCCCAACAGATCGAGAACAACGTCGTTCGTGTCGGCTATCAGGCACTTGCGGCGGTGTTGGGCGGCACACAGAGTCTCCACACCAACGGCAAGGACGAAGCCCTCTCGTTGCCAACCGAGCAGTCGGTTCGCACCGCGCTGCGCACCCAACAGATCCTCGCCCACGAGTCCGGCGTCGCCGACACGATCGACCCGCTGGCGGGGAGCTATTATGTTGAATCGCTGACCGACGAGGTTGAGGACGAAGCCCGCGAGATCATCGATGATATCGACGACCGCGGCGGGATGTTGCGCGCTGTCGATGCGGGCTATGTCCAACAGGAGATTCAGGATGTCGCCTTCGACCGTCAACAGGAGATCGAGGCGGGCGAACGGATCATCGTCGGTGTCAACGAGTTTGCGGTCGACGAGGAACCGGAGATGGATCTCGAATCCGTCGACGAGGAGAACGAAGGGCGGCAGATCGAGCAACTGGAGACGATCAAAGCCGACCGCGACGACGACGCTGTGGCTGACGCACTTGGGGCCGTTGCCGACGCGGCTGCCGGCGACGACAACGTGTTGCCGCCGGTGATCGAGGCGGTGAAGACCTACGCGACAGTACAGGAGATCTGTGATGTGTTTCGTGAGGAGTTCGGGGAGTACCAATCCGGGATCTGAGATGTCGAGCAGCCCTGCCGTCGGCACCCGCCGCCGATGTTCAGGGATGTCAGTCCACCGAACATCACAGTAGTCAGGATACCAATACCTATGACGACTCAACTATTGTAATGCGAATATCTTTTATGCGGTAGCTAATCAATTATAAAAAATCAATGGTCGGTGATGTTGAGGCGTTATGCGAGCTGTTTGTTAAGGAGCGAGCAGACGTGGCCGGCGAGGTTATCCGCGAGACCAGCGATCTCATACTAGCTGCGTCCGACGATGAGTCTCCACTGGGAGCGATCGCCGACAGCCAAGAGAAACTCACAGGTCGCATTTATCAGGACGATGTCACGGAGATCGTCGCCTGTATTCAGGCCGCAGCCGAAAACAACGAGCCCACAGAGACAACCGCACGGGTACAGCTGTCAGCTGATGAGTGGTGTCTCCTCGATTTTGCTATCTACCCGGCGGGCCATTTTGCCGCCGCCGACGGGGCGATCTTTACCGCCGAAAACGTGACACACGAACACTTCGCAACACAACGGCGGGAGGTAATAAACCGCGTGCTCAGACACAATCTCCGCAACGATATGGAGGTCGTCAGCGGGTATATGGAGGTTCTCCGACAGCAGTGTGAGGATGCCGATCAGACGGCGATCAACGAGGTTGAGTCGGTCGCCAACAAGCTGGTCTCGCTGGGGGAGAAAATGCGGGAGATCGATGCTCGGCTGACAGACTCAAACAACCGACTGCGACGGGTGAATCTTCAGGAGACAACCACCCGGGTCGTTGAGGAGTACCACGAGGCGTATCCGGCGGTCACGTTTCGCGTGAACGTCGGCGACCACGCTATCGCCGGGAGTTCACTTGTTCGCGGGGCGATCGCGGAGCTGATCGAAAATGCCATCGAGCACACGACAACGGCCAACGAGGAGACCGTGATCACGCTCACCACCGACAAGCGGGCCGATGGCTCCGAGATCGATCTTACCGTTGTCGACAACGGCCAAGGGATTCCCCGGGGCGAGGCCGAGGCGATCTCCGAGGCAACAGAGTCAAAGCTGAATCACAGCAGCGGGGTCGGCCTCTGGCTCGTCAAATGGATCACCGACAGCGTCAACGCGACCTTCGATATCGCACAGTGCCCAGACACCAACGGGACGCGGGCGACACTTGGCTTTCGGGCCGCCACACAGCTTGATGACGGCGAGCAGGGGTTTGGCGAACTTCAACAGCGGACGATCATTCGCTCGGAGCTCCCCGATACCGACTCGGCGGATATCGTGACCTCAACAAGAGGCTAACAACACCGAAACCGCGGCCGACTCTCGCGCACATTCGGCGGCGTCCAAAGGCGACACGGGAAGCGATAGCAAGCGAGTATGCAGGAGCCGGGGTTTGTGTGGAGGATAGCAACTCTTAGCTTGATGGCTGCTGGCGTTGCCGACCGCCGGTCAATCAGATCGGTGGTTGGCCAACCACATAAGCAAACAAAATTCATTATGGGGTAGTTTCTATTAAGTATCATTAATTTTTATCGGCAACCAGAGCACATTCATGTCGTTTGTATCGGATTTTGGTGTAGTTTTATAATGATTGCAGTGCATTAGCACATCGTTGGCATGACGAAGACCGGAGGAGGAAACGCACGGTGACCACCTATCCACCCACCGACGACACGAATCGGTTTGAACGATTGTTCAACGAACTCAACGATGCTGTCGTTGAGTTTAAACTGGTCGACGGCGATCCGGTGGTCGTTCAGGCGAACGCGACGTTTGTTGATATCTTCGGTCACGAAACAGAGTCACTGAATGGCGTCTCGCTCAACGATCTTATTGTCCCGTCTGACCGTCGCGAGGAGGCCGAACGGTTTGATAAACAAACGGCTGCCGGCGAATCCAACGCCGCGGTCGTCGAACGGGTAACAGCCGACGGCCGCCGGCAGTTTGTCTACCGAAGCGTCCCGATCGAAACGGCCCACGCTTTCGCCATCTACACCGATGTCACCGCGGAGCTCCGCCGGGAACAGCATCTTGATGTACTCCAGCGCGTCCTCAGGCACAATCTCCGCAACGACGTGAACGTGATCGGCGGGGAAGCCGAGAGGATCAGCGAGGTGGCCGACAGCGACGAGATCCAAGCGGCCGCCGCATCGATCGCTGAGACAGCACAGGGGCTGGCCCGCCTCAGCGAGGAAGCAAAAACCGTTCACCGCGTTCTTGGGGAGTCGCCAACCATCGAGTCAACCGAGATCACAACGATCATCGATCGCGTTGTCGCGGCCTGTGGCGAGACGTTTCCCGCGGCGACGTTCACGACCGACTGCCCGACAGCCCTGCTGGTCGCAGCCAACGCCAACCTCCAGGTGCTCGTCGAAAGCCTCGTTGATAACGCGGTCAGACACAACACGGCCGCCGAGCCGGCAGTGAGGGTGGCCGCTACGGTCGTCGACAACGCCACAGCCGAACTCCGCGTGACCGACAATGGGCCAGGGATACCGGCGACCGAACGCGATATCATCACCGGCGATCAGGAGATCACCCCACTCCACCACGGCAGCGGGCTTGGCCTCTGGTTGGTGCGGTGGATCACCGATCGCTACGGGGCCGAGTTGCGGATCAAAACCCCACCCAGCGGCGGAACAACGGTGTGTGTGGAGTTCGATCGGGCACTCATCAGCGCGTAACGTGCCGAGACAACAGCTCCGATAGCACCGCCGTCGACCGCCCGATTTTATGCAACGCTCGCCGCAAGGCTGGGTATGCAGTTTCACCACGCCGGGATCGCCACCGACGACGCTGCCGGTCTCGCCGATCGCTACGCCGCACTATTTGGGACACAGGTGGCCCACGAAGAGCGGTTTGATGGAATGGAAATTATCTTTCTCGCTCTCGACAACAGCTATTTCGAGCTTCTGGAGCCCTGCGATGAGGGGCCGATCGCGAGCTATCTCGACGAGCACGGCCCCGGTATCCATCATCTCGCGGTTGCAACCGACGATATCGGGGCCGCGCTTTCAACGGCGGCCGACCACGGGATCGACCGCATCGACACGGAGCCACGCCCCGGCGCGTGGGGACACGAGGTCGCCTTTCTTCATCCCTCCTCGACCGGTGGTGTGTTGATCGAGTTTGTCGCCGACTGAACGCCGCCGTTACTGTCCCATCTGTGGGCTGAAAGTTAGAATCGGTCAGATCAGTGCCAGATGCAGTTCTCGTCAGCACGCTGTTGAACCATCGCCAAAACAAGATACGGTTTGATCTTAACAGTCTGATCGGTTGCGGTAATTCGTTGTTCTTCAAGATCATATGAAAGGTAGCCCGCGTCATCGAGTTTCGGCAGGTGTGTTGTGCTAAAGGCCTTGACGACCTCCTGTCGGGTTGCCGGCGAGTGGCTCCCGGTGTCGGACTGTGTAAAGACGTAATCCAGCAGTTGGGTGAGTGTCACGGTAGGGCCAGCAGAAAGGAGATGTGCAAGCACGACCCGGCGGCCGGGGTGGGCGAGCAGTTCGAACGCAGAGTCCGGACAAAACGCCGAGTCGTCGGGCTGGTCAGAGAGAACACCGCAGTCGGCAAGCACCCGGATCGTCTCCGGGGCGACATCGTCAAACGGGAGCCCATCGGTGATCGTGGTCGACGTTTCACCGGGGGCCGAGGAACGGCTCATCTGTCCTCCACGGCAGCCATCTGCTCTTTGAGCAGTGTTGCAAACGACCTCTCTTGAAGCGCGATCGCCCGCTGTTCGTCTGCGCGCTGTTTCAGCCGGTGAACACGCTCGGTGTCGGCAGGGGTTTCCGACCCGCGAGATGGTGGTTCATCGGTGGCGGACGCTTGTTGTGCTGTGCGACAAAACACCAACAGTGTCCGGCCGTACGAACCTGTGCGTTGTGACATCGTGATCTATGAGTAGATAGGATCAAACAGCATCATTACTGGTTTCCCGGAAATATGGCCAGAGAATCCATCGACCCGGATATATCCGGGCGGCACATCGGCAGGCGACGATGGTAGCCGGCGACACACAGCTTAGGTGGTGTCAGACTCCGTCGTGGTGTCGTCGAACAGAACCGCTGCGACCTGTTGTTCGGCCGATCGGAGGTGTTCGTGAACCGTTGACTGTGAGAGATCAAAAAGATCGGCAAGTGCTCCACCGCTGATCCCTTTCGGCTGCTCGTAGTACCCCTCCCGATAGGCTGTGCGGAACAGTTCACGCTGGCGGTCAGTGAGTGTCGCGGTGATCTGTTGTCGCTCGGTGAACAGATCTGTGGCCGTGGCGGTCTGTTTGGAGACAAGCCGACAATCAAACGTCTGTTGTAGCGTGTCGACGATGTCGCCAACAACCGCCGGCTGTCGGGCGCTGATCCGAATCGATTCGTTTGCATGGTGGCTGTGAGCGGTCGTGATAGCGGCATCGTTGCGGCGTGCGGTCTCAAAGAGCTGGTGGGTCTGCTCTCGGGCTGTCGTCGTCAACTGAACGGAGGCACGAACGTGATCGCCATCTGTCCGATCGCTTGCAACAACGAGAGCCGCGAAACCAGGTGTGTCGTGGACGTATCGCTCAAACCGATCGGCGGTGACACCCTCGATACTGACGGTGAGCGTTCGTGTGCTGCTATCGATGGTGGAGATCGCACGCACATCGACGCTCGCAGCCGCAGGAAGGGAGGGAAACAGCGGGCGGTCGTTGTTGCAGACAAGCTCAAAAACGACTGCCTCGTCGTCGGACTCTGTTGGTTCCGATCGGTTGAGTTGGTTGAGCCGGATCGCGACAGCCTGACAGAGCACGGCGATCAGCTGTCGATCCTGTTCGTCGAACCCTGCGGTCTCGCTGGCCGTCACCTCAACGACGCCGTGAAGCACCCCGCCCTCACAGATCGGCACGGCGATCGCGGACTGGTAGCCGTATGTCAGCAGTCGACGCGCCCATGCCGACCGTGGCTGTGTGGCTCGCGTGTTCTTGATGTAGACCGGTTCGCGGCCGGTCGCCGCCGCAAGCATCGGCGGACTGCGACCCGACTCACCGTCGGCGTCAACCGTCGTCGCTGGCCCGCCGGTTGAGCCGACAACCGTCGGGGAAACCGTCTCGTCTTCTGGCTGGTAGGAGCCGACCCAGCCATACTCCCAGTTTGCCTCACAAAACTCGGTGAGTGTCTCGAACAGTTCCGTCCGCGATTCCGCTCGGACAGCGGTGGCGATCGCGCTGGTAAAACTGCCAAGCAGCGTCCGCTGGCGGGAGACATCGGTCGCAAGCTGTTCGGTCTCGCTTTCGAGATCGTCGATCGATGCCTTCTGTCTGGCCTGCCGCATGCCGATCGCAAGCGTGTCGGCCGCGGATTCGAGAAACTCGACTGCCTCGGTCGACGGGCTATCCTTCCCAACGGACACGACGAGTAACCCGTCGTCACCGATCGGCACCGAGACGCCACCGCTCTCCGAGACGGTCACAGTTTCCTGAGTGAACGCGCGCCATCGCTCGGTGTCGTCCATGGTGATCCGACTCGGATGAGCGGTATCGGTGACCGGATCGGTCGAAACATGAGTCAGAACGGCCGCTGACTCGTCCCACCGATAGACGCTGACGGTTGCGTCCGACAGCCCATCGGCGATCGCCTGTGAGCCGATCGTACACACCTCCTCGGGGGTTCTTGTCTGAAGCAGCTTGTCGCCAACCTTGTAGTGTGCTTTCAACCGCTGAAGCCGGGTGAGCGCGGTCTGTGCCTCCTCAAGTTCGGTCACATCGTTCGAGACAAACAGCTGAGCCGGCTTGTCGTGGTCGACCGGCTCGAACCCAACGTGCCACGTTTCGAGTACGCGCTCCTCACCGTCGGCATCGGTCACTGTCTCACCCCAAAGATGCCGTGACTCGCCGGGCGCGGGCGGTTGGTCGTCCGTCTCAAACAGCGACATCCAGGGCTGGGCGGTAGCACTGTCGGCCGGCGTCGTTCCCTCGATAGCGGCAGTGGTGGTGTCAAACGCTGTTGCGACCGCCTCGTTGGCGAAAATGATCCGGCCGTCATGGTCTTGCGCACAGAGCAACTGTGGAATCGAATCGATCACGGTTCGGAGCTGCTGTCGTTCTGCCATGGCGGTCGCTTTGGCTTGCTGTAACTGCTCGGTACGATCCAGCAGTGTCAGTGCCGTTTCGATATAGTCGACAAGAATTCCGAGTAGTTCCTGTTCGGGCTCGCTAATCGCATCCGGTGTTGTCGAGCCGATAATAACGACACCGTCGTCACCAACGGGAAGCTGCAACTCTGACCGTAACACCGTTTCCGGGTTGTACCGACCGTCGACGGAGTGGAGATCCGGATAATACTGCTCGTTACCTGTTTCGATAGCTGTCCAAACCAACCCCTCGCCAGCCTCGAAGGCCGGCTGGTCGTCGAGGACGGTCTGTGCTCGCGGTGAGACAGCTTCCGGCTGCAACATGTCGTCTTCCAGACGATAGTATGCGACAACCGGAAGATCGATGATATCGGTGATCGCTTCGATCGCCGTGTCGATAACGGTTGGTCGGCTGTCGGCGAGCATGAACGTCGAAACTGTCTCACGAAGCTGGTGTAGCTGTCGTTCGGTTCGCTTGCGGTCGCTGATATCGCGGTTGACACAGACCAGCCCACCATCGGGAAGTGCGGTCAGCGACACGTGTTGCTCGACGGGGCTACCGTCGGCCCGTCGGCCGGTGAGCTCGCCTGTCCATGATCCGTTTGCCTCAACTGCTGGAAACACGGTCGACTTGATGTGTTCCTGTGTCTCCTCGTCGTAGAGTGTCCGCCACGTTTTGCCCAGCAGCTCATACAACTCGTACTCGAAGGTCTCAGCATGAGCCTCGTTCATATAGACATACTCCTCGGTAGGTGAGAGAATCGAGATGCCGGTCAGTGAGGCATCCATCGCCACGGATTGCTGTTGGAGGGTTGTCAGCCGGTCGACCTGTGCGGTTGCCGGCTCGAAGGTTTCGATCAGATACTCGGTTCCGTCGACGGTCGTCGGTACCGCGGTGTAATCGACCGGTACAGCCTCTCCATCCGCCGACCGAACCGTGACCGGGTCACCGTCATCGGTCGCTCCGTAGGATACCAAACCGGTCTCAATCGCCGTCTCACGGAGCGTCGAACACCGTTCGGCGGCCGGTGTGGGCTGGAGTGCGGACAGTGAGCGGTCAACCAGTGATGCACGCGGCTGATCGAACAGTGTTACCGCTGCGTCGTTGACCGCGACCACGCGACGGGAATCGACAGTCGCGATCACAACCGGGATCGGAACCTCGATCCCGACCTCGTCGGCCACGGCGTTCGCTGTCGGCGAGGCTTCTGTCTGAGAGTGAGCTGTCTCACCGGATCGAACGGCAGTCACGATAGTTTGGAGTTGCGACCGGATCTGTGCCGGCGGGCTCTCGGCGTGAATGTAGCTTGTCGGGATAGTTTCCGCCCCGAGGTCGATCTCGGTTGGCGATCCCGTATCGACGACGATCAGCCATTCACCGGCGGTACGCTCGGCGGTCGAAACCGACTCCGATTCGATCGCGGCGGCCGTACAGGCAACAACCTCCAGCAGTGACCCACTGTCGGTTGTGGTGGTCTGGCTGGCGTTGTCACCGAACACCGGTGACTGAGCGATGCTCTCCAGTGGCTCACGGAGAACCCGCCGCAGACTGTCGGTGTCCGGACCGATGAACCGGACGGCCAGTTGGGGGGATTCAGTTGTCTGCATAGTATGTCTGTGGGGAGCGATCGGTTGAGGCGGGTGGGAAATTTTTTGTCATCATACATCTAGTGTCCAGAATTGTATTATTCCCAAATTTATGTGGCCAATCTGTATAACTGTTCGTGCGATCAGATTCCACAGCGTCCCGGTACAACGGGATGATTCGCGGTGGGGGCGTGTGAGGCGGAACCATCTAACGAAACAGGATACAGTGTAGTTGAGCAAAGGCTGTTAACCTGATATATGCGGTCGCGGGCGAACCACCCCGAACGAATCGGCGTTCTTAGATCGATGTTCTTGACATCTGCTGTCCTACGGTCGCTACGGATCGCACCGCGCCATGTGATCGAGAAACGACCGATATGACTCCTCACACATCGGGCAGATGCCATCGAACGCTTCGTTTTCCGTGCAGGTATGCTGATCAAAATCAACGACCCAGCGACCACAGTCGGAACACCGATGTTGTGGATGGAGTCCATCGGTGAATTTCGTGTACTTTGTGCCTTTAGCCCGCTTGCTCATCGGTTGGCTCCCTCCTTGTTTTCGTGGTGCTGTGATACCCACCGACTTGGCAGTGCAGGGCTGGCGGTGGGCGACTCGCGCAAACATACTAGGTGGTCGACATGATCGTAGGAGATGGTATAGACCATACAGTTATAGAATACTATTCCTCGGGGTGAGGTCGTTCGGGCTGATATATCCGGCCGTGGTCACGGCCACCCCACGAGAACGGTGACCGCCGTGTACCGGAAAAAAATCAGCAGCCCGTTCTGCGATTGTTACTTTGTCGGCCGTGTCGTGAGGAATCAGCCGATCACGTCAACGCTATGTGGGCGGTCAAACCAATACTCGTAAACATTGGTTCACCTGCGGATGAGGCTTCAGCCCCGAACGCTGTCGGTGAGCCAACAGCCCTCCAAGGGCTCCGCCTCGGACACCGAAAGCCCAAATCGATACGTCGCCGTCCGGCCATCAGGGCTGGTGAGGGTCACTTGCTGTGTAGCCTGGTCGCCGGTTCGTTCAAGCGGTTCGGTCGACGCTGCAGTGTGATTGATCATCGGTGCGTACCGTGGCCCTTCGACCATCGCAATAACTTCTCAAGCGGGCCGGTGGCGCGACGGTTGGCGGCGAGGCAAAGTTGTACGCGTCTTGATACCGGCGTTGACAACCGGATCGTCGTTTGTCGCAAGTGCCGACAGTTGTATCTGTACCACTTCTTCGGGGTCATACGAGGGATCTGGGGTTGGTAGATCGCTAACGGGATAGTCAGGGTTCGACATGGGTCTACGGAATCTATACAAATGTAGTGCCCGAACTCTCTTGAATCGCTCGTCGGGAGGTAAAAAACATACAATCACCCATCCTTTGCTACTCCGCCGCCGACCGAGACAGATGACTCAGTATGCGGTGTTGAGACGATCACAAAAGAGCGAGGCCGGGGGAACTGTTGCTGTGGGAACGGTTGAGCAACGGAACCAGGGTAAGCAGCTAACAGTATTACGATGATCAGCCAACAATGTTCAGATAACTGAACGATAGCGGTCAGCGATACGCTCGTGTGCAACCTAATGTGAGATCACACCGAAACTGCAAATGAGTCGACCTCACCGGCGCGGGCAGCGATTGCCCCGAGCAGTTCGGCGACCTCATCGAGATCCGTGGTGTCGATCACCTCGACCGGAGTGTGCATATACCGGTTAGGGAGGCCGATGTTGAGCGCGGGGATGCCGCTTCGACTTGTGTAGAAGGCGTCGGCGTCGGTGCCGGTTCGGCTGCCGGTCGCTTGGAGTTGAATTTCGATCTCATCGTCCGCCGCGGCCGCACGAGCGAGATCGACGACGCGCGGATGGTTCGCGCTCCCACGAGAGACAACCGGGCCACCACCCAACTCAACGGGGCCCCGCTTGTCGCCGGGAACATCGGGGTTGTCGGTGGCATGGGTCACGTCGACAGCGATCGCGGCGTCAGGGTTGAGATCGAAGCCGACCATCTGTGCGCCCTTAATCCCAACCTCCTCTTGGACGGTGCTGACCGCGTAGACGGTCGCATCAACATCAGCCTCGACCGCCCGGCGCAACCCCTCGGCCGCACTCCAGGTGCCGATCCGGTTGTCCATCCCGCGAGCCGTCAATCGATCCCCGGTGAGCTCATACAGCTCGCTGGAGAACGTGATCGGATCGCCAACCTCGACCAGCTCCTCGGCGGCCTCGCCATCTGTCGCACCGATATCGATGAACTGCTCGGCGATGTCGGGGTACTCCTCACCCCCGGTGTCCCGGAGGTGGATCGCCGTCTGGCCAATAACGCCCTGTACCGGGCCATCATCGGCATGGATCGTGACGTGTTGGCCCTGTGAGACTGTTCGATCGGCCCCACCGATGCGGCTTATCCGGATGAACCCATTGTCGTCGATATCGCGAACGATGAAACCGATCTCGTCGGCGTGACCGCTGAAGGCGATCTCGGGGCCCTCGCCCGATCCCTCGTGGACGGCGACCGCGTTGCCGTAGTCGTCGGTTGTGACCTCGTCGGCAAACGACTCGACGTAGTCGATCCAGACGCGTTGGCCCTCGGTTTCGAACCCGGAGGGGCTGGCCGTCGTCAACAACGATTCAAGAAACTCGCGTTGGGACTCCTGCATGCTCTTTTACAGCGACAGGAGGCGTATCAACGTCACGGTTAGGCCGGTCAGCCGGTAGACGCACAAGGACTTTACTCGCTGCTACCCCAACGTTTGTATGAACATCTTTCGCAGTGCCCAAGCGGTTGCCGACGCCGATACTGGCGGCATCGTCGACTGGGAGAGCGTCGCCAAGGCGGCCAAGGCGTCGACGCCGGCAGGCGATCTCAGCCTGTCGGCCGACGAGCAGACCGGGTTTCGGGACGACGTGCGAGACGCCCGCGAGCGGCTCTGTGCGGCCGGTGGGGTCGAGTTCGACCTTCCGGAAACAGTCGAGATCCACAACCGTCACCACTGGATCGACGCCAACATCGAGACCTTCCGTCGGGTCGTCGAGCCGCTGGAGCCGACGACAACGCTGCTGCCGGATGTCTCCCGGACGATCAACACCGGCACGATGGCGGTCACGCTGGGTTTTCTCGGCCGGAACGTCCTCGGACAGTACGACCCGCTGTTGCTCGCCGACGGCGGCCACGCGCTGTACTTTGTTCGCCCAAACATTCGCCGGGTTGCTGACAGCCTGGATGTGGCCTACCCCCGGTTCCGCCGATGGATCGCCTTCCACGAGGTCGCCCACGCCGCGGAGTTCGGTGTCGCGCCGTGGCTGTCGGGGTATCTCGAAACCCGGATGCAGGACAGCGTTACAGCCATCTCCGCGGGCGACCTCGATCAGGCGACCTTCGAGGAGCTGACCGCCGCGATGACCGCCGTCGAGGGGTACGCCGAGCTGTTGATGGATCGCGCCTTCGATGATGAGTACGCCGATCTGCGGGCAAAACTTGACGCCCGGCGCGGCTCCGGTGGCCCACTGAAACAACTTATGAGCCGGCTGCTCGGCCTCGGGCTCAAACGCGACCAGTACGAACGCGGCGCGGGGTTTTTCGAGACGGTCGCCGACGCCCGCGGACTGAAAGCCGCAAGCGTTGTTTGGGAACAGCCGGCGAATCTGCCCACTGACGCCGAGCTTGGCGAGCCCACGCAGTGGCTCGATCGCGTCGATCCCTGAGACAGGCGTCGCCACCGGACGTGATGGCCACGAACTGAGCGTTTATGAGTCTCGCGGCAAGATTCGAGGATATGTCCGATTCTGATCGTGTTCGCGCTCATGTCTTTGTCAGTGGGCGCGTCCAAGGGGTGTACTACCGCGCCAGCACCCGCGATGCCGCCCGCGAGCGCGGCGTCGACGGCTGGGTGACGAATCTCGATGATGGCCGTGTTGAAGCGGTATTTGAAGCCAACACGGACGCTGTCGAGGCGATGTGTGAGTGGTGTGAAACCGGGAGTCGTGCCGCCGAGGTTGACGATGTTGCGGTAAAGATGGAATCGCCCGAAGGCCTCGATGGGTTTGAGGTGCGGTGGTAAGCTGACACCACAGCAGTCCACGGCCGTGGCCGATAGATCGCGGGGTCTATGCCCGCAGACCAACTGTCGTTCAGTGATGGAGTACGTCCAAGAACGGGTTACAACGCTCCACCGGCTCCGCGAAAACGTCCCGACCGCACCGACCGACCGGGCGGCGGTTGTCCTCCCGATGACCGAACGGGAGTACGCCGGGCTTGCCGCCGAAGGTGTGCTCTCGGAGCTCGAAGCTGTTGACCCGGCTCGTGTTGTTGTTCCGTTGCGCGCGCCGGCCGAGAAGGTCGGCCCGTTCCGCGAATGGCTGGCCGGCTTCGATCTCCCGTTGGAGGTCGTCTGGTGTAACGGCCCACGGCTGGCCGAGCTGTTGGCCGACAACGGGCTCAACGGCTCGGCCGGCAAGGGTCGAGACGTGTGGCTCGCCGTTGGGCAGGTGCTCGATGCGGATTATGTTGTCTGCCATGATGCCGACACAAA
>KB659942.1_pt5 | contig 12974 bp, 13 predicted proteins | sample 558768 | NCBI scaffold set KB644980.1 | reverse complement strand
CGTGATAGTGTTGTTTTCGGTATCAGAAAGATTATTAATCTGGCTTGTGCTCAGCTTACTGTTTGCTTCGAACCCAACAATATTATCGATCTGAAGCAGATCACTGACCTCGGAGGTCGTTTCCTGCCCGGTCTGCTGGGCCTGCGACTGGAGCAACCCGGCTGTCTGGATCAACACACCCGACGCTATCGCCGCGACGAGCACCATCGCGATGAACACGATGAGGGTTCCAATCCCCACTTGCGAGCGGGACTGTGTGTTGAACATGGGCTAACTCCACGCTATGATCTGGCGGCGCTGTTATCGTATAGAATAACTGGGGTTAAACATATAAATGTATGCATTACGTTGTCATTCTCTCTGTCGAGGCCAAATTCTCGTCGCAGCACCACGCTACAGCACAGATTCTTGCATATAGTGCGACCAGACAACTGCGAGTACCGTGTCTCGAAGATTATTCGAGTTGATCAACGGCTGCCGCAAGCACGGCGTCCTGCACCGCCTCGCGTCGCCCGGCGAGGAACTCGATGCGGCCCTCGCGAATCCCACGGGCGGTCACGTCGGCTTCGGGTGCGTGCTCGGCGGCGGTCTCGGCGACCGCGCGGACGTCGAGGTCGCCGGTACTGCGAAGGTAGAGCTCGTCTGTGCCGACGCCGACAGTCAGGAACGCCTCACCCTCGCGTTCGACGAAGTGGAGTTCGTCGAGCAGCAGTGTCGTCGGCGGGAAGTCGTACTGGTGGGTGAACTGCTCGGTATCCAGCACCGCCACTCCGACACCGTCGCGCTCCTGTCGGTCGAGATTGGCTTTCGCCGTCTCTAGCTCGGTATCGAGTTTCTCGCGGAACTGCTCGGCGATGTGACCGGCCAGCCCGCCGGCGTCGTCGAACAAGAGGTCAGTAATCAGCTCGCGTTTGTCCTGATAGGACTGGTAGTACGCTTCGAGGGCGATGGCCTCACGAAGGTGTCGCACCTGCTCGGCGTCGTAGCCGGCGTCTTCGGCGGCCTCGGTGTAGGCCTCGGGAGTGTTCTCCCAGTAGCTGATCGCCGGGAGGTGCTGCATGTCGTCGCTCACGTCGGAGTTGAGCGCGGCCGCCAGCGTTGCCGTCAGCGCGCCGACCGAAAGGTCGCCCGCGTCGCCGGTGACGACCTGCTCGGCCACATCGTCGATCTCCGGGTCGGCGGCGACGCTGTCGAGGACGATCCGTTCGGCCCCGTAGACGCCCAGCAGGCCGAGGCCGTCGACCGAGTCAGCCGTCGAGCCCGCGCCGACGAAACAGAACAGCGGGAGTTTCTCGTCGTGGCGGTCCCGGTCCTGTAGCATCTGGGTGGCGTCGTTGGTCGCGTCGTCCATGTCGTAGACCGCGTTCTCCAGCGGCCGGCGGACGATGTAGTGGTACTCCGCGTCCGAGCGGGCGTGTTCCTCGCGGACCAGCGGCAACACGGCGCGCTCGATGGCCGCGCCGGCGACGTAGCCAGCGGCGGTCGCGGGATGGCGGATGACGACCGGCCGGGATTCCAGCACGGCCCGCCGGATCGCCTCGGCGACATCGAGCAGTGATTCGCTCATCCCGGCGACCGTCTCGTGGTCGCCGATGGGGTTGACGCTATCGGGCCGCGCGCGGTCGGTGAGTGCGTCGGCCAGCCGGCCGGTGACAGCCGCCTCGTCGTCACCGTCGAGCGCGACGAGATCGGCGGTTTCGACCTGTAGTTCGCCGCGGCGTTCCTCGACCTCGCCGTCGAGGCGGACGATGTCGCCGACCTCGATGTCGGGGTAGGCGCGGACGCCGGCCTCGACGAAGGCTGCACAGTCGATCACGCCGGTCTCGTCGCGGAGTTCGAAGACGGTCGGGCCGCCGGTCTGCCGGACGCTGACGACCTCGCCCTCGAGCCGGACTGCCTCGCCGTGCTGGTCGCCGAGCGCGTCGGCTTTCGCCAACTCGTACTCAACTTCGCCCTCGCCAACGGCGACGGTCCCCGCGCCGTTGGTGTCGGCATCCGCGTCCGCAGCACTCTCGGTGGCATCGGCAGCCACTACGTCGCCGTCGGCCGTGCTGTCGGTCGTCTCCGCGTCCGCGGCGGCTACGGCCCCGGTGTCGCCAGCCGCTGTTGTGTCGCTGGCCGCTACACCGTCGTCAGCCGCTGTCGTGTCGCCGGCCGCTGACGCCTCGGCCGTCTCCTGTTCGACCGCCTCAGCCGCCTCCTGTTCGGCCGCTCCGGTATCGGGCTCGGCGGCGCTCTCGACAGCGTCGGCCTCGCCGCTGTGCTCATTTCCCTCGTCGGCTCCGGTCGCGGCGCCGTCGTCTGGCCCACCCGATTCGTCGTCGGCCTCGGTCGACGCCTCGTCCGCGTCGGCACCGTGTCCGCCGGACGTGTCGGGCTGGGTCACGCTGACCGCACCACTGCTGGTGTCGGCGGCCGCAGCGTCGCCCGTCTCAGCGTCAGCGGCCTCGCTGTCGTCGTCGACCTCCTCGGGAAGTTTCTCCTCGGTTCCATCGAGGATGACGTTCCCGCGGAACTCGCGATCCGACTGTCGGATCGACTTGCCGAGGTCGATATCGCCGTTGTCACGCACGTTGTTGACGCGAACACAGACGGTATCGCCCGGCTCCCAGTCGAGACTGTCGAGCCGGCGGTCGAGCTCGCTGCGGTGGAGCAGACCGGTCACACCGGGGGCGATGTCGATGAAGACGCCGAAATCGGCGTAGCCGTCGACGGTGCCCTTGTAGAAGCGGTCGGAGACGAGCTGCGATGCGTGGTCGCCGCGGAACTCGAAAAGGACGTCCTCCTGGTGACTCTGGCACACGTGGCCATCGTCGACAGGAGTGCTACAGATGATACACGAACCCATTTGCAACGAAAATAGAGGGCCACCCTTTAACGATTGTCGAAACGTCGCTATCGGTTTCCCCTCCCGGCTGCCGCCCACTCACCCCGCCACGCCGGCCGTGAGCGACCCCCACGCCCACAGCCCGCGGTAGGCAACCCCGAACACGAGCGTCGCCGGCAGCGCGGCCGCCACCACCGCCCGTGGGAGTGTTGTTCGATGCACAACAACGAGCCCGACGACGAGCAATCCGGCCCCGTAGAGACAGCACGCGACAGCCATGCCCGGGAGCGGTACCCACGCCAGCGCACAGGGCGCGGTCGCATACCCCACGATCTGCACGGTTTCGCTGACACCGGCGCGGTCGTCGACGGTCAGCAACAACGTCACCGTCTGAATCGCCGCGGTCAGGTGAAGCCCGGCCGGTGCGACGACGACAGCCGTCACGAGCAGCAGCAGGACCGTCGTCAGCGCGGTGCTATCGCCGAGGACCGGCACGACTGCCGACCCCAGCACGGTCGCGGGCTGGACGGCGAGCAGCCCGGCGACGTGAGCGACGGCGACGACGACGGCAAAGGCGAGGCCGGGAGCCTGATCGCCCGGTGCGACGCCGTTTGCGAAGAACTGTCGCGGGCGGACGAGCACCTCCGCCCACGCGCGGACGATTCCGCGCGGTCCGCGGCGACGACCACCCTCCGGCGTTTCGACCCACGTAGTCACACCCGACTGTAGGGGCTGGCGACGGTATGATAGTTACTAGTCGGCTCGACGATCCAGACTCGAGTCGCTCAGTACAGCGACAGATCGCCGGTCACCTTGTCTACCAGCGACGGATCGCCGGGACCGACGGCCAGCGTCGTCGCGGTTCCCGAATCGAGTTGTGTGTGGCCGGCGTCCCGGATCACCGCGTTCGGCAGCCCCTCGACGCGGGCTTTCTCAGCGAGTTCGAAGAGCGCCGACTCGCCGTCGACTTTGACGACGATCTTCTTCTGTCCGTCGCCCTTCCACGCTTTCTGTGCTTTCCGGCCGGCGTCCTCGTAGGCCGACAGCGAGGCGTGGGCGACCTGTGCGGCGAGCTTGCCTTTGCCCATGCCGAGATCGGTTCGGGCGGCGATGACCTGTTTCATACCCCGTGTTGCCATGGCGTCGGCAAGAGGGTGTGGATCGGAACCGGGAGCGCTACTCGCCAGCGGGATTGCGCTGGTTTTTAGCCGACTGCCCGCACTCTGAGAGGCATGATCCTCTCGGATACCGACCTCCTCGACCGGCTCGGCGATGGCGACCTCGTCGTCGACCCCATCGAGGACCTCGACACACAGGTCCAGCCGGCCAGCATCGACATGCGGCTCGGGTCTGAGTTCCTCGAATTCCAGCGCACAAACATCCCCTGTATCCATCCGAACCGCGCCGACGAGGTCGACGAGTACGTCCGGGAAACGTACGTCGAAGAGGGTGACGAGTTCATCCTCCATCCCGGTGATTTCGTCCTCGGCACGACGAAGGAACGCGTCGAGATTCCCTCGGATCTCGTTGCCACCGTCGAGGGCCGCTCATCGCTGGGCCGCCTTGCGGTTGTGGTGCACGCGTCGCTGCCGTACGAGGAGGAGGTGTTCCTCTGGACGCCGGCCGACGGCTTCGGGTTCTACGAGATCGGCGAGATCGTCGAGAACGAACAGCCCGCACACGCCGTGTCGTTCGACCCGAAAAGCCTGCGCGTCAGCACGCATCGCGTCTCCGACTATATCGAGAACCCGACGAAACGTATCTACCGCGTCGAACTCGAATCTGGCCGCGAGGTGCTTGTGACGCGGGACCACAACCTGTTTACGCTCGACGAACACGGCGGCGTCACGCGGATCGAGAGCGAGGCCGCCGAGGGCGAACTCGTGATGACCCCCGGCGAACTCCCCGATGCCGAGACGGAAACGCCGACGATTGATCTCCTTGACCGCCTCGACAGCGACGAACTCACCGTCTACGCGTCCGACGGCCTCGGTGCGGTCGACTGGGAGTCGGTTCCGCAGGGATCGGAAGATCACTACCAACAACAGTCCAGCGCGCCGGCCACTGCGGTCACGCCGACGGCCGCACCCGACGACCTCGATGTCGCATTCAAACAGAGTACGCTCCGGCTCCCCCGCCACCTCCCGGTCACTGAAGCATTCGGCTGGTGTCTCGGCTTCTACATCGCCGAGGGGTACGCTCGTCGAAAACAGGTCGTCGTCAACAACCAGACCGAGGCGTACGTCGAGCGGTTTGCCGACTTCTTCGAGTCGTGGGACGCCTCGCTGTCGTGGGACGAACGAGAAGACGGTGTGACCGCTGTCACCGTCTGTTCGGCCCTCTGGTCAGCAGTCGTCCGCGACCTCTGCGGCAGCGGAGGCGAGAAGACCATCCCCGAGGCCGCGTGGGACTGGCCGACGCCCGTTCTCGAAGCGCTTTACGAAGGGCTGATTGACGGTGACGGCAGTCGACGCGAGAATCGGGATACCCTCTATACGGCCAACGCCGAACTAGCGGATCGCGCCGCCTATCTCGGCACGCGGCTCGGCTACAACACCTCGATGTACAGCCGCGACCGCGAGATGTACATCGAACCGAGCGACTGTCACAACGAGATGACCGAGTGGTGTGTCGACTTTTCGACGAACGCCCACAAACGCGGCCAGTACGTCCCGACGCCGAGTGCGTTGCTCCGGGAGCACCGAAACGAGGCCGGCCTCACGATGGGCGAAGCGGCCGACGCGATGGGGTATAGCTCGAAATCGAGCATCTCGAACGTCGAGAACCGTGAGTACGACTCGGTCAAACGCGAGACGCTCGACCGGTTCCGCGAGGTCTACGCAGACGCCGGCGTCGACACGTCCCGGCTCGATGACCTGCTCGATGGTGACATCGTCTTCGACCGGGTGGCCTCGGTGGAAAAAACCGACCGCGTCGAACCGACCTACGACCTCGAAGTCCAGCCCCGTGGCCGGGTTATCGAGAACTTCCTCGGCGGCCGCGGCGGCGTCTTCCTCTCGAATACGGCCGGCTTCGTCGACCCGGGGTACCGGGGGCAGATCACCCTCGAACTCTCGAATCTCGGGGCCGCGCCGGTCGCGCTTTCGCCGGGAATGAGAGTCTCACAACTCGTCTTCACCGAGCTCAGATCCGAATCGACCCGGCCATACGGCAGCGAGCGTGACTCGAAGTATCAGGATCAGGACGGCCCGAAGTCCTCGAAGATTCAGGACGACCCCGAGTTCGAATCGTAGGCGTGCCGAGCGTCCCGAACCACGACACTGATAACGATTCCCACTAGCAGCACGGGTATGAAATTCATCGAAGAACTGGTCGTTGAGGAGTTCCTCCCGACGGTTCGGTCGCTGCTGGCCGAGTCCCTTCGGGACCGCGGCCTTACCCAGCGCGAGGTCGCCGACGGGCTGGGTATCAGCCAGTCGGCCGTCTCGAAGTACGCCCACGGCGAGGTCGCTCACAACGAGGCCATCGCCGACGACGACCGCGTCGTCGAACTCGTCGAGCGCGTCGCCGACGGGCTGGCGACCGGCGACATGAGCCGCGTGCAGGCGCTGGTCGAGATCGAGGTGTTGATCCGCCAGCTCGAAGACGGTGATCTGCTCGCAGACCTCCACGAGGACGCCATGCCGGCACTCGCCGAGGCCGATATCGATGTCTCCGTTCACGACCCCGACAGCCACATTCGACAGACGGAACAGGTCCGCTCGTCGGTCCGCCGCGGACTACGAACGCTGACGAGCATGAGCGGGTTTGCGACGCTGATTCCAAACGTCGGCTCGAATCTCGTCGAGTGCCTGCCGGAGGCGACGACCGTCGACGACGTGGCCGGCGTTCCCGGGCGGATTTTCGACATCAAGGGCCGTGCGACGGTCCCCGCCGAACCAGAGTTCGGCGTCAGCGAACACGCCGCGTCGGTGTTGCTGGCGACCCGCGAGCACGGTGTCGACGTGCGAGCCGGCCTCAACATCGCCTACGACGAGAGCCTGATCGAGGACCTCGCGGCCGCGGGTTACAGCACCGTCGAGTTCGACTCCGAGGCCAACGACGAACTGGAGGCGACCATCAGCGAGGCCCTCGCCGACGCCGATCTGACCGAGACATTTGTCCTCTATCAGACCGGTGGCTTCGGGATCGAACCGATCTCGTATATCCTCGGGCCGGACGCGCCAGCGGTCGCTACAGTCGTCCGCGATGTCGTCTGAATAAAAGGGCGTTTTCGAGCGCGTCGGCGAGTCCCCGGCCACCGACGCTCAGTAGCGACAACACTCAGTCGTCGGCGGGCGTTGGCTCGCCGGAGAAGTCGACGGCGGCGCCGTCCTCGCCGAGTTCGTCGAGGGCAGCCGAGGCGGCGCGCTTGCCGGACAGCAGCATCGCGCCGAAGGTCGGTCCCATCCGCGGGAGGCCGTGCGTCGTCGCCGTCGCAAGGCCGGCGGCGATCACGCCGTCGTGGACCTTGCCGGTCTCCTCGACGACGACATCCTCGCTCTCGGTGACCCACATCGAGTCGTGGCCGGGCGAGTCGTGGCCGGGCGCGCCGTACTCGCCCTCGGCCGACTGATCCATGTCGGTGTTGTTCTCCTTGGCGTGTTCGATACCGGGTGCGTCGAGGACGCCCCGCTCTTCGAGTTTCGAGACGACGACGGCCTCGTGACCGGTCGCGTCGATGACGAGGTCGCTCTCGACGGCGATGGGATCGACGCAGGTGAGCTCTCGCGGCAGCGCGTGAACCGGCGTCCAGTTCATGACGATACCGGCGACGCGGTGGTTCTCGCGGACGACGATATCCGTGAACTCGGTCATGTTCTGGATCTTCGCGCCCGCGTCACAGGCGGCCTTGATCAGCGAGGAACAGGCGTGTGGGCCTTTTGCGGTGTGAAGGCCGTCGACCTCCTCGCTTTCCTGATGCGGCACGTCGAGTTCGTCGAGCACCTCGTCGGCTGGCTCGCGGACGGTAAGCGTGTTCATCAGGAAGCCGCCGAGCCAGAAGCCGCCGCCGAGATAGTTGTTCTTCTCGACGACCATCACCTTGACATCCTGCTCGGCGAGTTCCTTCGCGGCCATCAGCCCGGAGGGGCCGCCGCCGACGATGATCACGTCGCTCTCGGTGAAATCCATGAACTCGTCGCTGAACTCCTCGGTGATTGCGCGCGTTACCTCCGCCTCGCCTGCGTTGCTGAATCCGCTGAACTCTGATTCGGACATACCACCTAGTGATATCGGCAAGTGGTACAATAGGCTTGTGGTCAGCCGTTGCTCTATGAGCCGTCGCTCTGTCAGCCTGTCAGCTGTCGCACTATCAGCCGTCGCTCTGGCAGCTGTAGTTCTGTCAAGCGAGCAGTAACGGTGTCCCCGGTTGGGCTGTGCGAGCGCACCCGCAGCGAACGCTTTTGCCCGTCCAACCCCATTCTATAGTACCAATGAACATGCTCGTCGACGGCGAGTGGCGAACCGATACGTTTCAGACAACAAACGACGACGGGGCTTTCGAGCGGCAAACGACCCCGTTCCGGAACTGGATTGCCGGCAGCGACGTGCCCGCTCACGTCGACGCCGAGCCGGACGAGCGATTCGCGGCCGAAGCCGGCCGCTATCATCTCTACGTCTCGTATGCCTGTCCGTGGGCCCACCGCACCCTGCTGGTGCGTGCGCTGATGGGGCTGGAGGACGCTATCGGCGTCTCCGTGGTCGACCCCTACCGCGGCGACGACGGCTGGCAGTTCACCCCCGAGAAGGCGGGCTGCACGCCGGACAAACTCCACGACAGCGACTATCTCCGCGAACTCTACGCGGCGGCCGACCCCGACGCGACCTGTCGCGTGACGGTGCCGGTGCTGTGGGACACGAAAGAGGAGACCATCGTCAACAACGAGTCCCGCGAGATCATCCGGATGCTGACGACCGGGTTCCGCGAAATCGCCGAGCGGGATATCGACCTCGCGCCCGAATCGAACCGCGAGGAGATCGACGAGATCATCACCGACATCTACGAGCCGATCAACAACGGCGTCTACAAGGCCGGGTTTGCGACCGAACAGGAGCCGTACGACGCGGCCGTCACCGAACTCTTCGACGCACTGGATCACTGGAACGAGGTGCTGGCCGATCAGCGGTTCCTCGCCGGCGACCAGCTTACCGAGGCCGATATCTGCATGTTCACTACCCTCATTCGGTTCGATCACGTCTACCACACCCACTTCATGTGTAACGTGCAGTATATCCACCAGTACGACAACCTCTGGCCGTACCTCCGTGACGTGTACCAGCAGCCCGGTGTCGCCGAGACGGTCGATATCGACCACATCAAAGAACACTACTACACGACCCATCCGGATGTGACACCGCACGGCATCATCGCCGAAGGGCCGGAGCTTGCGTTCGATGCTCCCCACGACCGCGACGAGCTCACGACTGTCGCGCGGAGTGCGCAGTAGCGTCCAACATCGTGCGGCGCGGTCGACGCTTCGATAGCCGAGCTCTATTATCGAAACAGATAATTTTACCCCGGTTTTTATGACTGATCGCCAATTTGTATCGCATAACGCCCACGGCCCACGAACGGGTCAGAGGCGTGTGTCAAACTATGTTCAACACTGAAAACCCGAATCGCGCACCGACTGGGACGTACCATGGAGGTGGTGACTGATGGCACCGCAGACTAGCAGTGTAGATCCGATGCTGGACCAGTTTGGCGGCATCGGGGGCGTCAGCGCGCTCCTGATGATCGTCCTCTCGCTGGTCCTGGCAGTGGTCCTCGGTGCAGTGGTCTTCACCGGCCAGACCTTCGAGCCCGCGCCGTCGGTGGTCCTGTCGCTGGTGTGACCACCGACCGCGGACCTCGCGTCCCACAAATTATTCGTTCGGTGCCGCCAGTGATCCGTCTCGAATCGCCCGCTCCGCAGCCGCGCGTGCGGCGTCAGGATCGAAGTCGTCGATAATCCCGGTCAGCGTCGCCTGATCCGCGTCGGCGAGGTCGGTCGCGTGCGCCGTGATGTTCGGCACGGCGCGGATGATGTTGTCGACGATTGGGATCGCCGCCGTCTGTGCCGACCGCGAGAGCGGATTGAGATCGATCACGATCTCGGTTTTGCCCGCCGCGGCGAGGGCCTCCGCGCGGTCGCCGTCCTCCAGCGGGACGACCACCACGTCGGCCGCGCCGATCCCATCGGCGTCGACGGTCGCGCGGTCATGACTGAGCCCCGGTATCTCGCCGTCGCCGGTGAGGCCCTTGACCTCGCTGGCTCCGTGCTCGCGCAGGTGGTCGGCGATGGCTGTCATGCGCTCCTCAGTTCGGTGAAAGAGGTTCACCTCGATGTCGGCGTCGACGGCGTTGGCGAGAGTTACGGTCTCCTCGGGCACGAGCGCGGCGACGTTCCCGTTGACCGACAGCACCGGGTGGTCAGCCAGCAATAGCTGGGCGGCCGCCGCGCGTGCGGCGTCGTCGGCGCTCTCGATAGTTCGCTCGCCGAGCAGGTAATCGAAGCTCTCGCCGCGGCCCTGCGCGATCAGGCCCTGCTGACTGGTGAGTCCCTTCTCGACGCCGTCTTCGATTCGGTGGCGCGTCAGCAACGACTCGTATCGCGGATGATCCTCGGGTAGATCGACATCACTCATTGCCTGTGTGTTCGACTCCGCGGGCAAAACGTTCGCTCTTTATCGATCCGTGCCGGCGTACTCACTCCTCGGGGCGAAGCCGCGCCCCCCCAGCGTCGACTCGGCACCGCTCCGGGTCGTAGCCCGCCGCCGAGAGCCCGTCGCCGACCGCGAAGACGGTATTCCCGAGCATCGCCATCGCCGCGTCGCCGCCGGCCTCGTTGACGGCGTCGATAGCGTCGGCCACGTCGTCGGTTAGCAGGTCCGCGTCGTCGGCGAACTCGCGGGCGGCGGTCATGAACCGCTCGAGCGTCGGCCACGCCAGCAGGCGACTCAGCGCCGACTCGCCGGCCCGCGACAGGGCCTCGGTGTCGTCGGCGAGTACGTCCGCCGTCGAGAGTTCGCCGAAGGTGACGTACTCGACGTGCGGGCGAGCGGCCACCCCATCGAGGCGGCCGTGACTCGGCGAGCCCGGGTCGATCCGGATCGGCAGCCCGCCGCGGGCCTGCGCCACCACGTCGCCCAGTCCGGTCCCGGCTTCAACTTCTGCACAGTGGGCCATGGTAATCAGTTCGTTCTCGCTTTTTCCACAACCGAAGACGGCGTTCGCGGCGAGAGCGGTCCCGAGGGCGAGCGCGCCGGAGACGCCGAACCCCGCGCCGAGCGGGAGCGGCGTGGTGGCGTCGACGGCAGCGTCGACCCCGAGCCGGCTGCGGACGCTGTCGACAGCTGTGGCCGACGCAGTCTCGCCGTTGAGCCGAAGCCCGCTGCCCGGTGTGACGGTCACCTCGACGCCGTCGGTGAGGGTGACGCCAGCGCCGCGGCTCCCCGACTGGGCCGGCTTCGCGGCCGATTGCACGCTGAAGAAGCCGGTGATGTGTCCCGGCACGAACGCCGTCGCCGACGGCTCGCCTACCCCCGCTGTCATATCCCTACCGGTGTGAGCGAGCGAGTAATCTCTGATGGTTCACTCACGGGCGGCATCGCGCTCGGCCGGTTCCGCGCTCGCCTCGCCGGCTGTCGTCTCCGCGTCCGTTCCGAGCAGGTCGTCGAGCCGCCGTTCGAACTCGGCCTCGTCGATCTCGCCGCGGGCATATCGCTTCTTGAGGGCCTCGACCGGGTCGTCGCTTGCGGCCGACTCGCCCGCGTCGCTCGTCTCGGACTGCTGGTAGTACCGCGCGAGCCCGACTGCCGCCGGCAATAGCCCGCCGAAGCCGACGGGGAAGGCGATCCAGAACCACGAGACATCGAGTGCGAGCAGGCCGAACGCGACGAGCAGGACCAGTGCCGTCATCACACCCGCGGCGGCCTCTTCTAGCGGGGACTCGTCGTTGGCATCGACGACAGAAGACTCGTCGTCGCTCATAGCTGTGTCTACGCTGAGTGATCGCAAAAAAGTGCAGGCAGCGTTACGCAGCCACACTAGTCGCTCACGGCTCCCGCCATTCGCTCACGAGGTCGCAGGCGACCTCGCTTCCTACGGCGACAGCCGCTGTCGATCTCGCGGGAACAGCACACCCTCACGGATGTTGTCCAGTCCGAGTAGCGTCATCACGAGCCGCTCGCCGCCAAGCCCAAAGCCGGCGTGCGGCGGCATCCCGTATTTGAACATCTTCGTGTAGTAGTCGAACGCCTCGGGGTCGAGGCCCTGCTGCTCGAAGCCCTCAATCAGATGATCGTAGCGGTGCTCACGCTGGCCGCCCGAGACGAGTTCCATCTGTGGGTGCATCAGATCGAAACCGGTGGAAAGCTGGTCGTCGCCGTCCTGATCCATGATGTAGAACGGCTTGATCTCGCTGGGCCAGTCTGTAATGAAGTAGTGTTCGCCCACGTCCTCGCCGAGGGCAACCTCGCCTTCTGTCGGCAGGTCGTCGCCCCACAGCAGTTGGTCGTCGAGTTCGCCGGTCGCGTTGATGCGCTCGATGGCTTCCTCGTAGCTGAGCCGCGGGAACTCGCCCGTCGGCACCTCGAACTCCTCGGCGAGGCCGAGAGCGTCGAGTTCGTCCTGACAGTTGGCGTCGACGGCCTCGTAGACGGCGGTGACGACGGCCTCGGCCACGTCCATCGCCTCGTGCTGGTCGCAAAAGGCCCCCTCGAAGTCGATGGAGGTCGCCTCGTTGAGGTGTCGCGGCGTGTTGTGCTCCTCTGCGCGGAAGATCGGGCCGATCTCGAAGACACGCTCGACGTTGGAGCCAGCGATCAGCTGTTTGAACAGCTGTGGGCTCTGGTTCATGAAGGCTTCCTCGCCGAAGTAGGTGATCGGGAACAGTTCGGTGCCGCCCTCGGTGCCGGTGGCGACGATCTTCGGCGTGTTGATCTCGGTGCAGTCGAGGTCGCGGAACTGCTCGCGGGCGGCGTGCTGGATTTCGGCGCGGATCGTGAAGATCGCCTGCACCTCCTCCTTGCGGAGGTCGAGCGTCCGGTTGTCGAGCCGCGTCGAGAGATCGGCGTCGACCTTCCCGGAGGGATCGAGCGGGAGTTCGGTGTCGGCCTCGGCGACCACCTCGACCGAGTCGGGCGTGATCTCGACGCCGGTTGG
>KB659972.1_pt104 | contig 13081 bp, 19 predicted proteins | sample 558768 | NCBI scaffold set KB644980.1 | reverse complement strand
CTGCTCGGCGGTGGTGGACTCCTCGATCAGGCCGAACCGGGTCGAGAGCCGCTCGATATGCGTGTCGACGGCGAAGGTTGGCTTCTCGAAGTGGAAGTTCAGCACGACGTTCGCCGTCTTCGGCCCGACCCCTTTTATATCGGTCAGCCAGTCCTGTGCGTCCTCTGTGTTCATATCGTCAAGGAAGGCGAGCGTGTACTCGCCGCCGGTCTCCGCCCGGATGCGCTCCAGTGAGCGCTGGATGCGTCGGGACTTCTGGTTCATCAGGCCCACATCGGAGATTACGTCGGCCAGTTCCTCCTGTGGCGCGTTCTCTATCGCGTGGTAGTCGGGGTAGGTGGTGAAAAGGCTCTCCGAGGCCCTCGCGGTCTGTACGTCCGCGACGTTCTGAGAGAGAATCGTGGTGAGAAGCTGTCGAACCCCGTCCTCGCTGTAGGTCTTGCTCGGACGCCCGTGCAGGTCGATCAGGTCCCGGTGGAGCGCTCGGATATCCATACCCGTGGTGGGGACTCCGTGGGCATAAACGCCGCGAGGGGAGTCCGCAGTCTGGCAGATATCGGATCCGGCAGGCGACTCGGCCCGACAATCGGGCCGGTTACCACCGGCCGAACAGTCGACACCAGCGGGGAAACTCGACGGGACAGTCGGACTCGTTTTCCCCGGGTGGGTCAACTCGACCAGCGAGCGTCGGCGAGTGTCCGCTGGACGGCACGTTCACCGACAGACTCCGCGAGGTGTTCGTAGCCGGACCGCTCGGCGCGGTCGGTCGAGTTGGCGACAAGCCGCGAGACGATGAACTCCGGGGTCGAGCGGCCGACAGTGCTAAATCGGGGCTGGTAGTCCACCTCCAGGTCGAGGTCGGAGGTCAACCCCTCGGCGAAGATGCCGTCGACGCGGGCCCGGTCGGACAGTGGTTCGAGGTCGTCGGCGAGGTGGGTGACGCACACCCCGAGCGCGTCACTGTCGACGGTCAGTGTCACGAGACCGTGCAACAGGTCGGCGGCGCGGCCGGGTTCGGTTATCCCCTCGAACTCGTCGACGAGCATCAGCGTCCGCTCAGCCGTCGTCACCGGGGGGACGACCGTCTGGAGCGTCGACTCGAGGACACCCGCGTTGAAACTGGCGTGACGCCGGTGGAAGACGACCGTGTCGACGACGCCGATCTCTGCCTGGTCGGCGGGAACGGGCAGCCCCATCTGTGCGAGCAACTGCACCTGACAGAGCGTCTCCAGCAGCGTCGTCTTGCCGCCGCTGTTCGCCCCGGTCAACACGGCGACCCGGTCAGCCTCGGGGGGCCGGTTCGCACCCGGTACCGACAGGTCGTGATCCCCGACGGCGTAGGTGACCGGCTGGACCGACCCGCCGGCGTCCACCAGCGCGAGGTTGCGCGCACCGACGACCCCGGTCACCCGGCGCTCGACCAGGTCCGGTCGTGTCAGGTCGAACGCGAGCGCGAACCGCGCGAGCGACACCTCGAAGCCGATATCTCCGACTGCCGTGACAGCCCCCTCGACCTCGGATTCGGTCTCCGCGAGCACACCCGACAGCCGGTCCGCGACCGCGGCCTCGCGCTCTGTCACCGCTGTTCGCAGGTCGCTCGTGAGCGTCCGGAGCGTGCCCTCGACGAACGACCGGGCGTCGACCGCCTCGCCGGGCATCGACTCGCGCACCCGTGCCAGGTCCACGCCCGCTCTGTCGGCGACAGTCCGTGCGAGCGCCTCGCGCAACTCCGCTGTGCCGCGTGCACCCGACTGCACCGCCGAGAGCACGTCACCGGGTGTCGCGGCCATATCCTCGACAGCACCGAGCTGCTCCCGGAGCGCGTCGAGTCTGTCGTCTGCCCCCTCGCCGACACGGTCACCACCACCGCCGGAGAGACCGGCGAGCGCCGCGAGTGCCGACTCCAGCGCGTCGACATCCAGGTCCGCGAGGGGCGCGAACACGCCGGAGTCGAGCCCCGCCCCGCGGGCGGCCAGCACCGCCTCGACCGCGGCCCGCCTGTCACCGCCGGCGTCGTCGTAGCTCTCGAAGATGTCGAGCGCCCGCTCGCGCCGGTGCTCGCTCGGCGCTGTCCAGCCGTCGCGCGCCGCGAGCACGGTGTCGAGGCGGTCGACCATCGCCGCCCGCGTCGCGAGCGGCGTCAGGATGCGCACCCGGTCACGGGCGTCCGCGGTGACCGCGTGCTCGCTCACGAGTTCGAGCAACTCGTTGTACACGTCACGGGTGTCAGGGGTGGCCAGCAGGTCGAGCGCCGCGCCGGCGTTTGCGTGTCGGAGGATGCGTGTCGCTCGGCCGTGCGGGAGACCGGCGTCGACCAGCGTTCGCACGTCACCCGACTCGATCGCCTCCGCCGCGGCCTCCACACCGAGACTCTCTGTCAGGAACTGGCGCGTCTTCGGCCCGACACTCCAGTACTCGTCCAGTCGCATTGGGTGTGTCGACCGAGCGCTCACAGATGTAGCTTCCGACCGACGGGGCTCGTGCTGCCGGACAGAGTTTCTCGCGACCGATACTCGCAGGGAGATTATCCGTCACAGACTGCCCCACCCGGGTCCCGTCGGTGACCAGGTACGTCTGTCCGACAGTATCAGACCGCCACCAGCACCATCCGCCGGTTCCCAATCTCGACCGCCCGTGCGCGGAGTGTTCCCGTCGCGGGGCGCCACTCACCGGTCGTCGTCTCGAGTGCGGACAGTCCGTCTTCGAGCGCTTCCTCGAGGTCCACGGACAGTGTGCGCTCGCCGGCGAGCACACCGTCGAGGCTGGTTCGCTGTGCCGGGGTCAGCGCGAGTGTGTACACCGGCACCACCGGCCCGAACGACACCCTCGCGCGGTCGACTCCCCCACTGTTTCGCATCGCAATCCGCTCGGGACCGAGACGCACCGCCTCGGCGTCGTGCTCCAGGGTGGTCGCGGCCTCGTACTCGCTCGCGCCGACCCGGTCGAGGACACCCGCGGCCCGGTCGGCGTCCGGCGGGGGCTCGTCCGGGAGGCTCACCGCCACCCCCGCGAGGCCGACGCTGACCAGCGCGACGGCCACCCACGTGTACCAGCCGTCGATCGGTGCCTCGAACTCCATGTGCCGGACTGGGTGCGTCCCGGTATTTGGGTTCACGGGCGTCGGTAGCGTGGTGTCGTCACATCGAAGAAGCAGTGTCACTCGTGGCTGTCGAGACTCTCCATTCGCTCCTTTAGACTGCCCTCACCGGTGTACGCGCTGAGACGGTAGCGGTAGACAGCGTACGCGAGCAGCATCCAGATGAGCACGAGCGCGAGCGCGCTCGGCTGGCTGAGACCGACCAGCAGCGCGAGTCCGGCCGAGATGACGCTGTTGCCGACCGCGACGAACTTCAGCACGGGCATCGGGAGCCGATAGAACGAGTGCTCGTACCGCGACGGAAACACCGTCGGCAACCGCCAGATCGCGATACCGATGAACGTGAACACGATGAAGATACCTGTAACGACAACGGCAACGAGCCAGTCGAGCATGTCCACCGCGAGGGCGCCGTCGAGATACACCGCAAACGGTGCGAACAGGAGCGGTGGCACACCGAGCAACAGGATCGCACGGTATGGTGTGCTGTGCTCCGCGTGTAGTTGGGCAAACTGCTCGGGGAGCACATCGTCACGGCCGGCCCGCATGACCGTCCGGGAGTAGGAGGTGACGAGGGTGTTTACTGTCGTCGCCGCGCCGATCAATGCCGCGAGCGCGACGGCCACACCTGCCCAGACCGGTGCCCCGTCGGTGTACTCCGTGAGCGCGAGCGAGAGACCACCGCCGTCCTCGACGACGGTCGTCGCGTCCTGCCAGGGGAGTATCCCCGCGAGCACGACGACCACAGCGATCGACAACACCGTGACGACAGTCATCCCGATTCCGAGCACCCGCGGGATGTTTTTCACCGGGTTTTTCAGCTCCTCCCCGATCTCGACTATCATAGTGAACCCCTGAAACGGGACGTACAGTAACACGACAGCGAGAAAGAACGGCGTGAGACTGCCATCCACAAAGGGCGCGGGGGTCCCGTCGGCGGCGGTCCCCTCCGAGGGGAACAGACTCCCGTACCGGGAGGCGTCGAGTTCCAGCAGGCCGACGACCACGAACGTCACCAGACCGACGAGGAGCAGTCCGACGAGTGTCAACTGCACCCGCGCGACCATCTGGATGCCGAGGTAGTTCAGCACCAGAAACAATCCGAGCAACGCCCAGGCAGCCGCGACCACACCGACACCGCCGAAGGTCGTGCCTGCAAACTGGATGGTAAAAAACTGCAGGTACTCGGCGAACCCGAGCGCCGCAAAGAGCAGGTACGACCAGATAGCGAGCACCGGGATGAACACGCCGAGCATCCCGAAGTAGGGGCCGATGAGCCGCGAGGCGTAGACGTACGCCCCACCCGCAACCGGGATGGCACCCCCCAACTGCAGGAGACCGAGCACACCGAACACCATCGGGACCACCGATATCAGGATGGCGACGGTGATACTCGGCCCTGCTCGGGCCAGCATCTGGGTCGGAACGAGGAAGATCGACATCCCCACCGCCGTTCCGACCAGCAGTGCAACTGCACCCCACAGTCCAACCTCTTCGGTGATCAACTTGTAGTCTGATGCCATTCTGTCCGGGTGTGCTGTTCTCGTTAACTCTCTTTGGTGGGGAAACTTAACTTTGCAGGACACCGGACGATTTATAAATCTAAATGGTATTTCAGGCTCACAAATGTACAAGTAAACGCACGACGAATCGGGAGCGATGGCTGCCATCACGTTCGACGGGTTGACGAAAGCCTACGGCGATCTGCGAGCAGTCGACGACGTGAGTTTCGAGGTCGACGAGGGCGAGATATTCGGCTACCTCGGGGCAAACGGCGCGGGGAAGTCGACGACGATACGCGTGCTCATGGGGTTTCTCTCGCCGACCGTTGGGGGCGCGCGCCTGCTCGGGCACGACGTGACCGACGAGTCGGCACTCGTCGAGGCGAAAGGCGCCGTCGGCTACCTGCCCGACGAACTCCAGTTCGACGAGAGTGCGACCGGCCGCGAGATCCTCGACCTCCACGCCGGTATAAGGGGTGACGAACGCCGCGAGGAGTTGCTCGCGCTGTTCGACCCGCCGGTCGACCGCAAGATACGGGAGTACTCCCACGGCAACGTGAAGAAACTCGGGCTGGTGACGGCGTTCATGCACGACCCCGACCTGGTCGTGCTCGACGAGCCGACCGGTGGGCTCGACCCGCTGGTGAAACAGCGCTTCGCCGACTTCGTGCGCGCCGAACGCGACCAGGGTCTGACTGTCTTTTTCTCCTCGCACATCCTCAGCGAGGTGCGTCGGCTCTGTGACCGGGTCGGCGTCATCCGAGAGGGACGGCTCGTCACGGTCGACCCGATCGAGGCGCTGCTGGACCGCAGTGGCAAAGTCGTCCACATCGTCGCCAGGGAAGCGCTCGACGACACGACGCTGGCCGGACTCGACGGTGTCCACGACCTCGAGGCGAGTCCGGAGGCTCGCACCGACACGGGGTTCCGCGAGTACACGTTCACGTTCACCGGTGATATCGACGCGCTGCTGGAGTGCTCTCCGACCGGCGACTCGTCGACCTCACAATCGAGGAAGCACCCCTCGAGGAGGTGTTCCTGCGATTCTACGGCGAGGACGGCGACCACAGCGGCAACGCCGGGGGGCTGGGGTGATGAATCTCGCCCGTTACGAGGGGCGAAAGCGCCTGCGCGGGAGTGTCTACCTCTCGGTTGCCGTGTCGGCGCTCGCGGCGCTCGACATCTGGGTGTACCCCTCGTTCCGGGACGCATTCGAGGGTGAGGAGTTTCTGGATGCCTATCCCGACCAGCTCCTGCAGCTGTTCGACATCCAGACGATGACCACCATCGAGGGGTTTCTCGCCACCGAACTCTACGTGTTCGGCTGGATACTCCTGCTCGGTCTGTACGTCGCGTATCTCGCGGCCGGCCGGGTCGCGGGCGACATCGAGCACGAGCGCATGGACATCCTGCTCTCGCTGCCGATATCTCGGGCACGCACAGTTACCGAGGTGTTCGCCGCGCTCGCGGTTCCAATCGTCGCTGGTCAATCTCCTGCCGCCGGTCGTGGTGTTCGTCGGCGGTGACCTCGTCGGGGAGTCGGTTGCGGTCGCGGACCTGCTCGCGGTCCACGTGCTCTCGATCCCGTACCTGTTTGCCTGTGCGAGCATCGGGCTGGTCACGTCGGTGGTCGCCGGCCGGGCGGATATCGCCCAGCGGATCGCGCTCGGCGTCGTCTTCGGGCTGTATCTGGTCGAGTCGCTCGTCGTCGGGACCGACTACGAGGTCGCTGGCGTCGTCGCTCCCTCGCGCCACTACGACCCGGCCGCCATCCTCATCGACAGCAACTACGACCCCGTCGGGGTGGCAGTCCTCGTCGGGATGACCGGCCTGCTGCTCGCTGTGAGTGTCGTCTGGTTCCGCCGGCGTGACCTGTAGCCCACTCGGCATCGCAACTGCTCGGCACGGACGATACCGATATACCCACAGCGCCCACAGACACAGGCGATGCGTCCTGCCCAGTCGGTCGAGCGCGAGGTCGGTATCGAGCACTACGTGAGCGACGCCGACGGGACGGGCGGTCGTCTCCGGGACTCGCCGGCGGATTTCCGTGTGCGCGAACTCGAGGCGTTCGAGACCGAACCGGTTGATGCCGACCCCGGCCCGTACCCCCATCTACTCGTGCGGGTGACACTCCGGAACTGGGAGACAAACGACTTCGCCGGCCGGCTGTCAACCCGGCTCGGCATCTCCCGCGAGCGGGTGAGCTGGGCCGGCACGAAGGACAAACGCGCGGTCACCACACAGCTGTTCTCGGTCGACGGTATCGACCCGGGCGAGCTACCGGAGCTGCCGCGTGCCGAGTGCGAGCCGGTCGGTCGGGCCGGCCGGCCTATCCTCTTCGGGGACCTCGCCGGAAACGCGTTCGAGGTGACGGTCCGTGACCCCGACCGGCCGGACAGTACCGCGGAGATTGCGGCACAGCTCCGGAGTTTCGCCGGGACCGACGGGGGTGTGGTCGGCGTGCCGAACTACTTCGGCCAGCAGCGGTTCGGGAGCAGGCGACCCGTCACACACGAGGTCGGGCTGGCCGTTGTCCGCGGCGACTGGGAGGAGGCGGTGATGGCCTACGTCGGCAGCCCCTCCGGGCGTGAACCGGAGCGGACCCGCGAGGCACGCTCTTACGCCGAGGAGAGCCGCGACTGGCAGGCCGCGCTCGGCCGGTTCCCGGGGCACCTGGGCTACGAGCGGGCGATGCTCCACCGACTGGCCGAGGGCGACGACGAGGCCGCCGACTTCCGGGCGGCACTGGAGACGACCCCGGAGAACCTCCAGCGACTGTTCGTCAACGCCGCCCAGTCCTACGCGTTCAACCGGATTCTGTCGGAACGACTCGACCGCGGGCTCCCCTTCGACCGGCCGGTCGCGGGTGACGTGGTCTGTTTCGCCGACAGCGACGCACCCGATGGGCTGGCACTGCCCGACCAGGACCGAACCCAGCGTGTGACCCCCGAACGTGTCGACGCGGTGACCCGGCACTGCGAGCGCGGACGAGCGTTCGTGACCGCGCCACTCGTGGGAACCGACACCGAGTTTGCCGGGGGTGAACCCGGCGACATCGAGCGGTCGGTCTGCGAGACAGGCGGGTTCGACCCCGTGGCGTTCGACCTGCCGGGCGCGTTCGACTCGACGGGCACCAGACGCGCCATCCTCGTCCAGACGGCGCTCGAACGCTCGCGGGGCCCGCTCTCTTTTGAGTTTCGTCTCCCGCGTGGCTCGTACGCGACGGTTCTGCTCCGGGAGTTTCTGAAGACCGACCCCGGAGAGCTGTGAAACACTGTCCTTATCGGGGTTCCAGCGCCTAATACGGGTATGCAGTGCCGGAGCTGTGCGTCGTCGCTCAGCAGACCAGGGGACTACTGTCTGGTCTGTCGGACGGCAAACGCGGACACCGTCGTGCTGGATCTTGGCCGCAGTCGGGCGACGGTTGCGACGCTAACGGGGGACAGCGTCGTCGGTCGACGGACGGTGACGACCACACCCGAGACAGACGGTGAGCGTGTCCGCTCGGAGTTGCGCTCGTTCGCCGGGCAGATCGCCGACGAGGTCCACCGGAAGCGTCCGGAGGAGGTGTACGCGACCGGTGACCGGGCGGTGTTGCGGGCGGTCCGTGCGGAGCTACACTACCCGTTCTACCGTATCGACGCCGAGGACCCGATAGAGGGTGTCCGGGAGCGGCGCGGCGAACCGGCCCTTGAGGTGGTCGAGGCGTCTGTGGGGGAGAAACTCGGCGGGGCACACTCGACGCTGGTCGGCGGCCGGACGGGCAGGGACGCCCTCAGGGTGGTCGCCGGCCACCCCCACGTGAAGAAGATTGTCCCGGGACCGATCGACGCAGGCGGGTCGGGCTCCCGGACCGGTGTGCGAGCAAAGGCGACCCGGGCCGACACAAACGGGAACGTCCGACTGCTGCTCCGGGACGGGTCGAGCGTGCAGGAGAATCGCGTCGTCACGACTGCCGGCGAGCGCGACCTGGGTGAGCGGGTCCGTGCGGACCTCAACGAGGCGCTCGCCGAGGCCGACCTGGCGTGAGCGGTCTGTCCGCTGTGGGCACCTGGGCGAGCAGGTGACACACCGAGTGTCGACCGCGGCAGCGCGTGCCACACGCCAGACTGCCGCGGTGGTTACCCAGAACAGATAACAGGTGAGTCCGTTCCGGTAGAAAAATCTCGGGCTCGGTGTGTCAGTTCACAGGGACACGACGGGGACTCGCAGGGTTTATACACATAGTTGACCCATATGAGAATACAATGAGTGATCAGGAAAGCAAGGTCGGGAGTGCCGGCAGGTTCGGCGCGCGCTACGGGCGGGTCGCCCGCCGGCGCGTCGCCCAGATCGAACGCGAGATGCGCTCCGCGACTGTCGACGGCGACAGCGTCACACGGGTCGGAACAGGTATCTGGGTGAACGAGGAGACCGGGGAGAAGTTCACCGGTGGCGCGTACGACCCCGAAACCCCGGCCGGAAAGACGGTCGACCGCTCTATCCGTGCCGCACTCGGTGAGGACGAGAGCGAGGCCGAGGAATGAGCTACAAGTGTTCCCGGTGCAAGCGCGATGTCGGTCTCGACGAGTACGGCGGCGTCCGCTGTCCGTACTGTGGTCATCGTGTACTGCTGAAAGAGCGCAGCCGCGATGTAAAGAAGATCGACGTCGAATAGTGCCGTGCGCCACGAGACCCGTCTGACTCTGTCGTACAGTTCTCCCGAACGAGCACACCGTGTCGAGCGTGCCGTCTCGCCCGAACTCGACGGTATCGACGACGACCGGAGCAGGACACGACTGGGCAGGTCCGGCGAGACGCTCACGCTCGTCGTCGAGGCAGCCGACCTCGTCGCACTCCGAGCGGGGCTGAACACGTGGCTCTCGCTTGTGAGTGTCGCAGAGCAGGTCGGCGACGTGTGCTGAGGAGGGCGACCCACGGGTTTTATAGTATAAAAACGCCGGTCCAGAGCTGTGTTCACCGGCACAGACTGTTACGGTGACAGTGAGTCGCGGTAATCAGTGTCGACTGTGCTGTGCGGCCGCCACAATCTCGTCGAGACCCTCCACCTCGTGTGTCGGGTCCGTCGAGAGTGACGTGTCGGTGTTGTGCGGCCGGCGCAGAAAGGCAACGTCGACGTTCGCGCGGTGTGCAGCGACGACATCACTCTCGCTGTCCCCGACGTAGAGCGGGTGCTCGATACCGAGACCGGTCATCGCTGCCTCAAGGTAGGTCGGCGCAGGTTTCTTTCGGTCGAGACTCGCGAGCGTCGGGTCACGCGCATGGACCGTGTCGAACAGGCCGCGCAGGCCGTGTGTCTCCAGGACGAACTCGACGATGCGACGCTGGTTGTTGCTCACGACACCGCAGGGCACGTCGAGCGCGGTGAGCGCGTCGACATCGTCGTACGGCGGTTTCTCGCCGTCCCGTGTCGCGGTGTGAAGCGCCGCCTCGATGGCGTCGTCACGACAGCGCCACAGCGCCCCGGGGTCGACCCCGTACTGGTCGGCCAGCGCACGGATCTCACCGGATTCGGCCCCGACCTGAAACGCGTCGAGCAGCGCCGGGTCGAGGTCGATATCGAGCTCTGCCAAGCGTGGTTCGCCGTGCTCGCGGAGTCCAGCGGTGATGTGGTCCCGGTCGACCAGTTCGACAAGCACACCGTCGTGGTCGAGCAACAGTCCGTCGTATCCAGCCCAGTTCATCGCCTCACAGCGGGCCATCGAACTCGTCGTCGGGGTTGTCGAGTTCGTCGTCAGATTCGAACGCCTCCGGCGGGCGGCCGGCCTCGTCGACCACCTCGTCGCTGACGATGAGTGGACAGTCTACCCGGAGCGCGATGGCGATGCCGTCCGACGGGCGTGCGTCGAACACTGCCCGCTGGCGCTCGCCGCTGTGGTACTGTTCGGTGTCGATCTTTGCGTAGAAGGTCCCGTCTGCGAGGTCGTCGACGCGGACACGGTCGATTGCCGCCCCGAACTCTGCCACCATCTCCACAAAGAGGTCGTGTGTCAGCGGGCGCTCGAACGGTTCACCGTCCAGCGCGAGTTGCATCGACTGTGCCTGGTCCCTGCTGACGAATATCGGGACGAGTTCCTCGCGCGCTTGAAGCAGCACGACCGGCGCGCCCGGTCCCTCGTCGCTGACACCGACGCCGACCCCTTCGACGGTGGCCTCGTGTTCCATACCTCCCGTATGTGTGGGGGGATAAAAAACAATCCGCTCGCTTGCTACACGTCGAACAGGTCGTCGACAGCGGCGCGAGCAGCCAGTGCCGCATCCTCCGCGACCCGCTCGGCATCACCCGGTGCGTTGAGGTAGATATCGATCGACAGCCGACCGTCTTCGAAGGAGACACCGATATCGATATCACGCAGGTCGCTCCGCGAGTACCGCGAGAGAATCACGTCTTCGGCCGCCTCGACGGCCGTCTGGACAACCTCGTTGTCGTCCGGTGAGTCCCGGGTCACGCGCCGCCGGGACCGCCGCCGAGTGCGCCGCCGCCGGCACCGCCGAGCATCTGCTGGAGTTCCTGCTGAAGCTCCTCGAACTGCTGCTGGACGCGGTTCTCCTGCTTCTCGAGGGTCTCGACGCGTACCTCGAGATTACTAACCTTCTCGTCGAGGTCCTCCTTTGCCTCCTCGTAGTCCGTCTCGACGAGCAGTTCGCCGAGTTGCTGGTACATCTGGGTGTCCCCGTCGACATCTTCGAGTGCATCGAGTGCCGTCTGGGACTCGGTGAGTGTGGACTCTGCCTCCTGTTTCTGTGCAGCGACCTGCTGTGCCGTCTCCTGAAGATCCTGCAGTTCCTCGATTTTCTCCTGTGCTTCCGGCGGAAGATTTCCCTGCATACTCGTCTTGATGGGACCTGTCGACATAAAGCCACGCTTTCGCTCCTGCCCTGCTCACCGGTCAGCCAACCAGCCTTCGACCGCGTCGGCGAGCGCACCGCGACGGTGGACAGTCCCGCGGGCAACATCCACGACAGTCGACCCGCCACCGGCTGTCTCACCGTCGTCGACGACAACCGCCGCGGCCCGCTGGACCTGCTCGTGGAGCGAACCTGCCTGCCGAACCGACGGGCGGCCGCTCTCGTTTGCGCTGGTGGCCGTCACCGGCGCGACACGCTCGAGCAGTGACAGCGCAACCTCGTGGTCGGGCACACGCACACCGACCCTATCTCGACCAGCGGTCAGGACATCCGGCACTCTGTCACCGCGCTCGACGACAACCGTCACCGGACCCGGCAGGAACCGCTGCATGAACGCCCGCTCGCGCTCGCCCACCTCGGTGTACTCGGCCGCCGTCTCGATGTCGGGAACAGCCATCGAGACCGGGTTCCCACGGTCGCGGCCCTTCGTGTCGAACACCCGCTCGACCGCCTCGGGGTCGAGTGCGTCCGCACCAAGCCCGTACACCGTCTCTGTCGGGTAGACCACCAGGTCACCGTCGCGAACTGCATCGGCGGCACGCTCGATATCAGACCCGGGCATCAGTCCGCATCGGCAACCGTGGTGGCCCCGACGGCCTCGACGACGGCCGCTTCGAGGTCGTCGTAGTCGGGGAGTTCGGGGTGCTCACGGGCAACCCAGGCGTACTGGACGGTCAGCTCCTCGTCGAGAACGAACGTCGCCGGTCGCGCCTCCGCGACGCCACCCATCCCGTCGAGGTCGTTCGTGATACCGTAGGTCTCTGCCACACCGTTCGCGGGGTCGGAAAAGAACCGAAACTCCGTCCCGGCGAGGTCGTGATCCTCGATGAAGCGCTTGTGTGCGTACGGCGTCGAGATGGACACCCCGACAACTGTCGCACCGAGGTCGTCGAAGCCGCGGTCGCGCAGTTCGTTCCAGATGTACGTCGCCGGAAAGGAGCCGTCCATCGGGTGACAGACCAGACAGACCGGCGCATCGAGAGCCGACAGCGCCGTATCCTCCCAGTACTCGTCGTCGACGAGTGGGCGGGTGAAATCCGGTGCTCGGTCGCCCGCCTCTGGGTGGTCCGGCGGCGGCAGTTCGACCACGTCGAACCCCAGGTCCATCTACGACCCCCCCGCGGCCGCGGCCTCCGGGGCGAGTCGACCACCCTCGCCGTACGTGTTCTCCAGATACGTCACGATGTTGGCACTCTCAGACATCGTCACACCGGTACGCTCGTCGACGATGACCGGCACCGTCCGGGCGCCGCTCTCGCGCTTGACCGCGTCACGCTTCGAGTGTAACGGCTCGACGAACCGCGAACGGTACGACAGGTCGTACTCCTCGAGTTTCTGGACCACACGCTCGCAGAACGGACACGCCTGCAACCGGTAGAGTGTGATTGCTGGGCTGCTCATACACAACATACGAGCGAGTCCGGTGTAAGCGCTTCGGAGTATCAGACCACGGCGAGCATCCTGAGCAGCAGTCGGAGAAAGGCGAGTACACCGAACCCGAGCACCGCAGCCCCCACCAACCGGTGGCGTTCACCCTGGAGCAGTCTGTGTCCGCAAACATCGCCACGAC
>KB659972.1_pt414 | contig 13089 bp, 10 predicted proteins | sample 558768 | NCBI scaffold set KB644980.1 | reverse complement strand
TGTTTCTCGGCGGCGATACAGCCTGTCGCCAGGATATCGCGTATCTGACTGGTGCCGACACCGACTCCGATGGAGCCAAAGGCGCCGTGTGTCGAGGTGTGTGAGTCACCGCACGCGACGGTCATCCCGGGCCGGGACAGCCCCAGTTCCGGAGCGACGACGTGGGTGATCCCCTGTTTGCCCGAGTCGAGTCCAAAGAATGTTATACCGCTTTCCGTGACGTTCCGCTCGAGCGCCGAGAGCATCTCCTCGGCCTCGCTATCGACGAGGGGGCGCTCGCGCTTCTCGGCCTCGGTCGGGGCGATGTGGTCTGTCGTCGCGTAGTTGCGCTCCGGAAACGCCACCTCCAGGTCCCGCTCGTCCAGCATCGCAAACGCCTGTGGGCTTGTCACCTCGTGAATGAGATGCAGCCCCACGAACAGCTGGTCCTGCCCGTTCGGGAGCTCCGTCACCCGGTGTCGGTCCCACACCTTGTCGTACAGTGTTCGCTCACTCATTGCCCCTCTCCGTGTCCGACCTCCGGCTGGCCCCGTCTGTCTCCGACTCGTGATCGATATCCTCTATCGACTTCTCCTCCTGCCTGCGGCCGCCGTCCGCGACGACCCCGCGTCCGTACACCGCGAACCCGAACGCTCGGTTCGTGTCCGGGTGTGTCTGGTCTACCTCGCTCATCGTCTCGCCCACCGCTGCCCGGTCTCTCCCACCCTGCGCGCGTGTGCTTGCTGTGGTGGTATCCGACCCGGTCGTGGTCGTGTGTTGTTCTCTCGTGCTGGTGTCGTCTGGTGTCATTGTTACTGTCTCCGGTGTTGTCGGCGTTGCTGTCGTGTCCGTCCGTGTGTCGGGTCACTGTTCGTCGTGCCCTTCCCGGAGTCGTGAGCTTGCTCGTCTCCGTCGCGCGGGCTGTCGGTTCGCGCGGGGTTTCGGGTCACGCCTCCTCCGGGTCGGAGTCGTCCCAGGCGAACAGCTCGCGGAGCTGGTCGCCGACCTGCTCTATCTGGTGTGTCTGCTCGGCCTCGCGGTACTGGCGGTAGGCCGGTCGGTTCGCCTGGTTTTCCGTGATCCACTCGCGGGCGAACTCGCCGTTCTGGACAGCCTCGAGGATCTCGGTCATCCCTTCGCGGTCGACAACCTCACTCCCGCGGGTCAAACCGCCGTACTCGGCGGTGTCGGAGACGGAGTTCCACATCTCGGCGTGTCCACCCTCGTACATCAGGTCGACGATGAGTTTGAGTTCGTTCAAACACTCGAAGTAGGCCATCTCCGGCGCGTAGCCCGCCTCGACGAGCGTCTCGAAGCCGGCCTTTACCAGTTCGGTCACACCGCCACACAGCACCGCCTGCTCACCGAACAGGTCTGTCTCGGTCTCCTCGCGGAACGTCGTCTCGATGACGCCGGCCCGTGTGCAACCGATCGCACGTGCGTAGGCGAGCCCCTCTGCGTGTGCCCGGCCGGTTGCATCCCGGTAGACCGCGAGCAGTCCGGGGGTCCCCTCGCCGCGCTTGTAGGTCCGCCGAACCAGATGTCCGGGTGCCTTCGGCGCAACCATCGTCACGTCCACCGCCTCGGGTGGTTCGATCTGGCCGTAGTGGACGTTGAACCCGTGGGCGAACTGGAGGGTGTCGCCCGCCTCCAACACCGGTTCGATCCGCTCGTAGACCGTCGGCTGAACGGTATCCGGTATCAACAGCGTCACGATGTCGCCCTCCGCGGCCGCATCCTGTGGTGTGGCCACCCGCAGGCCGTCGGCCGACGCCTCCGCCCGGGAGGTCGACCCCTCGCGCAGACCGACGACCACGTCCACACCACTGTCAGCGAGATTCTGTGCGTGGGCGTGACCCTGACTCCCGTAGCCCAGCACAGCCACCGTCGTCCCGTCCAGCATCGACGGGTCGGCGTCCTCGTCGTAGTACACCGTCGTGTCGAGCCCGTCCGGGTCGGCGCTCTCAGTCATCGGTCACCTCCTCGGTGGCGACCTGTGCCTCGGTCGGGGCCTGGTTCGGCTCACTGACCTGTGCGGTCGGTGCCTCGCCGCGCGCTATCGCCGCGTGCCCCGTCCGGACGAGTTCGCGGATGCCGAACTGGCGGTAGGCGTCGATGGCGTCGTCTATCTTCTGCTGGGCACCGGTTATCTCGACAGTGACAGTTCGCGGCCCCGCATCCAGTGTCTGCCCGTCGTACATGTCGGTGATTGCGTTCACCTGGTCCGGGCTGTCACCGTTTACCTTCACGATGACGAGTTCGCGCTGAACCGCGTCATCGTCGAGTTCCCGCACCGAGATAACGGGAACGCGCTTTTCCAGCTGTTTTTTGGCCTGGTCGATCCCCGACCGTGGCTCCTCGATGACGATCGTCATTCGTGCGAGGCTGTCGTCGACGGTTGGACCGACGGTTAGTGACTCGATATTGAACTGACGGCGACTGAACAGACCGGATATCTCGGCGAGAACACCCGGTTCGTGGGTGACGAGCGCCGACAGCACCGCCCGCTCGGCCGAGCGTTCGGCCTCGGCCTCTGGGTCGATACGGATCCCCTGGCCGTTGCGCCGCCCCTCCGGGTGTGTCCGCTCCCCGGGCTCCGGTCCCGGGAGTTCACCTCGGCTCATCACAGCCCCTCCAGCTGTTCCGCGTTCAGCGCAAAGCGGGCGTTGTCCCCCCCGCTCGGAACCATCGGGTAGACATCCTCTGTCGGGTCGATCGCCGCGTCGATCACCGCTGGCCCGTCGTACTCGCGGGCCTCCTGGATCGTCTCCTCGAGGTCGTCGTAGTGCTCCGCCCGCAGACCCTTTGCGCCGAAGGCCTCGGCAACCTTGTCAAACTGGGGCGCCCAGGGGTACTCCGAGGCCATGTGCCGGCCACCGTAGAACCCGTCCTGCCACTGGCGGACCATCCCGACGGCCTCGTTGTTCAACACCACGATGGTGAGATCGAGTTCCTCCCGCGCCGCGACCGTCAACTCCTGGGCGGTCATCAGGAAGGAGCCGTCACCGTCGAACGCGACGACCTCTCTGTCGGGTGCGGCGAGTTTCGCTCCGATCGCCGCCGGCACCGCGTAGCCCATCGTCCCGAGACCGTGGGAGGTCACCCACGTCCGTGGCTCGGTGAACGTCCAGTACTGCCAGGCCCACATCTGGTGCTGTCCGACACCCGCCGCGACGATCGTGTCTGCGGGCGTCGCCTCGTCGAACCGCTCGACGATGTGCTGTGGTTTGAGCGGTTCGTCTGCCGGCGCCTCGTAGTCGAGCGGGTACTCCTCCTGCCAGGTCCGGCACTGCTCGCGCCACGCCTCGGCGGCGGGCCGACCGGGCATCGCCCGCAGCAACTGCTCCAGAACGACCCCCGCATCACCGACGAGCGGGTAGTCGGCCTCGACGTTCTTGCTGATCTCCGCCGGGTCGATGTCGATGTGGACTATCTCCGCGTCGGGTGCGAACGTCTCGATATCGCCGGTCAGACGATCGTCGAAACGGGTGCCCACCGCGAGCATCACGTCGCAGTTCGAGATCGCCATGTTCGCGTACCCGGTGCCGTGCATCCCGGCGATACCCTGTGAGAGCGGGTCTGTCTGCGGGAACGCACCGGTCCCTGGCATCGTCGTGACCACCGGAACCTCGAACTCCCGCGCGACTGTCGCCAACTCCTCGGTTGCCTCGCCCTTTATCACGCCGCCACCTGCAAGGATGAGCGGCCGCTCGGCGTCGACCAGCGTCTCGGCCGCGGCCTCGATCATCACCGCCTCGGCCGTCGTCGGTGGGTCGTACGTGTCCGGCGTCGACGGCTCCTCGGGTCGCTGGTCGGTTTCCGCCTGTGTGATGTCCTTCGGCAGGTCCACCAGTGTCGGGCCCTGTCGGCCCTCGTTTGCCAGTGCCCACGCCGTTCCGATGTCGGTGCCGACTGTCGCCTCGTCGTCGGCGAAGATATTGTACTTCGTGATCGGCCGTGTGACACCGATCGTATCGGTCTCCTGGAAGGCGTCGTTGCCGACGAACCCGGTTGGGACCTGTCCCGTGAGCGCGACCAACGGGTCCGAGTCCATGTTGGCGTCGGCGATACCCGTCACCAGGTTCGTCGCACCCGGTCCGGAGGTCGCCATGCAGACGCCGGGTCGCCCCGAAACGATACCGTAGGCGTCGGCCGCGTGGGCTGCACCCTGCTCGTGGGCCATCGTGATGTGGGTCAGCTCCTCGTGCTCGTACAGCGCGTCGTAGACTGGCATGATTGCCCCACCCGTGACGCCGAACAGGTACTCCACACCCGCGTTCTCTAAGCCCGCGACGACCGCCTCCGCACCGGTCTCGACGCCGGACTCCTCCGGTTGGTCGGCCCTCTCGCTGTCTGGTTGTTCCGACGGTCCGTCGCCGTCGTCCTGTTCCGTCCGCGCAACTGGTGTTCGCTTGCTCATGAATGGGTTTGCTGCTGGGTGTTCGAGAAGCGATACCGACCGGACTGGGGGTGAGTAATAGTGGGGGCTAACAAGCCCCTACAATGGTGTCGCTGGCAGCGCGCCTGTCTGTGGTGCCAGCGCTGTGTCTCATCTATCTGTGTCTCATACCCTCGAGTTTGATAAATGTTGTGCGGACCCACGCCTGTGGCCGCCGGAGCGGACCTGCAGGACCCCGACTCATCGACCGTCGAGGTGGCTGGTGCCCTCCTCGTGACTGCGGGTGTCGACCCCGGCGGGACCGTGGGTACGACCACCGGCGACCGGTGGGCGTGGCGCGCGCAGACCGGCATCGCTACGCGTGGACCTCCTCGCTGGACTCATCGTCGGTGCGGTCGACACCCACCTCCTGGGCGAACCGCTCTAGCACGGCGACGGTGACCCGCTCGGATCCGGCACCGAACTCCTTTATCCGGCGTGTCACCTCGCGGAGTTCGGCGTCGGTCGGGTCGAACCCGACCTCGTGGAGTCGCTCGCGCACCGAGTGGGTGCCGGTGTGTTTGCCGAGCACCAGTTCGCGCTCGGCGCCCACCATCGCGGGGGTCATCACACCGGGTTCGAACGTGTCGGCGTTCTCGATGACACCGGCGGCGTGGATGCCGCTCTCGTGGGAGAAGGCGTTGTCACCCACGACCGGCTTGTTCGCCGGCACCGGGACCTCCGAGCGGCCCTCGATGACCTGCGACACCTCCGTGATGTGGGTCGTGTCGACGCCCGTGTCGACGCCGTACACCGACTCCAACGCCATCACCACCTCCTCGTAGGCGGCGTTGCCGGCGCGCTCGCCGATACCGTTCACCGACACCTGCGACTGTGTCGCGCCGGCTTCGTAGCCTGCCAGCGCGTTCGCCGTTGCCATCCCGAAGTCGTCGTGCGGGTGGACATCGACACGCGCGTCGCCGGCGGCCTCAACGACCGTCGAGACCAACTGCCCGAACCGGGTCGGCGTTGCCACACCACACGTGTCGGGAACGTTCACCCAGTCTGCGCCCGCGTCGACTGCCGACTCGACGATGTCGACGAGAAACAACTCCTCCGTGCGGGTTGCATCCATCGGTGAGAACATGCACTCGACACCGGCCTCGGTCACCCGTTCGACGGACTCGACCGCTCGCCTGCGGGCCTCCTCCCGGGTCGCGTGCATGGAATCTGCCAACTGTACGTCGCTGGTCGAGACGAACACGTGGACCATGTCGACACCGCTGTCCAGTGCCGCCTCGATATCGTTCTCGACCACACGTGCCAGGCCACAGGTCGTCGCTGACGTCGAGTCGGCGATGTCGCGCACCGCCTCGAACTCGGCGTCACTGTTGACCGGGAACCCTGCCTCCACGACGTGAGTCCCCATCGCATCTAGACGCGACGCTATCTCGCGTTTATCATCGTACGAGAATGACGTTCTAGGGGTCTGCTCGCCGTCGCGCAGTGTGGTGTCGAAAATCCGTGCGTCCGTTATCTCGGAGCTATCTTCCAGTGTGCCCTGGAAGAACTCGATCCGCCGGGGATCCCGACGTACCCTCTGTGTCAAACATATGCATCTCTCCTAAACGACCGGCAACATATATATCTGTTCCTTGTATGTGCTTTATTCTCATGCCACGACGGGACGTACCAGAACAACTTGTTCAGCACAGTCTCGCCATCCGGTGTAACGGGTCCAGTGCACCGAGTATTATCTCCGACGGAACGAGTTCGGAGAGCCCCCAACAGGATTATTACCAACAGACAGTTACGGACAGCTATGTCCGGTGAACCGCAGGGGCGCGAGTGCGGCGAGTGCGGGACACCCATGCATCTGCTCCAGCCCGTCTGCAAGGAGTGCGGGACCGCACACGACTGGTCCTGTATCGTGGAGTGTCGGGACTGTGGCCGGGGGACAGACGTTCTCGACGGGCCGTGTGCATGTGGTGTGACACACCCATCGTGGCGCGCAATCGAACGTGCGGCACGCACCGAAGGCCCGGTAACCGTCGCGAAGGATGCGGTTGAGCGACCGAGCGAGGTTGGCTACCGGCGCCACGTCGGGACGGTACGCGGCCAGTGGGCTGACTACCGGCGCGTGCTCGACAGCGGCGGCGAGTTCCACGTCCGGACATATCTCCATCACTACGAACTTCACGTCGACGAGGTCAGTGCCATCGACGAACCGACGAAACACACCCTCCGGTACGGTCCCCGGGCCGCCGTGACGACGACTGTTGACCTCGTGCGGAGTGTCGCCGGCACCACCAGACAGGTCGGCGGTCTTCTCGGGTCCTCGGTCATTCCCGACGAGTCTGTCCCCGAATCACAGGAACAGTGATTTTCTACTGTGGGTTATCTACCGGTAGAACAACCGAGGTAGCTCACAGATACCTCTCCGGTTCATCGTGACCGCGACAGGTACGAGAGAGGCCGTTACTCGTGACCTCATGACCGCTATCCGTCGGGACCGTGACCGACCGCGTCGAAACCTCTTTTATACCTCCAGCCGAACCGAACGGTATGACTACTACGTTCATAATCGGCAGCGTTCTCGTGCTCATCCTGGTTTTCATATTCTTTATGTACCTGCTGTTGCGCCGTACCGCTCAGGGATTCAAAGAGGGGATGGACGAGGACGGTGGATGAGCTTTGATCAGTCCGGGTCGGAGTCCGAGAGTCGCACGGGTCCTCTCGATCATCTTCCGGTCTGACGCCTCCCGTTCCCCAGGTTGCAGTCCAGACGGTGGTCGACGTTGTCTATCGGATATCAGTCGGTGTCGCCGCCCTCGCGGTCTGTGGCGTTTGTCCCGGACGGTCGCCCGTCGGCAGCCATCGGTTCGCCGAGACTCTCGAGTTCACCGTCCGCAGAGACCCGGAGTTCGCCGCTGGTCTCGTCGAACATCAGTTGCGAGTGTGGGTACGCAATCTCGACAGCGTCGTCATCCAACGACTCCCAGACGCGTGTCCGGACCCGCGAACTGAGTGTCTGGACCTGGTAGGGTTCGCTGGCCCAGTACCGCATCCGGAGCAGTATACCGCTGTCGGCGAAACTCGCGATGAGACACTGTGGGCCCGCCGGGTACCGGGCGGCCCCGATGCGGATGCTCGGTCCGCCGGTTATCACCCCCTCGATGCCACGGGCGCTCTCCTCCATCCGCGTTCGCGCCTCAGCGATGTCGCTCTCGTAGGTCACCAGCAACTCCAAGGAGAGCCGAACCCGTGTGTCCTCCGCCGAGTGATTGACCACGTCCCGCGAGCGCATCTCACCGTTCGGAATCACCAGGAACGTGTTGTCGAGTGTGAACACCTTCGTGTACCGGAGCGTGATATCCTCGACGTACCCACGCGTCTCCCGCTCCGGGAGCTCTATCATGTCATCGATCTCGTAGGGCTGGTCGGCGAGGAGAAAGACCCCGCTGATGAAACTCCCGACGATGGGGGCGAGGATGACACCGACCACCGCCGAGAAGACGGTCACCGAGAGTGCGATACTGCTCAGGTCCAGCCCGTAGATCCGGAGCAGCGTCAGCAAGCCGAGCACGTAGATGCCGGCACGGATCGAGCCCAGAGCAACGCGACCCAGACTCTGTCGGTCGACGTACTGCACGATCGGGCGGGTGAACACGCGCGTCGCCAGTCGGGCCGCGAGCCACGCCAGCGCGACCACCAGCACCGCACCCGCGAGTTCGACTATCCAGGGCTGCACCCGGTCCGGAAGAAACGGGGGTTCTAGCACGAACATCTCCCCCGGATCTGTCACCGTCGCCGGCACTATGACCGCGTGCATACTCCTGTGAACTGGGGCCAAATAAAAAACGTTGTGTAACCGATGACCCGCTCTGTGACCCCCGAGGCGCTGTCCGGAGAACGGTTCACACCGGTTGCCCGGAGATTTATACCCCAGAGAGAGGCCACCACCCGCTAGACCTGGGGCGCGAACCCCGACTCACACGTCAGTTCACCGGTCGAGACGCGCCGTACAATCAATCAGACTGTACGATACGGAACAATGAGTGAACAACCAACAGATTATTCAGATGCGAGCAGAACAGACCAAACAGAGTGTATGGGGCAGTCGGACGATACCGACGCGGCCACCGCAGGGCGGTCAAGGAGTACAGACCACACCGCCGGCAGACGCAACCGAGGAAACGTCATGCTGGCGATGGCTCTGGTCTTGGCGGCACTGGTCGTGCTCGGCGCCGCCAGCATGGTGCTCGCACCCACCGGTAGTGACGGCGTCACCACACAGTCGGTCGACCAGGGCGATACCGATGTTGTCAGGGAGGGTCTCTCCTTGGTGTTCATCGAGTCCAGGAACACACTCAACCGGTCCTACGATCCGGTGTTTACTCCCCCCGACACCGGTGACGACCCGCCGCCGATCAACCACACGACAGTCGAGGTGTTGCTCGACCCGTACCCGTTTACCGACGAGCAGGTCGCCCGGATACAGGGCCTGATGTCCTCGCTCGCCCACCGGACACTGGGCGGGTCTATCGCGTCACTGGAACCGGTCGCCGACCGCACCACCACCGGGGTACTCGTCCGTTTGGGCACAAACGACTCTCACGAGTTCACCGACAAAACTGTGCTCGCGGAGAACACTACCGGGGTCCAGGACCTGGCGTTCGTGCTGGAACGGGGGAGCCTCCCGACCAGTGCCGACAACGCCACGACTGTCGAGGTTGGCAGCTGGACAGTTGCGGCGTATCAAGACCGGACAACCAACCGCGTGCGATACCAACTCGGTTCCTACGACCCGGACGACGACTGGCAAGAGACGGGGAGCCGTACTCTCCGGGTCAACACCTACCGGGGGACGGTCAACGGCGAGACGGTCGATTCGTTGGCTGTCAACCCCGGTCAAGCGGAGTTCACCGTGCAGGTGGTTGACGACCGCCGGAGCGACGGCGACAGCGTCAGCGGTGGTGTAAATCTGGTCGCCGTCGGTGCCGGACCCGATGACGTTGGGGATCTCTCCGGAGAGGGAGACGGGGACGGGAGGGGGAACACCTGGCAGGAGGTGGTCACACGCCCGGCGTTCAACACGACCTACATCGACGCGACAACCACCTTCGTCGACCGGATTACTGTGGACACCACCTACCGGGCTTTCGAGTTCGCAACCGGGGGGTCCACACCCGGGCCGGAGAACGTAACACTAACACTCGAGACCGAGAACACGAGCCAGTTGGTCGAACCGGCAACCGTCGACGGTGCCGGGGTTGGGACACCCGGCACCGCTGGGCGGGGTGGTGCTGAGGGTGTCTCTCCTGTCCGGGCGGGCGAGGGCGTACCCCCGAGCCAGCCGACGATCTGGGAGTCAGGGGACGTCTGGCTACCCGACTACGCGTTCGAACCGGAGACGGAGTACACGGCAACAGTGAGGATAAACAGATCAGACCAGACAGACCAACTTGCCGACGAGGACCTGCTCAGCCTGTACACGTGGGACGCAAACGGTACGCTGGAACCGTGTATGTGTGCAGAAACAACTCTGACAGAGGTCACCGCGAACTCCACCGCGTTCACCGTCGACCCGTACGCGTTGGAGGAGTCGCTGGTTCTCGAGGCCAACACCGCGATACTGCCGGAGGTCGAGACAAACATTACACGGAGTCTGACCATCGTCGACCCGTACCTGAACCCGGGGCTCGAGCTCGAAGAGACCGCCAAGGTCGGTGACGAGGTGGACAGCAGTTCCCCCCACGGTGCATTCATTTTTAATCTTCGAGACAGGGACATAGAGCCCTCAGACGAGACGAGACACACCACACTCCAGTCCGTGTCACCGAGTTCACGGCCGGTTCAGGCGGTGACACAGTACGTCGAGAAACAACTGGACGGGACCACGGTCAACCGGTCGGAAGCCGGTGTGTGGACCACCGTGCTTGCACAACTCCGAACCGAGTATTACGAGCGTAGCAACGAGAGTGTCGGTGACGCGTCTGAGTTCATCGAGAACTTTACCGACGCCTCCCCGGGCGAGAAGGCGGCGACACTCGGGTTCGAGGGGGTACGCGCGGCCCAGGCCACGACGGTGTTCAGCACGCTCGACGAGCAGATCATCAACACGACAGTCGGGATTGACGACGTCCTCGGTGGGGTGTCAGCAGAGTATGCGGCAGGTGTCGGCAGTCTGGTTGCAAACGGGGATTCGGACGCCGACGCCCACACGTTCGGGGAGTTCCCCGCGCTGGCCGAGCGCGCGAGCCACGGACACAATGCCAGCAAGTCGCCGCCGAGGTGGTGGCTGGCGAGACTCGGTAACACAGACCTGACGTATGAACAGCGCGGCATGCTGAAAGAGATCTATGATCCCCCACATTACCTGAGCTACGGCCCAGGTGAGTGGAAGTCGGCACTCACGACACTCATCAACAATGCCGACACGTTCCGGGACTCTCTCGAGAAGCCTGTGTTTAGTACGACGGTCGACAGGGGGGACATCGCAGGGATAGCACAGTCGGAACTGGGTGTGACAGGGACACAGGTGTTCGTAATAAAGGAGGCGTACGAGGTGATGAAAGACCAAACATACAATTCGTCCCGGTACAACCCGCTGAACTGGTTGGACGGGGATATTGAACCGGCGCCGGAGGGGTTCCTGCTGCTGGCTGGGGTTGTCGACCCAGACAAGACGGAAGCCTACGTAGAGGTGACCGATGAACTCACGGGCGAGGGCGAGACACTCGGATACACGAACGTCCTCGAGTCGGGTAGTCTGTCGGTGCTGGACGACACTGCGCTGGGTGCTACCGCAATTAGTACCCCAACGTACGAGTTGGAGAGCGCGTCGGGTCTGACCGCAGACTGGGACATTGCGATTCAGGGCACGTACACGGAGACGAGTCCGGAGCACAACCACACGTTGAGGACATACCGGGCGAGTGACGTGGTGACTGTAACGGACCTGTCTGATGCGGAGGTCGCAGACGTATCGGTGTCGCTCGAGGACAGTCCAGAGGTTGCGGTGCTACAGGACCGAGGGCTGTTGAGTGGGTCCGATATCGGGGTACAGCCGCTGATCGTCGGCGACCCACGGAAGTTCACCGTGTCGATGACGTACCTGAACGGGACGACGAACACGCTCTCGGCTCCTGCGGACCAGGGTGTGAGTCTCGAACTGGTCGGACCGAACTACGGCGGTGGCGGGGACGTGCCGACGGACCCCGACGAGTTCGCCACAGTCAACGGGAATGGAACGCTGACCGCGCAGGCGGCCACCGGAGAGTGGGTGAACGGGAGCAAGAGCGGGCCGGTCAAACTGCGAGCGAGTCTCGGGGAGGGGACTGTTTCGGATACCGCGACGGCCCCGGCAGTGGCAGTCTCCGCACACGGTGTGGCCCTCTGGCAAAATCTCTCTCAGAGTGGAGAACTTGCGTTCTCGGAGAGCATCCCCAGAACAGTGGTCTACTCAGATGCTGACGGCTACGACACGAGCGTCCTGTCGCCGGGTGTCGGCTATACGGTCCGACAAGGCAGTCTCGCCGCAGGGTGGTACAACCGGACGGCGGTCCCGGTCACACCGGCCGACGTCGGGGAGATAGCTCTGGACAACCAGAACAGCGTGAACTTCTTCAGGACGACCGATTCTACTCCGGTGACAGAGCCATTCACGCTCGTCGGAGAGAACCCGTCCGACGACTGGTCCAATATCACCGTCCAGAACATCAGCGAGAGTGCCGGACTCGATCTCTCGGCACTGGGCTCTGTTGCCCGGACCTACGACACCGTGGCGCAGTACAACGTGGATAGTAGCGGTGATGATGGTGGTGGTGGCGGTGGGAACTCCCCGTCGAACCCCCACATCATGACAGCCCCAGCCGCAAGCGGGTCGGCAGGTAACGCCGGACCGTGGCCGCAAGCAGAGGGCGATGAGAAGGCAAGCTACGTGAACGATATCAGGTTCGTCGACAGCAGCCCGGAAGCGACGGATCCGAGTCGGACACACCAGACGCCACGGCAGACAATCGAAGAATCACAGTCCGGCAGTATCTACGTCTGGTCGAACTTCAAGGCGGCTGTTGTGGCCGGGACCAATCCGGAGGCACTCCAGCGAGGGTACACGTCGTGGCGAAGTTTCGCCGGTTGTGGTCACCCGAACCCAGACATCTCCTCCGCTCCCCCGTGCTGGACGGAACCGATGGCATGGGTTGACTTCACCGGGACCCGGAGTAACAGTTGGTCGAGTAGTCTCTCCCAGACCGGGTCGAATCAGGATGTCGCGCTCGACATACCACCGTCAAAAAGCGGGAGTGGACTACACAAGTACACAGTGTCTCCTGGGAACGTCGATGGGGACAAAACAGTCAACATAGCGGTAAACGGGAACGCAGAGGTCGTCAACAGCGGTAACGTCAACACCGAGGTGTGGGATATCACTGTCGTGGACACCGACCAGGGCGGTGGCGGTTCGCCCACCTCGCCGTTCGACGTGACGCTGCAAAATATCCCGTCAAACGTACTTCCTGGCGGTTCGTTCACACCGGAGGTGACGGTAACGAACACTGGCGATGAGCCGGCTCAGGTCACCGTGAGTCTGGACACCAGCGGAGCAACCAGCACGAGTGACAGTTTCTCTATAAGCCTCAACAAAGGCGAGTCAGAGACGCTCACAGGGACCACGGTCGACGTGCCGGGGAGTGGAGTTGGAGATGCAGAGATTTCTGTGGACGCCTCGG
>KB659945.1_pt4 | contig 13130 bp, 16 predicted proteins | sample 558768 | NCBI scaffold set KB644980.1 | reverse complement strand
ATATCTCCCATGTGTTGCACCCAAATTTTTCCGTTTTATAAAGGACTTAGGGTGCTTGATCGATAGAAGGTCGCCAGCGCTCGGATTTGAACCGAGGAGGCCGCGTGTGGGCCAGCAGATCTCGAATCTGCCGCGTTCGACCAGACTCCGCCACGCTGGCAGCAAGTTTCTAACAATGTGTCTGCGTTGTAATATCAAACAATAATTGTCTGGGTGTTCATCTATAAATACGTCTCTAATTCCGTGGCTGAGAGGTCGGTTTGTTAAGTGGTGTACTCTAAATTGAGTTATCATGAGGTATGGTTCAGTGATTTTTGATATGGATGGTGTTTTACTAAACTCTCTTGTGGATGATGAGAGGTGGAAGTATGATGCCGTAAAGCAGGCGCTAAGTGAACAAGGCCTAGAAGCCGGTGAGGTGCCACAGCGTGATCTGAGAAGATTTTTAGGTGACTTTGGACGTCAGGAGTGTATAAACGTATGTGATGAGTATGGATTGGAGCCTGGTAGGGTTTGGGAGCTTGTGGCAGAGACTACGAACTTGGCTAGGATTGAGAAGGTGAAAGATGGTGAGTTTGAGCTATATGATGATGCTAGAGGGTTTTTGGAGGCTCTGCATCCTAGGGGTCTAGGGCTAGGTGTGATCAGTAATGCGCCAGAAGCTGCGGTGAAGACCACTATGCAGTTCTTCGAAATGGAGCATTACTTTAACTACTATAGGGGTGTAGAGAGTTTTGAGGACTTGAAAAAGAGGAAACCTCATCCTAAGCATCTCAAGATAGCCCAGGCCGAGCTTAAGAAGTCTCCGTTCCTGTACATAGGTGATGAGCCGTCCGATATTAAGGCTGCCAAAAGTGCAGGAATGAGTTCAGCTCTTGTGGAAAGAAATACTATAGAGGAAGACATAAACCCGGATTTCAGGGTTAATAACCTTGAGTTACTGGGACGAGAGCTCGAAGTACTTTAGATACTTTATTTCTTGACTGTAACCGTTAGGTTTCTTTCGTTAAATCTTTGTTTCTCAGTAAGGTTTGCTGATGTATCTGCTGTTACCTTCAGGTTTAGTTGATCTGTCCCTGAGTTCAGACTTCCAAGTGCCTCGGGGTTTCCTTGTATGATGATTACCTTCTTGACGGTGCTGCTTCCTGCGGCAGCCTGTCCCATATCAAGTTCTGAAATATTCTGTCCTGTAGAATCCTTAACTGCTGCGACTTCTGGCTTTGTAATGTTCAGTTGAAATGACGCAGCCTGCTGAGCGTATGTGTTTTCAATCCAGATCTCAACTTGTTTCGAGCTATTGCCAGTAATCTCTATCTCTTCTGTACCTGTGTTGATCTCAGGACTGTTGACAGAGCTGCTTACACATCCTGACGCAAGCACCGCCAAAGCTACATAGATTATTATTTTATCCATTATAGTTAGGTTCCGGCTAGATGATTTTATAGGCTGCGGAACATCCGAACAAGTTATAAGTGATTATGGTATTACCTTGTATTATGAAAGCCATTATTTTGGCTGGTGGACATGCCACACGTCTTTGGCCAGTGACTAAAAACCGTGCCAAGCCTCTTCTACCTTTGGGAGACAGACCTATAATTGATTATATAGTTGACGATATTATTAATGAGGTAGATGAGATAATTATCTCGACAAATGAGAAGTTTGCGGATGACTTCAGGGCATACATAGCAGATGAGGGTATACAGAAGACCGCGAGGGTTGTGGTTGAGAATCAGGACTCGGAGGAGGATAAACCTGGTACTATAGGAGCTATAATCAATCTGATTGAGACTGAAGAACTGAGTGATGACCTTATTATTGTGGGCGGTGATAACTACCAGAGTTTTGACGGCTCTGATTTTGTGGAATTCTGCAGGGAGAAAAACTCTCCCGCGAATGTAGTCTATGATGTGAAGCAAAAATCCATTGCAAAGCAGATAGGTATAGTTGATCTTGAAGATGATCGTATTGTGGATTTTGAGGAGAAGCCTGAGGAACCGCCTTCTACACTTGGTTCAATAGCATGGTATTTCTTTCCATCTGATGATCTTGATCTATTTGATAAGTACGAGGAACATTTCAGGCAGACTGATGTACCTGAGAACGAGTATCTTGATGAGCCTGGTCGTCTAATTGAGTGGGCTCACGAACGAACGGAGATGTATGCATTCAGCTTTGACGGCCAGTGGTTTGATGTAGGAACACCAAAAGGATACTTGGATGCAACAGCTTCTATTACAGACAGTAACGTAGTGGAAGGTGAGGTCGAGTCCTCGGATCTGGGTGACAACGTTGTAGTTATGGAGGATGCTGTAGTACGTAACTCCAGTCTTGAGAACTCTATAGTGTTCCCTGAAGCAAAGATAAGGGATTCAGACGTAAAGAATTCTATAATAGACCGGCATTCGAAAGTTCAGGACGTAGACCTTAATGATGCCTTGATCGGTGAACATACCCTAATCTAGACGCTATCTTAAAAACTCTAATACTACGCTACATATTCTTCAGTACCTACAGCGTCTAAGCTATCGTATGTACTCAGCTCTACAGATCTTTGATATTCGTCCTCAGAATACCTGTGCTCTAGATACTGGTTTACGATTTCCTCGCCATAATCCTCAATAGAATCTCCCAGTACAACTGCGTCATATGCCTCACCGTCGAAGACACCTTTTTCACGGTAAATTCCTTCATTGACTTCTACCTCATAGACTTGTTTATACTCCGCAATAATTGAGTTCTTGGTGTTTTTGATGTCTTTTGCTATTTCGCTGTCTTCCTCCAGCTCTGACTCCACGAGGGCCATTTCATCAGGGTAGAATCTTCTACCTACTTTCTGGCTATCCGGATCCAGAAAATGGGTGATTACTTCTGTAGCTCCTTCAAGCCTTGTTTCATTCTTACCCATCTCTAACTGCAGTTGTCTAACTTCTTCTTCGCTAAGTTCCTCTTCTAGAAGCTTCTCGCAAAGCTTACCTTCAAACTGCAGGCTATGTACGCCTTCGTGTATGAGTGCGTGGTTTCTCAGGCTTTTACTCATATTTTTGAGCTGGGGATCAGCTGCAAGCACTATCTTTGAGTACAGCTCTCCGTCATATTGCTGTTTGCGGGTCTGAGCTAGGCTTTCTCCGGCTAGGTTTTCAAACTTCACTGAGTCAAAGTTGAAGTTAATTCCACAGGCATCTTCGGCATTCCCCAAAAAGTCTTCTAGTGAGCTCCCCTGTAAAGTCCTGAGTTGATCTCCATATTCAAGTGAGTTGGTAGCTGATCCTCTCTGATTTGATACCGTGCTCATTGGATTTCTGTTTTTTCTATGTTGTCTATTCTTTCCTGTAGCGGTGGATGTGTTGAGAAGTATTTTGTTATCTTCTTGCCTGAAAATGGGTTCTCTATGAAGAGGTTTGCTCCCGCTTCTTGCACTCGTGAGTTGTGTCTTCGGGTTTTTCCTTTTGATGCGTTGCTGATTTTTTGAAGCGCTGATGATAGGCCTTGTTTGTCTTGAGATATCTTTACGGCCTCGGAGTCAGCTCTGAATTCCATGCTCCTTGATACTGCTGTTCTTATTATGGTTGCTATAATTGGGATCAGTATCATGAGTGCAAGTGCTGAAAACATTTCTCCTTCCTCCTCTCTTCCTCCGAACATTGCTCCCCAGAATGCCATTTCTGCTATCATTCCTATTGCACCGGCAATTGTGGCGACAGCCGAGTTTACAAGTGTGTCTCTGTTTTTGATGTGACCAAGCTCATGTGCTATAACACCTCTTACTTCATCTTGATCTAAGGTGTTCATTAGACCATCTGTGACACATACGACTCCTTTCTCAGGGTTTCTACCTGTGGCAAAGGCGTTTGGTGCCTGCATGCTTGTTCTGTATACGTCCGGCTTTGGAATTTCTGCCTGTTCCGCAAGATCCTCTACCATAGAGTGAAGCTCTGGGTTTTCACTTTGTTTAACTTCGTCCGCCCCGTACATTTTCAAAACGATTTTATGTGAGAACCAGTAGCTTCCAAGGTTCATAACTCCTGCCAGAACCAATGCTATAATCATACCTGAGCGCCCTCCTATCAATAGCCCTCCACCTAGAAAGACAGCTGTAAGTACTGATAGCAGGGAAAATATTCTGAAGTTGGCCTTAAGATTTGGACTTACCATATTTCTATAGTAGAGTTTTAATCTTATTTATCCCTAACCTCTCGGGCGAGCTTGTCAACGTCTCTATTTCTACGCCAGTTCTCTACATCTAAATCATCTATAGATATATACTCTGGCTCACCCTCCCAGGACCCATCTAGCTCTCCTTCTATGGGTTCGGCGTGAAATATTTTTTCGACTCCCCCAGATTTCCAGGCCTTCGTCTCTAATTCACGTTTAATATTGACTTCTATCCCGGTTTCTTCTCTAGTTTCTCTTACAGCACATTCTTTCAGTGTTTCTCCTCTTTCAGCTATTCCTCCTGGCAGCATCAGGTAACTATCTGTTCTGACCGCAAGGAGTTTCTCATCCTTTATTACAAGTGTGAATGCTGTTGCAGGAGGCCACAGGACTCGGGATATTATGTCTACTCCGAACTGTTCGCCTTTTGATAGTATCCATGAAATAATACCCATATCTGTGTTTGAAGGTTTGTGCTTAGATAATTTGTGTGAAGATGGAAAATGTATGAAAAGTAGTCTGGCGACGTCTCGACTTTTCCGCCAATCGGCAGTACCGGTCGAATCGCTGAGAGACTTAACTTCCGTGTTCGGAATGGGTACGGGTGTTGCCCTCTCGCCTTGGTCGCCAGTATGTAAAAATATATCATTAAAACTTATAAGTAAAGCGACAGGTCCAGACATTCTTAAGTTGATAGACTACAAAAAGCTTAGATATGGAGTTGACCCGGAAAGGAGTAGGAGGAGACTGCTCTGGAGGTAAGTTGAAGAAGCTTCTCGAAGGCTCTACAATAGTTGATTTATTGACTTTGTTGACTCTGGGTTTGAATTTCCAGATTTTGAGGCAGTCAGCCTCCGGGTATAATTCTAGCGTGTTTCAGATTCCAGGCAGTATTGAGATGGTTGCGGCACAACTTAGTTTTCTTGTAATCGCCATATACGTGATCGAGGCTATAATTGATAGCGCAGGTGAGTAAGAGGTCTTTACTTAAATCATGTTATCAAGTTCTTTCCCTCTACCTTTTGGTATGCGCGAAGAAAGCAGGTTATCTTTGTACAGCCCGCATCCTATAATTCTCTCCTTGTATATTATGGCTACATATCCTTCATCTACTTTCATCTCTTTTTCCACCATATCACCATCTAAGACAGTCTTCAGCTCTTCTCTGTTCACCTGAATCTGTGCATTAGATATTTTTTCGCCTAGGATCTGTAGTCCATATGTTGTGGGCTTAAGGTACTTTCCGGTGTCTCTGACAAAGCGCACTCCTTGTGTTTCGTAGTCCAGATCAGGTAAGTTTTGATCTGATACCAGCCAGAAGTCACCTGATCTCTCAACTATATTGAACTTCTTAAGATCCTCGCTTCTTACGCCAAACCTGCTGGCGACGTAGTTAAGAACATCTTCCGTGTCTATATCCTCTCTATTTTGTGAACCTGGCAACGTATATACCTCCTGATCTCATATGGTGCGGATAAACCCTTACGGTTTTTGAAGTCTCAAAGTTGAACTCGGTGTCTTGAAACCTGTTTACTCCTCTGACATGTTCTATCTCTGACTCTATATTTTTCAGACGCAGATCTGTGTTTTCTAAGGTCTTTTCCACGACTGATTCGTTTTCCTCAGGTGCGAAAGTGCATGTAGAGTATACTATTCTGCCGTCATCTTTCAGTAGTTTTTCGGCGTTTTCCAGCAGCTTCTGCTGTATATTGCTCAGCGTCTTCAGTTCCTGCTCTGAGGCCGATTTGAAGCTTCTCCGTGAGTTGTTTCCTTCGCCGCTGCAGGGCGCGTCCACCAGTATCTTGTCGTATTTCAGTTCTTTTGGTATCCTTCTGCCGTCATAGTTTACGACGTTTGCTGCCGTTGAACCTGTTCTGTAGATATTTGCGTGTAGGCTTTTCAGCCTCTTCGGGTTCTTGTCGTTCGCTATTACTATGCCTTTGTTGTTCATTTTTGAGGCGATCTGAGTTGTCTTTCCGCCTGGCGCTGCACACATATCAAGTACTTTTTCACTAGGTTCTGGGTTAAGAACCTGTACAGGTAAAGCCGCTGATTCCTCCTGTACATAGTATTCTCCTAGCCAATGAAGCATTGATTTACCGGCTGATTTCTCGCTGTTCAACCTGTATATGTTCTGGTTCCAGCCTGCTTGCTCTGCATCTGGAAAGTCGTTTTTCAGTTCTTCTTCAAAATCCTCAGATGACTTGATAGGATTTTTTCTTACAGTCTTTCTCTCCTGTCTGCCGCATTCCTTTTGAAACTGTTTCCAGTTGTCTATTATTTGTTTGTAGCGTTGCACAGCAGATCAGGTCTTGTTATATGTCTGTAAGTTTTTTCTGGCCTGATTCCTGTTTTCCAAATGCTTTTTTGAAGTCTTTTTTCAGGTCTGGTGTCTTTGACTGGTCGTAGAGAGCTGCTGCTGGATGCAGTATAGGCATTATCTTGGTTCCTTTTCTTGAGAATATCTGTCCGTGAATCTGAGTAATTCCTTTAGATGTGTCAAGCATCTCTTTGGATGCGAAGTTTCCCAGTGTTAAGACTATATCAGGATCTATGTCTCTTATCTCCTTTCTGAGTAAGGGTTTCCATGCTTGTATTTCTTTCTTTTTTGGGTCTCGATTATCTGGTGGCCTGATCTTGACAAGGTTGGTTATGTATAGTTCTCTGCGTTCTACTCCTATCTCTGAGAGTATCTTGTTCATTTTTTTCCCTGCTCGGCCTACGAAAGGTTCTCCTTGTTTGACTTCGTTTGCTCCTGGTGCCTCTCCTATCAGTACAGTGTCTGCGTCTTCAGGTCCTACTGCAGGAACATATCTTTCTTCATCCCAGAAACTTGAGTCCAGGTTTTCAAAGAAGTCTTTGTATCTTGTTCTCAGGTCCATAGACTCTAGATTCTTTAGTTGACCTTTTAACACTTCACACCTCTTGAGAACCAGTAAGTAATATTACTGTTGTCGACACATGTTTTGACATGAAGTCAGTATATATCACCATAGGGATTGTCGCGTTATCGGTGCTTACTGGAGCAGGATTATCGGCTGTTGATGATTCTGTTAGTTTGCCAAGCCTTGATGAAAATCAGTCTCAGGAAGGACATGATCACGGAAGCCATGCCCATGAGGATTCGTCACCAACAAACTACACTTTGGGCTCGGACCATGGACACGCGCTGTTTTACGTTAATTTGAATGGATCTGAATACGATTTCTCAAGGGAGAAGTTCCAGTTAAAATCCTCGTATGTTCATTTGGAGAACTCCAAGCCTCATATTGTTCACAAACACGCTGAAAACGTAACTTGGAGTTTCTTCCTAGAGACTATGAATATCAAATTAGACCGCTCAAACAAAACCTGCATAACCATAGAGCAGAACAAGAGTTGTGGCAAAGCATCTGTCGTACTGAACGGAGAAAGACCAAATACATTGGATAGAAAGATAAGACAAGGAGACAACTTTGCTATAGTACTACCAAACTCAAATGAAACTATCCAAGACTACATGGATAACGACCTTCCTGAAGACTACAAGCCCGATGATGGTAGAAGTATAGCGCTCGAGAAAACGGTTTTGAGTCCCGACTCCAGGATTTGAACCTGGGACAAGTCGATCTACAGTCGACCGCTCTGCCAGCCTGAGCTAAGTCGGGTAAACTCTTAATGCAGTATGTAGTTCTGCACAGGTAATATTTAATAGGGTTGTTTGGAGTTGGTCTAGGATTTGGAGACTGTCTTACCGTCCTCGACGATCTCTGCAGATGGCAGATCTAGGCCGTCTTCAACCTCTACCTTATTCCTTACTTTGTAGGTTATGATACGTGTTTCGCCAGGTTTCAGGTCTTCAAGATTCCAGCTTAGCTCTACGCCTTCCGTGGTTTTCTTCATTTCTGGCTCAGCTACTTCGAAGTTTCTATCTAGAGAGACGATGTTTGGGACAAAGTCTTCTATTTGTACTGTTTCCTTGGCTTCGCTTGAACGGTTCTCTATCTGTATGGAAATACTGTATCCATCCTCAGTTTTCTCCTTTTCCTTGGATATGGAGATACTACCTGTAATCTCTTTAATCAGAGCGATTCCCAGAACTATGATCATAGTTAGGACGAAGGGTATCCAGTACTCAATGCTATAGCTTGTGTTGAATTCTTCTCCGGGTTGAAGCGTCTTATTCCACGTATAAACTCTCTCACCACTTTCCGAAGCAGAATATGATGGTTCTTCGCTGAAAAACAGTATCGGGTCAACGTATCCAGGCAACGATATGTTTCTGGACACCGATACATTGCTGTTTCCGCTGTTTCTGATTTCTAGAATGCCGGTGGTTCTGATGCCGTTACCAGATCTGTTGCTAACAGTTTTCACATCTCTTACTTGGTTTACGCTCACTGTACGTGAGGATTCTGTTACTTGTTCATCGCCTTGAGTCACCGTAACTGAAAATATCTTGTCTTCCGGCCTTGAACTTTGAGGTATTTGATGCTCAAAGCTGTATGTCTTCAGGGCTCCCGGCGCAAACGCAACACCGTTTCTCAACTCAGTCCTGTTTTCTAGCTTGAACTGCACGGTATAGTCATCAAGTATTGTAGAGGCAAGGTTTTGTACTGTGATTGATGCTGAAATTTTTCGCCCGGGATCTGCAGTCTCAGGAGGATATTCAATGTTTTTGACGTTGATTAGTTTCTGTCTGTCGACGTTGACTACAGTGGAGAATTTTTCCTGTTCTCCTGTACTAAGCTCCTGTACGAACAGGTCCATGTTGTAGCTTTGCTGAACAGCGGATTCACCAGGGTTTACGGATACGTTGAATACTTTGGATTCGCCGGGCTTGACTTGTTTTGATGTATCATAGTATACCCAGCCACTCTTCGATAAGGTGTGACTTAGCTGGTACGTCTCTGTCTCCGAGCCATTATTAAGTACTTCAATTGAGAATAGAGCTGGTGACTCAGGTGAGGCCTGTTGGTTTTGAGAATCTATTGAAGCTGAGAAAGCTGAGGCCGAAGAAATGAATATCATAACTGCCGCCAATAAAATTCCCAGCCGTTTCATAATAATCTATCAGTGGTTTCCATGCTTATATTACATTCCTGATACCGAAACTCAATTTCTATTTTAACAATGAGTAGGCTAAACTGCTCACTGCAGTATTGTTCCTGAGGACATTGATCGGTGTACCCTATCCTTTGGACTGGGCCCGCCGAATCCTTTCTCTCCGAAACTGTTATCCGCCTATTTTCCAGACGATTCCCCGGCCTCTATCATATTTCTTATACGATTCAATGTTCATAATTAATTTTGGTGTCTTGGCTTCCTCTAAAGCCTCCGATATCTCGATTCAGGAATGTTCTTCCGGTTTTAGCCAAATTCAATGGCATCTTTCCTTTACTCTCGAACCCTGGACCCTCTACTCTACAGTTGATTCCGCGCTATGTTTCAACTCAAAAATCTTGGTGTCCAACTAAAATCAGGAAAAATGGATGTAATTTCGGTTAACGCAGGCTATTTCCTAGGGTACAGTGGAAAACATATTGATTACATGAAGAGGCCTTGGAAAGCTCTACTGGGTTCACACGAGGAACAGGATAACTTGATGGAGCTGGTTGATATAATAGAATCAGAGGATCCTGATCATGTACTAATTCAGGAGGTTGATGGAGGCTCTCTTCGCTCAAAATTCAATCCTCAACACAGGAAAATTATTGAGAGTCTGAACCGAGGTTTTGACAGAAGCTTTGACTGCAAGTATAGGGGTAGCTTGTTTCCCCACCTCCCTCTGTTCAGATTTATGGGTAATTTAATTCTGCACAGCAGCGGCAAGGTTGTTAATCATAGGCTTGACACAGGCAGAAAAAATCTTGTTCAGGAGCTCAAGCTCGACGAGCTGAGTATTTTCTCTTTACATCTTGCAACATTCTCATCGACAATCCGAAGAAAGCAACTGCAAGAACTAGAAGAGATTGCAAAACAGAGAGAAAAATTTGTACTGGCTGGTGATTTAAACCTTCATAAATCTGAGAAGGAGATAAACCGGCTTGAGAACCAGCTAGGTCAGAATGTGAGGTCTCCAGGTAAAACGTTTCCAGCATGCGATCCAAACCAGAGACTTGATCTGGTCACTGCCTCAAAGGATGTAAATGTCTTAGATCTGCATGGATTGGGAAACCGTTTCTCGGATCACATTCCTATTAAGTTCAGCTTGGAGCTTGGCTAAAGGAATATATAAACCGCCAGATCTACGTATATAATATGAGATTTAGCAGAGTTGCAGTCTTAGTATCGGTTTTAATGTTGATTTCTGCCCCAGCAGTGGCTCAATATGATTACGGGAATGATGATGAGCCGAGGAACCTGAGGAAGATCCTGATGAGGAGCCTGAAGAGCAACAGGATGACGAAACTGAAGATCAGGAAACTGAGTCCTAATGAGGAGGATGAGAGAGCAAAGGAGAGCGAAGCAGAAGAACAGGAAAATGAATCAGAACAAGAAGAAATAGAAGAGCAAGAGTTAGACGATATGGAGAACAACCCAGAAGAGGGCATTGACGGCACAGACGACTCTACTGAGCTTGCAATTGAGAAATCTGTGGCTGAGGAAACCGCCAGAAACGCTTTATCTGACAATAACTGGACGCTTGAAAGATCAAGTACACACGAGGAAGATGGTTTTTACCGTTTTAGGTTTATAATTGAAGGTCAGGACGCGGAAGCTGAGGTTAGAGTAGATGGTTCGTCCGGTGAGCCGTTCCGGCTTGAAGAGGAAATTGAGTCTGAAAGCTCTGAGGTGAATGACGTCGAAAAAGTCCAGGTCGAGGATATGCAAGAGGCCAGAGACAGAATCGGTGAACTTCGAGAACAGGTTATGGAGCTTAGGAGACAGTTGGCCGAAGTTCAGGGACAGAACACGGAGACCGAAAGGGAAGTAGAAGTTCGAAGAAGAAACGGTGAGACAGAAGTAGAAGCTGAACTTGAGTCCAATGGAACTGATACTGAAGTTGATGCTGAGGTAGAACGTAGAGAAAATGAGACTGAGGCTGATGTAGAAGTTGAACGTGAAGGACCTCCAGCAGACGTGAATGCATCAGCCAACGCTCAGGGCTCAGTAAACGGAACTCCTGGAGGTGATCAAGCGCAGGAAAATAGACCAGGATTTGTTTCCCAACTTCTGGGAGGAATCTTTGGCTGATCTCCTAGGTTTTTATTTTGTAGCTATTTCTATATGCGGCTTTGGACGCTTCTTTCAGCAGATCACATGTCTCCGTCCAGCTTACTCCGTACGCTCCCAAGTCCAGTCCTTAATTCATAAGACCAGTCTTCATACAGATGCCGGATGCTACGAATCCTGGGGCTCTCAAGTCTGACTCTAAGTCCGCTTCAGGAAAGCCTTCGTTCTCCATTTCAGCTCCCATAATCGTACCTAGTGCCGCTAAGCTGTTCCTTGAATAAAACTCAGCTGTCTCCATGTCGTATTCTTCACTCAGGTTATCTTCTATATGATCTGCGAACCCGGAGGCAATACTCCAGTAATCCGAGTATTCTACAGTATCTCCGCTTACTACTTCGCGGACTGGATCGTACAAGTTCTGGACCATATTGTTGTCTATCGCAGAGGCAGAGATCTCCTGATCGTCGTAATCAAATTTACTTTCTACCAATCTTTTTATTGAGTCTGAGTTATATTTCATTGATAATCAAGAATTTTTATTCTAAAATTTAATATTGTTACCAAGAAAAAGCAAACTTGCATCAAGACAGGATGAGGCTTGACCACCGTGGGGATGTTGTTCTCTACGTGGATGTGGTCGTTCCTACCACAGTTCCATTATATCCGGAAACAGATGTCAGGTTCAAGTGATAAGTTTTGTCTTCATCCTCCCATATGTCGCGAACAATGTTTGATCCCTGTGACAGAGTTTCGTCGTATACATTTTCTGATAGCTCTCCCTCTACCTCAGGAACATTAACAGCACTGATGTCTTCTCCTATTAGGTTCTGAACTTCTTTATCTGTAACTTTTGCGAGGGCTTCATTGGCATATGTGATATTTTGCTTATTGTCTATAACTATGACAGGTTCATTATGATAGTCAACAAGGTCTGTCAAGATGTCAGCAGTGTGAAGTCTTCTGTAGTCCTCAACTTCATCAGTGACGCTTGTAGCGATCTCTGTATAAACTTCGTTGCCACTGCCTTTCTGGAAATAATCTGTTACGTCTGCGTTCATGGCTTCGGCCGCAACTTCCTCAGATCCTCTACCGGTAAAAAGTATGTAGGGCAGCTCGCTATCAATATCTCTGATATCCTCAAGCAGCTCTACGCCGTTTCTACCAGGCATATCATAGTCCGAGACCACGGCATCTGCCCAGCCGCTCTCAACTTCATTGACAACTTCCTCCTGGTCTGTAGTTGCCCTGATCTCAAACTGTTTGCTGACTCTTTCCAGCATCGCTTCGTTTAGGTCTAAAAATTGCTGATCGTCATCTACTAGCATCAAATTGATGTTTTTATGATCGTGTATCACTCGTAATGTTCACCGATTAGTAGCAAATTACTGGCATACCTTTAAGTAAGTTAGTTAATCCAAAGAAACTTTTGTAAGCAGATCCCCAAAAATTATGTTCATAATCATGCATAGCTGCTAGGAGAGTCTTACTTGAATATGTCTTTCATAGAAATACGTTAACGAGAAATCTCTTGGAGCGTTCAATGGTATGTTTCGGTGACAAGCTATACTTTGTCACGTTAGTAGATTGATAAAGAATTTCGCGCTTAACTGTGCCTAATAGCATTTAACCAATAGTAATTCAAATTCATGCCTGCTGAAGCGTTGTAATTCCGACAATCCCCGGAATCTTAGATATATGCGGCTGGCAGGACCCGGATTTGAACCGGGGTCTGGCCGTCCCAAACGGCCAATGATAGTCCGCTACACCATCCCGCCCAAATATATTTATGTGATGTGTTAAATTCTTTTAAGCAACATCAT
>KB659972.1_pt428 | contig 13206 bp, 9 predicted proteins | sample 558768 | NCBI scaffold set KB644980.1 | reverse complement strand
CGTCGAAGTATAATTACGAGGACACGACTCGACACACAGTCGACGAGTGCTGTAGTTGAGGGGCTACTCTGGGTATAAAAAATACTCGGGTTGTCTCGGAAAACTCATCTAAAGATAAAGAATATACTGGTCGTCTCCAAAGATTCGACGTATGTCAGACATCGATAAGTACGGAGAGACCAACGGTGAGCGAGCAAGCAGGCAAGCCTCTGACAGCGGACGTGGTGGTAGTATCCGGAGGCGGGGATTTCTCAGCGCCTCGGCTGCAGCCGTCTCGCTGGTGGGGCTCGGCGCCGCGGGTGGAACACAGCTCCCCGGGGGAACTCTCGGGAGCGTACAGTCCGGGGACGTTCCGTCGTACGCCGATTTCGTGCCCGCGGACGACCGGTTTCGGTTGGACAACGACACCTTTCAGGTGACGAACGTCGATATCGAGTCGTTTATCGAGATCTCGCAGTCCGATGGTGAGGGCAACTTGGAGTTCGAGACAACACCGTTTCAGCTAGAGCCGCTGATTCTTACCAGCTTTCTCTTTAGTTCCGAGGTCCCGCGGCTCGGAGCACTGGGACTCGGTGAGGCACTCCCAATCGCGACAGTGGGAGGGCAAGTCCCGCAAGATGGTGACGTTCCGGATCCCCGGACAGACCGACTCACCGGGGTCGGCCAGATCGCCGTCGCCAGCGGGTCTTACGACGCGGATGTGATCGCTGCTGCCATCGAGGAGAGCGAACTAACAGAGTCCGACACACCCGGTGTTTTCGTCGGACCCGACCCGACGTTCGGCGGGACACAGCAGGACCAGTCGCTGGCGATCACGTGGAGTTCGGAGTACGTAATAACGGGTCCGAGTGTCGAACTCGTCGCGGCAGTCGAGGAGACCGCCCAGGGCGAGCGGGACCGCCTGGCCGAACAGAACCAGGATTTCGCCACACAGCTTGCTGCTGCTGGGGCCGGTGAGCTTAGCTCGACCAGTTTCTCACCGGATGGGGACATCCAGGCTGGCGGAGGGGGTTCACTCGTCGACTACTCGCCGATTGCGGAGAGCCAGGTGCAGGGGTACACCCACTCCCACGTGATAGGCTTCGAAACCGGTCTGTGGAGTGCCACTACTGCGCTTAGCTACCCGAGTACGGACGCTGTTGACGGGGACGCCCTCTCCGGGGTCGGCTCTATGGCCGACGAGCGGTCTCTCTCCAGTGACGGTCGGTTCGTCACCGTCGAATCCTCCTACGCTGGACTACTGCCGTCCGACGACCCCGACGACGGCGGTTCTGACGACGGGTCCGGCGATGACGGCACCGGTGACGGCGGTACCGATGATGGCTCTGGCGACGACGGCACCGGTGGTAGTGGCTCCGACGACGAGTCCGGCGATGATGACGCCGGCGATGGCGGTTCTGACAGCGGGTCCGGTGATGATGACGCCGGCGACAGTGGTACCGACGATGGCTCCGGCGGTGATGGTGGCTCCGACGATGGTACCGATGATGGCTCTGGAGACAACGGCTCCGGTGACGATGATGGAGATGACAACAGTTCCGGTGACGACGGCTCCAGCGGTGGAGACGGGCTTGGACCGGGATTCGGAGCACTATCGGCGGTGGCAGGTCTCGGCGGCGCGGGCTACCTGCTCTCGCGGCGACTCGGCGGGGACACCGGACCGGACGAGGAGAATCGGTAGTCAACTCCGACAGTGTACAGACAGGCCGGTTACCCGTTCGTGGCGACAGAGGTCAAGAGAACGCCGGTCCTGACAGCGCCCGACTCCCGAGTGACCTGTCACCTCGATATCGAATATCGACCGCCAGCGGTAGCGGCGGCCCCCAGAGGAACCTGCGCCAACTGTGGCGTACACCACGGCCGTGTCGCGAGGAGAACAGAGAGACGACAGCAGGACAGTCCACCGGCTGAACCCGCGTCCGGCGTAAACTCCCCTCTGTACGAGCGTCGCGTGACCACCGCCGTCACGAGCGTCCCGACGAGACTACCGATCTGCTGCTGTGTCGCCGTGGAACCCTCAGAGACAGGTGTGCGGTTCGAGCGACTCGCGGGCCGAGTCACCCGTCTCGGCACGGCGGGTCCGCCGGGTGGCTGCGAGGCCGATGTGTCCATTGACCGTGGCGTCGTTGCTGATGATCCGTTTGAGGTCCGCGAGTAGGGCCTCCTCCCCGACATCGCTTAACCGGGTCGGATATCAGAGCGCCACCTTGGTCGCCGGCAGGGATAGCGATGAACAGCGACACCTGCGCGTGCAGCGACCCCAGCAGGTACAGCGGGTCCTGACCAACAAACAGTGGAATCCGTTGTTGGCTCTCGTTCGTCGTAGTCGGCTCGCAACCGGTCGAGTCAGTCCGACGGGTGGTGGAGGTCGTCATCAACACAGACCACCAGACCGTGTGTGGCCACCTGTATCTCGGTCAGGATAGCGTTTGTTTTTCCCGAACAGCCCTCCGGTTCGCCCACGACAACCCGTGCCTCGTCGGGGGGTCGCCGGAGCGCTCGACAACCGGGTCGTCCGGCGTGTCACAGACGATTAGCAGTTCCTCGTCCGGGCCGAACTGCCCACAGAGGTCGTGCAGGCACCGGTCCAGTCAACTGTCGGCAACAGTACGCTCGTCGATGAGTTGACCATCACCCGGGTTTCAGCTCTCGTCGATCCGACTCGACGGCACCCGGACACTCGTCGCCGATTCACTCCCCGAACCCCGGGCTGGTGGGTCTGTCGGTGACACCGTACAGCAACAGGACAGGCAGAGTCTCGGTCCAGACGACTCATGATTGCTCTCGCGTGGTTGCCACAGCGTCCGGCCCCCACTACGAGTCGCCGACGCTGACGTACACCTGGAACACCACACCCAGGAGCATCGCTGCGATAACACCGACGAGGCTGAACACGATAGCCATATTACCGTACGGCTGGACATCGATAGCGGCCAGCAACACACCACCGACCGCGAGCGCGACTGCGACAACCCCGAGATACACCCCCGACTGACCGAGCATCTCGACGTACCGCGGCACGTCGTACCCGGGTTCGACTGCTCCCTCCGGTGGGTTGTCGCCCAGCCACGGCGCATCACCGCTGGTCGACCCCCGGCCCTCCGCCCAGGGGTACATCGCGTCGTCGTGACCGTCCTCTGAATCGACGTCCTCCTCACCGCCGACACTGCCGAACGGCTGGGCGGGCCCGGAGGACTCCTCCTCTCTGCGGTCCTCGAGTGGAACCCACTCCTCGGCCGGGTTCGTGTCGGCGTCGGGTTCCGTGTCTGTGCTGTCACTCATATCTGGCCTCGCCGGACCGCTGTCTGTGTGACTCGCATCGTTACTCACTCGGAGATGACAACTGCTGGCGGTACTCGGTTTCACTGTCGGTGCTTCCGATCATACTCTCGTCGGTCAGGTGGCAGGCGACCCGGTGGTCGGATGTTATCGAGCGGGTTTCGGGCACCTCGCGCTCGCAGACAGTTTCGAACTGCTCTGTGAGCGTCTCGGCGGCGACCTCCTGCTCACCCTCGACGAGACTCGTGAGCGCCTGCGAGAGTGTCGTCTCTGCGGTCTGGTCATCGAGACGCGCCGGAATCTCGTACTCCTCCCGGACCCACCGCGCGAGTCGGTCGTTGTCGACATCCTCCGGCTGTGTGTCTGCCGGGTCGTCGAACTCACCGCCGGCCTCGATTGCGCCAACCTCCGCGATACTCTCGAGGTCGACCGAGTCGATCAGCACCTGCTTCCGGAGGTGCAACACGTTTCGCCAGGTCTCCTGTGGCAGGTCGATCCCCTCCGGCGGGATAACCTCCGGACACCGGGTGTGGAACCGGCAGCCACTCGGCGGGTTCGACGGCTCCGGCACGTCACCGGTGAGCTTCACCCCGAGCCCCCGGTCATCCGGGTCTAGTGTCGGAATCGCCGACAGCAACGCCCGGGTGTACGGGTGTTGTGGATCGGTGAACAGCTCGTCTGCCGGCCCGACCTCGACGAACTCCCCGAGATACATCACCGCAACACGGTCACAGATCTCCTGAACGACACCGAGGTCGTGACTGATCACGACAACTGCGAGCCCCAGTTCGTCCTGGAACTGGTCGATCATGCGGAGCATCTCGGACTGGATCGACACGTCGAGCGCCGACACCGGCTCGTCGGCCACCAGCAGCTTCGGATTGACTGCCAGTGCCCGCGCCAGGGCGATCCGCTGTTTCTGCCCACCGGAGAACTCGTGGGGAAACCGGTTCATATCGTCCGCGGAGAGACCGACCCGCTCGAGCAGGTCACCGACGATCGCCTCACGGCGCTCGACATCGTCGAGCCCCTGCACCACGAGCGGTTCCGCGACCGCGTCGCCGATATTCATCCGCGGATTGAAACTCGAATCGGGGTCCTGGAAGATCATCTGCACCTCGCGACGGAGGCGTCGGAGCTTCTCGTCGCTGTACTCGGTGATATCCTCGCCCTCGAAGCGGATCTCACCGGCCGTTGGCTCCTCCAGACGGATCATCGAGGTTGCGGCTGTCGATTTCCCACAGCCGGACTCGCCGACGATCCCGAGTGTCTCGCCGCGCTCGACACTGAAACTGATCCCGTCGACCGCACGCACACGACCAACCTCCGTGTTCAACAGCCCCTTGTTTATCGGGTAGTGCTTCTCGAGATCTCTGACCTCGAACAGTGAATTCCGTGAACTCATCTCTGTTTACCCTCCCCGGAACGGTCGGACCCGCCGCGATCAGTGGTTCCTCTCCCGTCGGTCGCAACCTCCTCGGACTCGTTCAGAACGACCCCCGCGTTCATGTCGCGTGCGAAGTGGACACACGAGACGGTGTGGCCGGCATCCTCCCCGACATCGTAGTGGTCTGGCTGGTCTCCCTGGCTGCACAGCCCCACCGCGTGTGGACACCGGTCGGTGAACCGACAGCCGTCCGGCGGGTCCTTCGGGTCGGGCAACTGACCCGGAATCCCGCCCAGGTCACCCTCACCCGGTAGACACTCGAGGAGGGCCCGGGTGTACGGGTGTGCCGGAGTGTTGAAGATGTCGGTGACCGACCCACGCTCCATCACCTTCCCGGCGTACATCACGACGACCCGATCGGCAACCTCGGCGACCACACCGAGGTCGTGCGTGATGAACAGTATCGCCATGTCACGCTCCTCCTGCAACTTCTTCAGCAGGTTCAGGATCTGGGCCTGAATCGTCACGTCGAGTGCCGTCGTCGGCTCGTCGGCGATCAGCAGATCCGGCTCACAGGCCAGCGCCATCGCGATTATCACGCGCTGTTTCTGTCCACCGGAGAACTCGTGCGGGTAGTCGTCGAGTCTGGAGGAGGCCTCCGGAATCCCGACCTGTGTCATCAGTTCGACCGCCCGCTCGTTTGCCTCCGTCTTCGAGACGTCCTGATGAAGCACGACCGCCTCGCGGATCTGCCAGCCGACCGTGTAGACCGGGTTCAGCGCACCCTGTGGGTTCTGGAAGATGTGGCTGACCTTCCCACCCCGCACGGCGCGTACCTCGTCCTCTGACATCCCGATCAGCTCCTCCCCGTCGAGTGTGACCGAACCCTCCGGGATGTAGCCCGGTGGACTCTGGAACAGTCGTGTGATCGCCTCGCTGGTCACAGTCTTTCCGGACCCGCTCTCCCCGACAATCGCCGTTGTCTCGCCGGGCTGGACCTGAAACGAGATACCGTCGACCGCCTGCACGTCCTCGCCGGTCTCTGTCTGGAAGTACACGTGGAGATCCTCCACCTCGAGCAGTGGGTCGTTTGCACTCATCACTCTGCCCCCTCGTGGCGCGGGTCGATCGCATCACGCAGTGCGTCTCCGAGGAAGTTGAACGAGAGCACCGTCAGGAACAGAAACACCCCCGGAATCGTGGATACCCACCACAGACTCCGGAGACTGCTTCGTCCGTCGGTGATCAACTGTCCCCACGAGGTCACTGTCGGGTCGCCGAGTCCGAGGAACGACAGTGCCGCCTCCGCGAGGATGATCGCCGGAATCGACAGACTCGCGTACGTGATGATCGTGTTCGAGATGTTCGGCAGGAGATGCCGACGTATCGTCCAGAGACCGCTCGCACCGGCCGCCTTCGAGGCGGTGATGTACGGCTCCTCGCGGCGCTGGAGCGCCTCCGAACGCATCAGACGGGCACCACCGCCCCACTCGATGAATCCGAAGATGAAGATGAGGATGAACAGACTCCCGCCGATGGTGTACACGAGCAACAGATACAGGAAAAACGCCGGGAACGTGAGCTGGATGTCGACCCACCGGAACGCGATCTCGTCGACCAGACCGCCGTAGTACACCCCGACCAGGGCGACGGCGGCCGCGATGACGACGCTGAGTGCTGTTGCCGTCAGCCCGACCATCATGCTTATTTCCATCCCGTGGATGACGCCGATCAGGATATCCTCACCGCCTGTTGTTGTTCCGAACGGGAACTCCCAGGTGCCGGTACAGATGTTGCTGCTTGCACAGCCTAACGCCTCCTGTCCGGCCGGACCGACGTTGTACGATTCCGTCGAGACACCGACGGGCGGGATTCCGTCCATTCCGGGTCTCGACTTCGGCTGTGCCGTCACGCGTGAGCCGACGAACCCGATTATAAATATAACGGCCAGGAACAGCCCGCTGATGACGGCTGCCTTGTTCCGTCTGAAACGGCGCCAGTAGTACCGGGTCATCCGGGGGTTCTCGTACAGTGGCACAGCCCCGTAGTAGATGAACCCCGCGAGTGTCATCAGCCACAGCCAGTTGTGGAGCTGGACAACACCGATAACGGGGAACGAAACCCACCCCTCACTCAGCGAGAGCAGCGGGATGGCGTTGACCACCGTCGGGTCGAGTATATCCTGGAGCGGTCCGAGCTGGTTCGAGACGAACGACTCACCCATTATGTACCTGACAAACAGGTTGCCACCGAATCCGAGCGCCCACACCGACACGACCGCGATCCAGATCTTCGACTTCAGTGGCCGACCGCGGCTCTCCGAGTCTATCTGGTCCCAGTTGACATCCTCGAACCGCGCCTTCTGGACACCGCCATCGGGCGTCGTTGTCCGGCTGTCACTGTCGGCCGGTGTGGACACCGACCGGTTGGACTGGTCGTCGGTCATGAGCGATCACCGTAACTGACCCGCGGGTCCAGAATGACGTACGCGATATCCTGTGCGAGATTGCCCGCGAGCACAATGAACGTTGGCACCAGTAGTGTGACCAGCACTAGATTCTGGTCCTGTTCGATGATGGCGTTGTAGGAGGCTAACCCTAAGCCGGGGATCCCGAACACCACCTCGATGAGGTACGACCCCGTCAGGAACAGGCCCAGGAACCGGCCCACCAGGATGGTCGAGAGCGGGACTGCCGCCGGACGGAGGATGTGTCTGGCCACGATCCGCCAGTTGCTGACACCCTTTGCCTTTGCTGTCTTGACGAACTCGGCGTCGACGTACTCCAGTGCCTCTGCGCGGGCGTACCGGGTCATGGCCGCGATGAGTCCGGTCATACTAACGAACGTCGGGAGGACCAACTGCCTGAGATTCGCGGGACTCAGGATGCCGACCTGCTGCTGGCCCCCGGCGTCTTGCCCGATGAACGCCGGATGACTGCTGCTGTCGACCGTCTGAAGCCACGTTAACTTGCCATCGGCTGTCTGTGCTAACCGTTCGTTGAATTCGATCGGGAACCAGCCGAGGAACGCACCGAAAACGACCAGCAAGACCAGCCCGAACCACCAGTTCGGGATACTAACTCCGAAAAACGAGAACAGTGTTGCGGCGTAATCGGTCTTCGTGTACTGGTTGACCGCCGAGTACAACCCGATTACCAACCCAATCGTCGTCGAGAGGATGATTGCGGGAACCCCGTACATCATCGAGTACGGAATCGTCTGCTGTAACGTCTGCACTACCGTCTGGTCGTACCTGTAGGACCACCCCCACTCACCCTGGACGAACCCGACAAGGAAGCTGGTATACCGGTCGACGAGCGGTTCATCGAGGCCGCGCTGTTCCTTGTACGCCTGTGCCGCCTGCTCGGCTGATTGACCATCCTGCTGTGCCTCGAACTGCGCCACCTGCAGGTTTTGATCGGGCACTATGTCCATCAACACGAAACCGATGGTCAGGATGATCAGTGCAGCCACAACCGACCACGCGAGACGTTTTGCAATATACCACTTCATGTGTCACAGTGCCTCATTGCTCTTGAACAGAGGATAGAATGCGGTGGGACTTTAATTATCTGTCGACACGCCACTGGGCCGCGCGCGTACTTAATCTATCGGTTGACAGTGAGTGGTAAAATCATCGATTTCGAGCGAGTCTGTGGACACTACAGTCATAGAACAGCGGTGGTTCAGACGGCCACTGCGGTGGTCAGCAGATCCCGGTGTCGTGACCGACGAAATCGGGCTGTGTCGTGCTCAGACTTCCTCGACGCTGAACCCGTCCAGACCCGCGATGATCTCACGGGCGTTCTGGATGTCGCCGTTGTCGAAGTCGATACCGTGCAGGGTGGCCTGTGAGGCGTCGAAGAACTCGGACCACCGGGGCTGCCAGGTCGCTGCCGGCGGACCGGCCAGACCACGCTGGATCTGCTCGGTAATTGTTTCCTTGTTGATCGCCTGGCAGACTGCGAATCGACCGTCGGCACTGTCGAGCAGCGGATTACCGTTGGACCGCATGTTGAAGAACATCGAACTGATGAACGGCCCGAGCTGACTCTCCATTTGGGTGTCGTTGCGCTGCTGGAACTCCTCGACGTTTTCCGTGGTGACTCCCACTGAGTCACCCTCACCGTTTCGCCAGCGATTGAACAGGGTTGCCTCCTCGGGTTCGCGGTCGCGGAGCAGTGTGTTGAAGTACGGAGCGTTCGCGTAGCCGTCGTCCATCACCTGGACGTTGCTCTCCTCGACGTGGTCGCGCATGTAGTAGTCGTCGTTGCGTTCGAAGATCACGTCGCCAGCAGTGCCCGGCGTGTCGTCCTCGTAGCTGTACGGGCCGACGTTGCCGGTCCAGGAGAAGTTGGCAATCTCGTTGGACTGGCGCAGCGCCTCGGCGTCGGGGGCGTACTTCTCGTAGAGGCCCATCGGGAGGATATACCGGTTGCGCAGTAGCGGTCGGAGGAAAAAGTCCGGGTCCGGCGATGGCAGTTCGATCTGGAACTCGAACTCGCCGGTCTGCTCGACGTTGTCGACTTGATCTTGCCACTGTGTGTACGAACTCGGCGGGGTCTCCTCGTTGAACGGGTTCCCCTCCAACCCGTAGATATTGTTTATCTGGTAGATCCAGTCCTCGGCGGTACACTGGCCAAAGTCATCGCCGAACTGGATGTTGTCACGGATGGTGCAGACCCACACCTGCGAGTCACCGGAGTTCTCGATCTTCATCGTCTGGGGGACCTGCTCGTTCTCCGCTGTCAGGGCGTAGGCGATGTCGGCGACGTTGCCGATAACCGCACCCGAACTCGTGTCGTCGGCCTCGGGCGGGTAGAACGTCTGTGGGACCCCGTCCGTGAGCACGACGTAATCACCACTCACGGTCTGCTCGCCGCGGTAGCGGTTGTACACCGCACCGGAAAACCCGAAGTCGTTGAACGCGTCGCTGACATTGATATTCGGACGGAACGCGGTCCAGCTCTCGTCCTCAGAGTGGAAGTTCGCCGGACACTGCTGGGTCAATCGACCGAAGATCTCTGCCAGGATATCGACACGCTCCTGACGGTCGACTGTCTCGTTTGCCTGGTCGTAGAGATTCTGCATCTCCTCGTCAACAAAGCCGTACGCGTTGACCGAACCATCTGGTACCCAGAACACCTCCGTCGCCAGCGGATTCCGGGGTCGGGAATTGCCACCGATACCGATCAGCATATCCCAGTCGTTGACCACTCGGGTCTGGTCCGGTGGGCCAGCGTTGCGGCCGATCGGGCCGTACTCGAACTCGTCGGGGTTCGCATCCTCGTTTGGCTCCGAGTTCAGTTCGCTGAGGATGTCCGCAGTCTCGAGCAGTTCGACGTTGATGCCGATGCGGCTGAGATTATCCTGGATTGAGGCGGCGATGTCGGGGTCCGTCTGATCCGACGGGTCGTGCATCAGGGAGAGTGTCACCTGGTTGCCGTCGGGACCGAACGTCTCCACCTCGGGGAGGCTGTCGGGCACGTCATCACCACCATTACCGTCGCCACCGTCGCCACCGTTGCCAGTGCCGTCACCACCATTGCCAGTGCCGTCACCACCGTTGCCAGTACCGTCGCCACCGTTGCCAGTACCGTCGCCACCGTTGCCAGTGCCGTCACCGCCGTTGCCACCGTCGCCACCGTTGTCGGTGTTGTTATCGCCACCGTTGCCGGTATTATTATCACCGTCGTCGTCACCCGTACAGCCGGCCAGTCCTGCCACCGCACCTGCGCCGAGTGCCTGGAGGAGGCGTCGTCGACGCGTGCTATTCATTTGTTTGTGTTTGCGGTTCTCTTGTGGGTCTCTCGGCATGGCACTTAGTTCCAAACACCAACCTATATATCTTTCTCTTCGCCAGTCTGTGCAGGGCAGTGGTGTTCGTTCTATTCCCTTTTTAATACTAACCGCAGCAGATCCGTACCGGTCCCGTGTTAGGCTCCTCGCCTCGGGAACGGGTCGCTGACACGGGTTCAATAACCGGTCGGTTCGAGAGGCCGTCGATACCGTTGACAGGTCCCCGCTCAGCAGATGGGCAAGTTTATATATCTGGTTTACAACGTTCCAACCAACAGTGACTAGTAGACGAGCAGTTCTCGCCACGGTTGGAGCGGCAGTCGGCGGGTTGGCCGGTTGTCTCGGGCCATCCGGTGACAACGACAACAGCACCGACGGCAACGGCACCGGCGACAACGGGGGCGACTCCGGCCCCAGCGGCGAGGTGGTGATCGAGGGCCCGTTGAGCGACACCACAACTGTCGACAGGTCGGCACGGTTCGAGGACGCGGCAGTTGACGAGAATCTCATCGTCGAGGGGACTGTGACAAACGACGCCGAGGACGGAACACTGGTTGCGAACCTGGAACTCGATATCGAGGACTTTCGGCGAAACGAGACAGCAACGCTAGAGGTCGAACCGGGGGAGAGTACCGACTTCGAACTCACGCTGACCAGTGTATACGCCCCGCAGTTCAACGGTTACACGCTGACTGTCACCACCGAGGAGCCGTGACACACCGCCGCCTGGTCCGGCGAATCCGCCTGTGACAACCCAGGCAGACGACCGTCTCACACCTGATCTCACCTGCTCTGGGCTCCACCTCCCGTTCGAAACCGGTGCTCGTGAGCCGTTTCGACGCAACTGGTCTGTCTCGCTACGCACTCCGTTTAGTTGCGAGACTGCTTGTCCCCACGATGTGCCCACAAAATGGTGACGTCGCGCGGGCGCGCGGCGCGCGGCCGCGAGCATTACCGGACGAACGGAAGAACGGTTCCGACTGGACGAACAAACGGACAGTTTCGACCGAACGAACCTGTCGAGCGGTTACCGGCTCCAGATCGGGTGCCACGGCCAGGTAGGATCGCGGGGTGTCGACTCCGTGGTGAGCTCGACTCCGATGTGCCGGGGTCGATAGAGCCCCCCTACAGCGCCGTTTTCACCGCGGATACAGAGCCCGCGTCGATAACAGTGATTCGTGAGCAGAGCCATCTCGCTGGAGTGGGATGGGGAGACGAGATAGCTACTCGGTGACGCCAACAGCGCCGGGTCCCGGCGGTTGACCCTCGCGCCGTGTGGGAACTGAGTTTACTAACCACAGTGAACTGTGCAGGTTGTTACGTCTCCGGGGCCGCGAGACACTCCGGTCGGTGAGAATAGACCCTGACGGTCGAACCCGGAGTTCACTCCTCGAGTGCAGTTTTCAGCTGTGGCACGGTGCTCGACAGGTTGTCGGCCTGTTGCTGAGCCGTCTCCACGTCACCGAGGAGCTCCTCGAGACGCTCGATCTCGTCTGCGAGGTCATCGGCATCGTCGAAGGCGTCGGCTTTCTCGCCGATCACGAGTGTCTTTTTTGCGTCGCGGAGATTGTCAGCCGCCGCACCCGTCTCGAGCCTCGAACTGAGTCTGTTGAGCAGGGCGAGTGTGTTTTCGGCGTCGATATCGAAGAACGCCTCCGGGTCGGGAAGTGCCTCGCGGGTCTGTGTGAGCGAGGACTCGACATCCTCGCGCATCTCGGATGCCGCCTCGGAGAACAGGTCCTCGTCGTCGAGTGTTGTCTGTGCCATATCCATACTTCGCCCCGAACGGAATTAAACTGCCGCCCGAAAGCGGAAGTAAAACACCGACCGGAGGTCAAACAGGTAGTGATAGGTTCAGTATATGTACACTGTGTGTTCACACGTGAGATTCGTCGTTGTCGGTGCAGGTGGAGTCGAACCCAACACAGCACGGCCGGTCAGGAACGGTGGCCGTCGTCGAACACTCACCAGAAGGGTCCGAGATTGTCGAGTGCGACGGGCCACTCGAGGCAGTACTCGAACAGGCAGATCTGGGGCGGTCGCGGAGTTGGCGGCCCAGACGGGTGAGCTGAGTCACGACCTCGCCGCGTGACCACGAGCACGACTGCCGGCCGGTGACACGTATCGACGAGGCGTTCCGCCGCAACCGCGTGGACGTAGTCGACGAGGTGGCCCACCCGGAGTGACTGGATACCCCCTGGTGAACAACGCACTCCTCGGGGGGAGCAGCCTCGCCGTCGCGGTCGTGTCGGTGAATACAGCTAACTGTGTAGCAGGTGGCGGCCACGCAGATGCAGTCGACAGACGGGGTCGGCTCCGCACAGACCTACACTGTACTGAACCGACCGGGCTACAGTGGGGTGCCGCCTTTTTCGCCCTGACTGGCCTGTGATAGCAGGTCCGCCACGGGTGACTCGTACTCGTAGCCGGGGACGATACCCTCGACGTACGTTCCCTCGACGAACTCGACGAACGCCGTCGCGATGTTGGCCGCTCTCGCCGGACTGGTGTAACTGAAACTGTACTCGATGTGTACAGTGTCCTCGTGGGTCCCAACCTCGAACGAGTCGAGATCGACCGCTGCCCGGGTCGCGGTGGGGGCGTCCTCGAGACGACGGCGCAGCGTCCGGAGCCAGTCGGCGGCCACCGCGTCGCCGACCTCCCCGCTAGTCGCGCTCTCGATTGTCGGGACCTCTACGGTGACAGTGTACGCGGTTGGACCGTCCCGGGTGTCGGCGGTC
>KB659952.1_pt18 | contig 13217 bp, 16 predicted proteins | sample 558768 | NCBI scaffold set KB644980.1 | reverse complement strand
AAGCGGGCTTCCTGAAGCAGGCTCTCGTTGTCACTCTGTACATCCAGTCGGAATACGAGTGTCTTTGTGAGAGCCTGTGTGTTGGTCATTCTTTGTCGTTTATCCAGTCTTGGACGACCTCGCGCACAACTTCTGATTTTGGACGCTCAGCGTCGATACACTTCTTCGAGAACTCCTTGTACAAATCTTCCTCGAAGTCTACCGTGAGACGTTTTGTCATCTTTACAGTATTTACTTAAACACGGTTATACTTAATTTTTCTGCATGAGTTTAGCAAATATAGACAAAACTCAGTCAAACCACACGGCATATAACATCAACTACCATTTCGTATGGTGTCCGAAGTACCGCAATTCAGTACTTGACGAAATAAGAAAGTCGTTAGAAACATCGTTCGAACGGGTATGTGACGAATACAATTACAAGATACTGTCGTTGCATATCTCACCAGACCACGTACATCTGTTTCTTTCAGCACATCCAAAATGTTCTCCGAGCGAAATTGTACGCAAGATTAAGACTATCACAGCTACAGAGATGTGGGAACAACACGAATCTTTGTTGGAAAAGTATTTTTGGGGAGGCGGATTCTGGGAAAAATCATACTACATTGGAACGGCTGGTGAGGTATCAAGCCAGACAATTGAGCAGTATATTGAGCCCACTGAACACGTCTAATGGAGCTTACGGCATTCACCCTCGGGGTCAAGCCCCGAGGCACTCTGCCTGCTATCTCTGTAGAACTCGGTTTAATATACTCATAAGTCGATTAATTCTAAAGCAATTTTTCAATATGGAATAGTTTGTTTTCATAATAAAAAAGTAATAACAAAAGTACCGTCGTTACAATATAAGATATTATTAGATATTCATCTATATGATGATGAATATCCTCTAATTATTTCTCATCAAGAGATAAGATGATTATCTGATGGGTTTATGTGGCGTAATAAATCCTGATGGGGAGATGAATACATACGATATCACAGAAAAAGATGATTTACTATTGGATTAAGTATATTCAATCATATGTCCTACAATGGGGAATGATTATTCATACTATTATCTTCAACGTTTCCTCATGTTGAGATATAATTCGTATTTTCAGTAAACATAATATGATGATCAGCTAAATGCAACACATCGGGAAACACTAGATTCACTACCGCGAAATCGCCAGGGGGAATGTTATTTAAGTAACTCCGTTGGAACCTGTGGGTTTTCAACATGAACACAATCTTCTGCACATCCATCTTGTCAGTATCAATACTTTTTTACTATATCTTGAGATTGTTATATGTCGGTGACGCCGGAGTCTCCTGTGAACACGACTGGGTCAAATCATACATTTCATACCCGTCAAGCAAACATTCCACTCGTCACTCACCAGTTGAATTAAACAGTTGGAAATTTTATCCCGCATAGCATTTATATTTTTGATCAATTTAGCGAATACCATTCATGATGTCAACATAGTTCATATCATATTATCTGCCTCAACTGAGTCCAGGGTTCTGGGTCTACAGGGAGGACAGACCGAATTCTATCATCATTGCATATAAAATGAACATTGGTTCCTTCGGAAGGCGATTACGAGCCGTGACTGAGGTTGAGATATAAATCGAATTTTAAAACCTCTTCGATACTCCGATTAATTCGGCAGACGTCGTCACACAGAGAATTCTGATCTGGTGCCGTGTATCAGCTTGATATTGCACATGATCACCTAACAGTGTATGATAATACACCTTCGTCATATCATCATCCGATGTGCTGTAGTATCCACATACGCTGTTCCAGTGAAGTCATCAACATGGAACATCGATATGGTGAACATGTCACACGCAGATACTGATGATCCCTGGAGTGCCACAGAGAAGGATCTTCGTGAGGAGATGCGAAGCCTACGCAAAGCAGGACAGCGAGCGGCTGTTGCTACCATTGTGTCTGTTGAGGGCTCAGCATATCGTCGACCGGGAGCTAAGATGCTAATCTCAGCGGATAAAGATAGTTACGGTGCCGTCACTGCCGGGTGTTTGGAAGATGCAGTCTTGGATATCGCTCATGATGTTATTGACACTCATGAACCACGCACTGAGGTCTTTGATCTTATACAGGATGATACTGAGACCTGGGGGCTTGGTCTAGGATGTAATGGAGTTATTGAACTGCTCGTTGAGCCATTAGATGCAAGTTGGGACTATCCGCTCACGGCAGTAGCTGATGGCGATCCAGTGACTGTTGCAACTGTCACTGACTCTGAAAGCTCAACCCCAAAAGGAAGTCGTACTGTTATTATGAATGATACACAACAGAATGTTAATAATCGTCACAAGATACCTAATGAATTAATCGATTCATTCAGTGACACTATTGAGCGTGTTCACTCCACAAACCAGACTCAGATAACCCAACTTGACGGAACACAAATACTAATTGATGGGCTCACACCTACTGCTAACTTGCTCATATTCGGCGGACAAAAAGATATCACACCGATGGCTAAACTAGCTAATCAGGTCGGCTTCACAACTCATGTACACTCTGGACGTGGAGCAGTTGATAGATCATCGGTCCCGGCGGACAGTATTAGTACTGGACATCCAACCGAGGTTGCCACTCATGTCGGCAATGCTGAAAATACATATGCTATTGTGATGTCACACAATTTATTAGATGATCGATTGGCTGTTGAGACGCTGCTTTCTGAGACTGAAATACCATATCTCGGGGTCATGGGTCCACGTGAGCGATTTAAAGAACTGTGTGACTCACTCTTAAAAGATAATGCACAGCTCACAACAGCAGACCTTGATCGGATCGCAGCCCCAGTTGGACTCGATCTCGGTGGTGGTGAGCCAGTCGAAATTGCACTCAGCATCGTAAGCGAGATTCTGGCAGTGAGCAATGATCGAAAAGGTGGACAGCTTTGTGAGCGAACCGGACCTATTCACTCACGTACAAGTGAAGACAGTAATTCGGAGTAAGGTTCATACAAATAATCTCACCATTACATCGTAAAGTGGTATGTGCATTACTAACATTATTATTAACTGAAAAGCTCAGGTGAGTATCGAATATCATCTCCCAGACAGTGTTTCAAAAGCGATGAAATCGCTTGCTGACCTCCCAGAGGCGAAACTGATGACAGGGAATCAGTCACTTGGGATTGAAATGTCAAACCAATTACTACCTCAAATCATATTATTGATACAAACGGGCTCGACGGGCTTGATTATCTTGACACCAGTGGTGATGAAATCGAAATCGGTGTAATAGTTAGACATCGTGATATGGAGAAGTCATCGGCATTGAGAGCAAAGTTCCCAACTTTGCCTATCGCTGCAGAGAAGATCGCCGGACTCGTTGTCCGCAATCGCGGCACACTTGATGGAAGTACTGATGAAGCTGATCCTGGTGGTAATTATCCTTCTGTGCTCGTCGCTGTGGATGGCGAGATTGAACTGATATCCACTGATCATATTCGGACTATTGGTGCTACCGACTACTTCAGCGCAGATATGCAGGGTAGCATCAAAGCTAATGAACTCATTCGCTGTGTTCGATTTCTGAAAAAACCGTTCCCATCTTAACAGACTGAGATGGCATTCTTCATAAAAAGAAGCCGTACAATCATGGGCAATAGTGAGCGTTACAAACGCCGTCAGGGTTGCTAATCCCCCTCGTCAGAACCCGATGATCGAGGAGGTTCTCAAATGCCTCTTTATGTAACACGAGCTTGCTATCTCATTGTTCTCTGGATTTTGGTTGTAATAAAATGTAGCATGGGCGTGAGACTACATTTATTTGAATCCGTCGGGAGTGATACAAGTACGAATAATAAAGTATGGACAGACAGTTCCCCCGGAAATCTTAACCGCCGGATATCGGCAGGGAGAATCTATACGGCTATATCAGCACTCAGCAGATGCTCATTCGGTCCTGTCTCATTGGCGATTCCCATCGTAGCAGGAAGGGTTGCTCCGAGGTTTGAATATTTTCTTCGGGCGAATTCAGTTCTCAATAGTAATAACGTTGCGAAAAACGGTTCCAGACAACGATCTCTACTCTAATGTGTGTTGCGTTAACAGTTAACTTGAAGTAGTATCCGGCTAAGTGTTTTCACGAGTCGTGGATCTCGCGCCTGATGGCTTCAGTTGCCCCGGCTCATAGACAAGACACCCCTGCTCCCGTGTTGATCACGTTCCTCCTTACTCCAGAGACACTTGCATTACCGATTGAGTTTATACAACACTGTATAAACATTCCCGGGAGTGGGGGAGTCGACTCTGTGCCTCACTCCGGAGGGTCACCTGCCGTATTTGATTACTCTTTGCGAGTGACACGACGGTGATATTCTCCGTGAACACAGGGTATTCAATCTGATATGTTTGCTTACATGAATAAAATAGGGAACGCAGTCATGCGATTATTTATCACGCAAGTGACTACTGTAGTGACACAACTAACTCATTGTAATTGTGCGTATGCAATCTTTCTGAAAGAACTGAGCTATAGACTGCTAGTATGGCTTTCCTCAATCGCTCTCGACTGTGAGCATTCATCCGGTGAGCGCGAATCCTCTGACAAGTCTCGGGGAGGCACGACTCAAAGTAGCCGGGGACAAATCTGGTCGCTATCGCTATCGCTCTCACTTTCTGCCGAATCCTAACCCGATCTTCTCGACAGGCGTTATTGTGTTCCCATCTGCTCTGAGTGTCTTGATTGTATTGGAGCCTAATACATCGTCGACGTATCGTATCTTCCCTCCGTCATTACCCAAGAATAATAGCTCGAGATCGCCGTCAGCATCAATATCGACAGGGGTGACTCCAGCCTTCCTTGCGACACCATTCTTATTCAGAATCGTTTTGTTTCCATCGACTGTAATGAGTGTTGGATTCTGACTCCCATTAATAGATGGAATTCTCGGAACGCCATTCCCGTCAAAATCTGCAGGCGGACCAATTCCAGTCCCGTTGTTACTTCCGACACCGCCTGTTTGGACTTTCTCCGTACTGCCGTCCTGATTGAGGTAGCGGATTTCTTGGGATCCATCAAAGAAAATCATCTCATCAGTTCCATCATTGTCAATATCAGCGATGCCCATCACAGCATTACAGCCGTTACCGGGCTTGGCGATCACCTCGGCGTTTCCATCTGCATCGACGCCAGCAATGTTTCCTTGATTACTCTCAGCGAGAATGAGTTTCCCTGACAGGGTTGCTGGTTGCCACTCACCAACTGCGATCCGCGTTGGCTTCTTCGGATCAATTTCGGGGGTGGTGCTATTGCTCTTCGGGATTTTTGTGTCTTCGCTGTTCCCAACAGTGGTTGCGAAAATCGGATTGCTTCCTTCCTTCCTTAGTGAGGTATGGAATATCAGCCGTACTGTCGCCGACAATATCTGATGTGTCCCCGAGAGCAGATGCGGGTCTGGTCTGGGGCGGATTATTCTATATGAGCTTCATTACCGCTGATGGACGACGCTTGTCCCAGAGTGGGTGAGTGATCAATGTGAGAGACACCGGGTTCAGTTATTGTTGGACAAGGAGTCCCGACCATGGCCCCAGCGCCACCCTCGATAGCCGAATTCACGAGGACTAACAGCATACCAATAGAATTGAATATCGTGCGGATAGTCATGTCAGCTGTGCCAATAGATAGTGTCATGTAGCGCGCATGAACACATTGAATCAGTTGTAATTATTATAAACTGGATATTGTGTACTAATGTGCCTGTATTCTGCGTTGCAATATTACTCTGAGGTCCGTTGTGTTTTCAACTGTCAATAACGCAGTCGATAATTTTAGCTGTCGGTTGTTGGTTGTTTATATCCTTTCAAGAAAAGTCCTCACAGAGCCTGTGTCGACCCGAACTGAGAGGCTTCAAATCAAAAGTGCATATGACAGGCTGTTCCAGGTGAGACGACCTGTTATTTGTTGGTTGCCCCAATTCCGATTATTGAATCAACGACGCTGGTCATATTCATAACCAATAAGAAGCGCTGAGAGAACACAATTGAATTGCTCCCGTAGCAGAGGAGTGCTCAGTATGCACAGCGGTCGTCAACTGACCCCGGTATTACCGTCGGCTTTGTTCGGAGTGGAGGTCAGCTCTGTTGTATTTCCATTGAATTCGACGACATTGATACGATTGTTATTATTTCCGTTAGCGAACAATATCTCAGTGGTGTTATCATCATCAATGTCAACTGTTGCTAATCCCCCAGTTGGTTGACCCTCTGTGGTTAGTGTCCGCGTGCCTCCGGTTCGATTGACGAGGACTACCGACTCATCCGCGTTCACAGCCGGGAGTTTGACGCTCCCGCTATCGACAACTGGTGAGCCAATTTTGATTTTATTCTTTGTTGCAAACCCTGTCGTTTCGACAGTCCCAGTGTCTGTTTGGAGAATACGGACATTCTTGTTTGTATCAGTAAAGATCAACTCATCGCGTGACCCATCACTATCGAAGTCGGCTAGCCCACCAATACTATGAGCGTCTACACCGCTAGTTGACAACACTGTCTTCACTTCATCGGTCTCGGGCTCGTATCGCCGGATCCGACCATTATTATCGGAGAAGATTACTGCAGTGCGACCGTCGCCATCTATGTCCGCAACGCCAAGGCGGACACCCTCCCGGAGATCCACTCCACCATTTTCGGATTTGGTGAGAAGCGTCCGAACGTTCCCAGACTGATTGACAGCCGTGAGTCGCTTATTATTGCCGATAAACGGAATCTCTGTTCGTGAGTCGCCAAACAATTGTGTCTGTGGTCCGAGTGACTTTGTTTGTATATTCGTGCCGAACTCTTGGTTCGTATTCGGACGAACGGATCGAAGTTTGGCTTGGTTCTTCTCATTAAATACGACTGTCTGTGCCTCCACAGGGCTTACTGCAGCCTCCGTTCCGCTTCCCCCGCTTCCACCGGATCCGCCACTGCTTACCGCGGCGGCTGAGACCAGTCCAGTTTCGGTGAACCCAGTCACGGGCTGCCCACTAGCGTTTACGACCAGCTTGATGTCGTTCCCACTGCCGACATTGTCAATGTACTTCAGCTCCTGTGAGCTTGTGCTAATAAAGAGCACCTCCTGTTGTCCATCGCGGTCGGTGTCAGCCGCCGTGAGCGGTGACTTCGTCGCCTGTCCATTTGAGGTTAGTTTGGTTGGACTCCCGCCGTCGTTCGCGTCGATAGCATTGATATTGTTCGAACCACCAACGAACAGTTGCCTCCTGTGCTGTGTCGCCGTCCACGTCGAGGAGTCCATCCACTCCGATTCCATTGTTTGACCCGGCGCCTGTGCCGAATGTCTCGACTGACCCACCGGGCTCGAGATATTTGAGATTCGCACTGCCATCGGTGAATGCAAGCTCATCAACTCCATCACCGTCGACATCGCCAATCTCAGAGACGGCTTTGCTTTGCGCAGTCGTAACGGTTTTTGTGGATCCAGACGCGTCGACACGCACTATCTCCTCGTTCGTTGAGGCGTAGAATATCGATGTTTCGCTGCCGTCGAATCGACCGGCGGTCATGATTGTTTTTGAGCTCCGTGGCGAATTTGGGGAACTCGCAGGGACTAGTGTCGTCTCATTTCGTATCTGCACGCCTGTGCTCGTGTTTTTGGCTTCGACCGTTTTGAGCGCCCCAGACGAGTTAACAAACGGCTGTTCGAATCTCCCATCACCATCGAGATCGATGGAAGTCCCGACGGCTTCGACATCTCCCCGAGAGACCAGTATTGGGTCATCTGGATCAGTCCCGTTTGGATTGATAATTTTGAGCCCGTCGGTCACGACTGCCGACGCCGCAGGCGAGAATGGATCAGTGCTGCTGGTTCCACTACCACCGCCGCTTCCGCCGCTGTCACCACCACGTCACCGCCGCACCATCAAATGAGTCGCCTGGCTGGACGTTGACACGGCTATCCGTTGATGTGAGTTTGAACGTTGCTGTGAGTGGTGAGGCTGGTGTTGTGTCGTACGTGAGTGTCACATTGACTGCTCGTGGTTCGCTTCCAACTGTCGATGGTAACTCAACGAGCGCGTCCGTATCACTGATGACTGTGTGGTTCACCGTTCGGGCGAATGTTGAGTTATTGGCAAACGATTCGGAGATGGTTTTTGTATCGATTGTAAACGGTGTCGTCGATGAGTCAGTCGAAAGACGAGTCGTCCCTCGGTCCGTTCCATTGTTTTCGATTGGGACCGTCACCGTGAGCGAGTTGGCTTCGGTGCTTTCTTCAATCACTCGGAGCGTTGTGCCGTTTTGTGTCCGAAAGACACTCCGACGACCTGGCGACGATGTCTGAATGTCGCTTTGATTGATGTTACCAAGTTGTGGCACAACGAACTGACGGGCAATCTGGACGTTAACCTCTGAAGAGACTGAGCTATCGCTGAGTGTTGCTGTGACGGCAAGACCACCTCCAGCTACAATTAAAATGACCGTCCCAATCACCAATATCTCAAACGCTCCGCGAGAGCTCACTATGTCTATTTATTGTATTTTTCTTATATCCCCTGTTAATCCCACGGATTTCCGACCTAATTCGTCCATATAATGAATTGCAACTGGGTTCCTCATTGATAATGGTCGTGATGTAACCACAACCGCAACCGGACAGGAGTGTCTCAGTGACAATGATAGACCACCATTCATAGTCCTAATCATAGTACAGCGATAGGTTCCCTTCTCAGCGTGCGTGCCGGGAGACAAAGGGTGGTGTATATATCCATATCCGCATTCGTACCTGTGCGTCTAAGTGTGTCAATTATTTACCCAATATTCCGAGTTATTCTCAACAGTCTTTTTCACTGAGGTAGTGGCATCTCAGGGACAATACATTGATACTGTCCAGATCCGGGTCCGGGTCCGGGTTTGCGATGCTTGCCGGAGAATACCAGCTCTGGCAGTTACGGTACGAATTGAAACCCTCCTGTCTCTACCTTTCCTACGTCAGACACTCTCTTTTGGAATTTCAGCGATGTTATGATATCGCTACAGGAGAGTCAATAGAAACCCGACCGACAGGAGTATTGATATGATGATGATAGCGCAGAGACCGATTTTGAAACACCCAGTAGACTCGGAATGGGTAAGGGTAGTATTCCTGTCGTCTGCCATTGACGAATGAGCGGTGGTTGATCGACTCGGTGAACTAGAGGATAATATTGATCTCGCGGTTGAACCAAATGCATCCACGCCTGTGACCGTATATAGCTTTGATCTCTCCATGTCAGCCTGGGAGAGACGACTTTGTGTTTCAGTCTCGTTGCTCCCGACATAATCAAATAATAACGGAACGAGCTCGTTTTCGCGAATGTGAGTGTGGAGATCGTGACAGTCAACAGTCATGTTTTCATACCTGGTGGCTCACACCGCTGTCGCTGCTACGATCGTGCACTGCCTGTGGCAACTCACACTAATGGATGCTAGTCCAAGCGTGATTTCGACGCTTGTCGTCTGCCTTCTCACCGGAATGATTATTGGGATTCTTGACGAATTATATTTGCTCCCCAAATTGCTGATTATTGCTGCCGTGGGCGCCGCCGTAATTAATCATATTGATCTGTTTCCGGATATCCCAGAGATATCACCTCAGCTTGCTGATCTGGAAACGAAGTTGGTAACTGGACTTCCCGCTGCCATCCAATCCCCTGATAATCTTTTCAACCCAGTAATGATATTTCAAGAGTTCTGGATTGGTGGCTGGAGGGGTCTGGATTTGCATGACAGTGTCTACATCGCTCCAGCCGACAGGTATCGAACTCATCACCGTCTCGTTGATTACAATCTCTGTCGGGATTACCTTCGCGTACATTTTGTTATTCTGGATCAATGAAATAAGCCGGTTTGCCCACTCGACGTCACCCTCGCCCGACTTGCTCATCTTTCCGGCAGTAATTATAATACTGATGCTTTTGATGGAGCGGTTATACAATATAATGCCTGTACTCGCTTTCATTTGTCTCGTGGTCGCTCCTGTCAGCCTAGTTAGCACCCGTTGGAGCCTCACGAACAGACTCAGTCGTGTTCTCCCAGCACATATTCATCGCTGGGAGCATTATGATCACTGGGCTTGCAGTCACTGGTCTGTGGAATCCGTCACCTTATGATCAGGCTGGGTCGTATATTATCTTCCTCTTGCTAACGCTGATCCCCCTCTCTATGTTTCCCCACATCAAACAGACAGGGATCGATCCTGTTCCGGCGCGGCTCGCAGCCCTGGACTAGTCCTCGTGGCGAGCCTCAGCAGCGGGCTATATCTTTCCACAGTAAACGCCGCTTCTGTCTTGAGTTCCGGACTCCTCGGTGTCGCGGCAATCGGGCTCGCTGCATACCGAATAATTCGGCGAGAGGTGTAAACAGACATTCCGTGTTTGTAAATTTCTACTATGTGACTGCCCTATGACACGACTCGATAATGAAATCCGGTGCTTGTCCACCATCCAGGCGCTGACGCAACGTAGCGTTGCGGCAACAGAGAGCACGGCGATCTTGACTGAGTGCTGAGCATCTGCTGACTGTGTTTCTCTTTTTTACTCTACTCGATCTGCGTCACGATCACGATGCCACCCGTGCAGGTCAAAATATTCAGCTGTCGGGGGTTTTCTTTAAACACGTAGTATATCGTATTATATTACAGCCGCACCTGATACAACGTCTCAAGAATAGCCATCTCAGCCAATTGTACCGTCTTAGCACGTCATGAGCAGCATCACAGGAATGTGCTTGCACTGCTTGAATTGACTGGAGACTGACGCCGACCACACTTACCGAAGATAGTCAAGCAGGCAGTCTCTCGGTACTACTTTATATATTTTTAGACAGCCTAAACATGCAAACAGTTCGGCTTTACCCCTCCTCAGTTGTATGTCCGAAACCGGTTTCTAGGACATGAGGAACACGCTGAGACCGATGAATAAGTTATTTACTCGGTCCGACTGACGATGTGGTTTCATAGCTCACTGGCAGCTCACGCTCATCGAGAGTCACTGCGATCTCCGGTGCCGTGAAAGTTCCATTCTCTTCGGCTGCATCGAGTGCATCGCTCAGTGTGACTTCACAGAGAGTCTCCCAGAGTTGCTCACGGTCATCGGTTGATTTTACTTTTTTTGCACAACCCTCTGAATTGCTGTGTCCATGCGGTGACTCAACGGTGCAATATCCGGATTGGTTATAAATACGGGTGAAGTACGGGCGGTGATTACGCCGGAAGTGGGGGTATCATCTCTAATAATTGCACACTCAAACGCACGTCCGATGTGCAATTCTAGGGTTGCGATATTCTCAGCACACAACCCAGGGGCACACATGGGGATGGGACCTGTCTCACTCAGTTAATGAATTGACAACCCCACGTCTCAGAGAATCGTTTACCTACAGAGACTCACCCCATATCGACACTGAGCTGTTTAACCGTATGATGAGTTACTATTGATCACTAAGACCAATAAATGTAAACGATATGACTATAATTGTAATGATGATACCGAATCTGATGATACCGAATCCTGGTGTTGATATTGGCGTCACATAATCGGGTTCTGTTTCGGTCGATACTGGAGTGTCTGTTTCGATGGTCGCCTGTGAGGATGCATCATTAGTTTCGGTATCGGTATTTGTATCTGATTGTTGCGATGGTTCTGAGGTCAGAGCCGTATCAAGAGATGATGAATCGTCTACGGCAGATGGAGAGTCGCCAATTGCACCTGTGTTCGAGTTAGCCCACACCGAGCGCTCATGCTGTATTCCCTCTGAGTCGGTCGCAAGAACACGGATTTCGGTCACTGTTTCGTTTGGAGCCAGTGTGAGCGTCTGATTGATTGTCACCGCCTCTATAATTGAATCTCCGGTATACACGCCCTTGATGTCGACAGTTTCACTACTACTTTCTGATTCAGGTCGTGTCTGAATTGACGCGCGTGTAACTTCACCCTGGAATATTCGCCCCCTCACAAAAATAGAATTATTCTCAACTCTTGTATTCGCAGCATCAATCTCAATTGTTGGTTGAATGATTGGAATATACTCAATAGGGAGTTTTTTTGATACGGTATTGCCATTCACATCTGTCGCTTCGATATCAATTTCATTTCTCCCCTCACTGAGATCGATGTTCTCTTGGACATTTACTTGTAATCGATCTGTGTTTGGTTCTGGACTACGGTCTAAGACGAGCGTTTTTGTCCCGAGATTAGGGGACGTTATTATGACTGACTTGATCTTCACATTATCTGTCACGGTCACACCGATACTTGCTGATGGCTCGGTAACTTGTGTAGGGGCACTAGTATCGATTTGTGGAGCTCTTTGATCATCGACGACCAATGAAAAGTCATGTCGACGTTGATTCCCCATCTCATCAATGTACGTCGCAGTAATTTCATTATCCCCATTTCCTAGGAGGAGTTTCTGTTGGAATGAATCACCAGGGTCAGTAATTTCGTGATTTGCTCGACTCGTCTCTCGTGAGCCCGCGTAACTGTAATTAAATCGGCGCTCAATTTCGACTGACTGAACACTGCTATCATCGAAGAGATACCCAGAAAGGTCCAATTGCGCCTGGGTAACTGTTGTTACATCCGGTGGGATGCTTTTATTTGATGTCTTAAATGGTTCTGTGTACTCAATGAACGGCGCACCTCCATCTTTGGTAATCACACCGTTGATCGTTGTTGTTTCATTCGCACCAGCTATCACCTGGATATCGTGCTCACCATTATTAATATGTAGTTGAAATTCTCTCTCAAGTGAGGTATTGGTGGGGTCGAATGTCCGTCGTGCGGCTCCATCAACGTACAACTCAACAAGATTGATTTGTGTATCAGCGGTGACGCTGATATCGACAGTCGGGTTCGACCTGACATCGATTTCTGAGCCATCGGTGAACTGTTCATTATTTATCTCAATGTCGATCGTTGGCTCAGCAGCGCTGCTGATAAAAGATCCTCCTGCAGAAAAGACGAGACATGCGCATACGAGTATAGTTATCTGAGTTGTAATCGGGTTCATATTCAACACCGTGTGCCGGTAAATGAATAAAATGTCTACTCATGAGGTTCATGCTTATATGATCATCTTATTGATTGTCTCGAGATCATCTCGCATATCGTGTCAACAGCTCTGTGGTGCTTTTAGAAGCATATACGGCATTTACAAAGATACGACTCCTTCGTTAATTGTGCTATCTGACATGAGGTGGAT
>KB659949.1_pt209 | contig 13314 bp, 13 predicted proteins | sample 558768 | NCBI scaffold set KB644980.1 | reverse complement strand
TGATAGTACTCACCAGTCGCGGCTGGCACGAAAGGAGAGAATAAACTCAGGACCGCCAATCAAACGCCGTCGCAAGGTCCTGCGGGAGATGCCCACCATTTGTCCGGGCACGCTCAAGATACGCACGGAGGTCCTCACGAAAGGTCGGCGCCGCAACGTCGATGAGCCTCTCTGCACGTTCGACCGGCGTCAGTCCACGCAGATCCGCGGTTCCGTGTTCGGTCACGACCGCATCAACATCGTGTTCGGTGTGGTCGACGTGGGTTACCATCGGAACTACCGTCGAGATGTCACCACCTGCGGCGGTTGCTGGGGTGGCGACAACTGTCAAATGTGCGTTTCGATTGAAGTCGACGCTGCCACCCACGCCGCTGACCAACCGCGATCCACGAATATGTGTCGAATTAATATGGCCATACAGGTCGAGTTCAATGGCGCTGTTGACCGCGACGACACCAAACCGGTCGATCAGCGCCGGCGCGTTCGACAGCTCGGAGGGCCGGAGTACGACATCATCGACGTACCGGGTCGGATCTCCGAACAGGCGGTCCTGTCCCTCGGCCGATAGCGCCAGCGAAGTGGCACTTGCCGCTTCGAGCCCACCGCTTTCAACTAAATCCAACAGACCGTCCTGGATCACCTCACCGAAGTATCGAAGCCCGGTCTCGCCGTCGGCCAGCGACGAGTCCGCGAGCGCACGCATCAACGCGTTGCCAAGACTACCGACCCCAAACTGGAGTGTTGGTGCCGCACCGATAACGGGGTCAGTCTCCTGTGCACGCTCGAGGAAGCTCGTGAGGTTCGCGGCGATCGCCCGGTCGGTGTCGGTCGGCGCACGGAACTGGTACGGGTCATCGCGTTCGTCAGTCCGGATTACTCCGGTGAGCGTCTCGGGAGCAAACGAGACGGTCGGGTCACCAATGCGTTGACCGGGACTGTCGAGTGCAATCGCCCCGCGTTCGGGGGGTGAATCCCGGACGACGATATCATGAAATCGAGCGAGCTCACGGGGCTGTGCCGCATTGACCTCAACGAGCAGTTCGTCGGCGGCACGAACGTAGGCTGGGGTCTGTCCGACCGACGTCGACGGAATAAGCCAGTCCGGCCCGACCGCGACCGCCTCAACGAGCGCGACATCCGGATCAGCAACCCGTCCAAAGCGAACCTCGTCGCTCAGCCCGGCGATCCCGCAGTCGGCGAACGCAACCGATTGGTTGTTGGCTGCCGCCCGGGCGGCGTCAGTCGCCACAAACGGATACCGTCGGTCGACGCCGCCGGCCTCAATAAGCATGGTGTCGAGTGGCTCGCCGACGCTACCGCCGGAGACGATCGTCAGCTCGGGGTCACGGTCGCCCGCGTCAGCAGCACGTGCGAGCGCTCGGGGGACAGCCTTCGGGTCGCCAACGCTGCCGAACCCCGAGACAGCGACCGTCGCGTCGTCTGGGATTGCCGCCGCCGCTGTTTCAGCGGTAACGACAGACACGTCGCCCGCGACCCGTGCCGGAGGGTCATTGTCAGGCACCGAGCCGCTCATCTGTCTGCCTGCGGTTGGGTGCCGATCTCCGCCGGCCAGCCCGGTGGCTGCGCCGGACTCGGGTCAGCGTACTCGCGTTTGAGCACCATCGGCGTCCGCTCAAGCGAAAGCACAAGCTCGTCGTCTTGATTGAATGCCCGCAGTTCGGTCGTGACCAGCCCGACGTGCTCGCGAGACTCGGATTCACGTTTAGAGCGCACCTCGCTCTCGGCGAAGATCGAGTCGCCGTGGAACACGGGGGCGTGGTGGCGAACATTGTCGTACCCAAGGTTCGCGGTCGCGTTCGTGCTGATATCGATAACGCTCATTCCCACTGCGAGCGCAATCACGTACAGCCCGTTGACCAACCGTTCGCCGAACTCGGTGTCGGCGGCGTATGGTTCGGTGAAATGCATTGGGTTCAAGTTCTGGGTCAGGTTGGTGAACCAAACGTTATCGGTTTCGGTGACGGTGCGCCCATACGGGTGTTTATACACGTCACCGACGGTGAAATCCTCGTAGAAGCGGCCCTGCCAACCGGCTCGAACGCGCGTATCGGTGGTCTCTGGCGTCAGGTCAGTGTCGGTATCGGCGTTAGCGTTGGTATCTGGATTGGTGTTGTCAGACATGGTATAGGTTAATTGAAGGGAGCGCCCCTAGTTAATCTGTCTTCTGGTCCCCGAGTCGGGCCGAGCGGCGGTGGCGTGTGAGCGTCCGCCGCATCTCGTTTGTCACGATCGCGTTGCCCTCGTCAAACCCCATTCCAGGCTTGGCGAGTAGCTGGGCAGCGTCAGTCGCCAGCGCGACATGCGCGCTCGTCCGCGCCGACAGCGCGGTTTCGTTGCAGGTCCCGCCGAGATACGCTCGGGTGTCGGTCCCTGCGCAGTATCGGACAGCCCGGCCGCTCTCAAGTACCGATCCGACGTCTGGCGTTTTTATCTGGACGACATCGGCGGCGCCGGCGTCGACAAACGCCTCGATATCGGCACGACAATCACACCACTCGTCAGCAACCAGGTCAACATCGACACCGGCGTCCGCGAGTCCCGCTCGAAGCTCGCTCATCGCCGCAATCTGGTCGGCCCGGGTTGCTGCGATCATCGGCTCCTCGAGTTGGAGCGGATACGGCGCGGCCGCCTGCTGGAGCGCACCAACGTACTCGATCACTGCCGGGCGGTCGTACGGCGGCCCAAAGAGCTGCTTGAGCATACCATAGATATCAATATGAAACCGTGGGCGGTATTCACTATCGCCAAGCTCGGTCGCGCGCTCGGACAGCCACGAGAGATACTCGATTAGCCGACCTCCCTCTGATCCCATCGTCTCAAGATTGTTGAACAGCCCGTGTGGCAGAACTGGGATGCGTTTGAGCAACATCTTCTCCGCAGCCCGGCGGCGGGCCGCCCCTGACTGACCGAACACCGCGACCGGACTGGTCGTCGGAGTGGTTCCGAGCGCGTCTGCGAGCACGCGGGTTCGTGTTGTCTCCTGTGTCGCAGCCGCGGCAGCCACCAGCGCCTGTGAAACGCCATAAGCGACCGCGGAGTGGACCGTGAGCTCCTCGAGGACAGCCGTGTTGGTGTCAAGCGCACCGGCGTCACGGTCGATGAGCGCCGCCCCAACCTCCTTCTCGACAGTCTCGGCGTGGGCCTGGGCGCGAAACAACGGGTCACGATCGCCCGCAGCAGCGTACTGGACAGCCGCACAATCGCCCCGAACGACGCGGCCGTTACTCAGCGTCAGGTCAACAAGCAACGCCTCACCGGGCTCGCGGACGCGATCGAACCCGGCTGTTCGCGGCTCGGCGTCGTAGGCAAACCCATCTGACGGGGCGCCGGCGGTGATCGCCGCTTGGTCGTCGGCAAAGAACGCCCCCACGCCTGGGGTTGCCGTCACGCGGTCTATCTGCATCATCAGTCGTCCCCTGGACGGCCGACCAGACGGCCGTTGCTGATCGCGGAGACATCGTCTGCGACCATCCGGAACGACGGACTCCGGTCCTCGGTTGCGGCGCGGTCCTCAAGCCGGGCGCGGTGGATCTCTTTGACCTCATCGTCAACCGCGAGGTTACCAAACTTCAGTAGCCGGACCCGGCCGTCGTCATCTCTGACCGGCAGTACGTCGCCGTCAGCGGCCTCGCTCGGCGGAAACGGCACGTCGAGCAAGCCCTGTTCGAACGCCCGGATGGTGCCACAGGCAACATCGCCGTCGCCGACGTCATGAACGGCTCCGAGCAACGACCGGACGGACTGCTCGATCAGCTCCTGTTCGCGGTCCACGCCTTCGAGATCGATTGTCTGTTCGGAGAGCATCTGGAGGACCTGGTCGGTGGTGCGGAGACCGGCGGCGTTTGCGTCAGCGGTCGGGACACCGCTTGCTTCTTGTGGCGATTTCGTGATGATCTTGTCCGGCTCGACAACCGCAGCTGTGGCGCTCCCGAGCGCAATCACGCCCTGTGCGCGGGGCTCATCGCGGGGGAACCCGCCCATCCACTGGTGAAACACGGTTGTGACGGTCACATCGGCCGGGAGAAACTCAGCTCCCAGCTGTCGCATCGCCCGGATCGCGGCCACGTCCTGGACGAGATTGCCGACCTGCCCGTATCCGAGCGTCACGCTGCGGACTCCCTGTGTAGCGGCCAGTAACCCCTCGATGATGCAGATTGCAATCGCGACCGACGGCGGGACAAGTGTCCCGGTGAGTGGCCCGAACGGCTCGCGGTTGATCCGGACCCCCCGCTCGGTGTAGGCGCCGCTCAGCCGGTCGACGTACTGCCAGTACTCGATCGTCTCGGCCAGCTCGTACTTGCTAGTGTATGGAAGGTTGTACGTGATCGGTCCCCCCTCGAAGCTCTGGAACCCGCCTGCGAGCGTGACCGCCGCTAGGAGCCGCGCGTCGGGCGTGCCGTGTCGGACCTGAACCGGCGCGTCGACGGCCGCAATCAGATCGCGACAGCCCGCAACACTGTGGTTTACCGCAGGAAACCCGTTGAGCTCGTCTTTGCCGGTCGTGCGCGACTCCTTGAGTCCGACCTGTGCTTTCTCGTACTGGTTATCTCGAGTGTAGGAGTCAATTGTCGTCGGCAGCAGGTCCGCGTCGCCCTCATCGGTGAGCGTCTGCAGCAGCTCGATCTGGTCGTCAAGGCAGGGCACGCCAGCCCGCGGCTGGGTCAACACACCGGATGCTGACTCAAGCACCGTCGCGAACTGCTTGTGTTTGGGCAGCGACTCATGAAAAGCAACCGCGTCCTCGAACGTGGCTGGGTCGTCACCCGGATACCGGTCCCAGACCCGCCGGTTGCGTTGCTCAAGCTCCGCATCGGTGATACGAGTATCGGTGATCATCGCCGTCACGACCGGGCCTGTGCGACCTGTGTCGTGCGTTCGTCCATCCCGAACTCCGCACGCAGCGCCGTGACGACGTCCTCAAAGTCGGTATCCGCGTCGAACACGTCGTCAAAGCCCATCTCGCGGAACCGGCGCCGGACCTCCTCGAACTCGCTCTGGCCGACCGCGAGATTACCCCCGATGTAGGTTGTCGGCGCGACGTCTCTGGCAGCCAGCTCCTCGTGCAGCCCCGCACAGTCCTGCTCAGCGTGTCCGTACAGCGACGAGACGAGGACGGCGCTCGCGTCAATTTCGGCCGCCGCCTCGGCAAAAGCCTTTTTTGATGTCTGTGCACCGAGGTTGCGAACCTCAAATCCGGCCTCTCTGAGGGCATGCTCGAGCAGCGTAATTCCAACCACGTGTGCGTCCGATCCGATTGTGCCGACAACAACAGAAGGGCTAGACATCTGCTTATCAGTTACTCCCTTTCCAATTGACAATAAAGGTGTCGAAGACTGCATCGACAGTCGTCGTAACAGTCGTCCGGTGGTCGCCGCGCGTCGGGCGTGTGTGGACGTCAATAGACATCGACGGGTTTCGATACAGTGGCATCTATAATAAACATTAATGATTAATTCTGCTGGACGCATGGCATGGCGTGATCGGACGAGCACAACGGATGTTCGTCGCCGGCGTGCGCAAGCGACAGTCAAGAGTTGTCGACACCGCTAATCGTGACAACTCGGGTGGCGACGAGAAAAAATTGGGACAAGTATAGGAACCTCAACTTGCACTCGTGGGTGTTTGACCGCTTCAGAGATATTCTTGAGTGCAGGCCGAAGATGATGGGTATCGAAGTTGTGGCGCTGGCTGAGCGCAATACGAGCAAGGCATGCTGTATCTGTGCGAGAGAAGACGACAGTCAGCGTGTTGAGCGTGAGCTGTGCGTGTGACACGCTCTCTGTGTGTCGGAAATGGAAAGGGTGAGTCACAGATGTGATGATTGCAGATTGGTGTTCTCGCAGACAGAAGAGGAATATCGGGCTGCTGCCAGACGGCACAAGAATGTCTGTCCCTGTCCGTCGAGTACAATCCAGGCTCTTGCCGAACGATAGCCCGATGGGTTTGCGACAGGATATGTCAACGCTGATGTCCAGCGTAAGAAATCTTCACACGAAGAGAACTTCTATCAGTCCTGAAACTGTGCCAGTCATCCTGGCAGCATCTAGAATGACGATTTTTGAGTCTGATGCGAAAAAATGAGCGTATACTCAAGATAGAGTGCTCACCGAGCAGGTACATTGTCGCTGGGTTGGGGGGGAGGAGCCGTAGGAAAAACTGAACTAGTCTGGATCCAACTGCCCGTCCTGAGTTATCCGGCTCTCTGGCCACGAAACCGAACAAGGATATAAGAGCTGGTCAAACAGCGACGAGAATATGTCGACAGATGACCGCGGTGTTAGAAAAACAAGCAATCATAACGTATATTCTCTGGACTGGTATGAGAGTCATTGGCGAATATTTAGCCCGCACCGTGTGTCTCCATAGCTGGCCTGAAAAAGCCGCTGAGCAATGTTGGTGATACCGGATATCAGTATATCGGTTTTGGATATGTGGCTGCAGTCAGTCACGCTGGGCCGTCGGGACGCCACGCCGTCGCGATCGTGCATGTATGATCGCTGATAGGGCAACCCTGACTGTTTTTCCGGGGACAACGGCTATTACTGTTCCTGAGTGGTTCAGACCGCACGCGCACAGGCGTCCGGGTGAGGGGGGAACGCCGACAACTAATGATGACTCCGACGCTCGACGGTTCCAGGGCAGCCCCCCCGGCCAACGTGTCAGCCGGGTCCGACCGAGAGACCCGTGAGTGTCGCGCCGTTACTCGATGCTATGGTGGGGTGTACGGAGTTCAACACTACAACGAACCCGGGCGGACAGCTGCTGTCGCGTGCTCGCCCGGTGCGTGTCGTGGCGTCGCTGGCTGCTTTCCGTCGGTGGTCGGTCGGGGTGTGCCGGTGATACTATGCGGCAGTCGGGACTGTGACAAGGTTGGTGCCGGCGTCCGCGGTGGCGTCAGGAAGGCCTTGTTATTCGCATTGGCTACAACCAACTCGTAGGGGAGCGCCTCGGGGTGTACTCCCGGACAACGTAGATACTTCCACCAGTGACACGCGCCGGGCGGTGTATGAGTTTCACTAGCCATAGAGAGGTCACGAGAGGATGATCCTCAACAATCTTGATATCCTGAATGAGCAGTCTGTGTGTGCCGTGTTACGTGTTGACCACAGCGGTGGCCAGCGTTTCGTCTGTGTTTTTATCCTCCAGTAACGTACTTACAATCATGACCGACACCAGCAATCCGCTGGCGGAGGTCGAAGAGATCATCAATCAACTGGCCGAGCTGAACGGCGCGCCCAACCTCCCGGTCGATCTCGTCGACACAGGCGACGAGCTCGTTGTGCTCGCAGACCTGCCGGGACGGGACGGTGAGGAGCTTTCGGTCTCGCTGTCAGACGACAGGACTCTCGAGATCGCAGCCGACAAACGGACATCGGCGGCCGGCGGCCGACGGGTCATCAACGAGCTGGTTCGCGGTCCGGTCGAGCGATCGGTCACGCTCCCGGCAGCCGTTGAGCCGGCGAAAACGACAGCGAGCTACGACGGCGGTGTTCTTCAGGTCACGCTCACGAAACGGGTCGGCGATGACAACGGCACCGAAATCACAGTCGAGTAACGGCACGGAGATAACTGTGTCATCGGATAGCTGCCACCGGCTGTGTTCCGACAGGCGGCGAGTCCCGCGGGGCCGCAACCAGAGTCTTTCGGGGCTATGTCATCACAAGCGTGTTTACTCGTGGCATGACAGTCTTGACTGTTAGTAACCTCTGTCTAAGACGGGAGCTCTCCTCCTGTTTCGGCCGTGATCAAAGCAGAAACTGCTCGCCGTCGACCGCAAGCGGCGAGACAAACGCCTCGGCTGCGGGATAGAAGTGTGCGATGTGAACAAGGCGGGTCTGGTTGGCGTCCAGCTCCTCAGCCAATGAGAGCGCTCCTTCGCGGGTCATATGTTTTGTGCCGAACGTTCGAGGCGTTCCATCGGCGTCGTGGTGGGCGCCGCCAAGAGGGTGTTTGTCACAGAGCGACGCCGGGACAAGCGCATCGGCAAGCAGTAAGTCAGGGTCCGACAGCACAGCCCGAGACTGGTCCGGAATGTTGTACGCGCTGTCGCCGGTGAGCGACAGCTTGACGCCTGTCTCTGGCTCGACGACGGTCAGTCCATAACAGGCCAGCGGCGGGTGCTCAACCGGGACGAGCGTCAGCTCAAACCCGCAAGCGGTGAACGGCTCGAACGGCGTCTCCGGGCGGACGGTAACCGGATCAAGATACGCGTAGTCGGTGGCGACCGTCTCAGCGACGCTCGCGCCGGTCGCCGGATCAAGCTCGTCTGGGGCGTGCACGTCAATCGACCTGAGCAGCCGGTAGACGTTGCCCAGGCCGTCGAGATGGTCGAAATGGATGTGCGTAATAACCGCTTCGTCCGGGGGTGAGACCCCCTCGCGGAGGAACTGTTGGCGAAAGTCAGGGCTAAAATCGATCAGCAACGATTTGTCCGTACGCTCGTTGCGTACCAACACGGCGAACCGCGTCCGCTCAACGCCGCCACCAGCCGTGATCGTCGCCCCGTTGTCGCGCAGTCGGTCACGGAGCGCCGGCGACGGCGACCGAGCACGGCAACAGGTCTCACACTCACAGCCGACAGTCGGCGTTCCGGTCGTGTCGCCAGTGCCTAGCAGCGTGACCTCCATATAGATCAAGAACGGGGCAGCAGGCAAAAACGTCGCGGAGGCGGAGCAGGGATCACAATACCACGCGAACCGACCAGAAGGGGCCGCGGAGCCCGGCGGTAAACTATACACAGCTACGGCTGAGGGCAGGGAAGGATACACTGGCCGACGCCGCGGCTAGTCCGACCCGATCCAGTATAGTCTGGCCTGGTGCGGTCAGTCCGGTTCAGTTCGGTTGGGTCTAGTTTGGTCTGGTTTGATCTGATCTGGTCCGGCCTGGGATCAGTGCTCGTGAGCGTGGTCGGCGCCGTCGCCGAGACCGCCAGCGACCAGCGCGTCATGATCGCCCTCGATCATGTCGAGGTTCTTTAGCGTGTCCCGTTCTTCGACCTCTTTCACCGCGTCGACGATATCCTGCTGGGTGAGCGTCGTCCGGTCCTCGGTGAGTGCGCCGAGGACAGCCTCGCGCAACACTAACCGGAGGTCACTACCGGTGAGGCCCTCAGTGAGCTCGGCCGCTGCTTCCGGGTCGAAGTCGACAATTTCCATCTCCCGAGTGACGATCTTGAAGATATCCGCACGCATCTCGATGTCCGGCTTGGGAAAATTAACGATCTCGTCAAACCGACGCCAAGCGGCCGCGTCGAGCTGGTCGGGATGGTTTGTCGCGCCGATCAACAACACCTCGTCGTCGATGAGCGACACCTCGTCGATGCTCTTGAGCAGCGTGTTAACCGCTCGTTTAATCGCGGCGTGCTCGTCGCTCGCGCGGGTTTTTGCGACGAAATCGAACTCGTCCATGAACAGAACACACGGGGCGAGTCGCTTTGCGGCCTCGAAGGTCTTCTCGACGTTTTTTGCCGTCTCCCCGAGGTACTGGCTCGTGATCATCGAGAGCTTTACCTCGACGGCCGGCAGGTCGAGCTCGCACGCGAGCGCCCGGGCGACCGATGTCTTGCCGGTCCCGGGTGGCCCAACAAACAGGAGTTTGCCGATTTCGCTGAGCCCAATCGTCGCGAGATAGTCCCGGTGTTCGATCGCCTTGACGATCTTGTTGATTTCGCCTTCCTGTTCGCCAGTGAGGACAATATCCTCGATCTGCAGCTCGATATCTGCGGGAACGGTCACGTCGACCAGATCGAGCATCTCGTCTTCTTCCTCGTCGAAGTACTCCTCGAGCAGCGCGTCGATGTACGCGCGGTCGGCCCGGGCCGGGCGCGTTTCCTCGCGGGCCTGCTCGAGCGAGACATCTCGCTGGTCCGCGAACTGTGCGGCGAGCACGGGATTGGCGCCGATCTGCTCGTCCGTGGCCCGGTCGAGATACCACTGCTCGGCCATCGAACGGTCGGTCAGCGAGAGTGTCCCAGAAAAGCTGTCGTGATCGGTAAACATCAGCCCAGAGACTGCGTCCCAGGGGCGATCGACGTTGGTCGCCTCGCGGGCGGCGTCAACCGTCGGCGTGACCGGTCGCTCGATCTGGCCGTCGGTCCAGAACGGTCGGCGGTGATCGGGCGGCAGATCGTCCGGACCGAGGTCGTTGGTATCGTTAAACAAACTCGTCGTCAGCACGAACTCAACGACGGCAAACTCGGGGTCAGTCATTCTCACATAAGTAGGTGCGCGAGATGAATAAGTGCCCCGGAGTCTTGGGCGAAAGCCACGGATACTTGCCGTTGGGACTGCAGTATGTTGTTGTGGCGAGTTCGGACCGCAAACGCGTTGATATGACTACCGGCACGGTTGCGCCGAAGCTGCTCACCCTGGCGTGGCCGCTTGTCCTTGGAAACCTTCTTCAGACAGTGTACAATCTCGCTGATTTGTTCTGGGTTGGTCGGGTCAACTCTGAGTCAGTCGCGGCGGTCTCGCTAATGTTTCCACTCACCTATCTGTTTATTTCGACGGCGATGGGCCTCACTGCGGCGACAATCGCGCTTGTCTCACAGAACATTGGTGCCGGCGATGACCGACAGGCGGACCGTGTCGTTGGACAAACACTTCTGTTGGCGCTGTCCGCCTCGGTCACGCTAGCCGCGCTTGGCTGGGTGTTTCGGACGGACATTCTCAGCCTCATGGGCGCGGAGGGTGCGGTGTTTGACGCCGCGCTCGCGTACATCGAGGTGATCTTTTTTGCGCTACCGCTGACGTTTTTATTTTTCGCGTTTCGCGGGTCGCTCCAGGGCGCCGGCGACACCAGAACAGCAATGTGGCTGATGCTCATCTCGGCCGGCGTGAACGTGATTATCGATCCGGTCTTTATTCTCGGCTGGGGACCGGTTCCAGCGATGGGCGTCCGTGGGGCAGCCTGGGCGACGTTTATCGCGCGAGCGCTCGCGGCCGGCGCCGGCGTCTACGTGCTGGTGCGGGGTGGGTTCGGAGTCCGACTCCGACTTCGCGATCTGGTGCCGAACCCTGCAATTCTTCGGCGGTTGGTCAACGTCGGCTCACCGGCAGCAATCGACGGCTGGGCACAAAGCTCGGCCGCGGTGGTGATGGCAGCGCTCGTGACGCCGTTTGGGACCGCCGCTATCGCCGCCTACGGGATTGGGATCCGGCTGATGTCAGTGACGTGGACCGTCGCTCGGGCCGTCGGTCAGGCTACCGCGACCGGTGTCGGGCAGAACTTAGGTGCTGACACGCCCGACCGAGCCGCGCGCGTGACGTGGGTCGCGGCGGGCGCAACAATGAGTCTCTTGCTCGCTGCAACCGTTCTGACACTTGCCGTTCCCGACCAGATTATCGGCGTGTTCGACGACAACCCAGCGGTAGTCGATGAGGGCAAAACGTTCCTGTGGATCATCGCACCAGTGTGGGCGTTGTTTGGGGGGACGATGGTGCTTCAGGGGGCCTTTCGTGGAGCCGGTCAAACGACTGTCGCGATGGGATTGTCACTGCTCTCGCGGTGGGCGTTTCGACTGCCGGTAATCATCGTACTCGCGTTTTCGGCTGCGCGGGCCACGCCGTCCGCGACGGTTCCCGGGACCGGCCGCACACTCCCTGGGGCCGGGATCGGGGTTGAGGGCGTCTGGATCGGCTTTGCCGTCGGCGCAACACTCTCGTTTCTGGTTGCCGTTGGCTGGTTTCTGCTTGGACAGTGGACAGAAGGGATCGTTGATGCTGACGAGGCCGGCGAGGCCACACTGCCGGAGACCGGACCCGTCGACGACGGCGGAACAAAGAACGACCAGGAGCGGCCGCGTCCGGACCCGGAAATCGATACCGACGGGTGAGCTGACACGGGGGCAGATTAGACTGTAGCCGGTCCGGTATTGCTCTCCTGATGTCTGTGTCGCCGGGAGCACACGCCGGCGCGGAAAAGAAGCTAACCAACACGGACACGGGTGAGCCAGCCTGATACGGCCGCCGGGTCAGCGGCGGGACACAGTATGCGCAAACGCGACAGCCACCCGATCGGTAGTGGCTGGGACCAGCTGGTCTTTCTGTGCCCGCGAGCGCGCTTTGATCTCGTGCTCTCGGCGTTGGGCAGCTGACCGGCTGTTGTGAAGCTCGACATATCGGAGCGTAACCGGCCGGCGCCCGGTAGTGTACTTTGCGCCTTCGCCGGCGTTGTGCTCCGCGACGCGGCGGGCAACATCGGTTGTGTAGCCGGTATACAGTGTTCCGTCGCTGCACTCGACCACGTAGACGTACTGGCCGGCCTCACTCATTGGTTCTCACCACACGTTCAAGCTCAAGACAGTAGCGATTAACACCATCGGTTGGCACCACAGACAGTCATCGAATACACGAACCCTGTCGCTTACTCCCCTTCTCCGGACGTATTCGGAGGACTATCATTGTCGTCATCAGACTGACCAAACAAAATGTTGTGATTGGAACTCTTCGAGAGCTATCACCGGTACCGGCTACTACATCTTCTTGTATCGAAATCCGTCTTTGACGGCGTGAACCGGCAACAGCCTATCTCTACTCCGACGCTGTACTGCGTTCAACAAGGCGAAAGCGGTTCCAATCACAGCTCAGGGGTAAGTTAACCCACCCCTAAACGGGTGGGCTTTCAGCGTGGACTCCCGTTCTGGCCGAAACCTCAGCAGGCGAAAATTCGCCGGTCACGGTCACCATCCCGCTGTTTAACCGCACACCTATAGGTGCGCCTTCGTCGTCTCCAGTTTGGTTCCGACGAAGATAGCGTAGTCCAATGTTGTTTCAACCGTTGTAATCGGCGTGGTTCTCGTATCCACACTTCAGACACTCAAATCGTTCACTCTCACGGTTGGCTGGGTGAGTGAACCCACACTCAGAGCACCGCCGACTCGTGTTTGCAGGGTCTACCTGCTCAGCCGTGATACCGTACTCTGCAGCTTTGTATTCGACGCACTCGTAGAGACGGTTGAATGCCCACTTATGTTCCCCGACACACCAGTACGCTCACGAATATCAGTCAAGTCTTCAAACGCAATCACCGAACAGCCGTGATCACAGGCTTCAGCGACTAACTCGTTCGATATGCGGTAAAGTGTGATCTTGTATCGGCTTTCTTGTTTGTGTCCAACCGACTGTACGTTCTCATGTGCCCACCAGGTTCCACACTCTTGTAGATCACCGCGTCGGTTTTCGTACTCTTGTCGCCAGTGGTCGAACTCATTGCCTGTCCAGACCGTGCCAGTTGAGGCAACGGCCAGATTGTTCACGCCGAGGTCAACCCCAAGAACCGTTCCGTTCTCGGTGG